>Ga0182024_10007586_pt1 | contig 23340 bp, 12 predicted proteins | sample P32metaG_FD_120480 | JGI IMG/M metagenome (GOLD analysis project Ga0182024, IMG submission 120480) | Permafrost microbial communities from Stordalen Mire, Sweden - P3-2 metaG (Illumina Assembly) | ecosystem: Environmental > Terrestrial > Soil > Wetlands > Permafrost | place: Sweden: Stordalen... | reverse complement strand
TATGAGCTACGGAGGCAAGATCGTTTTGCTTCCCGGCCAGTCTCCGGCGGAGTCCTTCAGCACCCTCGTCCACGAGGTCGCTCACGAGATGTTGCACAAGGCAGAGCGGCGCACCGCTACCACGAAGGTAGTGCGAGAAACCGAAGCCGAGGCAATCGCCTTTGTTGTCGGGAAAACCATCGGCCTCGACACTGGCCGGGCATCGGCAGATTACATCCACCTCTACCACGGCAATGCGGCACTGCTCACGGAGAGCCTTGAGGTCATCCAGAAAACCTCCGCCGTCATCCTCTCCGCACTTGAAACGCCCGCAGTGGAAGAAGTCACAGCAGAGCCAGAAACCGGAGAACAGGCGCAAGACAACTAGCCCCCTTCTCTATGGGCGGACGGCCTCACGCCGTTCGCTCCAACGCCCCCGAACGCTTACCCGTACAAGGAGAACCACCATGAATCCCAACACCGCAACCGAGTACCGGAACCTTCCCATTAACGTTCTTACCGAGTCCACCACTAACCCCCGCCGCATCTTCGAGGATGTCGCACTCAGAGAACTTGCCGAGTCTATTCGAGTCCAGGGCGTTCTTTCACCCTTGCTCGTTCGTCCGCTCACAGGGCAGAACTTCGAGATCGTCGCCGGAGCCAGACGCTACCGCGCCGCTCAGATCGCCGAAGCCGCTACCGTTCCCGTTCGCATCGTCAACCTCACCGATGCCGAAGCCTTGGAAGCGGCCTTGGTCGAAAATTTGATTAGGGCTGACGTGCATCCGATGGAGGAGGCCAACGGCTTCCGCGCTCTTCTCGCCTTGGAGGAGCCGAAGTACACCATCGAGCAAATTGCAGCGAGGACGGGAAAATCGGCCGTGTTCGTGTGCGCCAGATTGCGGCTGACTGAGCTTACACCTGTAATCGTCGAAGCCTTCTACCGCGAGGAGATTGGCGTCGGACACGCGCTGCTACTGGCGAAGTTGCAGCCAGCCCAGCAGGAGCAAGCGCTCCCCAACTGCTTCCGTGAGGATTGGGGTGGAGGCAGCGGTAAAGCCAAGCGCATCCTGCTTCCCGTGCGGCATCTCCAGCAATGGATAGAGCATAACGTCCTCTTGCTCTTGAAACAGGCACCGTTCAACAAGCGCGATGCCCAACTCGTTCCCACCGCTGGAAGCTGCGTCGATTGCCCAAAGCGCACCGGAAACAACAAGCTGCTATTTGTCGAGTGGTCGGACAACGAATCCCGATGCACCGATCCAAATTGCTATGGCGTGAAGGTAGAAGCGTTTCTGCAAAAGCAGATCGCAACGAAGCCGGAGCTTGTGCAGATCAGCACCGCTTACGGCCAGCAGCAGGAAGGCAGCAAGATCATTACCCGCAGCAAGTACGTCGAGATCAAGTCGGAGAAGCCCGACACCCCGGAGAAGGCGAAATGGCCGGAGTTCAAAACGTGCAAGTACACCGCCGAGGCCATCGTTTCCGAGGGCATCGACAAAGGCCAACTGAGGAACGTATGCACCCAGCCCGATTGCAGCATCCATCATCCCAAGAAGCAATCCACGAAGGCCGATGCCAGCTTCAAAGCGGAGCAGGACAAGAGCCGCAGAGAACAAGCACTGGCGAACGCTACCGGGATGCGCGTACTGCAAACCATCGTCGCCACCGTTCCAGTCCGATTGATGAAGCGGGATTTTCTCTTCATCGCCGAACAGATGCTCCCGTTGCTTGACGACAAGCGGGTGGAGATGATCGCTCGGAACCGGGGCATTCGGGCAAAGGAAGGTGAATCCTCAGCCAAGCTGCTTACCGCCTTTCTTCGCAAGGCCGAGGAAGGCGTTATCGGCAAGCTGATCGTCGAAGCCGTCATCCTGCTTTCAGCCAGCAAGCAAGGTGACGGGGGTAAGATTCTCCGCACCGCAGCCCAGGCGTACAAGGTAGACACCGATGCGATTGCCCTCAAGGTAAAGCATGAGTTCACCGCAAAGGAGAAGGCGAGGTCCGCTCCAAAGATCGAGCCGAAGCCAGTACCGAAGGCATTGAAGAAAACTGCTTAAGCACCACATCCTCGAATGCGCCTGTCTTCGGACAGGCGCATCTTTTTTTGCCGACCCGTCTTTCCCACCCTGAAGGTCGCTCTCTTAAGTGCGAGAGCGTCATGTTCTGCCCACCCGACGGGCTTGCATATCTTGCAGGAACTCTGAGGGTGAACCCGCGCTCGTAAGCAGGAGACAATCGCGAGCGCGGGTACACGCCACATACAAGAGTTGCCGTTCCGTGTTGTAAACGTCCTCCAGTTCGGAGGCATCGGTCGCGGTCTCGATTCGCTCCTGCAATGGAATCACTTCATCGTCGCAAGCCATGACTGCCACGGCCCGGAACTCCAAGCCTTTAGCTAGGTGCATCGTGCTTAGGGACAGTGAGCCAACGGTCGTTTCGGCATGAGTATCGAGTATGTGGAATGGTAGACCAGCCGCCGTTGCCGCCAGTTCAGCGCGTGGCAGCTCGGCAGCAGAGCGAACGAAGATCACGACTTCATCCGGCCTCAGTCCATCCGAGATGCGTTTCTGGAGCCACTTCGCTACCTCTGCTTGCTCCAGTGCCTCTGAATCAGCATTCAAGACTTGAGGCAGCGGGCCATCGAATAGGGAGACCGTGCCGGTGCGATCTTCGATATTTCCATCGACGTCAGAGACCTTGGTATCCAGCAGCCTGTCGGCCTGCATTCTGATTTGGTGCGAAGTGCGATAGTTCACTTTGAGCGTGGTCGATCTTCCCCGAAGATCGACGCCAATCCCTTTCCACGAAAAAGGCTGCTGGAAGATTCTCTGTCCCGTGTCCCCAGCAAAGAAGAGACTATTGGGCCGCTTACCTCCAAGTGCGGCAAGGAACCGGAGCTGTGTGATGCTGACATCCTGGGCCTCATCGACTACCGCAAAGTCGAACGGCGATGCAGCCCCGCTCGCGTAATGAACGGCCAAGCGTTCAAACATTCCGGCTTCCGTCATCGAGCAATCATCGAAGAGGCGAGTCCGCACAGCATCGAAGATGGACCAGAGCAGCAGCCGTTGAGGTTCCTTAAGGCGGGTCTTCCGACCTAACCGCGTTACGTCGCGGTAGTCCTCCCATGACGATAGTTGCCACGCATCCACCACTTGCTCCCACTCACTCATCAGGAAACGCAGAGTGAACTTGTGGTCAGCAATAGTGTCTGAAGCCTCTTGCATCATCCGTCGGAGCCTCTCGGCTGAAATGAGCTTCGGCTTGCCAAGATTCGATTCGTATAGTCGCAGACCAACCGCCTTCATCGAGAGAACTTCAATTTGTTCTCCCAAGCGTGGCTGACTTCCGATGAGGAGCCGTAGCCGCGTTCGGAGTGCATTCGCCAGCATGTCGGAAAACGTCGTCAGAAGCACTCTTGAATCCGAGTTTGCGCGGGCTAGATGGACCGCCCGGTGCAGAGCGACAATCGTCTTCCCAGTACCAGCCGAGCCAGCGACTTTCGTAGGGCCCTTGAAATCTTTCTCTACGAGCTGACGCTGAGCCGGGTGCAGGAAGACTGCCCACTTCTCCCAAGGGTATTCGAGAGCCTGCGCTAACTCTTCCATGTTGTTCATCACGCGGAACCGACGCTGAGCATCTGGATGAACGAATGGGTTTGGAAGCGCGGGGATAGCTTCTGGAGTGAATGCCTTATCGCGAGTCTTGGCTCTGCCCACAAAGACAGGCTCTGGAAGCTTACCGCCCGTCGCGAGAGTGAGCAGACCTTCCGCTGCTTCGGCGGGTAAATGCTGAGCGATCTCCAGTATGTTGTCGTCAGTTGCAGCCTGGACGTCTGGCAGCCATTCGACGGGTACGCCCATCCGAAGTAGCTGCTCTTCGGTTAATTCCCCGAACAGCAGCGGCGTAGTCGCTGGGGTCTCCACATATTTGGGGATGGAGATTTCATGCACCCGCTCACGAATCTCGACAAGTTGCGCCGCTCCTGTCGTTGGATGCGTCTCCAGCTTCCGACGTTCAGCCCATTCATATGCCTGGTCGTGATGGTCAACGTAGCAGAGCAGCAAACTCCCCGCCGTGCGATGCACGATCAGCCGCATATCGCGGTTGACTCTTATCGACCAGAACCGCGGGTCTTTCGCTTTGTCCAGCTTGTGCATCTGCAGACTGGGATGGGATGGGTTAAGTTGCAGGTCGAACGCGGCAGTCTTCACCGCCTTCTGCTCGTCGCCGGTTAGGCGAGCGAGACTGTCCTGAAACGTATTGGCAATGACAAACTGCATTGCGTCGTCTGCTCTCCGAGGCGGTTTATGTCTGCTGCTCCAGGTCGCGTGAAGGCGCCTCAGATAGCAGCGAGTAATCGCCGGGATGCGCCGGCCCGCCTTTCGGATGATAGCCGAACATCTGTACGCCAAACTGGAAGTTCCGGCAGGTGGCGTGTTTCGGAGGCAGGCCCATCCAGCGATCGGGTAGTCGGTCGATTCGCGGAGCGAACGCATCGTAAATAGTGAACGTCACTCCATACAGCGACCCAACGCTGGCAACAGATCCCGGTCGTGGCTCTACAGCGAGATGAACATTTGTGGCCCGCCGTGGAGCGCGTCCGAGAGCGAAAAAGTAAAAGTAATCGTGATCGTTTGAGAGCTCAATGCTCAGTTCGTCAACGTTCGGATCGAGGTTTGGGTCTTTCAATCCCTTGAGGCAGGCTAGCGGCTTATCGAGTCCTGTCTCCCTCGGGCCCTTGAGGCATACCTGACAGTGCTTGCTCGGATCGAAACCGTCAACATATTTGCCCCAGACTTCAACGAACGTCTGTTTCATACTGCTTATACCGCGTACCTCTAGCCGCATACCGTCTCCTAGATGACCTTGAAAACCTTCATCACTTCGTCGCCTAGATGATTGATGACCTTCACCGCAATTCTCCCCGATACCGGTTTGGGGAAGGGACGGGATATATCGCTGTGGAGAGTTGACCAGGCTTCTTCGTTGATCTCTGCCTTGAGCGTTGTCTTGAGCGCTTTGTACGGATCGTTCGCTCCGAGGAAGTACGCCTGCCGGACGAAGAAGCTCTCTTCGTTGTAGTCCGTATCCACGAACCAGCAAGCGATACCGTCGGCTCCATCGCTACGCACTTCACCTGTGCTGGGATGGAAGACATCGACGCCGTTTACCTTTACTCGTATCTCGCCGCTCTTCTCATCCAGAATCTTGATGTCCGGTTCGCCAAAGATGACGAAGAGATTGCCCTTGCCAGTGTTCTTGAGATCGGCGGCCATGTGAAGGTCCGCGTTCATCCTTGCCTTCAAGACCGGAATACGACCGAGTTTATTGAACTCAGAGGAATGTGCGTCGTAGTTGAAGGCACACGCTATCAATACATCAAAGGCAGCGTCGCCAGCCTCACGAGCAGCAGAAACGAGATCAGGGCGAGAGACAGTTCCGAACTCAGGCCCTACAAAAACTGCTGCGCGCTTTTCTTTGCCATCGCCATCGAGATATCGACCTTCAGCGCATACTCTCTCGCCCGGCCAAGGAGTCAACGACGAGAAGACAATTTTGTCGCCCTTGTCGGCCTGTTGAACTCCACTGGTCTGTAAGTTGTCGAGGATCACCTGTACAAAGTTCGCTGCGTCCCTCGCGTCACCGTCCGAGGCTTCTTCAATGAAGTCGTCATTTTCATCGACAGCAAGTACACGATGTGGGGACAGGCTCTCCACCGTGAACGGCCCAGCAACCCGAACTCTCTTTGGGTCTTCGTAAGGTTTGTCATACAGAAACTCTGTTTCGGCTTTGGAGGCAATGGATGCGTCGATGGCTCTTTGACGGCCAAGTCTATATTTCCACCATTCCGCATGGGAGTCTTTGCTGGCTTGCGGCCATTTGTCATCTGGTATCGAAGGAATTTCCCACTCCTCGAATTTGGCCGACAGAGAGCTATTGAGCTTGACGCGTAGCAGTTCAAGATCAGGTTGATACTGCTCCCAAATTACGTCTATCTCAGCATTACCAACAATCGACTTCAAGGTTACATGGGGGACACGCTCGTAGACGAAACCCTGTCTAATGCTCCCTGTGGTCGGAAGAACGGAAGGAACGCGTCCTGCAATCTCTGCGTCCTTGGCTTGTCCTTCACGGGTATCGGTCAAGAGGTAATACTTGAAACGCGCCCCCATGATGCGAGCTCTCGCAAGTGCCAGCGCCACTCGCGACGTATCAATAGTGATCCAGCGCCTCGCCCATTCCTCAGCAACAAAAGCTGTAGAGCCTGAGCCGCATGTTGGATCTAAGACTAAATCGCCGGGATCAGTTGTCATAATCACGCATCTTTCGATTGCTGAAAGTGCAGTCTGCACAACATAGGTTTTCGGGCCTCCGAACTGATTTTGGCCGAGCGTATCGGTCCAAATATCTGTTAATTCGTAAACCGGAAAGTCATCAAGGAAGCGCACGTAGCCGAGCGTGTTGCTTTTGCTCCCCTCGATTCGATGTGCCTTCAATAATCGGTCGAAGCCTTGTTCATTTGTTTTCCAGCGAACACTCAAGGACGGTTTGATCTCTTGGCCTTCAAAGTTCACAGCAAACCAAGAGGCTGCACCTTCACCTTTTTCACGACCGACACTTTGACTTGTGATGTTGTCCCGAAAGTAAATCCGGGCGTCATCGGGGAGGGATTCAGGAGCGTCAACCTCAGCCTTCGATAGAGAACGTCGTGACAGATTCGACAACTGAACGCTCTTATAACCTGTCCCGCCCCGTTGTCCTGGTGCCTTCTTTAGCAATATCTTCCGATACTTTAGGGACGGCTTACTCTTCGCATACCAAAGTAGATAGTCAAAGGTCGGTCCGAGAAAGTCACTTGTCGAACTGGAGGTCTTGGCGAAAACAACACAAGCAACAAAATTGTCGGTAGTGAAGACTTCATCCATCAGCGCGCGAACACGGTGAACGTTCTCATCGCCAATCTGCACGAAGACAGAGCCAGACTCTGTCAATAGGTCTCTTGCAACGGTGAGGCGATCACGCAGGTAGGTGAGATAGGAATGGATGCCATCACGCCAGGTATCTCTGAAGGCTTTTACTTGTTCAGGTTCTCTCGTGATGTGGTCTGCTTTGCCGTCAGTCACGTCGCGGCTTGTTGTAGACCACTGAAAGTTCGAATTGAATTTGATTCCGTACGGCGGGTCCAGATAGATGCACTGGACTTTGCCACGGAGCCCTTCGCGCTCGGCCAGCGATGCCATAACTTGAAGGCTATCTCCCAAAATCATCCGATTCGACCAATGCGCGTCGTGCTGGTAAAACTCTGTCTTTGCGTCTTCGCTCGGCAGTCCGTTGAAGTCAGAGAAGAGATCGAACTGCGGCAATGCCTTGTCCGTGCCCGCTTCGGTCTGGCGTTTGAGATCGTCTATGAGGACTTTAGGGTGAACTTTCTCTTGGATATAGAGCGGCGGAGCCGACACTACGAGATCGCTCCAGTCCTGCTCATCCTTCCCCCGCCACACCAACTGCGGGTCTAGGTCGCGGTTACGCCGCTCATAGGCTACGCGAATCGGGGACTGCTCATCTGTCCGCATTACGGACTGATACTCGGCCGTGGGGATGTTCTTGCGCGAGGCTTCCTCGTGCGTCAGCGTCACCACGTTCTTCTTCGTTGCCGGGGTCTTTGCCATGTGCCTAGACTGCTTTCTCTGCGAACTGTGCGGGGGCTGCTGCAATGACTTCGGCAATCATGCCGTTGAAGAGTCCTTCAACACGCTCCCTAAACTCTGACTCGATTGCGTAAACCGAAGTGAACTCCGCGAAGGCCCAGCGGCCATGCTTGCCACTGTTGTTCACACCCGGCACCCAATACGTCTCCATCGTGGACTTCTTCTCCTTGGCATCCTCACGGCGGTAGCCTTTGATCTCAACAATGAGATTCAGCAGGTCATCCTCGCCGTGGCCATCTTCAATCCGCACGATAAAATCGGGCCGGTACTTGCGATTCTCCGAACCGCATCGGTAGGGAACCTCAAAGCCCAGAGAGTGATTCTTCACGTAGCTGCGCACTTTTGGGTGTGCCTCTGCAACCCGACAGAACTCCGACTCCCAATCGCTGTCCAAGATGACCCAGTTGATCTGACACCGACGAGAATCCGTCTCCCAGCGATCCATCTTTGAGGTCGTGAAATTGACGTGACTTGTGGAACCCACAGGGTTGTAAGGATCGAGGATGACCTTGATTGGTGACTTGCCAATCGTTTTCCGTGTGATCGCCGAAGTGATCCGCTCACAGGCTGTATCTGCAAGCTCTTGATACATGAGTTGCGCCGGGTATGTCTCACCCACGCAGACGAGGCAAGTATCAAGCCATTCCTTCGTAATGCGCTTCAACTGCCCGAAGAGATAGAGCTGGGGATCTTCGCCGGCATCTCGCCACTTTGTGTAGAGGAGCCGCTTCGTAAGATGGAGGACCAGCGACGAGTGCCGCATATCGCCGAGATGCTTGAGGCTTAGATCGACATCTGCGCCAATAATGCCGGAGTTCTTGGTGATCGACGGGCCGACGATATCAGGACTCAATTCATAGGTTGAATCGTCATTGAAATCGGCTTCGAGGCGTTCGGTTGGCAGTTCGACCCGGTAGCCCTGGACGCGAGGGAAGCGAATCTCTAACGCATCGCGCTCCGGCTTTACAGCCTTAACCTGAATCGTCTCGCGCGGAGCCTGTGGAGGAGCGACAACGGGCTTGGCGGCAAAGTCGAATGGAATACCGAGAATGTCAGCGTACTCGACGTTGAAGAGTCCTTCCTCGTTCAGATCGTATGACTGGCGTCGCAAGGCGCGTCCGATGACTTGCTCGCACAGCAGTTGCGTTCCGAACGCGCGAACGCCGAGGACGTGCGTCACGGTGTTGGTGTCCCAACCTTCCGTAAGCATCGAGACAGAGACAACGCAGCGGATGGACTCGCCCAGCCGCCCCTTCTTGCCCACCGTGTTCATCACCTCACGCAGCACCTGGACATCTTCGATGTCGTCGGCGTTCGTCTGCTGACCGCTGCGCTCTACGATCTCGCGGCGGAACTGCTCAATCTCCGTTGCGGCAGCTTTGCGGAACCCGTCATCGAGGGCATCTCCCGATTCAAGCTGCATACTGTCGATCAGGAGTGTGCGTGGCCTGGAGATCGGAGTGCCGTACTCGTCGAAGTTACGGAACAGCGGCAAGCGGCCATTCTCCAACTGCTGACCGTCATCGCTTTCACGCAAAAAGCCAGAGATGTAGTCGTAGACCAGCTTCGAGGTTGAGGTGTTGTTGCAGACCACAATGAAACATGGTGGGACGCTGATTTTTGCATCCGTCCACTTGTTGAATGTCTCTTCGTAATGCCCATAGAGAGCTTCGAGGGCAGTCTGGAGTTCAACCGGGATTGCCAGCGGGTCGAGAGCGCCAGCTTTGCCCTTACCCTTTTTCGGCATCTTCTTTCCGATGTGTTCCCAGAGATTGCGGAACTTGGGCACGTCCGCACCGGGTACGTTGTCCGCGACCGGGACGCGAGGCAGCTTAACGATGCCGCACTCGATAGCATCCATGAGTGAGAAGTCACTCATGGTCCACGGGAAGAGTGTGCCCTCCGCGTAGCCAGAGCCACGCAGGAAGAAGGGTGTTGCCGACAGGTCGATGACCTTTGCGATACCGAGCTTCCGCTTTACAGCTTCTAAACCGGAAATCCAAAGCCGCGCAGCTTCGTTATTCTCCTCTGCCTCGCGCCTTTCGTCTGAGTCAGGATCGCCGTCCTCCGGGTTTCCGAGTTTCTCGCGGTAGCAGTGGTGGGCCTCGTCATTGATGACCAGGATGTTTTTCATGCCCATCAGTTCCGGCATGACCCGCTGAATCATTTGTCCTTCGGTTTCGAGCGTTTCGAGTGCCTCACCGCGACCCTGCAACAAGGCCCGACCACCCTTGGATAGTTCCATCCGCTCGCGGAGCTTGAATTTATGGAAGTTCTCAGTGACTATCACCGCCCGCCGAATGTCCGGCAACATATCGGGGGGAACCAGCTCACGGCTGGCGTAGTAGCTGTCAGGATCATTCGGCTGCAGGACACGCAGCCGTTCCTTAATAGTCAGACCAGGAGCTACAACCAGAAACCCGCGCGTGAAGTGACTGCCGGGGCGTTGAACGGCGTTGACCGTCTGCCATGCAATGAGCATTGCCATGACGGTTGTCTTTCCGGCACCTGTCGCGAGTTTCAGCGCGAGGCGCATCAACTCGGGATTCGCCTCCGCATTAGCGTTCGCCAGGTGCTCAAGGAATGCCTTGCCGCCCTTTCCTCGTTTCGGAGCAACCTCCGTGAGCCAGATTGCGGTTTCGACCGCCTCAACCTGACAGAAGAACGGGCGGACGCCATTGAATTTGTAATGACGCCAGTGCTGGAGGAGCCGGGCAGTCTCGGGAGTGACCAGCCAGTCATTCGGGTTCGGAAGGGCTCGCCAAGCGTCAACTTGACCCCGGAGATCGTTGATGAGCGAAGTTGGGTCGTATTGCTGAGCGGCAGTGGACAAGCCGTCATCCTGACGGAGGCCAAGTGTGCCCTGTTCACCCTGGCCCTTCCGTTTTCGCGGCTTGGGAATCGGTGTGATGAACTCAGCGCGCCGCCGGCTTGGGAGTATCCGTTGGGTGGGCTGCCCGGATGAGTCGAGCTCCCAGTGGCGGCCCGGCTGCTCGTAAGGGCCGTTCAGTACGGGTTGTGCGAAAAACTGATTGACCGCTTCCACTCTGCCTCTTGCCTAGTCGGTCTGTCGGATACTCCGACGAATGTTCAAATGATCTGCAAGTATTTTTGCATGATGGGTTTGCAATCGCACCGCCGACACGTCTTTCGCCTTATGTTCGTCTATAATGTTTATCATGTTTCAACCGATGCCGGAATGAAGCCCTGGATCGTGTGTGGGTGTCATATACGTCATTGTGAGCCAACGATTCCTGAGCAGAGGGCTGACAAGTGCATATTTCGGCGTTACGGATTAACAATTTTCGCAGACTCAAAGACGTGTTGCTCGACCTCGCAGAGGACATCTCTATTCTGGTCGGCTCAAATAACAGCGGAAAGACCGCGACCGCCCACGCCCTGCAACTTTTTCTCGGCTCCAAAGAGACCTTCGCGATTCATGACTTCAATTCGTCATGCTGGCAGGAGATCGACGCTTTTGGCGATAGCGTCCCAGGTGCGATCCTGCCGCAAATTACGATTGATCTCTGGTTGAAGGTCGAGTCGGCCGACCTGCACCGTGTGATTGACCTGCTGCCGCGGTTGCAATGGCAGGGCTCCGAGGTTGGCGTGCGCATTCAGTTTACGGCGAATGACGAAGACAATTTGCGGACGCGGTTTGTTGAGGCCAGGGCAAAGGCGCGCGCAAACATTAAGGTCAATGCTGACGGCAGCGAGGGCTATCACCCATCACCAAAGACAATGCGCGAATATCTCGAGACCTGCTTGAACAAAGAGTTCAGCTTGAAGTATTACGTGCTGGACCGCGCACAGTTCGATGCGAACTATGTTGCTGCCACAGGCTACTTGCCAGGCTTGATAACTCCCGAAAAGGACCGCAGCGGCAAAGAAGTGCTGAATACACTTATCAAGGTTGAAGTGCTGAACGCGCAGCGCCATCTCTCTGATAAATCGGGCGGCAATCGCGCCGAGGATTTGTCGCGCCATTTAAGCCGCTTCTACAACCGCAACCTTGAGAAGCGAGACGAAGATTATGCCGCAATGCAGGCATTGTCGGAGTCCGAGTCGATGCTGAACGTGCATCTTGAAAAAGTCTTTGCGCCGATGCTGACTCGCCTGAGCGAATTGGGCTATCCCGACCATCCGAAACTGCTGATCCGCTCCGCCCTGAACCCGGCAACATTGATGAATAGCAACGACGACGGTACGAAGGTTCATTATGTTCTGAATCCAGGCGAAGACGAGCCCATCACACTGCCAGATCGCTACAACGGCCTCGGCTTCAAAAACCTCATTTACATGGTGGTCGAACTCCTAGACCGTCATGCGCAGTGGATGGACATCGAAGAAGACCGCCCTCCCTTGCACCTGATCTTTATCGAAGAGCCTGAAGTCCACCTCCATGCGCAGCTACAGCAAGTCTTTATCCGCAAGGTCATGGATATTCTTGCGCTTCCCGCCGAAGATGCCCTCTCTTACAGAAGTCAGTTTTTGATTACGACACACTCGCCACATATTCTCTACGAGCGTGGGTTTCGCCCAATACGCTATTTTCGTCGGAACACGGTTGGCGCACACCAGTCCTCTGATGTGCTCAACCTCTCCGTCTTCTACAACAGCACGGAGGCCTCGACACGGGACTTTTTAGAACGCTATATGAAGCTGACGCACTGCGATCTCTTCTTCGCGGATGCGGCTGTATTGGTCGAAGGTAATGTTGAACGACTGCTTATCCCACAGATGATCGGAAAAGTCGCGCCGAGGTTGAAAGGTGCCTGCCTCAGCATTCTTGAAGTTGGTGGTGCCTTCGGCTACCGCTTCCGCACCTTGATTGAATTTCTCGGTCTGACCACGCTGATCGTCACCGATATTGACAGTGTGCGGCCACCGGCGGTGCCGACTGTAGGAACGCTTGGGGCGGCATCGGCACACAGCAATGCAACCGCAGAGGAGGAAGAGGAGGAGGCCGAAGGCAGCGGCGCAACATCAACTCCGCCTAGACCGGGGAGTTCCTGTGTTGTCGGGGAAACAGGCGCCCTCACCGCCAACCAGACATTGATTCAGTGGCTACCCGGTTGCAACACAATTGCCGAACTGCTTGCGGCAACTCCCGAACAGCGCACGCAACAACCTAACGCGAATAGCAACGCACATATTCGCGTTGCCTTTCAGGGCACCAGCGATGTCATTTGGCGTGGTGCCACCCTATCGCTTGCGGGTCGTACCTTGGAAGAAGCCTTTGCTCTGGAAAACCTTGTGTGGTGTCAGGAGCGCACGCAGAAAGATCTTCAGTTACGCATTCCGAACAATGCCGCCAAAGAGCTTGCAACTCTAGCCGCCGCGATTCACAAGAAGGTAAAGGGTGACAGCTTCAAGAAGACTGACTTTGCGCTCGCACTGCTGACGCGCGACCCCGGCACCTGGATTGTGCCGCACTACATCGCCGATGGACTCAAATGGCTTGAAGACGTGGTGATGCCGGTCGAAGTCACGGTGCCGGCTGCAACAGCAGCACCCAACACGGCCACGGCACCGCAGGAGGCCGCCCAGTGACAAGCCGCCTTGGAAGTCCCGACACTGATACCGACCTGGAGTTGCGGGCCTGCCTTGACCGATCGCCTACGCGGAGCTTCATTATGGTTGCTGGGGCAGGATCGGGTAAGACGACTTCGCTCGTCAAGGCGCTCGCGCATCTGGAACGCTCCAAGGGAGCTACGATGCGTCGCCGCGGCCAGCAGATCGCCTGCATAACATTTACGAAGGTCGCTGTCGGAGAAATCTGGGGCGACGTTGGCAATGCGCCCCTGTTTCACGTATCGACAATCCATAGTTTTTTGTGGTCGATTGTTCATTCGTTCCATGAAGATTTGCGGGATTGGGTTGCGGGCCGTATTGCCGAGAAGATTGCCGAAGCGCAGGAAAAAATTGATAAGCCTCGGACGCACGAGCCGACGCGTGTCCGTTTACGCGCCGACATCATCCGCTATAACAATCAACTCGCACAGTTGCCGCAAGTGCCCCGATTCACCTACGCAACGGGCAGTAACTATGGACAAGGCAAGTTGGGTGACGATGATATTCTGCGCGTTGGACCCGCTCTGATCGAACAGCACGCGCTAATGCGCTCTATCGTCGCGCAGCGATTCCCGTTCATTTTTGTAGACGAGAGCCAGGATACAAATCCGGATGTGGTAGCGGCGCTGAAACGTATTGCCGCCACGCCCGGCACCGGATTCTGCCTTGGCTTTTTCGGCGATCCAATGCAGAAAATCTACATGGCCGGTGTTGGAGCGATTGGAGCAGACGTAGGCTGGACTGAAATCTCAAAGCCCGAGAATTTCCGCTGCCCGACGAGCGTGCTCAGTGTCATCAATCGAATCCGCGCCGAGGACGACCGCCTCGTTCAAGTCGCGGGCAACCGCATTGGACCTGATGGTGCAGTGCCAACACCGGTCGGGACAGCCAAGCTCTTTATCGTTCAGGCCGGCCCTGACCGCACCGCGCGGGTCAACCAAGTTAGGGAATGGATGGCCACCGCCAAGAATGACCTCCTTTGGCAGAGCGACGAAGAAGACGGCAACGTGAGAATGTTGGTACTGGTACATCGCATCGCGGCCAGCCGGTTAGGATTTCCCGATCTTTATGCGTCATTGCATGATAACGGCGCTGCGACATTAAAGGACGGGCTGCAGGAAGGTACAGCTTGGGTACTGCGACCCTTTATTTCTTATCTCCTGCCCCTCGTGCTCGCCGCCAGAGAAGGGGCGGACTTTGAGATCATGTCCGCGTTACGAAGAGATTGCCCGATACTGGCGAAGGAACGCATCGGCGGTCACGATGTCGCAACGCTACTGGCCCAGCTCAAGACCAACATCGACACCTTGGTTGAAATGTTCAGCGATGGCAGCACGCGGACTATCAAAGAGGTGCTCGACTTCGTTTATGAACAGAACTTGGCTGAGCTTGATTCACGCTTCATTCCGTACCTGACCGATATAGCAGCGGATGACCCCGACGAGGAGGATTCGGAGTACAAGTCCGTGCTGGCGTTTCTTGGTACGCCTGTGATACAGATGTGGGGTTATAACCGTTACATACAGAGCCTATCGCCATTTGCGACGCAGCAGGGCATCAAGGGTGCCGAGTTCCAACGCGTGCTAGTAGTGCTCGATGATGAAGAAAGCGACTACAACCTTTTCTCATACTCCAAGTATTGGGGGACGGAGCCACTTTCCGCAAATGACCGCAAAAACATCTCGGAGGGCAAAGATTCCATCCTCGACCGAACACGCCGATTGTTCTACGTCTGTTGCTCACGGGCAATGCGGGATTTGGCAATTGTGTTCTTCGTCCCGAGCATCCAATCAGCCCGACAGGCTGTTCTAGCAAAGGCACTGTTTCCGGTCGAAGATATCCATATTATCGACGGACCGTTATCTTAGTGAGTGGGCTATGACTTATTTGATTGGACGGTGCGACCGCAAGGAGTCGCACTCTCTATAGAGCATTCATCGAACGTTATCGCGACCTGCTAAGCTGTTTCAAATCAATTTTGAAGCAAAGTCTTTCGGAGACCCAAGTGACTGACTTCAAGTTCCTGCATGTTGCGGACATTCATTTAGACAGTCCGTTGTTGGGCTTAGCACGCTACGAGGGTGTCCCTGTGGACGAAGTACGTTCGGCCACCCGAACGGCTTTGACCAACCTAGTTGATCTTGCAATTGAAGAAGAGGTAGCCTTCGTCGTCATCGCGGGGGATATTTACGATGGAGACTGGCCACATTTCGGAACAGGGCTTTTCTTCTGTGCAGCTATGGGTAGGCTTGAAAAGGCTGGCATCGAAGTATTTCTGTTGTACGGAAATCATGATGCCGAATCGGTTCTGACCAAAAAGCTTCCGCTTCCTCCTAACGTACATACCTTTCCATCAAATAAGGCGAAAACCCTCGTCCATCAAACGACCGGCGCAGTGCTCCACGGACGCAGCTATAAGGTCAAAGACACGCGAGATAATCTCGCGGTTGACTATCCGCAAGCGACAGCAGGAGCTTTCAATATTGGTGTGCTGCATACGGCACTGAATGGTGGACGCCCACCCCATGTGGCTTATGCGCCATGTTCGCTCGCGGAGTTAGCCGCTAAGGGCTATCAGTATTGGGCCTTGGGGCACGTACACGAGTTTGATATCGTGTCTGATTCGCCATACGTCGTATTCCCAGGGAATTTGCAGGGAAGAAGTGTACGCGAGTGTGGACCCAAAGGGGCTGTCATAGTCACGGTTCGGGATCAAGAAGTAGCCTTTGTCCCTCAACACTTCCCGCTAGATTCGGTTCGGTGGGCGCATATTGAAGTTGACGCTACAGACGTGACGAATGAAACCGAATTGCACTCTCGTATCCGCGACCTATTAGAGACGGCAGTCGATACCGAGAGTGCAGGTCGCGCGCTTGTTGCACGAATAACTCTCACCGGAGCGACAGGGCTTCATGGCTGGTTGACGGAGACCAAGGACCAACTCCAGAACGATATTCGAGGGATTGCAGTTTCCATATCGGAGAGCCTATGGATCGAAAAGATATCTCTGAAAACCGATGCTCTCGCGCAGGTGTCCGCTAGTGGTTCAATAGTCCTGGATGAACTCAGCGGACTGTTGGCCGCCGGATTAGAAAGCCCCGAACTAAGACTCAAGCTACAGGGGGACCTGGCCGATTTTATCGGTCGGCTTCCGTCCGATCTTGGAAGCGACGATGAGATGCTTGCCTGCGTTCGTCGTGGCGAGCAGCAACCGTTGCTGGAAAGCGCCACGACGGCGCTTATCGCAAGACTTGAAAGTGGTGCCAAATGAGATTTTCTAAACTGGAACTTCTCAAATACGGTCAGCTTGAGGACTGTGCATTCAACTTTCCTGAAGGCTCTCCAGACTTGCACATCATCTTCGGCCAAAATGAGGCTGGCAAGTCAACCACCATGTCAGCAATCAGTGACCTCTTGTTTGAATTCGGGCACACAACACCCTACGATTTTCGTCACGATAGGCAGCTCTTGAGAGTTGGCGCTGTGTTGCAGCGGGACGGCTCCGAACTGGAGTGTCGTCGTAAGAAGGCGCGGGCGGGCAGCTCTTTGATCGACGTTAACGAGCGACCGATTGACGAGGGCTTGCTTGCTGCATTCCTCGGAGGCCAAACGAAAGACAGCTTCCATCGGATGTTCAGTTTGGACCATATCCGCCTTCGTGAAGGCGGCAACGCGATTTTGGAAGCTAAAGATGATGTTGGTCAAGCAATCTTTGCAGCCGGTTCCGGATTGGTAGGGGTTTCAACTGTATTGAAGGAACTCGAAGACGAGATCAAACAGATTTGGATAAAGAGAGCCGGTGGTAACCAGGATTTTCATGTTGCTAGCCGTTCGTTTGAAGAAGCACGCGGTCGTTTTAAGTTAGCGCAGATCAAGCCTTCAGCCTGGGATCAAGTGCGGAGCGAAATTCAAGAGCTTGAAGGGACGATTGCCGCTACTCGGAATACCAGAAGGCGAAAAGAGAATGAGCGTGAGCAGATTGAGAGACGGAGACGAACGCTTGCTCCCGTCGCTCTCTTTAGGCAAGCCGAAATTGATCTGCAAGAGGTGTCGGGCACACCCGAGCTTCCGATTACGGCACAGGAGACTTTGCGAGACGCATCCGAAGAGATCGCAACGGCCAAGACGAAAGAAGGATTGGCTAGGCAACAGACGTTAGACGGCACGAATGAAATCGAGCAGATAGTGTTTCAGCCCTCGCTTCTCGAATGCCAGGTTGAGATCGAAGCGCTTCGCGAAGAAAAAGGCGCCGTCGATAAGAGTTTGAAGGATCTTCCGCGTCGCGAATCTGACCTGAAAGCCGCCAAACGTAGTCTTCAGGATATTCAAAGAGAAATTGGATGGCCGGAAGAAACGGCAATAACGGCCCAAGAGCGTTTGCCAAGGCATGTAGACGTGGCGGAACTACGAGATTTGCTTGAGAAGCGTACCGCCCTCGACGCTGTGCTGGCATCAGCAAATGACAGTCATAGTGTGTGCCTGGACGAAGCAAACGAAGCTAAAAGAGAGCTTGAAGAACTATCGACATCTAAGGATGTCACCGCGCTTGCTGCCGCAATACAAGTAGCACAATCACGCGGAGACTTAGATGGTGCGGTAGCGTCTGCAGAGCAACACCTAAAGCGCCGCCAAGGTCATTTAGATAGCGCGCTGGTAAAGCTAGCTCCGTGGTCAGGAAGTTCAGACACCCTCGAAAACATGATTCTTCCAACTGAGGTGGAGACTGCGGAAGCAGCATCGCTTGATGACCAGATAGAGGAGGAAATGACTTCCGAGCGACGCGCATTAGGCTCCGAGAATGAGCGCCATGCTCTCCTCGATTTGCAACGGAGTCAAATGCTTCGCGACGACGGAGCAGTGTCCCCACAAGCTGTCCAAGAAGCTCGGGATCATCGAGATGCGGTGTGGAATGCCATTCGCGAGCACCTCACTGACGGAGCCGATCTTTCGGATTCGTCGTCCGTCGTGGCAGACTTTTCAGAGAAGCTGGAAATCGCGGACAATCTTGCAGACCAGCGATATTCAGCGGCAGAACAATCCGGGAGATTGGCTGGACTCATTGAGGAGTTGGAGCGCATAACCCTCTCGATTTCTCAGCAAGAAACCCGACTTCAAACGATAGAAACGAGGGCTGGCGAGATCAAGAGAGATTGGGAAAAAAGGCTGGTTGTTGTAGGTCTGGAGTTGGCCCCAAGAGCTTTCCTGGCATGGCTGGAAAGACGCGCTCTCACCCTGAAGGCTTTGAACGAAGTAAGCGAGGCTCAAGACAAGTCGGCCGAAGAAATTCGCAAACGTGACGAAACTAAAGCTCTACTCGCCGGAGAAATTGGATTATTGAACCCGGACTTCGATCTGATTGCGAACCACTCTCTCAGTCACCTGGTCCAAAAAGCACAGCAACTGAAGAACACAGCGGACCTCATCGAAAAGAGTCGAATTGAACTCACGGCGACTTCCGTGTCCGCAACAAATGCCGCGAGTCGAGCAGATCGCAAAAGAGCTTCAGCAGAAACCAATATCGAAAGTTGGAAGAAACTTTGGGTGCCAGCCGTGCAGCGATGTGGCCTAGATCCCGCAGCAAGTGTACCGGTGATACGTGCCCAGCTTGATCTCTTGGACCAGGCACGAAGCAAAATCGACGAGATCGTGAATTTACAACGTCGGATATCGACAATGGAGAACGACGTAGAAACGTTTGCACGACAAGTCTCCGCGATTGCCGATAAGTGCGGCGTGCCGAGACAACAACTCGAAGCCGGAGAGGTGTTGAATGCTCTATCGGCGCGTCTTGCAGAAGCGTCTACCTTAAGCGAGAGGAAGGCCGGGCTAGACAAACAAATCGGTGACGCGGAACAGCGCACACAGGCAGCGCTAGACGCGCAAGCACTGGCGGAAGCGCGGTTACGCCCGTTGATGGATGCGGCGGCGGTGGAGAGCTACGAGTTGCTTGAGCCAATCGTTGAACGATCGACCCGAGTACGAGCGCTCAGGGAAAAGATAGCGACTCTCGGCGATGAGATCATCGCGTTAGGGGAAGGAATGACCTTAGACGCACTTCTCTTGGATAGCGAGGGCGCGGATTCTGGGGCGTTAAGATCACGGAGTGAAGAACTTCAAGAAGAATGCGGTCTGTTGTCAGATGAGATCGAACGCCTCACCAAGAAACTTGCAACTGCCGCTGTCGCATTCGAGGCGCTAGATGATGGTCCCGATGCTGCCACCGCGGCGGCGGACATGGAATTGGCGCGGACCGAGATGGCCTCACATGCGGAGAGATATTTGCGCAAGCGGGCGGAGGTAACGCTGCTTGCTTGGGCGATAGAGCGCTATCGTGCGGAGAAGCAAACTCCTCTGCTGAAGCGTGCGTCAGAACTCTTCTCCATCCTCACTCTGGGCCGATATACAACCCTGCTAGTGGACCCGGAGAGCAGTACCGCCCGCCTTTCGGCTTTGACCTCCAGCAGCGCAGTAGTGCCGGTCGGCGGAATGAGTGAAGGCACGGTTGACCAATTATTCTTGTCATTGCGTCTCGCTGCTGTCGAAGATGTTGTCGCAGGAGGAACAAAGCTCCCGTTCCTTGCGGATGATCTTTTCATCAACTACGACGACGCACGCGCTGGCGCTGGTTTCAAGGTTCTTGCGGAACTTGCAAAGACGACGCAGGTTCTTTTCTTCACGCATCATCAACATCTCTTGCCAATCGCGCGGGAAGCAGTTGCGCCCGATGTCGTATCAGAATGCGCTATGCCGTAGAACGGCGAGCGGTGATTAAGCAAGCGTTGAGGTTGGCAGTAGCGGAGCGTCTGGGCAGATTCTCCTTTTTGTCCAGGCACTCGGCCACCGCTTCGGTGCAGAAGCTGCGCCCTTCGGCTCTGTGTTCAGAACTCGCGTTCCGCGCCCTCCGGGTTTCGGACTCCTCCCCCCTCGCAGGCTCCGGGTCCCTTTCCAAAAACTTCTTCTCTTGGCAACGCGGCTATGCCGCGACTTGGGAGCAGCGCACCTTTGCGCCCTTTGGGATGTGTCCCGATTGACCGGGCAAAAAGGAGAAATACCATGCAGACTCACCAGACCATCACCCTCTTCGGCACCGTCAGCAACTCAGCCACCAGCCGCATCTCCAAGAACGGCCGCAAGTACACCGCCTTCGGAGTTGCCATCTCCGACCGCAACCTCCAGGCCTTTCACTACAACGTCGTTGCCTTCGGCAAGCAGGGCCACTTCGCCATGCCTCTCCAGACAGGCACACGCATCAAGCTAGTCGTCCAGGCGCAATCCCAGCCCGACAACATCGCCACTCTCCCACTCCTCACCGCAACCTTCGTGCGACCGGTTCATCCGGTTGCACGGGGGTAATATCTCACTGAACTTGGATGGCTCGCCTTCAGAAAGGGCATCGGTGGCCTTGTCGGTTGCTGGCCAGTAGAATCCAACAGAGCGTTTATAGCGATGCAGTTGGCTGACCCGTCCGAAAGGATACAAGCATGATCTGGGAGTACACGAAGCGACCTGATGGGAGAATAGCCATCACTCTCGATAACAATGTGTGGGACTTTCTGTTTCTAAATGGACTCGACCTGGCTTCAGAGCTTCCACTTGATCGGTTCGCAATCACTATTACCCGCGAGGTCGAGATCGAGACATCGGCGATCCCCGCCAATCCCTCAAAGACCGCACTCAAGGATTACATTGCCCGGACGATAGTCAATTGCGATATCAGAACAACATCGGTGTTTGGGTTTGCAACGGCTGGAGCAAAACCGCAACGAGTCGGGGGTTTTGGGCAAGGGACATGGCAGTCTCGGACGGAAGCTGAATTTTACGCAGCGATCAAAGATCAATATCTCATTGGGAGGCCGGAGAAGAATAGTCAGCTTACGGGCAACGAAGGAGATGCAGCGGTCGCGGCAAAATCCTTTTCCTCGATAGTGCTGACATGCGAACTTCCCAAGAAGACTGGCCCCTTGCGCTTTGCCGCTGAGCATGGCGGCAAGATCCTCTACTTGGCAAACTTCGATCCCAGCGAACTTACGCTCCAAGCGTATATCGAAGCCTTCTATCGGCAGATTTGAGGCTCTAATGGAGTGCGCGATACCGTCACAAACGCAAAGTTGACGCCACCTTCCCACTCCTTGCCGCAATCTTCGTGTGACCGGTTCGTCCCGGTCGCACGGAGGGGGTAGTCATCAGGAAGACTTTGGCACAGTCGGCAAGGGCTCGCCCGCGAGACCCTTACGGACAAGGCCACCAATGAAGTCGGCGAAGGGAACAATGTCTTCTCCGACGCTCGCACGTTCAAGGGCGCTCATGTAAGCGTTGCGATCCCCAACCGGTATGACCGTCCAGGGGTATCCACCTGATGCGAGCATTACATTCATCAGGAAACGCCCAATGCGACCGTTTCCGTCCATGTAGGGATGAATGTAGACGAAGATGAAATGCCCCAGCACGACGCGCACTGCCGGGTGAGTCTCTTCCCGAAGAAGATCAAAAAACGCTGGCATCGCGTCCCTAACCGCATCGCGGTTGAGAGGAACGTGCATGGACTTCCGAATGTAGACCTGATTGTTGCGATACCCGGCAAGGTCTGCGGGTTTCAAGATGCCAGATGCAACGCTCGGCGCGAAGAGTTCCCGATACCAAGCACCGTGCTCTTCGTCCGTGACCTGTCCCGGATTGTCACCACGGAGAACCCGTCCAACGCCTTCCTGCACGGCTTGGAACGCCAGCCAGTAGCCACGCGCCGCCATCGCGTTCCGCTGCTCCCGGTCGCTCTCGTTCGTCTCCGGGTTCCATGAGCCGGTGCGGACACGCTCGATCAACTCGCGTGTGACGCGGTAGCCTTCGATAGACAGCGAATGGTAAGCGTCAGTGACGTATGTTTCGTTTACGCGCTTCAAGTAGGCCGCGATATTGCGCGGTGTACCAGGCGCTTTTGGGAATCGCTCAATAATCGGCTCCCGCATCTTCTGCCAAAGCAGCCGTACTCGGTTTACATACGGGGATGTTTCACGGGAGCGGAGGACGAGATTCGGTCTATCGGTGAATGGATCGTTTTCTCGAACAGCATAACCGGCAGCAGTCATCGTCTTCACAATGTCGTCCGCGATGCGATCGCGCCCGATGTTGCGGAAAGCTCCGGCCAGACGCCCCGCGATGATGGTGTGCCCTCCGGCCAGTAATCGGGCCAGAAGCCCGGAGGCATCGCGGATCATCAGTAGGACCGCGCGAACGTCGGTCGAATTATGGGAGAAGAAATTGGGGGAGCAGTCGATTAGGGCGGACTCTGGCGAGAAGACCTGCAGGCCGTCTACAACCTGCCGATCAGCGGCTACGGGCAGGGAGGAGCGCAGATCGAGGAGGGAAGTGCCATGCGGGAGCTTTGTGACCGCATTCCGGGCTTTGGGCGCCCTCACCATCAGTTGGCGAGGTACGGTCCAACTGCCGGCATGGAGCGACAAGGATTGTTCGGGGGAGAGGCACCATTGCGTTCCGAAACGCTCTCGAAGGTAGACCGCGCAGAACTGCCAGTAGGAGGCGTACCAGGCCGTGCTCTCGCCCGTAGCGTCGTCTGGGCGACTCGGGATGAGCCAGCCCTTTAGGACCTGCTGGAGAAAGCCCTGAGCGAGCAGCCGCTCCCTGTGTGTGCGAGACAGATCCCTTGCACGAATGGCTGCGCCACCGTCTGACTTCTGGAGCTTGGCAAGAGCCTCCAGAGATTGCGCGAGCTTTTCGGACGGTGTGGCCATGTTGCTCCATTAGCTTTTGCTGCTGCACTGAAATTATCCTTTCCTGTTGTACGCTTTTTATCTTATTGTGTCGAGATTGGCCGCCGCCACGCAGTTTACCTGGTTGCTATTCGTTACCAATCCATTGTCGGTGAGTGCATTGACGATAAGGCACTCGTTGAAATCAACGAGCTAAATTTCCTCAAAATCATATTCGCCGTTTCTTCGCTATACTCTCCGGATGGAACCGCGGACGGTCAACTGGCTTTTTGTCGATCTCAACAGCTACTTCGCATCCATCGAAGCGGAGCTGAGGCCGGAGCTTCGCGGCCAGCCAATCGGGATCG
>Ga0182024_10007585_pt1 | contig 23340 bp, 28 predicted proteins | sample P32metaG_FD_120480 | JGI IMG/M metagenome (GOLD analysis project Ga0182024, IMG submission 120480) | Permafrost microbial communities from Stordalen Mire, Sweden - P3-2 metaG (Illumina Assembly) | ecosystem: Environmental > Terrestrial > Soil > Wetlands > Permafrost | place: Sweden: Stordalen... | reverse complement strand
CCTTCCGGTCCTTGGCAGGGACCTCAATACGCAGAGCTGGACGGGCCATACCCAAATTATGCGCCAAAACATTTCCGAATGGAAATGTTTATTAGAAAACCTTCAGACGGTCAAAGACCTAGCGGGAACGGGCAATCCGTCTTTCTCTGGAGACGGCGGGCCTTCCACGGCTACCTCATTGAACAATCCTCAAGGAGTGGCGGTCGATTCGCTTGGGAATCTATATATAGCCGACTCCGGCAACAATCGAATCCGAAAGGTTCTCTTAGCGCCGGCGCCGAGCGCTCAATCTGTGAACGTAGGGTAGTGTCCTAAATAAAATTAGGACGCTACCCAGACTTCCGGACGATGCCCGAAGGAGGAATAGAACACTCTGCCCTTCCCGTAATTCCTTTGCCCAAGCGACGGCGAAGTCTTGGTCGGTCAGCAGATGGGAAGGGGCTGCCGAGTGTGATCGTGCAGATCTGCGATAAGAACGGCGAGATCGCAAAAACGGCGAACACAGATCAGAATGGAGCCTTCGAATTGAAAGGACTCGCGCCGGGTGAATACAAGACGTTCGCGTGGGAAGACCGCGGCGACGGCGTAATCTCCGATCCGGATTTTCGCAAGAGCTTCGAAAGCAAAGCGACGGTAGTGAAGCTAGCCGAGAAATCGCACGAGAATATTGAGCCGACGCTCATTACAAAGGATGCGATGGAAGTCGAGGCAGCGAAAATCAGGTGATCCAGCTCGTTCGTTCGGGTTGTGGGAAAGACCTCTCATCGTCGCCGATAACGCCACAGAACAGACGCGAATTGAGATTTTGAATGATCGTTCGTGATAGTGTGCATTTGCGACCGAAAATGATCCAATGTTCTTGACCCATCGAAGTTTTTGGCTTCTGCCGATCGTCGTCGCCTCGATTCTTGGTGCCCTCGCGGTGATCGTATCGAAGACCAGGCTGAGAGAAGTATACAGAAGCAGATTTCCGGAATCTCGGCGGGAGCGACTCTTCTTAGCGTCTGTTGGCTTCTTCACCACCGCTGTCGTCGTTCGAGTAGTCACGGTCGCGATTCACCACAATGTCGGACCCTTCCACGATGTTTCGATGCACGGTCGGCATATTCATCATCTGGTCTGGGGTATTCTTCTGCTCCTGTCGGTGGGATACTCGTGGCTGATCGAACTGGGAACTGGAGCTGCTTCCTCATTGCGCTGGGCTGGTCGACTTACCTCCATGGTTTACGGAGTCGCTGCGGCACTAACGCTCGACGAGTTTGCGCTATGGCTTAATCTTCGAGATGTTTATTGGGAACGAGAGGGGCGCGAAAGCTATGAGGCGCTGGCTGTGTTTGGCAGTCTCCTGGCCGTCGGGGTTTTTGGTCGCCGGTTCTTTCATGGCGCCCTCCTCGAGTTCACAAGAATTTTTCGCAGGGGTGGTATATGAGGCTCGTGCACGGTTATTGCGACTGGTTGAATCATTACCACCCATCGACTACCAGGGCGATTATTGCGTCACACCCGAATGGATGAAAATCGTCGCGCCGATAATGCGCGACATCGGGCTGGCGTTACCGCGCAATTGCTTCGTGCGGCGAAGATTCCTGCCGTCACTTCACGGCCTGACGCGCGACGACAAGAATCTTGAAAGTGCCGGCCTTCTGCGGCCGCCGGCCATTCGCTCCCGTTTCAAATTCCGCAGACGGGAGATAGATCCGGTGGGTTGTCGGATCCAGGGCCATGGTTCTCGCGCCCTCACCCGTTTGCACAGTCTGCGCAACCACAAACTTTCCGGGTGAGATCTCGCGGGCGACAAAGAGCTGCGAACCTGCGGTGCTCGCGAATGCCTCGCCATGATCGAGTTTGATGGCGTCGACGCTCTCGCCGATGGGCAAGTCGGCGAGCACCTTTCCGTCCCTGGTGTTCATTACGATCAATTTTCGCGGACCTCGACATCCCAGGAAGAGGCGTCCTTTCTTTGCATCGATCGCCGTCCCAACCGGCAGGCCGCCGGAGAAACAGGCCAGTGTTCGACGACCCTTCTTACCTGAAATCGACGACCGCCACTTCATGCTTGTCCATCAGGTTGATGAAGACTCTGCCAGCCGCATCGGCCGCGAGGAACTCCGGCTCTCCACGGAGCGCGATGGGTTCATCTAATTTTCCGTTCCTCGGATCGATCTCCGACTTGAAAGACATCAGCGCCTTTCCACGTCCCGACACCACGAGTACATGCCCGCTTGTCGAGTCGAAGATAATCCCGTCGGCATCCGGCATCGCGGCAAGCGAGCCGAAAACGGCATTCGTCTTCAAATCGAAGATCAGGATGGCGCCGTCGCCGCCTCCGTCGCTGATGAATCCACGACCCGCCTTCGGAGCCAGCGCGACGCCATGAGCGTTTTTCTGACCCGGAATATCCGCGATCGTCTTCCCCGTCTCGGTGTCGATGACCATCGTGTGGGTCGTGCGCGGAACATAGAGCCGGTGGGTCTGCGGCTCGACGGTGAGATAGTCCCATCCGCCTTCGCCGCCAATCTGAAACGTCTTCACGACCTCCCAGTGTGTTTGCGCGAGAGCTCGCGGCAGGCGCGTGAACAGAAGGACTGTCAGCGCGAACATCATGAGAGTTCTCATTCTCATCTTGATTCTCCTAGGGGAGGATTCGCATCTCAGACGGGCTGCTCAAGGAGAGGCTACCATATGGAGTCTTTCTCCGCCCAAGCCGGCGCGTGGGCTGGTTTGCCGACGATCCATCAGCGCGCGATCTTCAGCGAAAATTCAGTTAGGCGTGTTCTCATAAAAATGTTTACCAACGAGGACAGATTCTCATGCGAGCTGCATTCCAGGCTGGAACTGGGGCATTTACGAGGTTCGGGGCGGTCGGATCAGCCCGCCAGACGCGCGTGACGCGGATCCGAGCGAGGCTCGGGAAGTAGTGTGAGGGGAATCGCGATCCTTTACGCGGAGGAACTCAAGGCCACCATGCGCGGTCGCTATGCGTGGCTGGCTGCCGCGGTTGTTCTTCTGGCCGTCGGCGGTCTCACCACGGTCGGAACGCAGGACACGTGCCTTGACGGCTACGGCATCGTCGCTTATGGACTGGTGCCTCTGGCGTTCATTCCCTTCGCTGGCGGGGCGATCGCGAGTCCGCGCGCAAATCGCTTTGTGGAAAGCATTTTCACCGCCCCGGTGGAACGCCGCGACTGGCTGGTGGCGAAAATCCTAGTGCTCCTGACCATCGCAGCCATGTACTACCTCGCGCTGATTCCGATGCAATATCACCTTTAAGAATATCGGCAAGTCCCCGGCTCAGAACATACACATCTATCGAATGGCCGCTATTATCTCTATCGATTCTAAGGATGTCACTATCAATCGCGGCAGAGTAGACGAGGTTTTCAAGCATGCGCGAGAAGTGGATCTCGCCAAAACTAACAATGGAGGAACGACTGTTCCCCCTACGAAAGAGCAATTCACGACCACCGATCCAATTGTTATGAGTCCTACCGACGTTAGTAACGTACTTGCTGAAAGAAGCGAACTCCTCATCGTTGGCGGAGTCGTCTATGATGACATTTTCGGCAAAACCCACGAAACAGAGATTTGCAGATCCATCCTCGGAATATACACTTCGTCCCTGCACTATTGCATGGACCACAATGTGATGCGCTAGCCAGCATGCCAGCGCCACCCCTACAAAGTGTCGTATCCTAGCGGAGTTAATCATAACAACAGTCCAGTTCCGGGTTTCGATGGAGACCCTGTGCCCGAATACAGATCGTGGCCAAACAAGGCTATGCGCGCAAGGTTGTAAGTGATTCCCATTCTGTAATGAGTATGAACCCGGTCCTGCGGATTAGCAGCGCTACGCAATGGGCAAGTTGCAGTATTGATAGGGAATACTGGAGTGTATTTTACGTGACCGACCCGTCCGTCGGATGATCCTAACCCCTGAATTATGGTGAGTCAAGTAATGTGTTACCCTTCGAATCGTCCACTGACGACGTCGACGGCGGCGGCGGGCATCACGCCCAGCCAGGAGGGACGACGGTTCCTGCTACTTACAGCATCTTTGCGCAAGGCTACGGCGTGGAACTGAAGCCGACCAATTTATTGACGGCCGGGCAGACGTATCAGGTCGCGGTGGGAGCAGGTCTTCGGGACACGAACGGCATTGGCGCCGCGGCGAACCCTTCGTTTCAATTCACGACCGGGACGGGGCCGGATACGCAGGCCGCGCTTGCCGTGGCTGCGAGTCCGCAGTACGGAGTGTCGGCGCCGTTGAATCCGGTGGTGACATCGCGCGCCAACAAGAGGATCATGCCGCTGGCAACGGTGGAGTATTCGCTGATTCCGGCGGCAGCCAGCGGCGATGCCGAGCAGACGATTCCGGTTGCGACCGCATCGCTTTCGGCGGACGGCCAGAACTTTACCTACACGCCGGGATCTCCGCTCACGCCTGGAATCGGATACGTTGTGAGTCTTACCGATATGGTGGACGTGACGGGAGCTATGTTTTCGAGCAGCGGCGCCTCGTTCATTGCGGGCGCGGCTGCGTTGACGAGTCCGCCCACGGTGCTGGCGATCACGCCTCCGGACGGGTCGCAAAATGTCGCGTTGAACTCGCCTATCGAGGTCGCGTTCAGTGCGCCGATTGGCGCTCCGCACAGCGCTCAGCCGGTGATCCTGCTTGAAAACGGTCAGCCGACACCATCAAGACTTCATTCGATTCGACGGGCGCGATCATGACGGTGACGCCTGGAGCGCCGCTTGATCCGAACGCCAGTTATACGCTCCAGTTAAACGATTTTTCGGATTTAGCGGGGAACCAATTGGTTCCGGTGTCGTTCGGATTCGCCACGGGAAGCACGACGGTCCCCAACGGGACCGCGCAACTTATTTCGACGTCGCCCGCACAGGGCTCATAGGGCGTGGATGTGAATACGTCGATTTCGTTTACGTTCGATTCCGCGATCAGTCCGCTGGCCGCCGTTTCGGGGTGCACGATTACGGATTCGGCGATGATCACGTATCCGGCTTCGGCGGCGGTGTCGAGGTCGACGGTCACGATTACTCCAGTTCATGCGCTGGCGCAAAATTCGGCGATTACGGTCGCGCTCACGACTCAGGATCTGGCGGGGCGCTATGCTGCCGGATCGGTCAACTTTACGATAGGGGCCAATGCGGGCCCGACATCGTTTCAAGTTGCTGGGGTATCGCCACCGGACGGAGCGGCGATCACTACTCGTCCGGGGACGATTAGACTGACGTTTTCGAGGGCGTTCAACGCCGCTACTCTGGCTGCCGGCATCACGCTCTATTCGAACGGCACGGTGGTGTCCGGAGCGTTTCAGCGCAGCAACAACGATCTCTCGCTCATGGTGACGCCGAGCAATCTCACCGGACCGGTCACGATTGTTGCCGGATCGACTCTCACGGACTTGGGAGGAAATCCGGTTGCGCCGTTCCGCGCTTCCTACACCTTTTCTGTTTCCGGGATTGGAACCACGGCCACTACAATTCTGGCGATGCGTCCTCCGGGAGGGGCCACTGGGGTGCTCCCGGCCTCGCCGATTACGTGGTTTTTTTCCGGGCCGGTCGACCTGCCGACTGTGCAGTCGTCTCTGCTGGTGCTCGCCAACGGCGATCCACAGCCCGGCATTTTCCAACTTTCGCCGGACGGCACGATTCTGACCTACTACCCGACGGCGCCCTTGCCGGCTGGATCCACGGTCCGATTCTACCAATACGCCCGTCGCGGTCGGGCAGGGACTCGTAACGCTGCACGGCGAAGGAAGTTCCGGCGCCCTGATTCCAACCACGGAGAGCATCCCGCGTCCGAACTGCCTGCGGCTCACTCCGGTAAGTCCGCTGACGGTAGGGAATTACTATAACGTCAGTCTCGCGAGAAACATTACACAACTTCGGGGAGTCCGGCGTACGTTCTTGGTTTCACGGCAGGGGCGGCGGTGATGCCTGCGCCAGCCGCCTCAACAGTGATCGGTCCACCGGCGGCTTCTACCGGGATTCCTTTGAATGCGTCGGTACGCGTCGAGTTTGGAGTCGTGCTCGATCCTCTTTCGCTGACGCCGAACACGGTGATTCTCCAGTCCGGAGGGCAGACGATTCCGGACGCTTCAGTACCTGGCGAGCAACAACCGCGGGATCACCGTGACTCCACTGCTGGCTTTGCCCGCGAATGCGCAGGTGACGGTGATCGTCGACGGGCTCACGGATCTGTACGGAAATGTTCTATCGGTCAACAGTTGGAGTTTCACCACGGGAGCCCGGGCCGACTTCACGAACCCGACGGTCGTTATGCAAAGCATCGGGGGAAATGGGAACGCTCAAATATCGCCAAACGAATCGCTGGTCTTCGTTTTTGATCGCCCGATGGACCCGCAATCGGTCGCTTCGGTCGGCGCCTCGTTTGGCCTCGGCGGGACGCTTAATTTCGCGACGACGAACGCAGTGCTCAGTACCGATCTTCGTACGCTTACGATTAGCACGAGTCCGGCGTGGCCGAGCGGCCAGCAAGCGAACCTCAATATATCGTCGGGTCTGAATGCATCTCGATTTGAAAACCCTATATCGGCGGACATCATCGAGCGGTAGCTCAACACGAGTAAGGAAGCCGTTGCAAGCAGCATGACTGTCACCGCCGCCTGCGCCAGAATGAATACGCTCCTGGTCCTACCGGCCCGGCGGGACAAGGACGATCGGGTGCCACCTTCTCGAAGCGCCGACGCTAAATGCATTCGTGTAGCGGACCATCCGGGTATCACCGTACACGCAACCGCGGCCAACGCCGCTACGCCGGCCGCGAAATAAAGGCTGCCAAGATCCAAAGTCGCATCTGATAATCGCGGAATATCGGCCGGAGCCCAGCGGACTAATGGGGGGATAACGAGTGATGTGCACCGAATGGCTTAATCCAGATTTTCACAAGGCTCTGTAGTCTCCGGTACTCCTGATCGACGTCGCTGACCCTGAATTCCAGGATCACGCTCTTGTTCTTTGCCGCTTCAGTCGAGCCAGGAATGTACTTTTCTTGAGCCGCCGCCGAGAAAATCGCAAGCACTCCCGAATCCGACGGAAACTCGGCGTAGTCTTCACCAGACTCTCTTGTTTTAGGCAGTAGGATCGGTTCGTAGAACTCCACCAGCCGTTTCACGTTGTTGGTAATCACGCAAGTGTTCACCAGTCTTGGTATGTGGCCATGCCCCGACGGATTGCTGTCGGTCATTTGAGGGTTTGCAGCCCATCCAGCGGTGGCTACAGCCAGCCCAATTGCCAGGGACCTCATGCGAGGCGTCGTCATCACGATTTGCTCCTACGTTGAAGATTATATCGGAGTACCAGCGTCTGTCTTGAACAAATCGGACAACCACCCTTTAGAGGGGTCCGGGTGACCGGTTACCTTCAGAAGCTCGGACCGCCGCAGAACGTATCTCGCGGATCGCAGCGTCGCGGTCGGCGGACTGCCTGAAAATCGCCGCACTTCACGGGTCATGTGCGCTTGATCAGCGTAGCCCAGGTCCGCGGAGAACTGAGCGAGGTTCCGCGGCGCGCTCGCACGAACCGAGAGATTCAGCGGGCGATGGAAACGCAGCATGGCCTGAAAAAGCTTCGGACCGTAGCCGACCGCCGTCGCCGAACCGGCGTTGGAGCTGGCGCCTGCCGAGTCCGATACTGATCGCCATCGGAAACTCCGTTCTATTTGAGAAGATGGCATTTATCCGATGCTGATCCTGTTGTCCGCTTTCCTTTCCACGCTGGGTTCGAAGTTCCGCTCAAGCGCTGCGCTGGAACTGGAGAACCTGGCTCTTCGGCAACAGATCAGAGTCCTTAAACGGTCTGCCAGAAAACGGCCGAAGCTGACTGCCGCCGACCGCCTATTTTGGGTGTTCCTCTCCCGTGTCTGGTGCGACTGGCGCTCGGCTCTGGACATCGTCAAACCTGCCACCGCCTGGCATCGCCAGGGATTTCGTCTGTTCTGGACCTGGAAGATCCGGCATGGCGGGACGGGTCGGCCCACCGTTGCCTGCGAGGTCCGCGATCTGATCCGAAGGATGAGCCGTGAAAGTCCGCTGTGGGGCGCGCCCCATATCCACGGCGTATTGCTGAAACCGGGCATCGAGATCAGTGAGACCAGCGTGGCGAAGTACATCGTGCGGCACCGTAAGCCTCCGTCACAAACCTGGCGTACCTTCCTGAACAACCACGTCCACAACCTGGTTTCCATCGATTTCTTTACCGTTCCGACGATCCGCTTCCAGGTTCTGTACGTGTTTCTGGTGTTGGCGCATGACCGGCGCCGGGTGCTCCACTTCAATGTCACCGCGCATCCTACGGCGGAATGGACGGCACAGTAACTGCGTGAGGCATTTCCATTTGATCAAGTCCCCCGCTATCTGCTCCGGGTTCGCGACCAGATTTTCGGCCGACACCTTCCGAGCGCAGGTAAATAACATGCAGATTAAGGAAGTGCTCTCTGCTCCCCGATCACCGTGGCAGCGGGCCTACGTGGAGCGCGTGATCGGCTCCATGCGGCGCGAGTGCCTGGATCACGTGATCCTTCGGGGAAGCCTCCTTGCGTCGAACCCTGTCTTTTTGCTTCTCCTACTATCACCAAACGAGTCCGCATCTTTCCTTGGACAAGGACGCGCCGGAGCCTCGGCCGATCCAGCGACCGGAGCTGGGACCAGTGGGTAGCCGTCCCCAACTTGGTGGACTACATCACCGTTTACGAACGACGCGCAGCCTGAAAGGATTGGGGCCGGCACAACTCCCATCGGGCTTAGCGAATCTAACCCGAGCATCCTCCTGAGTTGATTTACGCCTGTCTTGGCTCCCCGCCCTGGATTCGATTCTTGACTGAGAGCAACTCTGCCGGTTTAGCCTACCGGAACAACCTCCGCCCCAGAATATGGAATTTGCGGTACCCACAGTACGAATCAGAAGTGGTCCATTTTCTACGCGGGTGCGAGGTGGCCGCGGTCAGCGTTTCTTGCCGATGAGCAGCGCGAAGTCCGACGGCAAAATCCCGCGCTCGATAAGAAGACACTCGAGTCCATCGATACAGTCGATGAGGTGATCCGTTGCGGTATCGTCATCCGGAAAATTATGAACGATCCCGGAGTAAAGCAGGTGCTGAATGGTACCACCAAGCTTGTTGTGATGCACCACTTCGAAGGTCTGATAAAACAAAGGAACAATCTCATCGGAGCGAATGGCCTCGCTCGGACAAACCGCAACCACCTGTTCGACCGAGCTGCGCCCCTCCTCCCGTTTTTCGACACCATTCTGGTACATTCGCAACGGGCGCGGCAGGAGGCCGAGCGCCAGCCTGGTGAGCCCCAATTGAATGTCCGTCCATTGGAACCGCGCCGGCCCCACATATTCGTCCAGAACGCAAAATCCACCGGGCTTAAGCGCCCGGTGAATCTCCCCGAAAAGGTATTCGAGACTCCCGAAATGGTGGAAACTCTGCAGGGCGTAGATAAGATCGTAAGTGGAGGACTCCAGGCGTATGCGATTGATGTCCTCAGCCCTAAAGTGGACGTTGTCGCCTGCGTCTTCCAGGCGCGCTTTGGCGCCAGCGAAGCGCGCTTCATCGAGATCCACACCTACAAGGCGCCGAGCCGCGCCTGCCCGCCACAAGCTCACCAGGCCGTCACCTTGACCACATCCCAACTCTAGCGCGACTTCAGCGGGCCGGCCCAAAGCCTCGCGAATCCACTCCTGCCACCGGAGGCCGTCCACGAGAGCTTTCTCATGATAAGGTTTCGCCACCCGCGGATGATTGAGCCAGAAGATCCGTTCACCCGTGCGAGCCTGCTCCTCGATTTGATTCCAGTGCTCTACCTCAGCAAGATGGGGCGCAGGATGGCCTTTCTTGAAGGCGGTCATACGTGCCTTTCATCTGCCATAACGCCTTCCTGATCTAACCGCGAATGTGCTTGCATGTGAACATTGCGTGCTACGCTGCTCGCAGATCTGAAGTTCCGAGAATAACACGGTCTGGTTCAAAGTATGAAATTCGGGAAATGTGCGTTGATCGAAAAACAGCTTTCGATTGCTTTTCTTTCGATCCCGCCGTACCGTTGAAGTATGGCATCTGACCGCGCTTCGCTGTTGGCCCTTAGAGAATTGATCGCCGATACCGATCTCACGCTTGAGACGATACCGGATCTCCCGCAGAACCGGACAGCGCATTGCCGGGAAAATCTCCGTGCCGCTAAGGGCTACATTGAGGCGTGCTGTTCGCCTGTGGCAGTGGAGTTTGATGGGGAGTGCGAAATGTTCGGCGGTCACATTCACGTTGCTACGATCACTCCACAAAAAGGATTCAGATGGATCATTGCGCCGATCTGAGCCATCAACGCACATTTCAGACACTACCGAAATTCGTCGTGGCCACCATGGGCCGGTTGGTCAAGAAATTCCAGATGCCGTTGACCTACAATCCTTCCAAACGCAGTGTCGACGAACGCGCCGGCATTGAACAGAGCGTTTGGGCTCTGACCGGCCGGTGTTCGCGAATCCGCTCCGACGGGCACGTCGAGACGGTGCGGCAAGCGCTCAAAGGCGAAGCCTGCCACGATTCGGAGTGCAGCAAGAATGGAACCGAATCTCCGGGACGGTGTATCGGGCGGCAGCACACAGAGACAGACTTTAAGTTAACCACGAGAGGCCCTGGTCGGTCCGGCGGAGGAAACTCCGACTGGCAGGGAATCGTATCGAAGGACACGAAAGCGCTGAGTCGGAGGTGGCCGCAGACCCAAGGAAATGAACGCGAAATAATCTTGGTGTTTCTCTGCGGGAGACTGATTAGAGTAACGTGAGCCCCAAAAACTCTGTCCAGCAAAAATTGACAAGCTCGCGGTGACCCTGCTCACACCTTCTCCCGCAACCTAAGAAAATCGCAAGGCATGTAAGGCTTTTCTTCGTAGGCTGCCCGTACCTCTGGGCGCGTCTTGTGGGGTTGCCATTTCAGGTTCCATTTTTCTTCGAAAAGCCGTCGATTTTTCTCGAATATTTCATTGTATTCTGATGAATTCAGCTTGCGAAATGATCCCTGGCCGAAGTGGTGCACAAAGCAATCTTCGGCGGCGATTATGCGGAATCCGGCGCGACGTACGCGATGACTAAAATCGTCGTCTTCAAACATGCCGATCTGGAAACTCTCATCCAACGGCCCAATCTGATCCCACACCCGCCGCGGGACCAGAGTACAAAAAAGAGGAACCATCGCTACGTCTAATGAACGTCCCATGTTATCCTGCGCCAATTTGAGAGCAAATGCCTCCATCTCCTCACAATTACGATAACTAACATTGATCTTGATTTCGTTCCCAGCAAAGTTTGTAACGGGACAGACAAGCCCAATCGTGGAGTCTATCCCGATATGGCGAAGCAGTCGGGTAATCCATCCAGGTGTGACCATTGTATCGGAATTTTGCATGAGGAAATATTCGCCGCGTCCTTTGGTGGCCGCCTCGTTCGTAGCTGCGGCGAAGCCTTCGTTTGTCTCAAAAAGCGATACGCGTATACGTGCGTCCCGAGCTGAATAGCGCAGTAGTAAATCCTTGGTGCCGTCGGTTGAGTTATTATCCACGATCACGACTTCATAATTGGGGTAAGCTGTGTTGCGACGGATGGAGTCTAAACACGGCTCGATGAATTCCGAGCTATTGTAGGTCACCATAAGAATGGTGATTAGTGGAAAAGTTTGGGAAATTGCTGCATCGATCGTGGAAACACGCGACGCCCAAGTATTAACTGCTGCGAAGTCAACACGGCGCTGCGACAAGAGCCCGTCAGCTTCGTGGAGAGCCAGATCCAATTTGTCCGCGAAATCCGCTTCGTCTCTACCGATGTATACTAAATCTCTGCAGTGGCTCAGCTCAGGCATGTCAGTAGCTACGACTGGCTTGCCCAGACTAAAATACTCATAGAGCTTTACCGGATCTGTCGCGTTTGTAACTTGATTCAAGATGAAAGGAATCGCGCAGGTGTCGAAATTGTATAAGTAAGCTGGGATATCGCTATATTTCTTGTTTCCCAGGAGAAAGACATTCGGAAGAGCTTCGAGAGCGGAAACGTTACGGTCAAAGACCTGCCCAATCAGGACAAAAGAATAAGAAGGCCGAAGTTTCGCGACTCGAGCAACGAGATCCAAATCAATCCAGTCCGCGATGGCTCCGAAGTATCCGACTATCGGTTTGGGAATGTCAGAGAGAAGATCGTTTGATTGGGCCGTTTTGAAGAAGTCGAAATCAGCGCCATTGCGGGCGAGCAGCGGATGAAGTTCTCTTCGCTCGAATTTGCGCACCAGTTCCTGACTAGTGACAACGAGGAGATCGCACTCCTTCGCAAGATCCTTCTCTTCTGAGACGTTGAATGACCCCAAATTATTGAAAGTATCCCAATCATCCATACAGTCGTAAACGATTCTAGATCCATAACTTCGCCGCAGCGATAACGCGAGGCCGCGCCAAAATGGCAGTTGCACGATGATGCAATCCTCGGCGATAGCGAGATCGCGGTAGAGATGAGCGAGAGAGTCCGAGAGAGATTCGATGGCGCCGGCGCGCAGATCACCCATATAAATGTCGAGTGGCCCACCGCGAAGCTGAACTTCCCAAAGATTCTCCCGGAGCTTAATCAATTTGTAAGGCTCCGAACCAGACGGCAGGAAACGAGAGGGGCTGATCCAAAGGACACGACAGCCCTGACCAGCAAACTGGACAGCAATTTGCTGCGGACGTTGAAAACGGAAGTCGAAATCTATGATGGCGAGAATAATAACGTCGTATTTGGTCCCCAGAGCAGAGGCTGGCGATTGTTTTCCTTCAGCATCAACAGGGACGACCGCCGATTTAAGCGGGATTTGTCCGTGGACGAGGGGCGTCTGCAGATTCTCCGGTTGATAGACGGACAAATCAGGGAATGCAAGGTCATAATCGGCCAATCCCGATGTGCCTGACAGCGGGAAAGTCACGAACCACTTCAGAAACTCAATTTTACCGCGGAGCCCTTTGTAAAAAAGCAGCGTGTACGCTTTGCGGATGAGCAACATAGCAGTCCAGGCGCGTTGCGACTTATATTCAGACAGCTTTTGATCGAGGCGCGTCCGGTATTCGTTGGCGCCATAAGCTGTACGGCTGCGCAATTCTTCAGCGTATTGGATCTCTTGGCGATGAACAGCTTCTGCTTCCTCAAGTTTGAGCTCAATATCGTGCACTTTGGTCTCGAATGACGCTTCAGGCACGTTACGTTCCGGGAGGTTCAACAATAGCGCCAGTTCCTTCTCCTGCAACTGGGCTTGCAGCGTAATCTGGTGCGCTCTTGCCTCGATGGCAGCGAGATCCTCGGCCTTCAATAAGCCGCTCAGCGATGCAATCAGGCGTACCATCTCCTCCCGATAGCATTCGAAGTTACGTCGATAGGCTTCGAGCCTCTCACTCACTTTGGCGACGTTAGCGGGATCAGGTTTCATATATGTGCTCAAACGAGCAGGGGAGATCTCTCTCACCAAACGATAGGAGAATCTCTATTCTTACGTAACGGCTGAGCACGCCAAATGCGCAAGCGCCACTCACTCATGGCTGATACTTAGGCTGAACGCTGGCAACAAGCCGATTTCTCCTTTTGAACACGTAACAGACGCCTTAAGCGAATGGTCGCCCATCCCCATTCCACGTGCGGAAAACGAGGCTCTCCAACCGCTTCTCTCGAAATCGGGCCGGCCGTACGCAGTCGCTACATCCAATCGAGGACGAGAAATAGCAGCGTCCGCTTTGACTTTGTCGTCCACAAGAATCTCGACTTTGACCAGTGGGGAATCGGCGTCGATGCAAGCGGCCCAACCCGACAACTGGACGTCGCTATCCCGTCTCGCGAGGATCGCCGGCTTACCATGCACCATGTCGAGATAACCAATCACATGCTGACCTGGCGGGATTACGATTTTCGCAGCTGACGTCGAAGTCGGATCTGCAGTTTCGGCGGCCCGCGGAACTTCTGTTTTCGGCCAGGAGGCAGTGAACCTCCCAAGAAAGAATGCGCAGACGATCGAGATTGAACTAACAACTCGCAAGGACAGAAATGATTTGATCGCCATGTTCCGGATGCTTCTCCAGCTTACTTCCTGCTGGTCGCTTGGTGCAAGATTGAAGATCAGCCCGGTCCACTAATTTCCGTCCCTTCTCGACCAACGTAGTTGTCATCGACCGACCGTGAAACGCTTATTTCGATTTCGCGGAGGGTTTCGCGAAGGCTCGCGATCGTAGCCTCGGACTCAAGCAATTTGCTCTCACGCTCAGCGATGACCAGTTCGCGTTGTGCCACCTCTTCCCGCAAGAACGCGATGCCTTCAAGTTGGGCCGCAGCAGCTACGTCTCGTGCAGCGAGTTCCTGCTGGAGAAACTCAATCGCATTTTGCCGTTCCGAAATCACGTCCTCGCGCTGCCCTACTTCATCCCGCAGGAACGCAACACTCTTACGGTGCGCGGCGAGTTCCTGCTGGAGAAACTCAATCGCGTTTTGCCGTTCCTGGATGATTACGTCGCGTGATTCGATTTCCTTTTGAAGAAGCGCCAATGTGGCGTCACGATGAAGAATTGCGTTTCCGAGAAACTCCACCGCCTGGTTCCGCTCGGCGATGATTTTCTCGCGAGCCGCCACTTCCCTTTGAAGGAAGGCGATGCCCCTGTCTCGATCGGCAAGGACGTGCTTCTGCTCCGCGACAGCTTCTCGAAGAATTTCAACCGCAGGTCGATCCCGGTCCTGGATCTCTCTTTTAAGGGCGTTGACCTGTCGCTCCCGCCACTCGAGGAGCGCCCTGAGGCGAAACAGATTGTTTTCCCCAGGGCTAACAGACTTCAGCTTGTTGAGAATCGCCGAAACAAAGTCGTCCTGCAACAGTTGCTCGTCGGACGCCAGGATCGCGTCGGGCCGTCGGCGTGCGATCGAATTGCGCAGTTCCTCGGAGGTCAAAGTTACTACGGTGGCGCGTGCGAGCCATTCTGCGTGCAGGTCCGTGAGGGCCGACTCGTTTTCGCTTACGCGCTCGCGGCATTCATATAAGACCACCGGATCGCAAAAATGGCAAAGCTGGTCCGGGTTAGAGGAGTCAGCCATGATAATTGGCGCCTTTACGCTGTTGTAAACTTCTAGTGGAACATTTATGGCAAAGATCCGATTCTCGACTTCCGTGAATTCGTTCTCGCCAGCGGCTAGGCGCTGAGGATCGCAGTAAAACACCAGACAACCGCAGCGCGCGAAAGCCCTTGCCCAACGATGCGCGCGGTTTGAGAGCGCCGCTGCGGTCCAGGGCAGCGAGGGAGGAAAAATCACGACCGGAGTTTCCTCCGGCTCTGCCGCAAGGATGCGGGACAAGAACTGACGGATCGGCGCTAGGGTTGACTGCGGTTCAGTCGGCGCGACGCGCCGTGCTGACCAATCCGCCAGCACGGCGAGGAAGCGATCTGCGGCGCGCTCCGGAATGAAATTTAATGCGAATTCAACTGCCTTTTCCGTAACGGTCCGGCGCAGTTCCGCAGGCTGGTTCAGCGTCTCGACTATTTCCTCGCACGCCGCCGCCAATTCTCCCGCCGGATACAAGCGGCCGTTGTCGGCATGCCGCACCAGATCGCGCAAGCCAACGACGTCCGGGACCACAACGGGGCAGCTGCAGGCCATCGCCTCGAGAACCGCCATTCCGAAGGATTCGCTCGCCGAAGTCGACACCAGACAGCCGCCGGATTGCGCAGCGGCGCGGTAAACGGCAGGCATGCGCGAATGTTCAACCGCTCGCATCTGGCGGAATCGCTCCTCAAGCTCAAAAGACTTGATCGCATCCCGCAACTCGACTTCGCCTTCACCAGAAAAACCTGCGCTAACCATAAGGAACTCGGCATCCGTTCGTTCGCGGAGGCGTCTTGCGATTTCCACGAACGCACGCCAGCGCTTCAGCGAGTCGAGGCGTCCCACCCAGAGAACGATTGGGCACGAAGACGCTTCAAAGCCACCGTCCCTTTCGAGGAATGCGGGCGACAGCGCGTTGGGAACTATCTCGACCGGCTTATCCACTGCCATCAGTGGCCGGATCCTATCCCGGTGTGACGGCGACGGAACGATTACCCCTCGAACCCCGATCAGAAAGCCGCGATCGGCCAATGGCACCAACATGTTGGCATACGACGAATGAACTTCATAAACCAGCCCCGCTTCGGGCGTTGTCCGTTGCGCGACCGATAGAATGACTGGCGTATCGATGCTGACAATCCAGTCCGGTTTGAAACCTTCGAGTGCTTCGGCCAAAGCCGTTTCCTCCGGGCAGATCCGAACATCGATGCCGCTCCCCTCAAACAGAGAACGCCCATCGATTTCTTCCATGAACACCAGGCAAATGGAGCAACCACGGCGGCGCAGCTCCGCGACTCTGCTCTGCAATACGATTTCGACTCCGCCCAGGCTAAGCGTCTGGTACGCAAAAAGAATGCGAGGACGTTGAGAAACATCTAGGGTTCGTTCGATCGCGGCGTCGAAAACCTCGCAGCGAGCAATCCACGAATTCTCACGGGCCAGGGCCAAGCGCCGTTCGCGCAACTCTGGATCGCGTTCGCTTACGGCCACATCCAGCAGCCGGATGAAGTCCTCCGGACCTTCGGCCAGATACGCAACTTCGCGATACGGCCCCAGTTCGGGCATCGGGGTGGAAACGACCGGCTTACCCTGAGCAATGTACTCGTAGAACTTCACAGGATCGGTCGACCGCGTCACGGCATTGACCTTGAAAGGAATAATGCACGCGTCGAAGCGACGTAAATAACCAGGAAGAAGATCATACGGCTGATGCCCGAACAATCGAACGTTCGGCAAAAGCCGGAGTCCCTCCGCGCAATCGTCGTAAACCGCACCGATCAGAGCGAAGAGATAGTGGGGCCGTTCGGTTGCCGCCCGGATGACCAATTCGACGTCGAACCAACTGTCGATCACACCAAAGAATCCGACCACCGGTCCCGACGACGGCATTTCGACCGGAAGATCCACGGCCAGTTTGCGCTGGTAGTGCTCAGGGTCCGCCGCATTACGGACGAGAACGATCTTGGGATTCCGAGGAGACCACTTGGCCCAGAGCTTTTGGGCGGTTACGACTACCAAGTCGGAGTTACCAACCAGCAGCAGTTCATTGGCAAGCAGCGCCTCCGGCACCCACGCAAAGCCGCTCCAGTCATCCATGCAGTCATAGACGACTCGCCAGCCGAAGAGGGACCGCAACTGGTACGCGGTCGTACCCCAGGTCGATAAATGTAAAACGCATGCCGCGCGATCAATCGCAAACTCGCTGGCGAGGGCAGCAAGATTGTCGACGAGGGAGTTCCGCACATCGTCCGGCATCCATCCGGAGTTGACATTTACTGCCTCCGGCGATGCAAGCTTTACGTCCCAAACGTTCTGCCGCAATGCGCGCGCGACGAACTTGGGGCCGTCTTGGGGAAGAAATGCCGCCACATTCACGAAAAATACACGGTGCCCACGCTCCGCGAATTGGGACATGAGTTGCTGCGGCCGCATCCACCGATAGTCCCATTCGATGCCCGGGAAGCATACGATATCATAAGCCCAGTTTTGGCCTGATTCAGGCTCGATACTGTTGCGCCGTTCTGTAATTGAACGTTTGACCCCACCTTCACCCTTGAACGCTGCCTCCGCGGAGAGTTCGTCCAACCACCAACGGCACGTCGACGCTGCGGGCGGACTTGAAATGTTGCCAACGAGCAAATCTGTCACCAGACGTCCGTTTTCAGACGCCGCCTTGGACATCCGATCCGAAACTGAGATCAATCTGCCCGGAAGGCTGACTTCGGCGAATGCGCGTTCGAGACGATCTAGCAAGTTGTCCGCCCGCACCGCACCAAGATCGAGAGCATAATCTTCACAATCTGCGGAGGCGAGCAGGCCTCGCACCTTAGGATCGTAAACCAGACCGACAGTCGGAACGCCGTGGCGAAGCGCAAAGAGCACGGAGTGATACCGCATCCCGAGCATCAGGTCGCATCGGCCGATCGCGCCGGCAAGTTCACAGGCTGCACCTGCCGCCTCAAACACAGTCGTGCTTCGATGGCGGCTCATGCGAGATCGCACGCGTTCCGCGATGGCCTTATCATTATCGCTCTCGACGGTCGATCGCTGAAAGGGAAGGAAGAGGACGGACCCGCCGTGCCGGCTGAGGAATTCGTCTAGTGCGGCTGCAACCTCCGGTTCCCAAGTCTCGGCGTCGACGGCGATAGACCAGTTGCGTAACGCGACTCCAAGGATTGGCCGCGGCAAGTCAAGGGTCGGAAGCGCGTAGGTCAACAGAAACGCAGGATCGGCGGTAACGTGAACCCGAGCGGCATCGATACCCAATTCCCCGAGAATGACCTTCGACTGCTCGTCTCGAACTGTGATGACCTGGGCCTGTTCCGCCACCATTTGGGTATAAAGTCGGCCTAGCCTTGTAGATAACGGTCCGATGCCCATGGCGTACAGTATCAGAGGCTTGGCATAGAGTGCTGCTAGGGCAACACAGGTGTAATAATTCAAAGTAGCGTCGGTTCGGGAGAAAAGGCTGGCCAGACTCACGTCCCAGTAGTCGTTAAGAAGGCCCCCTCCTCCCAGGGCGATAACATCGCACTCCCTAGCAGCCGCAAGCGTGGCAGTCCTGTCGCTGTTCAAAATGGACTCAACGTTGTAGAACCGCGAAGTGGAAGCAGGGTCTGAGGAGACGACGATCGGGCGAAGATCGGGCATGCGAGCTCGAAGATCACCGAGCATGCCCTCAAGAATCGCTTCATCGCCGGCATTTCCGGCTCCATAGTACCCTCTGATTAAGACTTTCTTTCTCAACCGCGCGACCTCTTCTGATGGTAGCCTGAACATCCTTCCCGGGGCAGGGTCCGAACGACTGCGAATTCGTCCGGAGCATTCTGAGTTTCCACTTCCAAACCCTTCTGTTGGGCAGTTGAATCGGCGGCCGAAGTATACTGAACGAGAAGCAGACAAATGGAGATCCCGACAGCCGATGTTACATTCCTGCTTCCAGCCTACCAATCGGGAGTGCGCTCGTTCAGGTTGTTCAGCAACTCGCTGCGGCACCTTTTCCAGCAATTGTCGTTGTGAACGACGGAAGCGGGCCGGAGTTCGATATTTGGTTTGACTCCCTGCGGTCTATCCCAAAAGTCCACATCCTCGAGCATGCCATGAACCCGGGAAAGGGAGCGGCGCTGAAGACCGCAATCAACTACGCCCTCTGTAATCTGCCGACGGCATGCGGTGTGGTTACCGCCGATGCTGACGGACAGCATGACCCGGAAGACATCCTGGCAATCGCTTCGCTTCTGGCACTGAATCCGGAATCACTGATCCTTGGGGTGAGGAGGTTTCAATCTGGTATTCCCCTGCGTAGCCTGTTAGGGAACAACATCACCAGGGCGGTGCTCCGAGCCGTTCTCGGGCAGAAGCTTGCGGACAGCCAAACCGGACTTCGCGGCATACCCCGGCGCCTGGCGACTCAACTCCTTCGCGTACCTTCAGGTGGTTATGAATTCGAGCTGGATATGCTGATTACTTGCAAGCACCAATCCTACCCGATTCTCGAAACGCCCATCCAAGCCCTCTACTTCAATGGAAATCGGTCGTCGCACTTCAATCCGGTGCTGGACTCGATGAGAATCTACTTCGTCCTGCTGCGTTTCGGCATGGTCGCGATTGTTACGGCGATCATCGACAATTTGATCTTTCTGGTCTCGTTCCGGGCTACGCACACTCTATGGGAGTCTCAAATCGCTGGCCGTTTGCTGGCAATGATATTCAACTACCTCGCTGCACGGCGGGCAGTCTTCTCTCTCACGAGGGTCACTCCGGTACGGCACCCAAATATGTTCTTCTGGTTGCACTGAACGGGATAGTTTCTTATGCGATCATTACGGTCTTGATCACGCACTTTTCGCTCCCTGTTGCTTGGGCTAAGATTCTTGCCGAGACGGCGCTATTTCTGGCGAATTTCACGATCCAGAGAGATTTCATTTTCAAAACGAACCGCTTCGTAGCCGCGGCAACGGATTGGGACCAATACTACACTAAGGTCCCCTTCACGGCGAAACTGACCCGCAAATACACACTGAGAACTCTGGTTACCGCGATTCAACGGTTTTGTGGAGAAGAACAAAGAATTGTGGAGATCGGCGGAGCAAATAGCTGCTTTCTCGACGGGATTCTTCAAAAGCTCAGACCGCTAACCTATCACGTTATAGACAATAATCAGTACGGCCTCGATCTGCTGAACCAGCGTTTGTCATCCAATAGCAAGATTTCCGCATCCAGAATGGATGTGTTGGACGTCAAACGCGGCGTGGCGCCCGACGCGGATCTGGTGTTCAGTGTCGGGCTGATAGAACATTTCGATCCGATCGGAACGAGCAAAGCGATCGCCGCGCACTTCGAGCTTCTGCCGCCCGGCGGGTGCGCTATCATTTCCTTTCCAACACCTACATGGCTCTATCGGATTGCCCGGGCGACCTGTGAGGCATTGGGTCTCTGGAAGTTCCCCGACGAACGGCCGTTGCTGCGGAGTGAAGTTCTAGACTCGGTAACCCGGTGTGGGGATGTTTTGTTTGAGAAGACTCTTTGGCCGCTGGTGTTCACACAGAGACTGATCGTGGCGAGAAAGAGGCCAGCCAAGAGTGAGGCCAAAAAAGCATGCTGATCGTCGGTCTCTTCTCGCTGCTTCAGATCGCGTATCTTCCGGGCGCGCTTTTACGACGGTGTTTCCAGTCGAGAGAAAGCGACCCGTTCGAGCAAGCAGCGTACACGTTCGGCTTGAGCTTGATTGCGAATACCTGGCTCGTCGCCATTCTCGTCGCCTTGCGTGTGTATTCGAATAGCGTGGTATGGACGATTATCTTGACCGAAATTGCAGCCTTGATTTTTCTGGCGTTGCGAACTCGCCGGTCACGGACGTATTTTTCCTGGGACCTAGGCAATCTCACGTCCGTTGCCCCACCGCGCACATTCAACGCCGCGTTGGGGACGATTCTCGCGCTGACCACGGTTGCCATCTTCGTATATATTTGCTATCTGAACTGGGGCACCGTCTTCTCGGATATCCGGGATGGTCATCGACCGCGTGCTCTCCTATTTGACGAAGCCGCTCGATCACGTCGCTTTCGGGCCAACGACTCTTGGAGCCCTGTTGGCCGTGATCGCGGTCCTTAGCTTTTCCGGCTGGGTCCTGCTGGGCAAGCCCGGAGTTTCCATGTTCCCTGACTGGGCTGTGTCGTTTGAAAGCAACGAATGGATCGCTTACGCCATGTGGTTCTACTCCTTGGGATTCGCAGTTTTTGGATTGATGCTGCTCATCCCGATGGTCGTGACCATTCGCGGCGGAAACCTGATGATTTATTGGCCCGTCCCCGCCACGGGTTTACTTGCTTTGGTTGCAGTACTCGCAATTGGTAAATATCGGGCTGATACCGTTATAGCCAGCCAACACGCCCTGGAGCGCCGCATTGGTACCCCAGCCATAAATGAACGAATCTATGCAGCGGTTCAAGCAAAAGCGATCCACCAGCCGATTATGACCGACTATTGGTTTCTGGGGTTCCTACCGGATCTGGAATCGCTGTTTCGCGCCCTTCCCTGCGGCGCGCCGTGCACCTACGAGAGACTAAAAGCGGCGGCGGCAAGTCAGTCCGATGCCGGCTATTTTCTTATGTACGACCACGACTTCGACCCGGACACTCTGGCGAAGCTGCCAAGTTCCCGCGGATTCCATACCATCTTCACGGAAGGCGGCGTTCGCATGCTGGAGATCAACCGCGCGGCGATAGATGCAAAGAATCGAGCGCCGGAGGCGCTCAATGCGCTACCCGTTTCCGGCGCGGGCTCCCGCGGCACATTCCAGTTCTCATATTCAGACCCCGACGGCCTCTCCGATATAACGTCTGCGATCGTAATTGTCAACAGCACGGTAACCGGCACCGGAGCTTGCTATTTACAGTGGTATCGCGCAACCGCCACAGTGTCAATTGCAAACGACAGCGGAGTGGGTTGGGCAGACGAACAAAAGGCGGGCGGTCCGGGAGCCATCCACAACTCCCAGTGCGAACTGTCCATGCCTGGCACGTCGATGGCAGAAGCACACGGACGTTTAGAGCTGAAGTTCGATTTGCGTTTCCTGCCCTCGTTTCGAGGGCTCAAGCATGTGTACACAGATGTATTCGATGAATACAACGCGAGTTCTGGATACCATGATTTGGCAATATGGGTTGTGAAGTAAGGCAAATCGCGAATAAGAGGCGGCGCATCGCAGCTGTGATCCGCAAAAATATGCTTCGTGAGACGACTCGATAACAGACTGGCCGTTTGTGCCTACGGACTCCGGCCGGAGCGCTGGCCTGGGTTGGCTCCGGAATTCCGGGTCCCAAGGACGAATGAGGTCGATCTTGCGGTCTTGGCGTAAGCGCGGATGTATTTCATCAGCTTGCGGGAAAGATCGGCAACGGAAGTGAAGACGCCGCCGCGGGCGATTACATCGCGCTCGATTTTGGCAAACCAGATCTCGACTTGATTCAGCCACGAGGAGTAGGTTGGGGTGAAGTGAAACCGGACTTGTGGGTTCCGGTCGAGGAACTCTTGGGCCGCTTTGGTTTTGTGAGCCGATAGGTTATCCAGCACGATATGAATTCCTTTGCCCGTCGGATTCCGCTCCACGAGGTCGGTCAGAAAGCCGATGAAGTCGGCACTGCTGTGACGGCTGGCGGTTTTGCCATGGACCTTACCTGTTTTCACGTCCAGCGCCGCGTAGAGCGAAAGGGTGCCGTGCCGGTAATATTCAAACCCATGCTTTTCGGCCCGCCCCGGCGAAAGCGGCAACACGTCGAGTCGGTCCAGCGCCTGAATCGCCGTCTTTTCATCGATGCAGAACACGGCGGCATGATGCGGCGGATCCATGTACAGCGCGATGATCTCCGCCGCCTTTTCCTCGAACGCCGGATCGTTACTAAGGGGCCTTCGCCAGACCGATTGGTCATATGCCATACCCTATGCCGTCCCTTATTTTCGCGGGCAATACCTCCTATTGAAGAGTATTTCTGAAACAGAGGGTCCACCGTCCCTGTCTGTTTAGTTGGTTCTGCGCCAGAATCCGACGGAGTGGTTGATTAACAGGGTTTGGAAGGGGCTAGCAGTTTCGGTACACTGTGCAGTTTGAGAAACAATGACTGGACGAAGATTTTGGGCTGGCCGGGCTACCGGGTGTATCGAAGCGAAATCGATGAGGACGCCAAGACGCTGAAGCTGTGGGTG
>Ga0182024_10007584_pt1 | contig 23340 bp, 22 predicted proteins | sample P32metaG_FD_120480 | JGI IMG/M metagenome (GOLD analysis project Ga0182024, IMG submission 120480) | Permafrost microbial communities from Stordalen Mire, Sweden - P3-2 metaG (Illumina Assembly) | ecosystem: Environmental > Terrestrial > Soil > Wetlands > Permafrost | place: Sweden: Stordalen... | reverse complement strand
GATAATTGCTCAGGCACGGCTCACGTCCGGCGCCGGAATCGATGCACGATGCGTGAACGTGCGATCGCGAAAGTAAAGGGGCTGCACGCCGTAGATGGGCGCGCGTCCGGATGCGAAGACGAGGAGATTCCCCGCTGTAATGATTTCGCCCGTATCGGCCTTTTGCGGCCCGGGAAGGCGCATGACTTCGTCGGGCGTCAGCAGCGGGCGCTGCGTGTCGTGTTCGGTAGTCATCGTATGCGGCAGCAGCGCGCTCATGCGGCTCCCGGAGTAGTTACGAACGGTGTGCCGCACCGTCATCGTGCCGCACATCTTTGAGAGCAGCTCGGCGGTCGCGACGTCGTTCGGTGCCGATGCGACGCGGATTGCACAGTTCGCGACGAGCGTCTTACTCTTACTGCCCCAGGCCGTTTCGAGCTGGCTAAGATCCTGCGCGATGAGATACAACTTAAGCCCATATCCCCGTCCGAGCCCAAGTGCGGTCGCCACAATGTCGAGTGCGCCGATCTCGGCCACTTCTTCCAGCATAATCAGGACGCTCGGCTCGCGGACGTGATCGTGGGTATCCATTAAGGCGAGCATGATCTGGGTGAGGAGCAGCCGCGTCAGGGCACGTAAGCGTTTTTTGTGTGCCGGCTGCACCACGAGGTAGAGGCTCAGATGACCATCGCGCAGCTCCGAAATATTGAAGTCGCTGGACGCGATGTTCGCCCCAATGACCGGGTCACTGTAGACCGTCAAGAAGCTCTGCGCTTCGGCGACGATGTTTGCTTTGACACGCGGCTCCATGGCGAGCATTTGCGCTGCGATCTGCGCGACGAGTGGATGAGTCGCGGTTGGCTCGCCATCTGCATCGAGCCACCGGCGCGAATGCAACGGATCGTGTGGGTAATCGCGCAGATGTTCAAAGAACTTGTCAACGTCGTCAAAGTGCGGGTCGGCAAGCGCCGAGGCCACGCCGGGAAGCGAGTCGTTGCGTGGATCGGCGTCGTGCTTGACGTGGAGACTCAGGCCGAGCAGGAGCCGTTTAGCCATCTCGACCCAGAAGCGGTTGTCGCCTCGTACGGGCCTCTCGCCCTCGTCGGCGACCAGCTCCACGATGTTCTGGACGTCCTGGATTTCGTACGGCGTCCCAACCCGGATGCGGTCGAACGGGTTCAGCCGTACGCTCGAACCGTCGGTCGCCGTGGGCTCGAACTTGTAGACGCGCTGCCCGAGCCCGCCATGCTCCGCGCTCGTAGCGCGCCATCCCGCCGTTTTTGCCCAGATCTCGCCTTTGAGGTCGTGAACGACGGCAGAATGTTGCCATGAGAGCAGCGTCGGGATCACCAAGCCGACGGTTTTGCCTGACCCCGTCGGCATGAAGGCGAGGCAGTGGGTCGGGCTCCCGTCGCGCAGGTACTTCGTCCGCTTCGATGCCGGGTCACGCCACGCGCCAACGTAGACGCCGCGGTCGCGGCCGAGAAGACCGGTAGCTCGAACTTCATCTGGTGACGCCCAGTGGGCCGAACCATGGAGATCAGTGCGGCGTTGGAGCCGTCGAACGCGCCGCACAGCCATCACCGTGGCCCCAGCGACGCCGAGGGCGTTGCCGAGCAACACGATCTCATATGCGCGAATGAACACGTGATGGATCTCAAGCCCGAAACGTGCCGGGTGATCGAACTTGATCGCCCATGCGAGCAGCTCGAACGGCGAGTAGATGTGCTCGAAGAGCGGCCGGCCGAGCGAGGGTTGATAACCGAACGTGCGGGCGACGTCTTGCGTCGCGACCCAGCAGGATGCGGCCCCAAGCCAAATCAGCAGGCCGATCGACGGGAAGATGATGCCCATCGGATCCCGCTCGCGTCGCGGTAGAGTGTACAGGTATGGATTAGATGACTTCATCAGCTTTCACACAGAAACGCATGAGTACAAAAAGAAAAAGCCCCGAGGACGATCGTGCCCTCAGAGGCTTTTCACCCGCATTATTATGCGGGTAAAAGTCGCGTGTACGCTTACACCCCAATTATCACTGCCGCATCGTCGGCCGTCAAGCCGTTCGACATCGAATCAGTAGGCGGCCCGACCCGGAGCTGCCGCACGGCGCAGGAACCACCGGCGCAGAGGCTCCGCGTCAACGCCGAGCGCAGCGAGCCGAAGGGAAGCGTTTACGCGGAGTGGCGCCGGCGGTAGCCTTGACGTCGGCAGCGGCGGAACGGAGGGCCGCCAGATCGTCTCTCTCCATCGTGTGAAACCGCGCTACGAATTCTTAGTCAGCTTTCGTTCGCGCTTAGCCTAACTGGCGCGTACAAGCGCCGACCATAGCGACAAGAACCAGGTCCGCAGATCCTTGATGACGGCCGCCTCGGAAATGAGAATGCCGACTTCCGCCTGATCGGAAAGGCTGGCCTTGGTCAGGTTTGCTGACCCGACGTACGCCGAGACCTCGTCAGCGATGAGAACCTTCGCGTGAAACGTCCACTTTACGTTATCCACGTACGCTGGAACTTTGCAAGACGCTCCCGCCTTTGAGTCGATTAAGGCGGCGACGAAATCGTCGCGTAGCTCCATACTCTTGATATTGTCCGTCTCGCGGCAGAGAATCTGAATCGAGCAGCCTCTGAGCCACGCATACTCCAACTGCTTGAAGAGATCACGAGAGGCTGCGTCGATGAAAGGAAACGCCAACTTCAAACTGTGCCGGGCGTGCAAGATGACGTTCACCATGGCGACTTCCGTACTTGCCACGTTTGACGCAAACGTTGCGCAGCGAAGCCACGAAGGCATCGTTAGGCACAACTGTGGCGGCTCGGCGGAAGGAGCGGAGACGGCGAGCGCGCCACGGAGTTGATGGAGTACACCGTCGAGGCTCCCAGACGGGATCCGAGACGAGATGAACTTCGCCACGGCCGCCGCAGTAGGATCGCCGCAAGGAGTGCCGACGGCGCATTGCGCCGATACCTCATCGAGCAATCGCCGATCACCGCTGAGACAATTAGCCAGTAGCCGAAGATCCTCGTCGCCGATAGCAGTCACGGCGAGACCGGTGCCCGCGCGCATACTTCGAAGAAGCCGACCAGGTGTCGCGCGCCCAGAATCTTGCCTATCTCATGTTGCGCCGTCACGTCGCCTCCGTGCAAGGCGCTCCTGGTCAATCCGTCATTAAATTCGCGGCACGTGACCTCGGGGAGGAAAAGGCAGCCGTTGCAGGCACCGCCGTCTTTCATCGTGCAAATCGGATCAAACATGCACGGTATTGACTGAACGATAGCCGCAAGGGCGCGGCTCAAACGCTGCTCCACGAATGAAGAGAGCCCGCCAATGTTAAATTCCGAACGCTGATTGACGTACACGGCGAAACTCAGCGAAGCCGGCATCACCATCTCGGACAGCGACGTGGTGCTGAAGCACGATTCTAGGGCGACGTTTTCGATCATCCGATGCGCGTACGAGTGGACCGCCGTAAAAATCGCGTACGCGACTGGATTTGTCTTTCTGTCTTCGACCATAAACTTCCGAAGAATCCAAGCTCTCCGTCCAGCGTCATCATCAGGAATCTCAGACTCGGAAATGAAGTCATTAGCGGCCAAATAACGCATCATCGCTATCGGCGCGATTCGAACCACCAATGCTTCCGTTGGTGTGGATAAAACGTAAAATGGCGTTCTGTTGACGTTACCGCCGGCTACCGGCGGGCACTTTGGAAAGGCGTTAAGGACGCGGTCATCGTTCGAGTAACCAGGACCTCTGGTGAATCCGTAGGCACAACTGACAATCGGGAAGTTCGAGACCAACGCTATGTCCTCTAAACCATAGCGCGATAAAGAGTCGCGCACGTCCTTCAGTTCCAGAGCGCTCAAGCCGGCAGGCCCCTTCCGACCACTCAAACGCGCGATCAAATCCGACAACGTCGCTGAGTTGGGAAGATTGACGGCTAGCCGCAAATCCTGCACCTGTTTAACCAGATGATACGGCATAGACTCGGGTTGCGCCAACTCTGGAACGATATCTTGGGTTCGCTCAAAGCCCGCTTTTAACGCTGCCAAACGCTTCGCGGTGTGCATTTGCCCGGGCGCGTGGGCCGTCTTTTCTAAGATGGCCTTTTGCTGATCGGCGCTCAGCCCCATGGACGCGAGCATTTCCTCCAGCGAAGGCCCCGACGGCTGCGGCGCTTTGGCCTGCTCCCGAATCTCGTTGAGCATTTGGAAAACGGGTTCGAGATCCTTAAAGTCCACGTGTTGGATGCCCAGATAGTCCGCGATGAAGAGGGTCGGTACGAACTCGGAGTACGACTTGAAGAGCCTGACGACGTCGCCTTGCGGCGGGTTCAAGATATCGATCGAATGCGAACGGAACGCGCTGTTGGAGCCCACGAGAATCTGAGACTTGCGGCGCTTTTTCCTATCGATGACTACGCCAAGCATTTTAAAATAACAGTTTGGACCGCACTCGGTCGTAAACGCCGACTGCGCCCAATCGCAATTATCCTCCCCGCAGACCCATCGTTGCTGTGCGTGACGTTCCAGCTTGATGTAGCGATCTCCGTGCCCCTTGCCGCACTGAGGTACGCGTACGAGCGAATCTTCGCCGCAACTATGTACTTCAATGAACGGTAGGACGCGCAAGCCGCTATGGCAGCGCGGGCAGCGCTTGTCGGCGAGGCGTTCCTTTTTGAGGCTGAACACTGCCTTACACTGCTTACATTCAACCGTGGCTAGCGTGTTCGCTATTACTTCGACGCTCGTCACGAACTGGAAACCCTTATCGTCCGGATCGGCGATGAAAGCTTTAAAGACCGCCTCCCGATATGGCCAGTGTTCGATGGCAGAGCGAAGTTGGTGACGTAGATATTGCCGAGTCTGATTGTCGAACTCGTCCGCCCTCAGGGCGTGGCGGGAGACCTTCACCGTCTCTCCGTCTATGGTCTCGATCGCGCCTGGAAGAAAACGAGTGAAGGCTTGATTGCGACTGACTACCGCCGAATCCTTACTCATCGTCGTCTCCGCCTTGACCTGTCGTAATTCGTTGGTGTATGAGGACTTTCAGCGGCGGATCGACGTCACGAAGACTCTTCATGACGCGCGTCTCCGTGAAGTCGAGTTCCTTCGTTATGGAGCGACCTTTACTGACTCCGGAGAGATTCGCGTCTAGTTTGTCAAGTAATTTGGGAATCTCGGCCCGCCAATCGGCGGCGCGTGAGTCTGTAACCTGATAGAATCCGTCCAGGTCGGCCTGAACGACGTCCTTGAACTGAAGACCTTGAACGATCAGTCGCTTGAGCGTTTGAACGTCGTCGAGGGCGCGAACGTCGTCGAGGCTGATCTTGCCCTTCGGCAGTCGGTCAACAGAACGGTGGAGCAGCGTTCCGATGGCGAGGCCGGGAACCGTTCGTTCCACCGCGTGAACCGCGAAGCGGTCTATCGGAACGCTCTCAACCATCTTGTCGAGGGCCTCATGCACTTCCCGGAAGTTTCGGTAGAAACTACGATCTCGGTACGTGGTCGACTTGAGCACGACGTAGACGATGCCCGGATACCTTCTGCCGGCGCGGCTACTGGCCTGGATGTACTCAGCGGTGCTGCGCGGATAACTAAAGAAGATCATCGTGTTGAGGCGGTCTACGTCCACGCCGTGCGAGATCATGGACGTCGCGACGGCGTAGTCGAGTTTCTCGACATCCGGTAGGGAAAACCGCTTGGAATTCATACGGCGAAGAGCGTTCTTCACTTCGTCCATCGTAGTATCGCCGGTAAGGGAAGTCACGCCGTACGGTTCGTCGCACCCCTCGCGCTGAAGATGATCGCGCACCTGCTCTTCGACGCTTCGGCGAATGTTTTCGCCCTCGCGCTTCGAGTTGACGTAGGCCACCGTGAGAGTATGCCGATCTATAAGATCTTGGTACTCCTCGTCACTCAGCGACGCAAGACCCGGATAATAGGCTTCCATTCGTCCGCGCTCGTTTCTAAGCCAACTCATCTCCTCAAAGATAAACGTCGTAAGCGACATCGTCGTGTTAAGGTGAGCGAGGTTCGAAGGCTTAACGCCAACGAATAGGCGCTGAAGGTCAGGAGTCTCTCGAGCATAGAACGTGTCCCGAAGGTTCGGGCCCTCTCCGGGGAAACGCACCGTACTAGCTTCGTAGAGATGTTCGATCTGGTGATCGGCGCCCTCAATCGTCGCAGACGCGGCCACTACGAGCGGAGCCTTACCGCCGACCTCGGTACAGAGGGAGATCAGCAACGACTCATAGTGCGCGTCGAAGCACCCCAACTGCTCCTTGATCAGATGTAGCTCGTCCAAGAAGAGAATGCTGATTCCGCCGTATGCCGCATCGTTGGACCGACGCGGTCGCCAATCTGAATGCTTGCAGCGACCGTACCCGGACTTCAAACACTTCCCGAAAATGCCCCAGCCGTGTTTTTCACAGCATCCGTCGCTTTTTCCGATCAACGTCCGGAACGCAGATCGGAAACCGATGGTGGCGAGTTTGTCGAGCGTTCCGACGATCACGGTCGGCAACTGCGTGTAAATGTCTTCGTCTGTCATAAAGACCGGGAGTAAACGCTTACAAGACGCACACCGGTGGCGCAGCGTAAGAGCGACGGGATCACCGACGATTTCAATGGTGTTGTCACCACCGCAATAAAAGCAGTCCGCGATCAGACGTGTGTCCTGAAATAACGGCGGCCCTTCGTCGTTAAGAAGAACGTCCACCAATGTGGGATTCCGCGTTAGGCCCTGCGCTTGAATCTCATCTTTGATTTTACGGATGAGTTTGTATGGAACGTCAATGTCGTCGCCAATGTAGTTTAGATCGTTTGGCGAGTTCTTTCGGCCACCAAAATATCCAAGCGTGAACGCTTCCTCCTTAAGAGAGGGATACTCGGCCGCCGCCTCGGCCCGTACGTCATCCGCGGCGATGATGACGTTGGCGTATCGCTGCATCTGCTGAAAGGTGAGAAGCCGAAGTGGAAACCGCATCCAGGACGTGATGCCGAACTTTCTGCCCGTGAGCCGTTCGTAAAACATTCCGAAGACGACGACTCCCATAACCGCCTCGGTCTTGCCGCCTCCGGTGGGGAACCAGAGCAGATAAGCTTCTTTCGCCGACTCGGCGTTACGATTGACGAACGCCGGAAGCAGCGTAAGCATGAAGCAGAACTGAAACAAAAACCACCCTTTCATGTCTCGCTCACCGCGCTCGGCGCGAATCCGGCTGATTCGCTCAAATACCCTATTCAGCAGTAAGAACGCCGTCTTTGCCAGCGGCTCCTTACGAATGAGAGCCATGCCCTCTCGAACGCGCTCGGCTTCGAGTTGAAACGCTTCGAAAAAGCCTTGGGCTATTCCGAGGTCCTCGGCGGACGCGATGCGCAGGTCACCGATCTTCACGCGCGTCTTCCACTCTCGTTCGTAGTTCGCGAGACCCACGTCGATTTCGTCGAAAATCTTTTCGCAATCGGTGCGAACTCTTGCGAACGAAAGATCATACGTCTTGTCGTCAGGAAGATACCGCATCTGCTCGAAGGTCGGCATGAAGCACGTGGTCAGGGTTCCCGAACCGTCGTGCACGCTGTTGCAGTTGATCCCTTGGACGACGACAGTTCGTGCATAGCGGTAATCATTGAGCGGGGTGCGTTCGAGCGGAATAGCCTTGAGAATGGCGGGATCGACTTTGACTGATAGTTCCGTCCCGTAGAAGTTGCGGTCGAGGGCGAACGTCGTGTCGGTTTCCTCGGAGTTGTTTTGCAGAAAGACTTGAATACGCCGGCCCGCGCCAGTGTCGGACACCATGACGAGGACCTCCGCCTTCCAAGTCTGCGGAACTCTGTCGCCTTGCCGAAGAGCCTTGTGATAGGCCTCCTCCGCCCACTCGGAAAGGGGCAGAGATTTGGGGCCGCCGGCGTGACGGTCGCGTAAAGCGTCCGCATCCGATGCCACTTGTGCCGATACGCCGGCGAGCAGGGAGTTTATCTCAGCCGAAATCGACGTGAGACTGCGTATTCCAGGGGTGAGGTCGGGCAACGATATGCGTCCTGTCACTTCGACGGGAAATCGCACGTGAGTGATGTCAGGAACGAATTCGTTTATAGGCGCTGGTCGCGGCTCCATCGTCTCAAATCGCCGGTAGACGACGGCGAAGACGTTAAGCGATAACGTTAGGCCCAGGTCGGTCTTGGCTTCGGCGTCGACGATAAAGTCGAGGCCGCAGGAGCGCGGCCGATAACGCTCGCGTTCTTGCTTTTCCTGTTCGGTCTCGTTTTGGCGAGCCGCACAGAGAACGCCGCTGAAGAACATGCGCTTAGGAGGAAAGAGATCAATCTCGGCGTGCTCGGGAGCGAGCCCGGCGGCTTTCTGGAGAAGCCTGTCGTTGAACCGCTCGACGAAATGCTCGTCATGCGGATGTTTCTTCGTCGCTCCATTACGCATCTTCAGTCGCAGCCTCCGGCTTGAAAACATCCAATATGGTCTTCACCTGCACCCCACGTTTCAGATCACCTAGAGTCAACTCGAGACTCGAATCGACCATCCGCTCAAAGTCCGACGGATCGATGGCCGCACCACGCGCTTTGATCGCTTTAGTTAGCCATTTGCCCAGGGAGCGGTGACGGCTGCGCTGATCTTCGAGTCCCTCCCAAAACACTTGAGCGCTTCGAACGAGATCGTAGTTGTCGGCCGCGAGAGCAGCCGCGACAATATCCTCCACCTCGGCGGGACCCCAAACTTTCCAGCGCAACCAGGTCATAATGGTTGCCTGGTCTCGCTTGCAGCCGAATCCTCGAATTCGCTGCAAGAACCCGCCCCGCACTTCGTCGCCGTCGTTCATCTCCAAACAGAGCAACTTCCAGTCGTCGAACAGTTCGTTGAACGATAGGCGACTGGACTGGCGGTCGACCTCGCCCTGAAGCCGCTTACTCAATTCGTCATAGGACTCGCCATCGATCAGAACGATGCGGTCCCCTTTCTTTAGATCGGAGGTCATCTTTGTTTTGACTGTAGCGCCGCCGTAGCCGTCGAGCAACACGTGCTGCCGTTCCGAAGAGCTGGCCGGTAGAGTCGTACCATCGTCTAGGATTAAGAGGTACTCGTTGCGTTTTCTAATGACGTTGGCCGTCAGAGTTTGAGCCGACGCAGTAGCGCCGCGATAGGACAGATCGAACGCCTCGATTTCACCGTCGACTTCCTCAGTCTCCAACCGGCGGCTGTCGTCATCAACGGACGATACGTCGGCAACAGTCGCTACGTGCGAATCGAGTGGAGTGACAAAGAACCGAGACCACGTTCGCCTGCGAACGGACTCGGCGCTCGCGTTCGATTCATGCAGAGACATCTCGGCGAAGAAGCTGTCGAAATGCCACGCCAAAATCGTGAGACGGCCCTTAAACGGGGCTCGCCAGCGAGAAGCCATCGCGAGTTTGGGCACGCCGGCGAGTACGACTTCACCGATGCAATCGGGAAGGGAGTCTGGGCCGTCGAGCACCGTCGCCTTAAGTGTCTCGTCTTTGCGTTCAGCGTATTCGCCTAAGACCCGAAGGGTCCGTTCGGCCGTAAAAGGATCGGCTTGAGGAAAGGCCAGATAGAGAGGCCTTTTTTCGGCGATGCAAGAGTCGACGCGCGCGCGAAGCAGCACCCACTTGCCTTCCGAGTGGTAGAGTTGAGCGATTAGATCCCGCGCGTAGAGCAGGCCGATCTGTATTTCCTCGGCTACCTCTTTGCTGCAACCTTCGGAAGAGCCGGCGAGCCGTTCGAGACGGGCGCTTAACCGACGCTCATCGTCACCACGGTCAAAGTCCTCGAATGGTACGACGAGTTGGCGAAATACTCCGACGATTCGCTGAAACTCGGTTCTGTAGATGAGGTCCTTGATGTTTTTCGGCTTAGTGAAGAGTTTGTACGCGAGTCCTTTAAGTTGAATGAGGGGCTCTTCTGTCGCCTTTGCCCCATCGAGCGAAAGGACGGCGCGGTCGCTGTGGCCGGCGTTCTTGGCGGCTGCCTCCCATTTCCACGTTATCGCGTCCTGATAGTGCTCTTTGCGAATATGCGCGGTGGCGAGCGCGGCTTCCGACCACGGCCAACACATCGAATCCGGTGCCAGGCCATATGTGATCTTGGAAGAGGGCGCGATCAGCGTCACCAAGCAACCAGTTCCGACTAGCCGGTTGAGAAGCGCCTCGATCTCGCCTTTGCGAAAGACGAGTTCGCCTCGCGGATCGCTGACGATGAGCGATGAGCCGGCGCGAACCTGCGATAACTGGGTAACGTCGCGCAGAAAGACAAGCGACGTTCCTTCGCAATTAGGATCGTAATCTTCAGGCGAATGGAAAACATTAACCGCCTCGAGCACGCGGCGCATTCTGCTCTGAATGCGAAGCTTCGCGAACATCGTTCTTTCGCCGCGCTCGGTCGTGAGCCAGTAAACGGTACGGTCGTCGCTCAGTTCGTAGTTGTTGTCTCTAAAAAGATGAAGAAGAGCCGCCAACGATCCCCAATGACACGGAGTGAACGGCGCACCAATGATGGCCGGCACGTCGTTTATGGCGGCTACGGCGAACATCTGCAGCAGCGACTCGTCGACGCTGTTCGTCACGAACTTCTCGAAGCCGAGACGGCAGTACTCGCGAATGAAGTTTACGTCGCTGTAAACTTGCGGGTGGGTGCGGCCGGGCCGGAACCTCTCGTCCGAAAACAGATGAGCCCAGTTCGCAATCTCTTGTCTTTCGGGGACCGGAGCTGGAACGGTAGCACTCATGATGACCTCCAGATCAACATCCGAAATCCATCATGATCCAACGATGTGCCAGATTTTTGGCACAGCCCCGCGGCGGGGCGAGGCTGAGCTCGACGAGCCCAGTCTTTCAGGCGGCGACCGCAGTTCTGAAACATCTCCTGCACTCCGAGGAAGCAAAAACACCGCGAACGCCCAGCACAAAACCGGAGAGACGCGGCTCTAACCGCCTTCCGTCAAACGCCCACCAAATCACGATTCGGGTGACCTTCTCGCCGTCCTGTCACGGGGAAACGTTCCTGGGCCGGCACTTTTCGGTCGGCCGGGAGCCTGTCGGCCGCAGCGCCAGCCCTCGGCCATTGGCGGACCGAAGACGGGACCCTAATAGGAGAGCGCCCACTACCTCGCCGTTCCTAGACACGCTTGCCTGCTTGCATCGGCGTACTGCCTTGGCGCCGACGAACCCGGGGCGACGCGTTGACTGCGGCCGGCAGCGCGCCGCCGTTCCCACTTGCTCGATGCCGGATGTTGCCAGCAGCATCAGCGCTTTTTGCGCCGGCACATAATCAGACTTCTTGGAAGTAGATTCGCGGATTGCGTAGCGGACCGATGCTATTCCGCAGAGAAAGGACTAAGGAATAGCGTACTGGGTCAAGTGTGAGGAAACGTGATCGAGAAGCCCCTGCTCAGCCTGTTTTGCGGCGCCGGAGGCATGGACTTAGGCTTCGAGCTAGCTGGTTTCGAGATCGGTGCTGCGTTCGATATTCGCTGCGACGCCGTCGCAAGCTATAACAGAAATCGCCAGCGCGCCATCGCACGTGTGACGGACATTAGAAAGCTGGAGCCTGAGGACGTCGCGTTGGCTATTGGTGTACCCTTCGGAGTCATCGGCGGCCCACCGTGCCAGAGTTTCTCTGTTGCAAACTCTGCTCATGACGGCGGAGACCCGCGACATCGGCTACCCTTTCGCTATGCTCGCGTGATTTCCGAACTCAACCAATCAATGGGCGTCTCATTTTTTGTATTTGAAAACGTGCCAGGTCTACTCAGCAAAAGGTACGCGCACCGCTTCGCACACCTAAAGGCGGCGCTGAGCCGAGCTGGTTTTAACGTTACACACCATGTCCTCGACGCGAAGGACTATAGTGTTCCGCAAACGAGGCAACGGTTGTTCGTCGTGGGGATCAATAAGCATCTGTACGGGGACCTATGGTGGCAACCGCCAGGTCCAAGAAGGAACGATACTCCGCTGTCGGTCCGCGCGGCCATTGGTGGACTGCCCGAGCCCACGAGGTTTCGCGAATATTCGCCAGGTGACGTTCTACCATTTCATCCGAACCATTGGTGCATGACGCCGAAGTCTCAAAAATTCACCAGGAGCGGCGCTCTGCTTCAGGGCAAGTCGAGTAACAGGAGCTTTAAGGTCCTTAGCTGGGAAAAGCCGAGCCTGACAGTATCTTATGGCAACCGGGAAGTTCATATCCATCCTAACTGCCACCGTCGGCTCAGCGTATTTGAAGCGATGCGTTTGCAAGGCTTTCCTGACTGCTACGTACTAGATGGGTCGCTATCGTCTCAGATAACTCAGGTAAGCGAGGCCGTCCCCCCGCCGCTCGCGAGAGCAGTAGCTGAGTCCCTAAAATGGCAGCTTGCGCGGGCCAACGCACCAGCAAGAATGGCGTCTACAGCGAGCGCATAGCGGACTGATCCAGAGACGGAAGCAGCCGATCTCGGTATACGTTCAATGGCCGACAAACTCACGGCGTCCAGGCGCAGTTGGAACATGTCGCGCATTCGCGCAAGGGACACTAAGCCAGAGATCGCGGTTCGGCGGTATTTACACCGGAAAGGTCTTCGATATCGACTCCATCGTTCGGACCTCCCCGGCAAACCCGATTTGGTTTTTGCTAGGCAACGTGCTTGCGTGTTCGTCCATGGGTGTTTTTGGCACGGCTGCACGGTGTGTGCCGATGGCACTCGTGAAGTGAAGTCTAACCAGACGTATTGGTCACCGAAGGTCACCGCAAATAAAGAGCGCGATGCGAAGCATGAGGGGACACTGCAACAACTGGGCTGGACGGTTTTATCGATATGGGAGTGCGAGGTCGCCAATGAAGAAAGGTTGGAAGCCCTGTTCCGCGCTCTCAGTGGGGCAGCGCCGGCATAGGCGCGCGTGTATGTCAAGCTGACCAGCGTGTTTGCGCTTCTTGAATTTCTGGAGTCGATATATCAGCAGCCCTGGCATTCAAATCGGCGTATACTTGCAAGAAGGACCCCCGGCGAAAGTGGCCACAGTCACCACCCGCATAACATAGGCAAGAGTAATTTGGCGTGGTGATGAGTTACAATGCCTATCCCGACAGTGAGCAAGAACGTCAAAGCGAAGCCGTAACTCCATCGGATAGTATCGGAGACTGGCTGTAATGCACGCAGCTGGAGCTTATGTAACCGGGTCGTGTCGTAGACCGCCCTTGCGACGGGCGCACTCCACACTAGGGCAGTGATCGAAATGGCAGTGCGAAGCGCCAGATGCGGCACGTGTGTCGTGTGAGCGAGGACGAGTACGAACTTTGTCCATACGAGTACAGCGGCAAAGAGTGCCAGCAGTCTGCGTAACGAGATCGGCTTGGCGGTCGCGAAGATATAGATCAAGCCGACCACTATCGGCCCCCCATCGATATCGATTCACGCGACCGGCGGTCACGCTGCTCGCGGCGAATGCCATACTCGACGTTACGTCGTACAGCCTCTGGCAGGACCTGATACTGACGATCGATGGCAGCTGAAAGCTGCTTGAGATTCGAGTTGAGATTGCAATCCTCGAGTAGCGAAACCCCCGCGCGCTCAAGGACGTGCATACGGTGCTCCACCTGGGGTATGCGGTCGCGAAGGGCCGTGCGCGCGTCACGCATTTGCCCTTCAAGGTCAAGTGACGTGGAGGCGAATTGCAGGTACCGCCGCTCTTCGGCAGCTACGCGCTTGGCGATCTGCGGAACGGCACGCTCTTCAAACTCGCGCATCGCTTTCGCGACTGCGGAATCGTAGCGCGAGCGGCGCGCATCGCGGAGTTCTTTCTCAGCGCTCGTTGCTACTGTTCGCGCCAGCGGATTCCAAGAGCGCTTCTCTTGGGCAAGTTGAACGAGCCGAGCACGCTCTACGTCGCTGAACTCCGCGGCATTGGCGATCTGCTCCCGAATTCGCTTTCGCTCTACTGCCAGACGATCGTCGAGTGCAGTCGGCTGCGCGACGCGTTGCAGGCCCGCGCGCTCCGCGCGCGAGCGCTCATAGCGTACCTCCTCCTCCGCGCGGATAACCTCAATGCGTGCGCGCACTTCGTTGAAGCTCACTCGACGCGGCTCGGCGCTTGGCGCGGGACGTTGCTGGTTGCGACCCGGCGCCGATAGCATGTCGAGCACGCGAAGCGCGGCGGGGTCGCCGACGCGCGCCTTTTCGGTGACAAATGAGCGATAATCCATGATTTTCTCCTGTCGTGATACCCGCCGCTCTGATGCCAATACGATCTTCGTTGTCTCCCAGCGAACCCGCGCAACATCGTGCTCTTGCGCTCTCCGGCGTGCAATCACAGCGTCGATCGACCAATACGCCACCTGACGCGCCATGAAACCGGGCGCGCCCAGACGCGCCACGGCACGCAACAACTGCCGCGCCTCCCGGCGCCGCCGGGCTTCGAGCTGGCGCTGCGCGCGCTCGCGCTCCCAGGCTGCATTCCGGCGAGCCTCGAGTGCATGATTGCGTTCGGCGAAGAAGCGGTCGCGGTATGCCGCATACGCGGAGCGCATCCGAGCATGATCGGCAATCCGGCTGGCCTCACGTAATGCCCAGCGAGGATCGCTACCATCCTCGTGCTCCGCACGATCGCGCAGTCTCTGATTGCGCTGACGCGCCTCTCCGTTAACGGCTGTTTCACGGCTCCGCTCTCGACGTTGCTGCTCATCGAGCGGGAAGGGGCCAAACTGCTGCTCGAGCGCTGCCTTCTTGCAGCGCGGGTCGATGCGAGACGCTCCACAGCCCGGCGCATCGGCGTGACGGCCCTGTGCAAATGCAAGACCCTGCACGCGACCACCGCGCTGGACGAGCTTGATAACAATGCCGTGCTGATCCAGTCGCTTTCGGAGATCTTTCCAGGAGTTCGCCGCATCCACGGCCTCAAGAATCGTTGGACGAACCGTGTTATTCCATGGCGCACCGCGGGCAACGCTAGGAGCAGGCTCCTGTGACGGCGTGGACGGACCCAAGCGGCGTTCGAGCGCAGATATCGCGCAGCGAGCGTCAATACGTGACGCGGCGCAGCCCGGCGCGGTGCGATCGAAGCCTTCGGCAAATGCGAGACCCTGGACGCGCTCACCGCGGCGGACGAGCTTCAGGACGACTCCATGCGCGCCAAGACGTTGGCGCAGGTCGCTCCAGTCTCGTGCGCGATCCACGGCATCGAGAATGTACGGTCGCGCCACGTCCTGCCACGGCGGCTCCCCGCGCTCGTGCAGGCGGCGGTACGCGCCGTCGCTGAGCCGCCGTTCCGGCTCCGCTGGAAGATGGTGGAGGCGCTCGATCCGCTGTACGATGTCGCGGTTGTGGCGCCCCGCAACGATATCCCACCCGCGCTCCGCCGCGATCTCCGCGCCGACGCGCTCACGGACGATCCGCTCGCGCCAGAGGTCATTGGCGCGGCCATCCGGCCCGACGCGGTTCGCGATTACGTGCGCATGGAAGTCATCAGTGTCTTTGTGCGCGGCAAGGACGTACTGGTGGTCGTCCATTCCGATCGCTTTCAGGAGGCGCTCCGCGTCGCTGACGACCTGTTCGCGCGTTGGGCGTTCGTGTTTGGCGTAGGCGATGATTAGGTGATAGACCGGATCGCGGCAACGTGCCGAGAGTACCGCGACCGCTTCCATCTCGATCGCGGCCGTTTCAACCGACGTCACGCCGCGCAGGTGAACCCATGCAGCCTTCTCCGGCGCGCTCGCGTATGTGACGCCACCCTCGAAGGTGACGCCGGCGGCGGTCACGGCGCGCTGGTGCGTGTGTTCGGTGATGTAGTCGACGCCGACGGCAAAGGTCCGAGTGTGGGCGCGCGCCGGGACGGACTTGGTGATCATACCGACAACCGCGCCAAGGTCGACGAAACCTCGGCCAGGCACTTCCGAAGCTCGTTCTCGTCGATGTTTCCCTGCGCGAGCGCAATCGCAATCAAGTTGCGAATGCCCGCCGAAATGTCGGTAAGTTGCCGGATCGTCGCCGCGTCATCGGCCGCTAGTAGATGCCTTCGAGTCGAGAATCGGGCGCCAGTCCCTCGTAGGACCGCTCGGCGAACGAACTCTGAAAGACTCAGCCCTCGTGCTTTAGCTCGGCGCGTAACTTGCTCGGCTTCCTCTTCGGTAAGTCGAACGCGGAGCAGGCGACTTCGCCTCTGGCTATAGCGAAGCGCATCCGCGCCGAGCTGGTCAAGCTGCCGTCGCGCTGAGCGAAGCGACCGCGACGGCAGCTTTTGTTGCGAGCTGAGCGGCGCCGAAGGCGACGCGACCTCGCTTTCCCTGGTTGGGGCCGCGGCGCCGCAGGCGCTGTGGCCACAACCACCGGCTTGCGTTGTGAAAAAGAGCCGGGGCGTGTTGCCTGCCTGGTGCGCCGAGTGCAGAGCCATGCTAGAATCATAACAACCTCCATAGGAAAGTCAATCATTTCATATGGATGGAAATTACAGCAACAACGAGGCAACAAATGCTGTCGGATGAGTTGATCGTAAAGATCGGGGATAGCCTCGACGCGATGTCACCGAGGCCGGCGTCACGCCGCGAGCTCGACGTGCTGGTCACGCGCATCGAAGGAAAGATTCGTGAAGCGCAAGAGCGCGGGGCCACGTACGCCGAGATCGCCAAACAGATAAGCGAAAGCGGCTACCCGATCAAGACGAATACGCTGCGCCTCGCCGTGCAGCGCCGGCGCAAACAACCGCCGGACACGAAGAAACAGGGCGGAAGAAACGCCGAGCGACGTAAGCCACTGCAAACGCGCAATGGCGGTTCCTCCGCCGCGCAGCGGCCGGATACGAAAAAGCCATGAAGCTGTACGAGCATTGCTACGCCGCGGCGGCGCTTGTGATTCTCGGCGGATGCACGCATGGATCGGGCGCGGATGCTCTGCTTGGGAAATGGATCAACCATCGTGTTGTGGCGAGGCGGCCCGCGATCGTATCGATCGAGTTCCTGCCAAAAGACACGGTGACGATCAGTGCAATCGACGCGTTCGCGGCTGCGGGCTGGCATCCGGCGACGACGTCGACCGGCCAGTATCAAGTCATCGCCCCGAATAGGCTCAAGATCACCGAAGAGCTCGGCGGTACGGTGGTCGATTATCATGTCGACGGCACGCGGCTGGTGCTCTCCGGTGACGGCCTTGAGCGGCTCCTCGGCAAGACCGAGCCGCCGCAGGTACTCGACGAGACGAGTCAGTGAAGTGGTCGCGCTGCGCGGCCGCTAGCGCGGCGTTACGAGAATGGGTCGCTCCGAAGCGCCGCCTTCGCTTCGGCGATGCGCGTGGCGTGCACGCGGCAGACATTGCATTCGAGCGCATCCGATTCGCACTCGCTGCGGTGAGCATCACGCGCGGCGCGCCGAATCGCAAGCTCGCGCGCAGCATGGAGAAACTCTGCGCTAATGCCGATGAGGCGGCCTCGGCTCTGCACCGCGACCGTGTTCGTCATCACGTGTCCTCGGCGTTGCCGGCGGTTGCGAGGTCGAACTCCTCGCAGCACTCGGCGCAGGCGCCGCGCGACGGATCATCCTCGTACGGCTCGACGTCGCCGTGGAGGCAGACTTCGTCCGCGTCTTGGTAGATCGGCGTCGGCGTCACGTTCTTCGGGCCGAGCGGATCGTCGATAACGTTGTAGCTGGCTAGGATCGAATCGTCGAGGCCCTTGCGGCCGATCGTGCCGCCGGCTCCGACGAAGTCTCGTTCTTCGACCGGTGCGAAGAGTTCCAAGGCGCGCTCGGTCGCCAGATGCGAGCTCAGCTCACCGATGATGTCGCCGAGCTGCTTGGTGAACTTCGAGACCTTCGGCTCGTGGTTGTCGGCGGCATACTTGAACTGACGCGCGGCGATCGCGGCAAAGCGCGTCTGCAGGTGCTGGAGGTCGCGCAGCAGCGTGTGGTCGATCCGGTCGGCGCGCCCGAACTCGGTTTCGAACTGGCGGATGCGATCCTCCCGTTCCGCTCGCGCTTCGTGGTAGAGGTCCTGGGCACGCTGCTTGAGCAGCTTGTTCGCCTCGGAACGACTGATCGTCGGCAGCGCGGGCGGCTCGACGGTCGCGAGCGCGGTGCCGTTCGAGTTGGATTTGCGGTTTCGTGGCATGGTTGTCTCCTGTTTCTGGCTTGAGGGATGTGAAAAATGCCGCGGCGCCCGTCATCGAGCGCCGCAGCGTGGCTCTATGGCAAGTGCCGCTTCTTTAGGCGGCGAGGTTTGCACGGGGCGCGGCAAGCTTGTAGCCGGCGCCGTGAACGGTCAGGATAAGCCGCGCACCGAGGCGGCCGCGGAGGCGCGCGATGTGGACGTCGACGGTGCGCTCGTCGCCGTCATAGTCGCGCGGCCAGACGCAATCGAGGAGGTGCGCGCGAGAGAAGACCTGGCCGGGATGGCGTGCGAGGATCTCGAGCAGACCGAACTCGCGCGGCTTCAGGTCGAGGTCGCGGCGGCCGAAGCGCACGGTGCGATGCATCGCGTCGACGACCAGGTCGCCGACGACGATCGGTTGCGGCGGAACTGCCAAGGGGCTGACTTCCGGCGAGATGCTGATGCTGTAGCCCGCACGCTCGAACATGAGGGCCGCAAGCCTGACGCAGTCGAATCGCAGCGGATTATCGCCACGGTAGTTGGCATCGGCGATCGCGCGGATTTCATCGTCGCGTAGCGATCTCGTCGTCAGCCGGTTGCGCGAGCGCGGCTCCGTGCCATCGCTTGTGAAGTCTTGGAATGTCGTAATCATTGAGACCTCTCCGACGGTATAGAAAGGGAAGAGCCCGCCGGTGTGGCGAGCTCTCGTGAACGTTGTTGTGCTGAGCCGCTGTTATGCGGCGTTCCGGCGGCGTCGCCGGCGTGCTTGCTCGCGCGCCTCGAACTCGGACGAGTCGAAGGTTGCGGGCTCATCGCCGGGCTGCTCGACATCGTCGAGCGGATGCACGCCGAGAACGCGGCGCACGGCGTAGCCGGCGGCGAGAAGCTTGGAGGCCTCGCTGCGGTCGAGCTCGTCGATCGCAAGCGGCTTCTCCGCCGGATCGAATCCCCACGCGAGGGCTCCCGAGCCGTCGGTAACCATAGCCTGCAGTGCTTCGCGCATCCCGATCGTGGGACGCGTCACCCGGTACAGCTCGGCTGCGGCATTCGCGTGATCGCTCGCGTCGTGGAAGATCCACTCACGAGTCACGGGATTCCATTCACCGCCGTTAGCTTTCATGGCCGCTCGGCAGTAGACCGTCCGTTCGTCTTTGATCGTATAAAGTTGAGACATCGTCGATTCTCCTTTCGCGCTCGAGGCGCTCGCCGTTGATGGATCCGGCACAGCCGCGCCCGGCGAGGCGCGCAAGGACGGAGCGAAGCGGAGAGGCGTGGACCGGAGCGTAGTGAGGACCGGAAGCCGGTCCTTGCGCGACTCGCCGGGCGTGGCTAGGATCCCATCTTCAACGGCGAGCGCCTCGGGCGCGAAAGGAGCAGGGTGACCAGTTACAGGCAATCAAACAACCTGCACAGGAATCAATGGTCGCGCGTCAGCTGGACCTTGTTTTGGAAAGCTCAGTCAATCCCATCGTCATGATTGCGGGATAGATACCGTATTCGGAGTCAAGTGTATTTGGCGTCGAAGGCTACGCCTGAGCGGGGAATCCCATAGGCAAGGACCAGCAGCTTTCCCATTAACGGCACCGATAATGAGGCGCTTGTGCTTTCCGGCCTGTTAGCAGACGTTCAGCGAAGATCCGAAGAGTTGGGTTTGAAGCGAAGATCGACGTGCTTACCGGTGCTATAGATGCGAGTATCTCCCACGGATCGAAGGTGCGACGTGGGAAGCTGGTACCGAATAAGCGGCATCGGAAAGACATTACAAGCTTTGCGCTGAGTTAAATCGCACAGCTACGCTCGGCTTTCGATCCGCAAGCGAGGCGCGCGATAATCTAACGTCGAAGCGCCCAGCTAGCTTGAGGGGAGCCCGTCTAAGCCCTTGCCGCTTTGCTACCTTTCAACAGGAGCACCTGTGAAACAACTCCACAGCCTCGGCTCATATGGGGAATACCCGTCAAGGACGGAGAGCAATCCTTTAATTCCATACGAGTCGCGTAGCTGATGCATTGCCCGACCTGTGGAGCCGAGGCAGACGGTAGCGCAAAATATTGCGCGAACTGTGGAGCGCGTGTCCCAGAATCCGACATGATCCGGGGCAGCGATCCGTCGGATCAGTACGATGAAATGTCGCGAGGGGAGCCCGACAACGCGGAAAGGGCATCAGAGTCACCTCAAGACGACTCGCAAACGCCACGCGCAGAATCTGACAGAACTAGGCTGCCAGCGGTGCCAATCCTGCAGACAACGAGCGGCACTGGGCCATCGCAAAGCGGTGCGCCAGTATTGGGAGGTCAGAGCCTCGCCAAGTTCGCCTGCGGTTGCCTTCTTGCTCCGGTTATCTTGGTCGTGCTAATCGTCGGCGGATGTTCACTATGGTGGTCGATGCAGCCGAAGAATGTAGGTTACGATGATGTACTGACTACGGGTAACGTTAATACGTTCGTCGATCACCACTCGTGGGGAGATTCAATGTCTGAATCCGGAAACACGGAGTATGCCCAGAAGGCGATCAAGCGCCTTGGCGATAGCGCCTACGGTCGAAAGTTTGGCAACCTGATGGACTCCCAAAAGGCATACGAAGAAAAGCAAGAGGAGCAAAGACAAGCTCAAGCGCAAGCGTCGTATTACAAGAAACACCCGACGCCGACGCCCGAGCCAGCCTGGAAGATCAAGTCTGACGCTTTGGCACAAGCTCGAAGCTGCAACAAGGGACTCACGGACCTAATGGATGGCGTCGTATCTGACGCGAGGGTGGTCGCTGCTACTACCGACATCGTTGATGCGTTCTCCGAGCTTAGGGCAATGAAAGCGCACGCGGACGAAAGCCTCGGAGCCGTTGATAATGTCTCATGCCCTGATGCGTACTCAAAACCAGTTAATGATGCTCGCGTTTACTTGCAAACGGCCAGCGATTTGTCGGATAGAGCCATGACTGCCGTAAAAAATAATGATGTTGAAGCTGCTGCCGATGCTAAGGACCTCAATAGCCGTCTCACGGCGACCATGCTCATATACGCAAGCGACTCTTTCTCGGCATACTCTGGCATGGGGGGCAACATTAAGGACCTTGTAACGACCCCGTAGATGGGACAGATGCCCCACCTTGACCAAGCAGACGTAGTAGGAGTGAACTGAATATGACACGTGAACTGAAGGTTGGTCTGGTCGCGACAATCCTGAGCGGCTTACTCCTAACGATTGCGAAGGCTTCCCCCCCGACGGGACCGTACGAGGAAGCGATATCCACATGCACGGTTCGTTCCGAGTTCGTAAAAACGGGCCAGCTATCGGGGCACGGCGCTGCGGCGCTCGTGATGTGTAACGGGGGCTCTGGAGCGGGATCAAGTGTTCGGCTCTTTGTGAATTTTGGGCCTCAGATGGGCGGCACCATGTACCTCGGGGAAATCTCCGGAGGGAATCTTATGAACGTGTTCTTCGCGGGCGGCTACGCTTACGTGACCAGCGCGTTGCACGGGGCGATGTTCGCAGCCGATGGAACGCCGACAAATGACCGATCGGCTTGCAATCAGTGCTATACGCGCATGTTAGTTGAGCGATTATCCACGCGAGAACACGCCGAGTCCCCTGGATCACTTCTTCTAGACAACGGCATTGCAATCATCGATCTCTCGGGCACGGCCGATTATCGACGCGTAGCACAAACTGCGTACTATAAGGCAACGGCGATTTTCGGCGGTAAACTCCTGCGTTCTAAGGCATTTATTATGGGAGCGGTAGGACAGCCCTGAACCACGGGTTTGACGTCTTTACCTCAGCGTGGGTACCAAGCTCACGAAGAATACAGCGACGAGGGGCCGCAAGATCGGCCGTGAAGGGATAGGCGCAAGGACATCCGGTGGCTGACTGCATATTGCGACGACATGAAGCATGGGTCCGTTCCGGAGGGTCGCAGATGAACGCGAGGCTTCTATCAATCGCCGCTACATTCTGCGTTTTCGTAACGACGTTTAGCACTACGCTTTATGCCAGAGCGGACGATTCTTCCTACGGCGCAACGGTTGTAAATTTCGCGCATGGCTTTTTGGACGTCATTGATCTTCAATGCCATCATCACAGCCTGACTTCACTGCCTGACAGCGGATTGTCGATGGACTCTATTAGGACATGGGGGTGGCAGCATGGAGGGGAAAGCGTTCAGATTACTTCTCATTTTGATTCAGAAGAGCGACTTGAGATCGTGGACCAGATCCATCGCAGTGCCGGCCAAAATGCCGCTAAGAAATGTACGAAGGAAACGACCAGCTTCGGAACTCATGCAGACGGCGTAATCACCACTTGGAGCGAAGGCAATGCAGCTGGCGGCTTTACGTTGAAGTCAGCAAGCGGTGCGACGCGAGACTTCGGCTTCGTTACTCAAAATGAGCCGCCGATTGATGGGCACAAAGTGTTTTGCGAAAGCACTGACATGCCCCCGGGATGTCCAGCCCTCATGCGCCTGATTCACCTAAATCGAACGCAGGTCAGAGTCTATTACAAGATCATCGACTCCCCGGACGGCCCCACCATCAGCGTCATACGGATACATAGATTAACCGGCGGCCCCTAGGCCGCCGTGCTTTCGGGGAGCCCGGATCAGCTATCCCACCTCATTACGCGAGCATGGGTCGCAGCTATTTTGCGGTACGAGTTCGCAGCGCCGGGGGAAGGGGGCCTCATTTTGAAAGCTCTTAGCTCCTCGTCCCATCGTCATCGTTCCCGCTTTCGGCGGATGATGCATTACCTCGATTGCAAAAGGCGCTCAGACGTTGCGGCTCTTATTCCAACGATTGCCGCGGCCGCGTCTCCGCCGAAGGGAAACGCTCGGCGACGTACTCGTCGGCGAGCTGCCCTAGAGATTTCTTCACCCGGCGCGCGTGTTCGCGGAGGACCGCGAGTTTGGACGGTTCTATGGTCGTCGTAATGCGGACACGCTTCGGGCGTCCCGACTTTGGGCGCCCAGCGGACGGCCGGCGCTTCTCTCCGCCTATCGCCTCGTCGTCGTCAGGACACACGCGAAAGCCTTCGGGCGCAATCGTCAAAGACGTCGGCGAGCGTGACGCGGTGTTTCACAAGAATATCCCGCGTTTCTTGAGCGATCATCGTTTGCACGTGAACCCGCGCCTCCGAGCCGATCGTCGGCCGGCCGACGCGCGCCGCCGGTTGCTGATAAGTTCGTGTAGCGCCTGGATTACGCTGGACCGGCGTTGACAAGCGGCGGCGACGACGCCCGTGCGATCCAGCCAGGCGAGGATTGATCTCGCGGCGCATGAGTTCGGCGATCGACGGCT
>Ga0182024_10007583_pt1 | contig 23340 bp, 22 predicted proteins | sample P32metaG_FD_120480 | JGI IMG/M metagenome (GOLD analysis project Ga0182024, IMG submission 120480) | Permafrost microbial communities from Stordalen Mire, Sweden - P3-2 metaG (Illumina Assembly) | ecosystem: Environmental > Terrestrial > Soil > Wetlands > Permafrost | place: Sweden: Stordalen... | reverse complement strand
GCGCCCGGCGCGCACCCACCCGCTGAAGACGCGCCGCCGGAAAAGCTCATTGCTCTAATGCGCGCGAGCGGCGTGGCCCGCACCGTGATCATTCAGGTGATTCACTACAAGTGGGACAACAGCTTTCTTCTGAGCGTTCTCAAGCGCTATCCCAAGCTCTTCCACGGCGTCTGCCGCGTGAATCCCGAGGATCCTGCCGCACCCGACGAACTCGCTCATCTTACTGAGGAAGGATTTCGCGGAGTCCGCATCAGCCCCGCGGCCGATGCCACAGGCGACTGGATTCGCGGGCCTTTGATGCCGCCGCTCTGGCGCCGATGCGGTGAGCTCAAAATTCCCATGACCGTTCTCGTGCCCGCCACGCGCCTGCCCGACCTGGTTCCGCTCATCGAGGCTAACCCCGAGCTCACCGTGGTCATCGATCACATGGCCGATTGCCCGCTCGACCGCCCCGATCTGCTGCAACATTTACTTGATCTCTCGCGCTATCCGCGCGTCTTCGTCAAAATCTCCGACATGTGGTCGCTTTCGAAGCAGCCTTATCCCTACGCCGACGCGCAGGACCAGGTGAAGCGACTCCTCGAGCGCTTCAGCGCGCAGCGCCTGATGTGGGCCACAAACTGGCCCGTCTCTCTCGCGCAACTTCCCTACGTAAAAATCGTCGCGCTCTATCGCGACCACCTGAGCTTTCTGACGCGCGAGGAGCGCGACGCGATCCTGGGTGGAACCGTCGAACGCGTCTGGCCCTTCGGACTGTAAACGCACGCTCCCATCCTGCTACCCTTTTCATGAAGGCTCCAGTTCGCCACCAGACGCCGGACCGGACTGACCACTGATCACTGCCTTCGAGGAGCCCCGTGCAGCGCATCTGTGTCGATATGGACGAGGTCATGGCAGACACCCTCGCCGAGCACATCCGCCGCTACAACCAGACCTTCGACGAGGAGGTAACGCCGGACGATCTCGCCGGCAAAGGCCTGTGGGAAGTCACGCCGCTCGACCGGCAGGCGCAGCTTCGCGCCTTTCTCGACGCCGAGGATTTCTTCGAAGACCTTCCCCTAATTCCCGACGCGCAGCCCGTGCTCAAAGACCTTTCCACGCGCTTTGAAATCTTCATCGCCACGCAGGCCATGGCCGTGCCCAACTCGCTTGGCCCCAAATACCGCTGGCTGCAGCGACACTTTCCCTTCATCCCGCCCACGCACTACGTCTTCTGCGGCGACAAGTCGATCCTTCGCGCCGACTTTCTCATCGACGACCAGCCCAGAAATCTGCTGCACTTCGAGGGTCAGGGCCTGCTCTATTCCGCACCGCACAACATCACCGCCACCGGCTTTGTGCGCGTAAACAACTGGCTGGAAGTGGCCGAGTTCTTCGCCGCCATTCCCACGGCAGCCGCGGATGCTGCCGCGCGAGCCGCGTCCCGTAGGCCGTAATCCCCGTGCGCAGCACGATCCCATGAGAATCCGATACCATGGATTGTGACCGTGTCCGGTTCCCCTCGAAGGTCTCTTATCACGCGCCGCCGCTTCCTCGCCGCAAGCGCATGCGCTGCGGGCGGCCTCGCGCTCTATTCCGGCGAAATCGCCCGCCATTGGGTCGAAGTCTCCGAGAGCGACGTCTTCATTCCCGGCCTTCCCCCGGCCTTTGACGGCTTCCGCATCGCGCAGATCAGCGACATTCACATGGACGAATTCACTGAGGCATTTTTTGTCCGTCATGTCGTCAACCGCGTCAACAACCTGAATCCCGATGCGGTGTTTCTCACCGGCGACTTCGTCACTTCGGAGTACGCGCCCAGGAAATTTGCCATCGGCGCCGGGTGGCAATGCGCCGGCATCCTCAACGAGCTCACGTGCCGCCAGCGCTACGCGGTGTTGGGCAACCACGACGTCTTGGTTGGGACCGACGCGATATCGGAGGCGCTTACTGACAACGGCATCCTGGTGCTAAGAAATTACTACATGCCGCTCGAACGATCCGGCGCTCGCATCTGGCTTGCCGGACTCGGCGATCCTTTGCAGGGCTTGCCGGATCCTGAAGCCACCCTCCCCGCTTCCATCTGCAATATTCCGCAGGAGCCCATTATTCTGCTGTGCCATGCGCCCGACTATGTGGATCATCTCCTGACGCTTCCCTCCAGCCAGGCCATCTCTCTCATGCTCTGCGGCCACACCCACGGCGGCCAGGTTCGCCTGCCTCTGATCGGTCCACTGGTTCTGCCTCAGATGGGACGCAAGTATGTCGAGGGGTGGTTCCGCTTCGGCCGCTTGCAGATGTACGTCAATCGCGGCATCGGTACAGTGAGTTTGCCCTTCCGGCTTAACTGCCCGCCGGAAATTTTCATGCTCACGCTGCGCTCGGCGTAGGCCTTACCCGTGGCCGGCGCTACGCATGCCTTTTCTCTCGCAATCGTCACGCCCCTGCGATTGTCATCCCCACGCAATCGTCATGCCCCTGCGATTGTCATCCCATCGATGCGCAGCGTCGGCGAGGCCACCGATCCGCGAAACTTGAGGTCGTTGCCAATGGCCGTCACGTTGCGCAGCATCTCGGCCAAATTGCCGGCAATCGTCACCTCTTCCACGGCGTGCGTCAGTTGGCCGTTCTCGATCCACAGACCGGTCGCCCCGCGCGAGTAGTCGCCCGTGACCATATTCGTGCCGAATCCCATCAGGCTGGTCACATAGAGTCCCGCCGTCACTGCGCCGATGATCTCCTCCGGTGTGAGCCTGCCCGGCGCGAGAAAAAGATTGCCGCAGCCAACCCCCGGTGCGCCGGCCAGTCCCCGCGCGGCGTTGTGCGTCGATCGCATCCCCAGCTTGCGCGCGGTATAGGTGTTCAGCAGGTAGTTGCGCAGCAAGCCGTTCTCCACCACCACGGTGCGCTGCGAAGGCAGGCCTTCGTCGTCAAACGGCGAACTGCCGAATGCACCCACGCCAGTCGGCAGCAGCATGGTGTTGTCGTCCACAATGGTCAGGGCAGGCGCGGCAATCGTCTCGCCCAGTTTTCCTGCCAGAAACGACGCGCCGCGCCAGATGGCGTCGCCCGACGCAGCCTCGAACACGGAGCCGATCAGCGTCCGCGCCGTTTCAGGCGCGAAAATAATGGGAACGTTTTGTGTCGCCACGCGCCGCGCGCCCAGCCGCCGCAACGTTCGCCGCGCCGCCTCTTGACCGACAGCTTCGGGAGATTCCACATCGCTGAGACGCCGCGCGCTCGACCACCAGCCGTCGCGCTGCATTTTGCCGTCGGCGTCTTTCGCGAGGGGCGCAGCCGCCACGCCCGCGTAGCTGGTGCGATAGCTGCCCACAAAGCCACGCGAGTTGGCCAGCGCCCTGCGTCCGGTCGCAGCGTCGAAGCTGCCGCCGTCGGAGTTTGTGATGCGCGGGTCTGCCGCCATGGCCGCGGCCTCGGCCCGCCGCGCCCACTCAATCCGCTCCGCACTGCCAAGCGAGTACACGTCGTTGTAGTAAAGATGCAAATCGCTTTCGACAGTGCCAAACTCGCCCGTCTCCGGCAATCCCGCAAACGGATCCTCCTCCGTCACGTGGGCCAGCGCCAGCGCGCCATCCACAAGCTGGCGAATGCCCTCCGCAGTCAAATCACTTGTAGACGCCGATCCCGACCGCTGGCCAAGAAACACCCGCAATCCCAGCCCGCGCGAGCCCGATTCCTTCAGCGTCTCCACCTCGCCCATGCGCACGTTCACGCTGAACTCGTCGCCCTCGCGCGCCACAGCCTCGGCGTCGGTAGCGCCCGCTTTCATGGCCAGCGCAATCACATCGGCGGTCAGGGATTCGAGATCGAGTACGGTTTCGTGGGACGGGGGAGCAGCTTCGCGCATGTTCTCAAGCTATCAAACGCGGCGGGGTTCACGGCTGGAGGATTGCGGCTCAGCTTCGAGCTGCCGCGAAAGGGCGCTTTCTCCGGGGAGAATTAAGATGCGTCTGCCGTGCTATTGCGGCTTAGGTACCCGGAATGGGCGTAATTGGGCGCACTTTTGGGCTTCCGGTCGCCCTACCCGCCGATCCTCGGAACGACGAGGATACGCCCGCGACAAATTCTCTCTAAGACTCAGGTAACATTTTTGACTTCTAAGACATCGAATAATTTGCTGCCTTGTAGTTTGCAATCGCTTCCACGCAGTGCCCCAGCCGCAGAGCCATTCGCAGTGGAGCCGGCTGGGGCGCAATTACACGAGAGGATTTCTTGCCATGATGCAGGAGACCCCGCAGTCAGGATACGAAGAGGGATTTGTTGAAGCGGCTGGCACGCGCATCCATTATCTGCATTCTGGAAGCGGCAGGCCGATGCTGCTCATCCATGGCCTGGTCGGTTCCAGCCGAAACTGGCGGAACAACATGGACGGCCTTGCCCGGCACGCCAGCGTGTATGCGATCGACCTGGTGAACATGGGTAAATCGCAACGCGTCGGGAAGCTGGATCCGGGACTTCGGGCCGCTGCCCATCGCATCGTCGCAGTGATGGATGCGCTCGAGCTTGCCGAGGCCGACATCGTCGCGCACTCCCATGGGGGAGCCATCGCGCTCATGCTCGCGGCGCTCTATCCCAGGCGCGTGCGCAGGCTCATCCTCTTCGCGCCCGCCAATCCCTACTCCCGTTCCGGCGATCCCATGGTGCGCACCTACAGCACCACCTGGGGCGGGTTGCTCGCCAGGATGCTGCCCTATCTTCCGGCACGGATTCAGCGCCGCGCTCTGGGAGAAATTTATGGAGGCGCCGACTGCGTCGTCGAAAGCTGCCTGCACGAGATTGTGGATGGGCTGCGGAACCCGGTTACATTGCTCCACGTTCTCGGTACAGTTCGCTGCTGGTTCTCCGAGAGGGCCAGGCTCAAGGCTGCGCTTCGCCGTGTGAAGATTCCCACGCTGCTGGTGTGGGGCGATCGCGACTACACGGTGAGTCTGAGCTCCGCCGCCAGGCTGAGGCTCAAGCTGCGCGGTTCAGAACTCATCGTGCTGCCGGGTATTGGCCACGCCATCTTCGAGGAGACACCAGAGCAGTCGAACCGCATCGTGCTGGAGTGGCTTGAGCGGCATCCCTGGTCCACCCAGCCGGGTCGACCTGCTCTCCCAGCCGTCCCCATCGCAAGCCGAAACAGGGCAACCGCCGATCTGAGAAATTTATCGCCCGGGATTTGATGCAGCATCTTCAGCGCAAAGCATTCGGGAGCATTTCACTGTGGGCTGGAGTTTAACGATTCTTGATTGCTGGATTGTCCGAGCTGGCTGCTGGAAGTGCCGTCAAATCCAGGTTGTGCATTACCATGATTTGCCACTGCCCATCATTGCTCGCCATCACGAAACTTAACAAACCCAGCCGATCAGGTCGCGAGTTTCCCTGGGCATCCATCACACCCGCCATCTCCCAACGCACGTCCACGGCGGCTACGTCGGGACGAATGAATCTGGTCTTGATGTCCGTATATTTCTGGTGACTGTTCTTGAAAATGGTCGCGAACATCGGCGCATGGAACTCTTCAATTTTCGATCGTCCGCTGGCCCCTGTTCCCCGCCAATTCGTAAAGTCGGCATCCTCGGCGAAAACCGCCGCGAACGCCTTGGCGTCATGCCGGTTCCACGCATCCATGAACCGGCCCACCAACGCTACGATTGCCTGCCGATCTGTTTCCACGTTGCTCTGACCTCGTAGTGGAGATATCAATCCGGCACACGCAAGGACTGCCATGCACACATAGAGTTTTCCGGTCATTCTGCTTCTGCTCCCCGATCCTCTCGCCTTGGAGCCTTCATCATAGCCAATCGGGCTGCTCAACCAGATGTCCGTCCTCGTAATTCTTTAGTCGGGTGTCCGCGTTCGCGACGGTTGGTCGGCAACAATTCGGACCACCATTTTTGGGGTTACTTCCGGATTGACGGTGATTCTCCCGTAACCGAGGAACTTTGAAGTTTCCCCCCATCTTAAACAACAAGCCGGGCGGAGTCAGGCGGTCACGCCGACTTCGGCGGGAATCGGTATGGCGGCATAGCGCCCCGTGGCACTCTTGTCAGCGGTCTGCGGTCAAACTCTTCCTGGCTCGCAGAGTCGCCGGCATGATACGGTTGCGCATTGGAGCAGCCTTCCCAGGCGAAAGGACCACATTCCCTATGCAGGTGAGACATGGTTCCGAATTCCTGAAGTTCGCCGCGCTCGCGGCAGGTATTATCGCCGGTGCTTCGCTGGCCACTGCGCAACAGGCACCGCCCGCTCCGCAACAGGCACCGCCCGCTCCGTCCATTCCGCTGCAAACCTACACAGCGTCCGATACGAGCGCGACCGTCGGCGTCCCTGCCGGGTGGAAGGTGACCAAAGCCGAATATGGCATTATCCAGATGTCCGGTCCGAATGGCGAGGCGATCTCCCTCGGAAATGTGTTATTCGTCCGGAACGGTGCCTACCAGCCTGGTCAAAAGACAAGCGGCCTTATCGCGATGACGCTGCCAAACCAGGCCACAATTACGCAAAAGGCCGAGGCAGTCTGGAAGATGGGGATCGCCGCCTCAGGTGATCCGACCGCGCGCGTCAGCTTGATTTCAGCCACACCTATTCCACTCGGCAACATCGCTCAGTGCGGGATCTTCCTGGGGAGTCAGACGGGCGCGAAAGGCGCCGTAAATTGGGAGATGCGATTCTGTTCAATGCCGATGGACACCAACGGCATCTTCAAGCTCTTCTGGCTGAACGCTTCGCTTCCGACATCTGTTGCCGCTCAGGAGCGCGCCACGGCAGAAGCCGTACTCTCCAGTTACCGGCCGTCCCAAGCCACGCTCATGGCCCTTCTCAAGCCCGAGACACCGCCGCTGCCCCCGGCCGGGGCGGTTGGGCCTGGCGGCGCGCCTATGTCGAGCACACTATACGGGGAACAACAGGCCCAGCAGACTTTCAACTGCATGGACGAAGGCGTGATTCGCGAGGAGCCGGAATGGCAACTGCCGCCTTACTGTCGCTGAGATTGCCTGCGAGGCTCACGACGGTCACGCCTATCACACATCTTCTGACAGACTTCGTTGTATGTCCTGAGCCACTTCATCGATTGAAGTGTTCTGACTGAGTTGTTCGATTTCCCCGCTGTTTTCCATATCCGATAATCCCACCTTGTGCGCAATTTGCTGATTCATGCCTATCACCGCCGTCACCTCTTTTTCCGTGAGGAGAAGGATTTGGAGCACGAGATGTTCGCGTTCATCGGCACGGCGGGCCAGTCGCGATTGCCTCATGAGGATCAGGCTGGCCAGAAGGATAGCCTCCATGGCAACAACGGTTGCGAGAAGCTGAAAGGGCATGGGATCGAAATGCTTAATGCGCGGAAAATGCAGGGTGTTTACGAGAATCCAGGAAACGAAGAGAAAGATATGCGCGGCTACAAATCCGAGGTTGCCGACGATGGACGCCGTTAAATCTCCCAGCCTTTCCGCCGGCGATCTTCGCGCCAGAAACTCCTGCTCATGTTTGGCGATGGTGTCGATGTGGTCCTGCACATGATTCTGAACCTGCATGGGTTTGTCCTCGTACGAAGTTTCGTACTGAATGATTGGATGACTTGCCGGTAGACAGGGAAGTGGGAGATTCAAACCGAGTCGCGGCGGTTTTTTAGACCAACACTTATTCGTTGAACAGGTTTGCCTCGCAGGTATTTTTCGCGGCGATCCAAAACCAAGGCAGATTAGCGAAGGGAAGGCGTCTTACGCCGTCAGCCGTTCCAGCTGATCCGGCTTCACAATCGTCAGGCTGGTGCCCTTGATCGTGATCCACTGGTCGCGGCGGAACTGGTTCAGCAGCCGCGTCACAGTTTCGCGCGAGGTGCCCGCCATGTTGGCGATTTCCTCATGCGTGAGCGCCATGGTAAAGCGGATCTCGGGCTTGCCGTTGGCCGCATCACGCCCCCAATCCAGGAGCAAGCGCGCCAGCCGCCCCGCCGCGGAGCCCGAAAGGGCCAGCCGCTTGGCGTCGTGAAACACCGTCATGTACTCGCCTGAAAGCGACTGCGCCGCGTGCATCGACGCAATGCCATGTCGGCCCAGGAACTCGACGAATTCCTGTTTTCGCACCGTCTTTACCTGGCAGGGTTCGATGGCCTCGCCAGTCACTTCGTGGGGAACGTTGGCCAGCACCGCACTCAGCCCCATCACGTCGCCCGGTCCGGCAATCTTCAGGATCATGGTCTTGCCATCGCGCGAAGTGGAGGAGATCTTCACCTGTCCAAAGCAGATCACGAACACGTTGCGCGCCGCATCGCCCTCGGTAAACAGCTTGGCGCCGCGGGCATGGCTCATCATGATGCCAATCTGGTCGTAGTCGGCCAAAGCCTCAGGCGTCAGATTGCAGAACATCCGCAAATGGCGGTGCTCGCAATTCAGGCAATCTTCCGGTGCGTGATGAGAATGGAGTGTGGCCATACGGGTACCGTTGGAGGCTATTTACTAAGTAGAGTATAGCGCATATCCCACTCACCGGGACGGGTGATTGGCCCCATGCCCTGGCCGGAATCTCTCCTTGGGCGCGGATTCGAGTCCCTAGGCCTAGGCCGCTCCGTTCGCATGGCGCCGCGCCGGCGTCGCGCGCGTCAGGCTGCAGGTAATGTAGGCGCGCGAAACCTCGCGAGCCAGCTCTTCCAACAGCCGCATCCGCAGCGGGGGATGGCGCTCAAACGCATGCCGCAGTGCGTCGATGGGCAGCACGAGCACCGATCCCGGCGTCACCGCCGTCAACGTATAGGTATGGTGTCCGTCGCCCAGTGCGGCGGCCAGCTCCAGCAGATCCCCGGGCCTTGCCGTTCCCAGCGTCACGCGCAACTGCAACCGTTCCGCCTTGCGGACAAAATCGCCAGAAACCACCACATACAGCCCCTCGCAGCTACCATTCTGCCGAAAAACCGGCTCCCCGGCATCCACCGCGATGCATCGCGAAACGCTCGAGAGCAGTTGTCCTGCTTCCTCGGGACACTCCAGCAGCTCGGCGAGCGGATGCGATGCCGCCGCGGCCAGACGTTCAATGCGATCCTCAAGTTGGTTGCTGATCATATTCCTTGCCCTTTGCCGAGCACTCAGGCTCCTTGCTGCGGGCTTACACTGTCCGCTGGTTCCCGTTGAACGTCTCTTGCAGGCGCGTGGCGAGTCTTCGCGCGCACGCAGCCCACGCGATTCATGCGTCCACTTCATTGGCTTCGTGATTGCGGCATCGATTGGACAAAACGGAGCGGTTTCTCCTTTCCCCCCGCTCATTTTCCCCGGGAATTCTCTGTGCCGCACGCCGCGGCCGCAGCCCCCCCGCTATGAGGCTTCCACGGGAAGCGCAACTTCCCGAGCGATTTCTGAAGCAACTTCCGCTGCAACTTCAGAATCAACTTCCGACTCGGTGCCGGTGCCCGCCGGATGCGGCGGAACGCAAAGCACCGGAACACGGGATGCAGACAGCAGCGCAAACACCGTGCCGTGAGGCCCGGGTGTTGCGCTGGCCCGTTTTACCCCCGCCACAAGAATGCAGGGATGGTTCTCCGCAATGGCTTCGGCCACGGCCTCGGCCGGGTCGCCGTCTTTCACCAGGCACCATATCTCGGCTTCGCCTTCGAAGCGGATGCCCTGATCCTCCATGACCGTGCAAGGATTCAGCCGGGCAGCCTGTTCCGCGGCGGTTCGCACATGCAGTGCCAGAAGGGGCCGATCGAACACTTTTGCCAGAGAAGCAGCCGTTGCCGCCGCCGCCGGCGCCGCATCGTCCCGCTCCACGGCCAGCAGCACAGGGCCGCCCGGAGACGGCCGGTGCGGACCCGCGTTCCAGTCTGCCGCTACCGCCAGCACCGGGCACGGCGCCACTCTCACCAGGCGTTCGGCGATGGCCCCCACCACGACGGGGCCAGCGCCTTCCATCCCCTTGGTGCCGATCACGATCAGGCCCGCCTTATACTGCCCGGCCACTTCCACCAGCATCTCCGCCACCGCGCCTTGCCGAACTTCGGAATGGCTATGGATCCCCTCGCGCAGCAGTTCGTCGGCCAGCCGGTCCAGCACCTTGCGCGCCGCTTCCGTCATGTGATCCAACACGCTGCCGGGAACCGCATCCACCGCGGCATATTCCATTGGATCCAGGCCATGGGCCAGCACAATCCGCGCCCCGTAATGGGTCGCCAGCTTGCGCGCATACTCGAGGGCTGCGTCAGCCTGTCCCGCCAGATCCGTCGCGACCACAATGGTGGTCAAGCCGTTTTCAAAACCCATGACTGCCTCCCAGCCGCCGCCTGCACATACGTATGCGAGTCTGAGTGTGCGCCTCTGAAATTCCAAGGGCAGTGACCCCATTCACCCCCGCTTGTGATCCGAGTCACACTCGTCAAAATTCTGATTTCGCAAGAGAAAGGCCCCAAGGGAACGGTCATTGACGGGACGGCGTGTTTCCTCTGGCCTGTCGCGTTTTACAGCTTTACTTTTGAGCACAGACCAGATCGGCGTACTATATGGGACAAATATGGCTCCGGACCAAACACCAGCACCGCGTGAACTGCCCGCTCGCACGATTCCAGTCCCTGACACGGTCAGCCCCCAAATGCAGAAGCTGATCGCAGAGCCGCTGAATCCGATGTGGAACGTGATTCCAAAAACGGCAGATGAATGGAAAGCACGAGTCAATGCTGCTGCTGTTGCTGCGTTGCAAACGCTGCCAGCGCTACGTCAGGAACTGCACGTCAAAGTGGAACCGCTGACGATCGATGGGGTGAAGGCCTACATGGTCACGCCGGAGAATATCCCGCCGGAGAACCTTAACCGGCTGCTCGTCCATGTGCACGGCGGTTGTTACGTGCACTTCCCTGGGGAGGCAGGGACCCGTGAGGCGATTTTTATGGCCGGATTCGGGCGCTTTAAGATCATTTCGGTCGATTATCGCATGCCACCAGATCACCCTTATCCGGCTGCGCTCGATGACGCCATGACAGTTTGGAAGTCCGCCGTGAAAATGGCGAACCCCGGGAATATGGCGATTTTTGGTTCCTCTGCCGGCGGTGCGTTGACGCTGTCCATGGTTCTGCGGGCCAGGAAGGACAATCTCCCGCTGCCCGCCGCCATCGCGCCGGGCACGCCGATGTCAGACCTTACCAACGCCGGTGACAGCTTCCGCACCAGTGCGATGCTGGATAGCGTCCTCGTGGCGCCTGACACCGGATGCGACGCGGGCGCTCGCATGTATGCGAATGGGCACGATCTCAAAGATCCAATGCTCTCGCCGATCTATGGCGACATGATTGGATTTCCGCCGACGATTCTCACCACAGGGACGCGCGATCTCCTGTTAAGCAGCACGGTCCGCGTGCATCGCAAGATGCGACAAGCTGGTGTGGAAGCGGTGCTACAGGTCTATGAAGCGCAGTCTCACGCTCAGTTTATGCGCGACCCAAGCGCACCCGAAAGCAAAGAGGCGTTTCAGGAGATCGCCCAGTTCTTTGACAGGCATCTCGGAAGATAAATTCGACACGAGGCTTCCGAAGTGCCGGCGAGAAGCTAACGGAACAGGGTAAAGCATCTCACCAGAACTTTCCGTTTTTCGTCACTTGTCCGACTCGAACAGGATTGTTCCCGGTTCGTCGCCAACTGATTTGGCGCGCCGCGGCAAACCTGCCCCAAACTGCGACAGAGATCTGCACGATTCCGCGACAGAGATTGCACCGCATCGCAACACGGTTTGTACGCGAATGCGACAACCTGATTCGCCCCGCTGCAAAAGCGGCCCCAGAGAAGGTTAAATAAATGACTAAAGTTATTCCGGCCCGGTCCGATGAATTGTGTGGATGCAAACAGACCCATCCGGAAGTAATGGCGGCTTTGGCAGGACCGGCGAGGCCCAACGGATTGAGGGACACGCAGCATCCAAGAAGGAGTTGATCCCATGGCCCTCGGAGTTTTGAACAACCTGTCGGCAATCTACGCTGAGAATAATCTCAACAACACGAATGCTAGCCTGCAGACGGTGCTAGAGCAGTTGTCTTCGGGGTCGCGCATTAACTCCGGAGCGGACGACGCGGCCGGACTGTCGCTGGTGAACGGACTGGAGGCGAATTCGGTTGCGCTCACGCAGTCCGGTACCAATGCCACAGAAGGCGCGGGCCTGCTGCAGGTGGCCGATGGCGCGCTGTCGCAGGTGACAAGCCTGCTTGACCGTGCGGTGACGCTGGCAACCGAAGCCTCGAACGGCACGCTCAACTCCACCCAGGAGGGAGCGGCAAACCAGGAATACCAGTCCATCCTGGCCGAAATCACCAACATTGGATCGACGACCACGTACAACCAGGAGCAGGTGTTCGATGGCACAGTTGTTTCCATTTACACCGGCGACTCATCGACGGCGGGCTCGTCCATCGACGATCTGAATATTCACTCCCTGTCGTCTTCCGGCGTGGGCGATACCAATGGTGCGATGTCCTACAGCAACGGGCAGAGCAACGCTTTCATCGACCTGTCGAAGGGCGGCACGGATGCAACCCTTGGCGACGCGTTCGTCAACGCAACCACCACGCTCGACGTGTCTTACATGGCCACGGGAGCGGGCGGCGCCGTCGCAACTCAAAACGCACAGGTCAGCGTGGGCGGCGCCACCGGCTACGCGGATACGGTTGCGGGCATGATCAGTGCCATCAACAACGCCAACCTGGGTTTGACCGCCACCTTTTCAACCGCATCGCAGGCCGGCAAGGAGGCTACCGCTGCCGGCGTCAGCACCGATACCGGCATCCAGCTCTCCGGTGCCGGCGCGGGTGTGGGCAGCGGCAGCACACCGGGCTCGCTGGGCTCGCTGGCGCTGCCTGTCGTAGGCGCGGCGCATGACACCGACGTCCTCTCCGGCACTCTCGCGGTCACTGATTCTTCGGGCGTGACGCACACTTTGAATCTGGGAACCGCGGGCGAAACCGATACCATGTCCAATCTGGCCACTTACATCAGCGGGCTCGGATACGGCATCACAGCCACTTATATCCCCGGCGGCGCAGCCGTGGCTGCCGGCGTCTCGTTCACTTCGGAAAGCTCGAAGACGGCCATTGCGCCCACCAACGTCGAAGATGCGTCCGACGCCAGTGCGGCCGCTGCCTGGACCCCGTCCGCCGGATTTTATTCCATCGGTGTCACCAATCCCGCCGGCGGAGCCACCGTTGAGGATGCGGCCACCTCGCAGGTGGCCAGCTCTTCCCTTACCGGGGACCCGAACGGCCAGGGCGGCGTCGCGACAATGAGCTACTCCGACAGCGCAGGAGAAGACCTGAGCAACACCAACCTGACCGTTCAGGCGAACGCGCAATCCGCACTGAACTTGCTCAATCTGGCTATCAGCGACGTGGCCGCACAGGACGGCTATATCGGCGCCCAGATCAACACGCTCAACTCCATCAGCCAGGTGATGAGCACGCAGCAGGAGAACGTAGTCTCGGCACAAAACGCGATCCAGGCCACCGACTACGCCTCTGCCACTTCAAACATGTCGAAGTACGAGATTCTCAGCCAGACCGGCATCGCCGCATTAGCGCAGGCTAACCAAGTGCAGCAGGAAGTGACCAAGCTCTTGCAGTAAAGGCAGGGACTGAGGGACGCAGGGACTAAGAAATCGGCCCCTGCGATCCGCAGTCATTCAGGTTTAGCAAGACTGTAATATCTTCAAGACAACCCAGGGACAGGGCGGCGGCAGGGCGAGAGCTTTGCCGCCCACTTTTTTGAGACAGGTTGGAATGGCTACACATTGATCCAGAACATTCAAAGAAATGGATTCCTGACCTCGAGAGATCTGAACCGCTGGCCGTGCTGCAGATCCTCGGAAAAAAGGATCTCGCACCGCGCCTGGATTGCAGCCGAGACGATGAGGGAGTCGTACCACGAGAGCCCGCTCTGGGAGTGCAGAAACAATGCCTCCGCGTAGAGAGCCTGCGACGAATGCACGGCGAGCAGCGGGCGAAAGACGGCGATCAGGTACTGTCCGGCGTCTGCCGCGGGCATGGGTTTGGAGAACCGCTTCAGTGCAACGTTGAAGAACTCCTGCACAACCTGGTAGCTGATGACGCCTTTTTGCGTTGCCAGCGCTTCGCGGATCAGCTGCTCAGCTCTGCGGGCCTTCGGGGGTGCGCTTTGATCGAATGAGTAGACGAAAATATTTGTGTCGAGGAAGAATCTATCGCTCATTCATTTCTTCCCTGCTGAAGCGGCGGCCTGCATCGACGTTGCGCAAGCGCATCATCAGGGCATCGAATCCCTGGGCGTCTCCCGCGCTCTCGCTGAACTGCGCGAGCCATTCCCGGAATGCGTCGTTCAATGTGCGGCGCTGCTGCCGCGCGATCAGGCGTGCCCGCTCGATCAGGTCTTCGTCGGCACTCAGGGTAATGTTTTTCATCCTAAAATAGTGTACACGAATCTCGTGTATTCGGCGATCGCTCTTTTGCGCGGATTTGCCCCCAGGGGCGGACCGCCACTTTTCGGGCCCTTCCTTCACAAACCTCTGAAAATAAAATGTTAAATAACCGAAGCTAACGGCACTGAGTTCGAAGGAGGTTTACCACTGTCCGGTGGTCAGGTACTCGTCCATCGCCTTTGCGGCCTTGCGGCCGGCGCCCATGGCGAGGATGACGGTTGCGCCGCCCGTGACGATGTCGCCGCCGGCAAAGACACCGCGCTTGGAGGTGCGCAGGTTTTCTGCATCGGCCACGATGTAGTTCCACTTATTCGTGGCCAGGTCGGGAGTGGTGCTCTGGATGAGGGGATTGGCGGTGGTGCCGACGCCGATGATGACCACGTTGGCGGGGAGAACACTTTCGGAACCCGCGACGGGGACCGGACGGCGGCGGCCGCTCGCGTCGGGCTCGCCCAGCTCCATGCGCACGCAGCGCGCGCCGGTGAGCCAGCCTTCTTCGTCGCCCATAAACTCGACTGGATTGGTCAGCATGCGGAACTCGATGCCCTCATCGCGCGCGTGCTTCACTTCCTCGGCGCGAGCGGGCATTTCGGTTTCAGAGCGGCGATAGACAAGAGTGGCTGACTTCGCGCCCAGGCGGCGGGCGGTGCGAACGGCGTCCATCGCGGTGTTGCCGCCGCCCACCACGATCACGTCGCGGTCGCGGCAATCGTAAATCGGCTGGTCAACTTCCGGGAACTTATAAGCGCGCATCAGGTTGGTACGGGTAAGGAATTCGTTGGCGGAGTAGACGCCGTTCAGGTGCTCGCCGGGCACACCGAGAAACACCGGCAGCCCCGCGCCCGTCGCCACAAAAATTGCATCGTACCCCTCGACACGCATCAACTCATCGAGCGTGACGCTCCTGCCGACCACCACGTTGGTTTCGAACTCGACGCCCATGCGGCGCAGGTTGTCCACTTCTTCCTTCACGACGGCTTTGGGCAGCCGGAACTCGGGAATGCCGTAGACGAGCACGCCGCCCAGCTCGTGCAGCGCCTCAAAGACACGCACGCGATGGCCCTTCTGGATGAGATCGCCCGCAGCCGAGAGCCCCGCCGGACCGCTGCCTACGATGGCCACGCTCTTGCCGGTGGACGGCGCAATGGCGGGCAGGCCCAACTGTCCGCTCTCGCGCTCGAAATCGGCGATGAAACGCTCCAGGTTGCCAATGGCGACGGGCTCACCCACCTTGCCGATCACGCAACCGCCTTCGCACTGGCTCTCCTGCGGGCACACGCGGCCGGTGATGGCGGGCAGCGCGTTATCCTCGCGCATCTTCGCCGCTGCAGCCAGAAAGTCGCCCGCGTAGATGAGCTCCACAATGTCTTTAATCTTGACGCCGACGGGACACTGGAGCTGGCAACCTGGCAGGGCGCAGGCGATGCATCGCGTGGCTTCAGTGACGGCTGAGGATGCAGAAAGGCCCTGGTTCACCTCCGCAAAGTTGCGCGCGCGCGTTTGCGGCAGGAGCTCGGGCATGCGAACCCGCGGGATCCCGACGCGTTCTTTTGCTGGAAGAGAATTGGCCTTAGACATGGTGGGTCTCTTCCTGCGCTTCCAGCCCCAGTTTTCCGAGCCCCTGTTTTTCGAGTTTTGCTCGCAACTGCGCGGTCTCTTTTTCCTTGGTGGCCACCCCGGCGCGGTGTTCGGCAAGCTCCTGTTGCCGATGCTGGCTGAATGCTTGGAGCGAATGGCACTCCTGGCCGCGGTACATGGCGTTGCGCTGCATCAGCACATCGAAGTTCACCAGCGAAGCGTCGAATTCCGGCCCGTCGACGCAGGCAAATTTGCTTTGATTGCCCAGTAGCACTCGGCAGCCGCCGCACATGCCCGTGCCGTCGACCATGATGGAATTCAGGCTGACCATAGTCTTGATGCCGAGCGGCGTAGTCACGCTGGCCACGGCGCGCATCATGGGCACGGGACCGACGGCGAGCACAAAGTCCAATTTGCGGCCACTGGCGATCAGCTCGTCGAGTTTCTTCGTCACCAGTCCTTGTTCGCCGTAACTGCCATCGTCGGTCAGCATGTAGGCCTCGTGGCTCGCGGCGCGCACTTCATCTTCAAAGATCACCATGTCCCGGCTGCGCGCGCCCTCAATAAAGATCACGTGATTGTCGGCGTCCATGAGCGCTCTGGCGGTGGGCAGCGCCATGGCCGTGCCCACACTACCGGCCACAATCACGGCGGTGCCGTAGTTTCTGATTTCGGATGGGCGGCCGAGAGGGCCGACAACGTCGAGAATCGCGTCGCCCGTTTCCAGGCTGTTGAGCAGCGAAGTCGTCTTGCCCACGGCCTGCACCACAATCGTGATGGTTCCGGCCGCGGGATCGGAGCTCTTGATGGTGAGGGGAATGCGCTCGCCGTGTTCCTTCACGCGCAGAATGACGAACTGCCCCGGACGCTGCTTGCGCGCGATGCGCGGCGCGGCGATGGTAAATTGCCGGATGTTGAGACCGGCAGTGCGGGCTTCCACAATTCTGAACACAGTTCGATTTGTCCCTCGGCGCCAGCCTTGCGCACAGGCTCAACGGACACCCGCGCTCCCGAGCGAAAAAATCCCCGGGACCACGCTCCTGGCCTGCTCGTTCTGCACTGATTATTCAGGAATTGCCCGCGATCACGTGTGATGCAAATCACGCGGGGGATGTGCGGCCGACGGCATCGCTTTCCGGCGTGTCGACTGCCGGTGTGGGTCCCGATTTGGGCCCCGATTTGGGCGCGAGTTGGCGATCCCCTTCGCCTTGCGTTTTCACCTTCTTCGGGCGCGTCCACCGGATGTTGCTGAGTTTCCGGCCGAGGGCGATCGACGGCAGCTCAATCCACCGGTAGGAGCACCAGGACACCACGATGCTCAATACGAAGGCCAGGATCAGGATCGCTCCAAGAGGCGCCCTGCCGTAGAGCAGATGAACGCAGTAAAGCAGCACGACAAAGTGCCAAAGGTAGAGACTGTAGGACATCTTGCCCAGGAGATGAATGGGACCCCAGGCGAGAATCTTTTGCCACCTCTGGGCGTTGATGCTGAGGATGATCAGTCCGCCGGCGCCCAGTGCGGTGATCCAATGCGAAATGTACCAGACCGCATGAGCCAGGAAACGTCCGCTTGCGTTCGCCAATTCAGGGCCTGCAAATAGATAGAGCCACACGCAAGCCATGGCGATCAGGATCTTCGTGAAACGTTGCCGATGCGAAAACCATGCGGAGAGCTTTTTTCTTTCGCGCGCCAGAACAATGCCGAGAACGAAAAGAGCCGCATAAAAGATCGAATCGGGTAATTCCCAGTGGACGAGCAGCGGCCACTTATTGATTGCGAAAGCGACGACGGTGAGCCCGGCAACGATCGCGGCAGACCACCTGTTCTTCACGAGCAGTACCAACGCGCACATCCAGGGAAAGACCAGCGAGATGCGCATTTCGTGAATCAGGGACCAGATGGGATTATCGAACTGATTGTGGTCATAGACGCCCACAAACAACACGTGCTGGCCGACCAGGCGCCAGTTCACCGGCTCAGACCAGGATTGGTTAAACCAGGCGTTATCAATGACCGTGCCATGAAGCCAATAGGCTCCCGCCACAGAGACTGCAATGGCGGCAAGATACGGGACGTAAATGCGAAAAATCCTGCGCACCATGAACGTGAAATACGTCTGGGGTTTTTGAGCGAGCGCGGGCAGGGAAAGCACAAATCCGCTCAGCACAAAAAACAGGATCACCGCCTCAGTTCCGGACGGAGCCATTTGCATCAGGAACGAGCGGACAATTGGGGAACTGGGTTGGTTGTCTCGCACCCGCAAAATTTGAAGATGGTACAGGACCACGTTCAAAGCAGCCAAACCGCGGAGCGAATCGAGTTCAATGAAGCGCGCGGTTCTGGCTGGTGCGGCGAACTTGGTCATCGATGTTCCCAATCGGTTGTTTCGATAACAAAATCTGAAGAGCCTCTAACATGATACGGGAATTCGCTAAGAGATTTTAATTACTCTTTTGCAGCGTCAACTTTGCTGCGCCCTCCAAAGCAGATACAGTCCCCAGGCCGAAAGCGTGGAATTGTCGCGGATTGTGCCATCGAGCATCGCCGAGTGTGCACGAGCTAGCAGTTCACTACCATCACCGAGCAGCCGGCGCGAGCGGGACGCCATTTCACCAGAAACTCAGTCACCGACGAGGATTGCATGTTGCGCATGGCTTCGAATTCACCGTTTTTCTGGCTGTAAAGCAACACGCCGCGTTCGCTCAGCACGGCCAGCGCGGGAACGCCTCTCTTGATGGGAATGCCGTACTGCTCGGCAATGTCGAGATTGGTGTCCATTTTGCCGATGTTGATGTCGACCAGCACAAAATTAGCGTCGAGAATCGGCTTGTTCCGGGCGTCGTGGAAGTAAAGGTCCAGCACCTGGCAGTCGCCGCACCAGTTGCCGCCGAAATCCAGCAGAACGCGGCGGTGCGTTGTGGCCGCTGTCTTGAGCGCAGCGGCCAGGTCTGCCCGGGCCCGCCCGGAATCGGGATAGATCGCGCGATCGGCGGAGTTGGCGGTGCCGGCGGCAAGCGACAAGAGCGCCGCCAGAACCAACAGCTTGACAGTCTTCATGGGGACCTCCCGGACATTCTCAGGATGCCACAAGCGGGGTCCGGAGGACCATTTCAGGGACTTTGTGCGACAATATGAAATTGAGCAAGCGCGCGATCCAACTTCAAGCGCGCGGAGGAACTAGCGATGGGCGATCTACTTCAGCCATGGCACCTGGTACTACTGGCGATAGTTGCATTTTTGCTTTTTGGCGCCAGAAAGCTGCCAGAGCTGGGTAAAGGACTGGGCGAGGGATTGAAGGGGTTTCGCGAAGGTATTCGGGGAATTACAGATCCGGCGCCGTCAATCCCCACGCAACAGTCCACCGTGAACGCAGCGCCGCAAAGCGCATCGACAAGCAGCGGCAAAGCGACCTATCAATGCCCAAATTGCAAAAATGTTCTGACCGCCAACGCCCCGAACCCGGATGCGTTCGAAGACAAGGGATTTTGCCCCGAATGCGGAAACAAGTTCGATAAGAAATCAGCGCTGGTTTGATGAAATTGATCGCCCCTGGAACAAGGCAGTTGAGTCCCGCGATCTTTTAAGCGGCAGCCAGACATAAAGCGATCTGCAAATGACAACGGCCTGTGCGCTTGCACAGGCCATCATTTTTTGAGCTGCTTTTGAAGGCGTGGTTATTTGTGTTCCTGCGCCGAGGGATAATAGCCGGGCTTGGCCGTGACCACCACATTGGGCCGATTCACGCGCACATCGATGTTGCGGTACCTGTCGTCGTAGATCGATAAATGACTGGCGTAGACCAGCGTGTACTGGTTGCGCGCCTCGTCGGCAATCTTGGCGTAGCTCTTCTCCATGTTGTTTACGCCGCGCTCTGAGAACATGTCCCCGCCCGTCGCCGCCACGTACTTGTACAGGATGTTGGAGTACGCCTCGAAGGGAACATGGAAGCGGTCAAGCCAGCCTTCGCCCCAACGGGCCGACTCGCCCACCAGCGTGGCATAGACGGCAATGTTGTTGGTCTGCAGGTATTTGACGACTTCTTTCCAGGTGGCTTTGCTGCCGTATTCCTTGCCGTCGGAGACCACGTAAATGATTCGGAGCCGATCCTTGGGCCGCGTGGAAAGTTCCTTGGCCGCAAGGAGAATCGCGTCATTGAGGGTGTGAATCTCCTTGGGAACGGTGAGACCGGAGATCGACTGCGTTGACTTCTCGGGCTGAAGGTTCGGGTCCGCGCAGTTGCCGTTCTGATAGATGGGGCACGACTCAGCCATGGGACTGCCACCCACAACCGGCACCATGGGATCAGTGCCCGTGGATTGCGCCAGCGAGAGCACCGCAGGCAGGCGATTGCCCTGCGCGCCCGTAAAGCCAGTCCACTCCTTGGCTCCATTGGTGTAGGTGAACACCGCGGCTTCGTCGTAGGGCGTGAGCGCGCCCTGGATCGCGTTCATCGACTCGTTCACCTCGTGCATGTAATTCGAGGGCAGGGTCTGGTCAATGACAAACGCAACCGATATGGGCCTTGGATCCACGCTGAAGACGCGCAACGGTTCGCGGACGTTGTTCTCGTAGACCGTGAAATCCCGCCAGGTGAGGCCGGAAACCGGATTCCCTTTGGGGTCCTTGACCGTGACCGGAACCACGACTTCTGTCGTTTGCACGACGTAGTTGGCAATGCCTTCTATAGGCGGCGTATCCTGCGCGTTCGGCGGTGGGCCGGTTGCTGCGGGTGGCTGGCTCGGAGGCAGCGGAGGGGGCTGGTCAGGCTGGCTGGGGTTGGACGAAGATCCACTGGAGCCGGACGGCGCTTCTCCAGCGCCGATTCCAGGCGTGATGGGCCCCTGCGTTCCCGGTAGCGACGAGGGCGCTTGCGGAGTGGGCGCGTCAGGCACGGAACTGGGCACGGAAGTCTTCTGTTGCGCCAGAACCCCTGATCCCAAGACCCCGGATCCCAATCCCACAAGTGCTGCCAGCGCAATGGCCCTTCCTCGACCGTTCACACCTCGACCGTTCACAGCCTTTTCTTCCTCCGTCAAACCTGCCTGCACACGCGTTTAGGCGACGTTAAAAACCCTGAAACACACGGCAACTGACAGAGTATCAGACGCAGCGGAGACGCACGGGTTGGATGCCAGCCGAGAAAGAACCGGTGTATGCTTCCCCTGAGGGTCCGGTTGTCGTCTAACGGATTAGGATGCGTCTGCGCAACGTCATTGTCGCCCTGTCGATTGGCCTGCCGGCATTTGCTGTGCCGGGTTGGGCCCAGCTTGCGCCCTCTCCCGACGCGGCCCCGGTGAGCACCGCTCCCGCCCCGGCGCCTGACGAAACGCCTGTAGCCACCTTCAAGCAGAGCGTGAACCTGGTTGACCTGTTCTTTACCGTCAAGGACAAGAACGGGAACCTGGTCCCGCACCTCACCCAGCAGAACTGCAAGGTGGACGAAAACAAGGAGCCGCAGACGCTCAAGAGCTTTGTGGCCGAGACCAACGAACCGCTCACCCTGGGCATTCTGCTGGATACCTCGGGCAGCCAGCAGCGCCTGTTGCCCATGGAAGTGGACGCGGCCAGCCAGTTCATCCAGCAGGTTCTGCGCTCCAAGGATGAGGCCTTCGCGGTCAACTTCGACGTGAATGTCGACCTGCTGCAGGACTACACCAACAGCCCGCGATTGCTGACCCACGCGTTGAGCAAGGCCCAGATCAACACGGCCGGCGGCAATGGTGGGGGCATTCCCGGCCTGGGCGGAGGCACGGTGCCCACGGTCGGCGACCCCAAGGGCACACTGCTTTACGACGCCATCTATCTGGCCGCGAACGAAAAAATGAACCAGGAGACCGGGCGCAAGGCCATCATCATCCTGACCGACGGCGAAGATGAGGGCAGCCGCGAGAAGATCGCTGACGCCATTGCCGCGGCCAATCGGAACAACGTCATCATTTACATCATCCTATGCGCCGACCGCGCCATGTACTGGAGCCAGGGTGAGGGCTACTTCGGCTACGGGTATGCGAAGCGCATCTCGGATGAGACCGGCGGCCGCCTGATCGACGTGGGCAACAACGGGAACAAGCTGCAGGCCGCATTCCAGCAGATCCAGGACGAGTTGCGCACCCAGTATGTGGCCAGCTACACCCCCAGCAATGCCAAGGCGGACGGAACTTTCCGGAAAGTCTCAGTGGATTGCCATGGCGACGCCGCCCAGGACCTGAAGGTACAGGTGCGCAAAGGCTACTACGCACCGTCGCCGGGAAATTAACGGGCCCCGCTCCGGCTTTCATCACGATATTTGTCGTTTTTCTTCCGGGCCCATCCTCCGCTTTATTTTTGATTTCCGGATAAAGGAAAACTAGCCGCCCGGGGAAAGAATCTCCGGCGCGGTGGGTTTCGCGTTTCCGCCGGCCTGCATCGTAACGTAATGTACGCGGCCTTTTTTGCTGCCTCTTCCGCATAATCTTTTGCCCGCGATGGAGGGTTTCAAGATGAAAACCGCCTGGTTCTTCGCGATGGCCATTCTCGCCACGGCGAGCATTCCCCTCGTGGCGCAACAGGCGGGGCCAGACGGCTCTCAAAAAGCTGTCTACGCGCCGCAAGGGCCGATGGGCTTCGGCGATGCGTCTGCATCGCACTCCTGGGAGATGAGCTCGGTAACCGGCGAGCTGCAGGGCAAGCTCGATTCAGCGACAGCCAAGGTGGGCGACCCCGTGGTGCTGAAGACCACCGAGAAAGTGCAGACAGCCGACGGCACGGTGATTCCCAGGGGAACGCGTCTGATAGGCCGCATCACCCAGGTGCGGACGCGCGATTCAGCCCACGCGGTTTCGCAAATGGGCATCGCGTTCGATCGTGCGGAACTGAAGAACGGGCAAAGCATCGCGATTTTTACGTTGATCCGCGGCGTGAACCCCAGCCCGGGCATGATGGCGATGAATCCCATGAATAGCGACAGGCCCACGAGCGGGATGGGCGACTCCACGGGCGGGGACTCCATGACCGGTGGCAGGGGCGGGCGCAGTAGCGGTGAGCAGCCGGGCATCGTGACCGACGCCACGCAGAGAACCTCTCAAAACCCAACCTCGGCCACAACTCCGGTAGGAGACCGGGCGGGCGCCAATCCCGATCCGAACCCGCAGGGAACCGTGGAGCTTGCCGGGCATGGCGATGTGAACGAGACCATCGGCGCGCACCAGCTTGCCGCGGCTCGCGCGGTGCCGCACGCCACAGCGATTCCCGGCGTGATGCTCGCCGGCAACAGTTCCGCATCTGGCGTGTTCTCCGCGACCATGAAAGATATTCGATTTGAAAGCGGAATCCAGATGCAGCTGGGAATTACGGCGGACCGGTGAAGCAGTGGTTATTAGTGG
>Ga0182024_10007582_pt1 | contig 23344 bp, 19 predicted proteins | sample P32metaG_FD_120480 | JGI IMG/M metagenome (GOLD analysis project Ga0182024, IMG submission 120480) | Permafrost microbial communities from Stordalen Mire, Sweden - P3-2 metaG (Illumina Assembly) | ecosystem: Environmental > Terrestrial > Soil > Wetlands > Permafrost | place: Sweden: Stordalen... | reverse complement strand
GCCGGTGGTGTTTCACCGAACCTATTCGCCGCGCCCCAAAGAATAGGCGAGCAAGGACAATCTGCTCAGGCTAGCGGTCAGATGGACCACGAAAGTGGCATTCCCACGCCGCTGGCCGTGCTCATCGAAGAGGCTAAGAGGAACGACCCAGCCATTCAGGCTGCCGAACAAGCCGCTAAGGCGGCGACATTTGTTGCGCCGCAGATGTCGGCTCTTCCTGACCCCCAATTCACGCTGCAACAGTTCAGCGTCGGCAGTCCGCGTCCCTTCGCCGGTTATACGAATAGCGATTTTGCCTACATTGGCGTTGGCGCTTCTCAACAACTGCCGTATCCAGGAAAGCTCAAGCTGCGTGGCGCTGTGGCGGATCGCGATGCCGATACCGCAAAGGCACACATCGAGGTCGTTCTCCAAGATGAAATCGAAACCCTAAAGACGACGTATTTTCACCTGGCCTACCTTCAACAGACTCTAGGAACACTAGAGCGGAACGCCGCGCTGCTAGAACAAGTGGAGCAACAGACAGAGGCGCACTATTCGTCCGGTCAAGGGAATCAGCAGGATGTCTTAAAGGCGCAGCTTGAGCGGACAAAAATTCTCCGCGAAGTCTCCATGCATCACCAGTTGGTTGGCCAGGACCAAGCCGAGCTCAAGCGTATTCTTCGACGGTCGCAGGATTCGCCCGACATCATTGCGGAGCCGATTATCGTCTTCAGTAGTGCCAAGTGCAGCCGCGACTCCTGACACAGCAGAGGAGCCACGGGTCAGGGTTCCGGTCTTATCAAAAATCACCATATCCAAATTGCGGGCGCGTTCGAGTGCGAGTCTGTCCTTAACAAGGAGTCCGTTTTGAGCCCCTAAGGATGTTGAGATTGCGATGACGAGCGGAATGGCCAGTCCAAGGGCATGCGGGCAAGCAATGATGAGGACCGTTGCGGTTCTAATCAGGGCGTGTTCTTTGTCGCCTGAAAACCACCAGTAGGTGAAAGTAATCGCTCCAGACACGATTGCCACGTAAAAGAGGATCGCAGCTGCGCGGTCGGCAAGAGCTTGGGTGCGAGAGCCGGAAGCCTGCGCAGTGGCAACGAGCCGCATGATTCCGGAGAGAGCTGTCTGGTCCCCGATTGCTGCAATGCTGACGCGAAGGCTTCCGCCACTGGCGACTGATCCGGCAATAACTTTAGCACCCGTGGTTTTCGGTATCGTTTTCGACTCTCCGGTGATCATCGACTCGTCAACGTCCGCAGCGCCTTCAACAACCGTGCCATCTGCCGGAACACGGGCTCCTGGTCGGACAAGAACAATGTCGCCAACGCGCAACTTAGAGAGGGGAACAGATTCAGTGTCTGTGCCATTTACTCGTTCAGCGGCGTCCGGAAGCAAGGCAGCAAGTGCGTTGAGCGCGCCACGAGCTTGGGAAATGGCCCGCATTTCCAGCCAGTGGCCGAGGACCATGATCGTTATCAGCGACGCAAGTTCCCACCAAACGTCAATTTCGAATAGCCCGAACGTCGCAGCGAGTGAAGTTCCAAACGCGACTACAATCGCCAAGCTGATGAGCGTCATCATGCCCGGCCTGTGACCGGCAAGTTCGCTCCATGCCCCGCGAATGAAAACCAAGCCGCCGTAAGCGAAGACGATTGTTCCAAGGACGGCGGGGATGAACCTCGAGCCCGGAAAGGAAGGCGCGGTGTAACCAAGCCAGTGTTGAACGTCAGTTGACCAAAATACGACAGGAATTGTGAGGAGAAAACTCAACCAAAACTTGTCGCGAAACATGGCAACGGAGTGCCCGGCGTGACGGTCATGACTTCCGTGAATATCTCGCATGTTCTGCCCAGCGCGTAGGTCGGACGCCTGCCCGTGATCATTGTGTGTTGAGTGCTGCATCACAAGCTCCTAGGGAAGACGTGGTATCGCACGCCACGAAAGCGTCGAGTACGGCGCGGCTAGCAGCCGCACGAGTTGCGTCGTTAAATCTTCTCATCCCAATGCAATTCCGCGCAAAAGGCCTCGGGGCATCGCTATGTCGCCGATGTGAGAAGATACTACGACCTCGATCACTCTTGATGGTGATCGAGGTCGCGGTTGGCCGCTAAGAAACCCAGTGTGCTAGTGACTCGTTGTACTTTTCGGAGCTTTCGCCGTCGCAGTACCCGCTGCAGCAGGTACCTTCGGGGTCGAGAAGTCCACTGTGTCGGCGACGAGCGTGCCTTCCTTAGGTTCGGTGGCATGGATGACGACGCGATCCCCAACTTTCAAGCCATCGATCTTCATCGCCATCTTGCCCATTGTAAACTTCGTCGTTGGAACCACGCCCACCGTAACAGGCTCCTTCGCAGTCGTCTTCACGGTGATTGAATCGGAGGTCACCTTTGTTACTGTGCCCATCACGTGCTCCTCCCCTCCATGGGCCAGGGCTGCGACTGCGGCTAGTGAAATGCAGACGAAAAGAACTAGTACACGTGCTTTCATGGTGTTACTCCTTTTAGTTAGTGATGATGTGTTTCTCCTGCAGGATTCTGGGACGGTTCTCCGCCCTCCAGAAATTCTTTTTCTTGCTGTTCTTCCGCCCGGTCCGCCTCTGTCTTCGGATTCATCTGTTCCATTTGGTTCAATTCGTCAGCGGTCAGGGTTGGGAGATGGCGGATGAATAGCACCAATTTCCAAGTATCGGTGTCTCCGCCTGCAATATGCTCTTCGCCAAATGCTGGCATTCCGCTTAAACGAATGCCATTTTCAATCGTGTAGTACAGTTCGCCATCGCTCTTGTTCTGCGTCTCGCCAGTGCGCATATCCGGCGGTTTCGGATAGAGACCTTTGCCAAATAGCGTGTCACCGCTTCCGTCGTTCGCATGGCACGTGGCGCAGTGGTCTGAGAAATGTTCCATGCCAGCCTGAAGGTTCTCTGCCGACGCTAGGGAAGGGTTGAGAAGACGCTTATAGATAGATGGAACAGCTAGTTGGCGTGCTGTTATGGCCGCTAATTTCTCGACCGCCGACGGGGTTTCCCTCGCGCTGAATCCTCGCCGCACCAGAGCTACTCCAAATGCAGCCGCGACTATTGCGATGAGCAGTAGAATCAACGAAACCGTTTTCCAGAGTTTCACTGTTATCTCTCCTTTCCCGAAACTGGCCGCAGTCGCAGAAAGAGAGCGACACCAAAAGGGTGTGAACCGTAAATTGGTTTCAGTGCGTCCGCTACACCATATGTCGTAAATTGCGCGCCGATGGCAGAGGCAAGATGCGGAATCACGTCGAAGTCGTGATCGTAGCCGAAGGTATACGCCTGAACGCGCCCGATAGGTTCTTCTCTGAATCCGGGGGGAGGGGATTTTCGCCGATGATCAGTTCGTTTGATCGCTCAGCATTTTCAATACGCGTCCAGGCATAATTCCGAGTGCGAAAGTGGACGGTAGACTCAAGAAGATAGCTGTTAAAGATCGAATTATCTTCGAGTGATCGCGTGCGCCCCCAGAGAATGGTGCTGGCCCAGTTTCCGTCCTGGAACGGGCGATTGTACATGGCGGACGCGGTCATCCGTTCCTGAACTTCAGTGGGAAAGAGCGCTTCGGGGCTAGTAATGCGTGCGTAGGAATATTGGCCACTCCAGTTCTTCCCTGGCTGAACTGTCAGGCGAGTGCTCCAGGAGTCGATCTTCCCTTGATTGATATCCCAGCGGAACTCATCCGGTTCACGCCCGTGGAAACCGGAAGCTTCAATCCGCGCGGAGCGATACGTCAGGCCAACAGTCACAACGTCAGCGGCGATGTGTGTGGAATCCTCTTGATGGTGGCCAAGCGTGCCTACCGGGTTTTCGAATGCTGAAGCTCGGTGTGGATAGGCCGTCGGCCCCATCGCCGGGTCGCCCATCGGGGCAAAATAGAAAGACAGCAGTGTTTTCTCAGCTAGCTTGAGGTCATAAAGCACAGCCAATTCCATGATGAAGTCGTGGGGATGCTGTCCGTCCGCGATGGGCACTCCGAAGGCTGTTTCCCCCTGTTGGAATAAGAGTGGGTACCTCCGTTCGGATATCGTTGCTGGCTCCAAACTCAACATTACGCGTGCGGTAAAGACACCAGGGCCCGCCTCGCGTTGAGCCATGCCCATCAACCAATTTGTGGAGAACAACTTATCGCCCCCGCGAGGGCTCGATTGCTGAATGTCCGTCACGAAGACGTTGGCGTGAAACATGAACATCCACGGTCCCCTGTTTGCCATAAGCATAGGAGTGGGTGTGGAATTTGGTTCTGCGCTTGTACCGGAGGCCGAGTGGTGAGCAATTTCTTGCAGGAAGGTTTGCGGCTCCATTCCCTTCATACTCATCAGACCTGTCTTACCCATTTGCATCCCCGTGCTTCCTTCGTGGCTGTCACCTTGCTGCGCCGATTGGCCGCCGCTCGATGCCTGACCCACTGGTTGCTGACCCGAAGGTTCAGGGCACCCTGGCATTTGCATGCCCGGCATGCATGGTGACCCTTGCTGTCCTCCGGCTTGCTGGGCGACAGTCAAAGCGGGAAGGAGCAAAACCGACAATACGACGTTGCGAAATACCCTCATGGCATTCTCCCTTGATCAGACTCTTGTGTATGAAATCGCTACAGCGCTCGCGTCCCAAAGCTCAAAGACACAACGAGACGAGGGAGCGCGGCTTCAGGAATGCCTGACCGCAGAGAGGTGTTCTAGATCCTAAGGATGGTAATGAGACTAACAGCAGTGAGAAGTTTAGGGAGAGGGGTTCCGAGCTGTACCCAACGAAAGTCGGTCCGGAGATTTACGGGACTGGAAATGCTACTTGCAATGCGATGCAGAGAACTAGGTTGAGAGTGATGTGCGCTTGGAGGAGATGCCGAGGCAGAAACCTGACTGCACGTCTCGTGAGTGCAAGAGGACACGGTGTTCGAATGGTCATGCAAAGCGCCAGTTCTCATCTCAATCTTCGATACCTGTTCCAAGCGCCGGGTAGCCATTTCCTGCTGTGGAGACATAGGCATGGAATGGCCGGGCGTGGCACTTATGGCCGTATCGGGCTCCATCGGGCCTTCGGTCTGGTCAGACCCCATGTCCATACCAGGAGTCATCGACATGGCAGTGTCTTCTTTGCTTGTTGCAGTCGAGGAGTGACAGTCGGAACGCGCTTGGTGCGAGGAACAGGACAAATCGCAAGCCCAAGCCGAAACTGGGGCCGAAATCAGAAGGAATGACAGCAGCGTCGCCAACGAGGTTGTGATGCTGCCCATTAGGTGATGTTACTCCAGTCCCCGATTTTCTGCACGGATATTCCTCAGTGTTGACGAATGATCCATGCGCCTTTGCAGTCGGAAAAGCTGGAACAATTTGGGAACAATAACGGGCCGAATACCCCCATAAACCGTGATATAAGATGCGCGAAAGACATAGACGAGACAACTACATAGCGATTTAGCGTTTGCCTTGGGCATAGGCGGCCAATTGCCCGACGCAAGGATTCTTTCCTCGGGCGTCTTGGCTTTTCGCTGACACCAAACTTTCAGATGAGCATAGCGGATCACGTTTGGAGCCTAATAGGAACTTGTGGGATTTCGGATTGAAGAATTGAAGATAAGCACAGCAACGATTACCTGTCCAATCTGCGGGCGCGCCGCAACCGAGACGATGCCAACCGACCGTTGCTTATTTTTTTACGAATGTCGGGGATGTAGGACCATACTCAGACCGAAGTCGGGCGATTGCTGCGTCTTTTGCTCATATGGAGATCGTGCATGTTTGTTTCGGCTGAAAATCACATAGTGACAACGGAGTCTGTGCCCCTGGCCTGAATCTGCTACTGTCACGAAAACGTAACGCAAGTTGCGGAAAACAGCGGCAAAAGTGATAACAATCGGACGAAACGAAGGAGAAAGTAGTTCGCGTGGAGTTGCCCCAACTTGCTGAATTCGCTCGATTAGCCACTCCTCTGGCAAGATTTGGCAAAGTAGGTCGAGCGGCTTCTAAGCAGAGGGTCGGGGGTTCGATTCCCTCCGGGCGCGCCATTTTCTCTTGGGGTCCGACCCGGAGACATGGGTTACAGAATGTACCGGCTGCATAGGTAACACCTCCTGTTACCTGTGTGTTGGGCCGCTCGACCAACAATAAAAATGGTATTCACAATTTTTCTGGATTTGGATTGGGAGCCGGGACCGGCCAGATTTGGTGTTTGGGTTGTAAGGCTGGAAAGTGGTGTGCCAGGCGCCATGAATTTTGGCTGCACGAAGCGTTAATGAACGGTAACTACTGAAGTGAGCGCTTCCGGTTTCTCCGCGGCGCTCGCGCCGCCTTGGCCGCCCAAAACCCGCATCCAGGTCGTCTCGCAACCGCATTGGTCACAGGACCGGGCAACACCCTTGTTTCCTGAGTAGGAGTTCAATTTAGCATCGATGTTATGCAACGTCTTGCGGACTTTGCAGCGGCTGCACTCAAACAGCGAGAGAAGTGTTTCCTTTTCGGATTCGGTCATGGGCGGAAATTCGACGTCCCAAATGTTGTTGTCCGGGCCAGTAAACTCCAACCCATAAGTTTGGTTGTGAGATTTGGGTCCATTTGCGCGCACGACGCGCACCGATGCTTCTTTGTTTGTATCCTTGCGCCGAATGATCATTTCCTGATCCGGGGCTATTTTGTGCTTTGAAACAACTCCCAACCCGTGTCGACTGACGTTGACCGTATTCGTATGCTCCGAGAAGACCTTGCCGAGCAGATCGTTTCCAATTAAGATAATAGGGATCTGCATTGGAATTCGACTGCTTCGACGCGTACGCCTTGAACTTCCACTGCTTGCGTCTCCATAACCGGATTGATCCTCGGAAGTGGATACGGAATCTATTGCGGGTTCCACGGATTTTGACGCACGGGCTTGTTCCGCCTGCTCTCGAGCTTTTCTTTTCGCTTTTGCGTCGTAAAGCCGCTCGTCGGCCCTTTTGATCATCGTCTCGGGCGTATCATTCACCTGGTGCTGAGCCATTCCGTAAGAAAAGAACAGGGGGATCTGTTTCCCATCCAGGTTGAATGAGATCGGACCCATCCGAGAGAAAATCAGCTCGACGTTTTCCGGCGGACACTCGGGAAGAATCAAAAGGAACTCGTCGCCGCCGACGCGTATCGGCACATCGCATGCGCGGATTGCTCTTTGGAGCCGGTGAGAGAACTCCTTCAGGGCCAAATCGCCCGCGGCATGTCCAAGATTGTCGTTGATCTGTTTGAAGCGGTCGAAATCAAACGCGAGCAGAAGCAGAGGATCGTCCGATTCCTGCGCTCGCGAGATTTCTTCCGTCAGGCGAGTTTCTCCGAAACGGCGATTGTACAACCCGGTTAGCGGGTCAAGTATCGACAGTCCGTAAAATTGCTCCCCTCTCACGCGGTTCTTTGTGGCGGCGTCCGTCTGTTCAATCAGACCTTTGCGAAGCAGATTGAGCCGGCTGCGCTGACGGTAAAGGGTAATCGCACTCACAATCCAAATCACGCCGAGCGATGCTCGCACGATCAAATTTGGATCGATATCGTGAAACAGGCCAATCTTTGCAACTTGCGATTGAAATGAAACCAGGACAAGGACAGGCGGCAGGAGCAGAATCAGCAGGGCGCTACTCCACAATTGCCAGGATGAGATTCCATCCAGAATCTGGAGGCTGTGTCGAAAATCCTGGCGACCACCCGCCTCCTGCGCCCGTTGTTTTGGCGAAGTCATGGCCGTGAACTCCCGCCAGGAATACTGCTGAATGATTGGAAGGCCGGTATTTTTAGCGTCGAAGTCTTCACCGCAGGCTTGCCAATTCGGAGCAATCGGACGCCGATCCCATACTCGCCAGTCGCCAGCTTTTCGATTCTTACGACCTCTCCCATATACTCGAAATTGAAACAGCCAAATGCGGGGATCACATACAACTTCATCCATTGGCGATAATGACCGCCGCGGTTCGTGGTGAAATAGAACCCGATACGGCTGACATCGGTCATATTCCGTACTTCCTCGAAATGAGGATCTCCTGCGTCGGCTGGCTGCACGTAAACGGGACGGGATGTTCGAGTGCGAGGCGCTCGACGCCGCTCCGTTTGGCCTGGCATTGAATCTTCAAGTTCAAGTGAAGAGGTTCTTTGCTGTAGCTTATTTATCACAAATCCTCTTATATCCCGGACTTTGTGCTTCAGGGTCTTTGGACCCCAATTTCACCTAGGACCTGTGGGTCCTTCGGGAATCGTTTTACCCTTTTGACCCGTGAGTGAATGTATCGTTTGGTTCAAGCAAGCGTCCATAGAGCATTGGTACTGTGGGAAATACCCCGAAAGTTTCTGGAGGAATTAAGGTTGGTTTACATGACTCGGGTCGTGTAAGTTGCTTAATTTGAAGGTCGTAGGGACGATTCCCTGTGGGCGCGCCCTCCTGACGCTAATCTATGGCTGGATTTCCCAAGTGAAGGCAATTTGCGCGAGTACCGGTATTACTAGTGGTCAGTTCCCGCGGCGCGTGCCTGTACGCGAAATTGACGGAGGGCGGCGAGGATCTTTTCGCCATACAGTACGGCTTTGCGCTCTCCTATTCCTGAAATTTGCAGTAGCGCGGCGATGGAACCGGGGCGGTACCGGCAGATTTCATCGAGCGTGGTGTCGTGCATGACGACGAAGGCGGGGACTTTTTGCTGTTTCGCGGTTTCTCTCCTCCACTCGCGGAGAAATTCGCGCAGGCCGGGATCGACTTCCGCGGGGGCATCCTTTTGCGCGCGCAAAGGCTGAATGGGGCGCCCCTTACTGGTTGGGCGCGATTTCAATTTGCGGAGAGCTGCGGTCTCGACCTCTTCCGGAGCGGCAAGCCAATCCGGCTCCGAGCCACAGACGTCGCATGCGTCGCATGTTTTCCATTTCGGCGTCTCTCCGAAATGACGGCAGATTTGCAGATGCCTGCAACGACTCGATTCGGCGAAACCACGAATTTCGTGATAACGCTGCCAGGCGCGCTGCTTCTCCGCGGCATCGCTGACCTGTTCGATGAAGTGCGCGAGAAGTCCAGCGTCGCGTTTCTGCCAGAGCAGCACGCAATCCGCGGGCAGGCCGTCACGGCCGGCGCGTCCCGCCTCCTGGTAATACTGCTCGATGGACTTGGGCAGGGAGAGATGAATCACGGCGCGCACAGCAGCCTTATTGATTCCTAGGCCGAAAGCGATTGTGCCCACGAGCACGCGCACGTCGTCCGACATCCAGCGCTCTTGATTCAGTCGCCGCTCGCCGGCGTCCATCTGGCCGTGGTAGGGAATCGCGGGAATTCCCTTACCGCACAGGAATTCCGCAGTGGCCTCAACCTTCGCAATGGTGGGCGCGTAGACGATGATATTTCCGTCCTCATAACTTCGCAGCGCGCGTATCAGCAGATCCGGCTGCGAGCGTCCATCGCAACATCTCACCACATAACGAAGATTGGGCCGGTGGAAGCTGGCGATGTATTTGTGGGGATCGCGCAACTGCAACTGATGAATGATGTCGTGCCGCACGCGCTGCGTCGCGCTGGCGGTGAATGCGGCGATCGGCCGGTCGGGAAAATTAACGCGTAGGCGGCTGAGTTGGCGATATTCGGGGCGAAACTCGTGCCCCCACTCCGAGATGCAGTGCGCTTCATCAATGGCGAAGAGTGAAATGGGTATGTCCTGCAGCCATTCCAGCGTGTCCTCGCGCGCCAGCCGTTCCGGCGAAAGATACAACAGGCGGTACGCGCCCGCCCGTGCTTTGCGCATCACCTGCGATTGCTCTCCCGACGCGAGGGAACTGTTCAGCAGAGCCGCGGGAATTCCCATTTGCGTGAGTTGCGCAACCTGGTCCTGCATCAGAGCGATCAAGGGCGATACGACGATTACTGTTTTTTCCGGCTGCATCGCGCCCGGCAATTGATAACACAGCGATTTCCCGCCGCCGGTGGGCATCACCACGCAAGTGTCGCGGCCCGCAAGCAGGCTTCGCACGATACGTTCCTGCAAGGGACGAAAACCGTCGTATCCCCAGTAGCGGCGCAGCGGTGTAAAAAGGTCCGGCTCAGGATTCACGCAAGCAGTATAGAATCGCGGGTGCTGCGCAGTCCAATCGCGCAGGGAAGTTCTGGTATTGAAGGAAGGAGACTCACCCCGAAAATGAAAACTCCGGACATCAAAAAGACAACGGGAATCAGCGATGATGCGGTGCGCGCAAAGACCGGCAAAACCTGGGCTGAATGGTTCTCAATACTCGACAGCGCCGCAGCGGCAAAAAAGAAGCACGTCGAAATCGCTAGATTTCTTCGTAAAAAGCAACGCTGCGCCTCTTGGTGGAGTCAGATGGTCACGGTCGGATACGAGCGGGCGCGCGGCCTGCGAGAAAAATACTAGATGGCATCCGGCTACACGATCAGCGCCAGCAAAACGATTTCCGCGAGCCCAGCGCGGCTTTTTCACGCATGGATGGACGATTCCGACCTCCGCCAATGGCTTGCGGGTGCAAAGTTCACGATTCGCAAGGTGACGGATCGCAAGTTAATCCGCTTGGATTGGGATGGCGGCAAAAGCCGCGTGGACGTCGGATTCCTTCCCCGCGGCAGGAACAAAACGCAAATGGGCGTGGGGCACGCACGGTTGCGCGATCGGAAAGAAGCCGAGCGCATGAAATTGTATTGGACCAAACGTCTTGAGCAACTCAAGACCCTGGTAGAAAAATAAACTGAAGAAACGGAGAGTATTTTTCGGCAAAAAATTAGGGACCATGCCGGATCCACCAGAGGACTCTTCCTACGACTTGCCACTTGCGGTCTCTTTCCATCGTGACGCGCATTCGCTCCCGGTTTTCCGATTCCAGCAGTTGCATGCCATCGACGAGGATAAGTCTGGCCAGCGAAAGCCCTTTTTCTCTGTGCCAGGCCAGCACAATTTTACCGTTTAATTTTTCCGATTGGGATTGGGAACCGTCGACGGCCACCACGTCGCCGTCATCGATCAAGGGGCTCATGGAATTGCCCTTCACGCGTAAACAATTCGTCTGTGCGGGGTTGGGGCACCAACTGGCGGGCGCCGCGACCATCTCCTCTGCCGTGGCGCTTGCAAAATCAGTGAACTGGCTGCCTCCCTGTCCAATCGCGCCTGCGTGAATATCGAGAAGCGGGATGGCTACCAATCTGACCTTTGCGACCCCTTTTCGTTTCTTTCGCAGCACGCCGCTTCCCGCGCGGACGATCTCCAGGTCGGGCCACGCCTTCTTTTGCAGGATGGGCGGACCTCCGGGGGACATCTGTCCTACGTCTGACCGTTTCAATCCCGCCCTGGCCCAGAAAAACCAGCCGTCCCGGTCGCCGGCAAGATTGCCGAGCTGAATGTAGCACCGTGCCAGTGGTTCCTGTTTCCCGGTCTCCCAGCGCGAAACGGCCATGGCGGAGTAGTGGAGCATGGATCCGAATGCAGATTGGCTCAGTCCAAGGCGTTTGCGAAGGTTGAGAATATTTACGCCCCATTCAGGCAGGGGGGAATTCTGGTTCATGACGATTTCCACACCCGCGTTGCTCTTCTAAAAAATTGGAGAGAACGCGTCTCTTAGTCCGTCCACTGCTTCAAACGAAAGGTGCATTCATCATAGGTAAACTTTTGCCGCGCTTTTTTATATCTGAACCCCATCGTTTCGACCATTCACCCTCTTATACCACGAAAATTATTTTTCCGCTCCCGGATTTACTAAAAACTCTTCTTTCCCGAATGGATAATATTAAGAGAACATTAAGGCCCATAAAGTTGCTTATCCGCGCAACGGAGTTGGCTCCGTAGCGGTTTTCGCGGATTGGGAAACTGGAAACCAACCACATTCAGCAGTGCAATCTGCCGTGGCTTGCTCCTCCCGCGGCAGGCTGTATAATTTTCACCCAGGGGGACGATGACAGTGTTCGAACGCATCATCTGGATCGTTTTGGATAGCGTGGGGATCGGCGAACTGCCCGACGCGGACGCCTACGATGACGTCGGCCGGAACACGCTTGGCCACATCGCGAAATCACGAGCCCTGGCGCTGCCGAATCTTACGCGGCTGGGTTTGGCCAACATCGCTCCCCTCGAGCACTTGACCCCAAGTACCAGCCCAGAGGGCAACTATGGCAAGGGCGCCACGCATTCCCCCGGGAAGGACACCACGACCGGACACTGGGAGATGGCGGGCATCTGGCTGGCGCAGGCATTTCCCGTGTACAAGCACGGTTTCCCGCGTGAACTGATCGAGCAGTTCGAACGCGCCATCGGCCGCAAGACGATCGGCAACAAACCCGCCTCCGGAACGGAAATTATTAAGGAACTCGGCGAGGAGCACGTCCGCACGGGATTTCCGATCGTGTACACCTCGGGCGACAGCGTATTCCAGATTGCGGCCCACGAAGACGTGATTCCGATCGCCGAGCTTTACCGCATGTGCGAGATTGCACGCAAGATGCTCGATGGTCCCAACAAAGTAGGTCGCGTGATTGGCCGCCCCTTCACCGGGACGCCGGGGAACTTCAAGCGCACCGAGCGCCGCCACGATTATGCCGTCGAGCCTCCGCGGCCGATGCTGATGGACGTGCTGGTCGAACGCAAAGTCCCGATTTTCGGCATCGGCAAAATTCATGATATCTACAATGGCCGCGGCGTCGACCGCTACGTCACCACCAAAAACAACACCGACGGGATGCAAAAATTGCACGCGACTCTCGGCGAACAGAAGTCCGGCCTGGTTTTCGCAAATCTGGTGGATTTTGACATGCTCTACGGGCACCGCAAGGACGTGGAGGGATTCGCAAAATCGCTGGAAGAATTTGACTTGCTACTCGCGCCGCTCCTGCGCGCCATGGCGCCGAGCGACCTGCTCATGATCACCGCCGACCATGGCTGCGATCCCGATCCCGCTTGGCCCACCACGGATCATTCGCGCGAATACGTGCCCATCCTTACATTCAGTCCGGAAGGGAAGCACGGCGTGAACCTCGGCATCCGGGATACGCTCGCCGATATGGGCCAGACCATTGCGGAGAATTTCGGCGGAGTGATTCCCCACGGAAAAAGTTTCCTGCCGCTGATCTCAAATTAACACTCAGAAGTTAGAACAAGTCTTAGGCTTGCCAGCAATGTAAACGCGGTTTTGCGGCTCTGGCGTCCCGCCGGCGCTACGGAAGTTTGCATACCACTACTCTCAGTTTCCCGACGATGGCGCGCGAGGCGCGTAATATCCCGACCGTGTGCGCACGGACAATTTGCCCGCGCCGCGCGGAGGAATAACTTCAACCTGCACGGATCGGAATGTGCCGTCGTGAGCTGTATTGGTCGGGTAGTACGCCAGGGTGTATTGGTTGCGAATGTCATGGGCGATCTGCGTACAGATGGCCTCGGTGTCGCTCACGTCTTCCGGGAAGAAGGCCAGTCCTCCGGTGGCATTGGCGAGCTGGGTCAGCGCGCCTCGAGCTTTTTTCATGGCCCGGCGGTCGTGCTTCATATCATCGTCGCTAAAAAGGCCCACGGCGTAAATCAGGGCGTTGTTCCGCTGGGCCTGCTCGACTGTATTTTCGAGGGAGTGCCGGCTGGCATTGTCCTCGCCATCGGTTACCACCAGGATCACTTTTTTGTCGCGCGTGCCCTTTTTCAGATGATCGAGAGAGCCGATCACGGCGTCGTAAAGCGCCGTGCTGCCGCGCGCGTCGATGCGTTCGAGCGCCGTCTTCATTTCGTCCAGGTCGCTGGTGAAGTCGTGCTCGGTATCAAGATAATAATCGTCGTTGAAGTTAACGACAAAGCCTTCATCCTGCGGATTGGAAGTCTTGACGAATGTGAGGGCGGCCGCGTTCACCTGGGGCCGTTTGTCCCGCATGCTTCCGCTGTTATCCACAACCAGGCCAAAGCTGACCGGGACGTCTTCGTGCTTGAAGACGGAAAGCTTCTGCTCGACTTTGTCCTCGAACACGCGGAAATTGTCCTCTTGCAGACCCGACACGAAAACACTGCGGTCATTGAGGACGGTGGCGTGCAGGACGACCAGGCTGACCTGCGTTTGAATCTTGTAGGTGTCCGGCGAAGGACTCTGTGGCGGAGCATTGGGCGCCACAGGAGGCGTGGAAGGCGAGACGGGCGTTTGGTTCTGCGCGTACGCTCCAGTGGCCAGCACTGCCGCGAAAGCGGCTAGAAAAAATGTCAGAAGATATGCCGTGATCTTGCCGCTACTGCGTGGGAGCGTAGTAGCCGGTTTTGGCATACACGTTAAGGGGAGGGAGCCCTTTAGGTGGCTTGAGCTTGACCTTGATTTTGCGCCAGATCCCATCGCGTTTTGCGTTGCTTGGTTTGTATCCCAGAACATATTGGTTTCGCAGCTCCATCCCGATCTTCGCAGCGATGTCGGGTAGTTCGTTCAAGTTGTCGACAGGAAAGACCCGGCCTCCAGTCATCTCCGTCATTTCCGAGAGCAGCGAGGGTCCGTTGAGTTCCTCGCTTGACCTGGAGCGAATGCCGATCGGATCGTAGATACCGATTGCGTAAACCTGGCAGTCGGCCTCTTTCAGAAAGTTCTTAACGTCGTTCTCACTGTACCGGCTATGATTATCTCCCCCATCGGATATGATGAGCAAGGCCCGCTTGCCGTTGTGTGCACCCCTCATCTGGCTGAGTCCGAGGTAAACCGCGTCCAGCAGCGCCGTGCGCCCGCGCGAAGCGGTGAACATCATCCGGTTTTGCAGTTCATCCACGCTGCTCGTAAACCCGGCGGTCAATTCGGCTCGATCGTTGAAACTGACCAGGAAAAACTGATCGAGCGGATTGGCTGTGCGCATGAATTCGACGGCGGCCTGGCGCGCTTTGTCCACTTTGTCGGACATGCTGCCGCTCATGTCGAATACCAGGCCAATCGAAACAGGCACGTCCTCGCTTGAAAGCGTCACCACTTCCTGCTCGACGTTGTCTTCAAAGACGCGGAAGTTCTCCTTTTCCAGGCCCGTCACCAGGCGGTTCAGCGGGTCGGTGACGCTGACGTTCACCAGGGCGAGATCAACATCTACTTTAATTTCACCGGCATGTTTAATTTGAGATTCAGGGGGAAGCTTGGGAGGTTGAACGGGACCTTGAGACTGGCCGTATACGACACCCGCAATCAGAGCACACAGTACGAAAGCGGCTGTGCGTCGCCAAATCTGATCGCGTTCTGCCATCACCGCATTGCCTGCCTTTGCCGGCGCTGCCCGGGCGGTCGAGGCCGTTCCGACTCGGAGCCTAGGGTCATTCTATCACCACCAAAAGTCCATACAAGCTATATCGTATTTTTTGACAATTTGTTTACTTATGAGAGTTGAGCATAGGCGCGGAGTCTGCCTGAAATCCTTCTAAATTTTGTTTCGAATCCGCATGTGGTAGCATTTCGGTGTTCAGCCGGACAACCTGCTCGAACATTCGAATAGACTTCATGGCCATTGCAATCATTCCCGCACGTTACGCCTCCACTCGTTTGCCGGGCAAGGTCCTGGTAGTTCTGGCCGGCAAAACCATGATCCAGCGCGTGTGGGAGCGCGCGCGAAGCGCCAGCAAAATTTCACGCGTGATCATCGCCACCGATGATGAGCGCATCGTTCAGGCGGCAAACGCTTTCGGAGCCGAAGCCGTCATGACCCGCGCCGAGCACCGCACCGGCACCGAACGCATTGCAGAGGTCGCCGCGACCTCGGCCCCCGACGGGGAAGAGATCTACCTCAATGTGCAGGGGGACGAACCGCTGGTCGAACCTGCGGCGATTGATACGCTCGTCGAAGCCCTGGAATCGGACGAAAGCGTTTCAGTCGCCACGCTCATGGTGCCCATCACCAAACCCGCCGAAATCATGGATCCCAACGTCGTCAAAGTGGTTCTCGATTTTGACGGCAACGCGCTGTACTTTTCCCGCGCGCCGATTCCGTGGGTGCGCGATCGCGACGCTCCCGTTCACGTTCAGCACATGAAGCATCTGGGCCTCTACGGATTTCGCCGCGCCGCGCTGCTCGATTTCCCCACGCTTCCGGTGGGAGACATCGAGCGCGTCGAACAGCTCGAACAACTGCGCTGGATGGAAAACGGCTACAAGATTCGCGTCGCCGAAACCACGCACGATTCAGTAAGTGTGGATGTGCCGGAAGACGTAGTCCGCGTCGAGGAATTGCTGCGAAAAGACCAATTAAAATGAATTCGTAATCGTGGGGTGCTTTTAGTAGCGTAGGCTTCAGCCTGCGCGGGTTTGATTTTGACTCTGTTGAAAGAAGACCTAAAAGGCTGAAGGTCCCGCCGAAAATGTGCCTCAATCACCTTCAGGGGTTAAAAACCCTGAAGGAACCATAGCCTTTATGTCATGCCTAAAGGCATAACCCACAAAGCGATGGACTTCTCCCGCACCTTGTTCAGCCTGCGCAGGGTTTTTGAATGAAAATCAAAATCGCGCAGGCTGAAGCCTACGCTACTGGCTTTGTCTTAGACGCTTGGGAAAACTCAGTTTAGAACTGCCGCAACAACGCGCCCGCCGCCACGCGGCCGCCGTCAATTCCCACTATAATCGCCTGCGTGGAATTCACAATGTAAACGGCAAAATTGCGGTTGTCACCAGTAGGATTCAGCACCAGCGTCGTGCGACCACTGGCAGCGGGCAGCAGGTAAGTACCAGTGATCGCTTCCGCTGGAGTTAATGTGCCCGCCGTATTGATGTCGATCGCCCCGGAAGTCACCGCGCCCGAACCGTTCGCGGCCAGTTGGCCGCTGATGACCTGGCCATTCCCGGCGGAGAGGCCGTTGCTGTTGATTGAATAATTGCCCTGAATCGATGCCAGCGTAAAAGCCGTAGTCTGCTGCTGGATAAACATTCCATGGATCGAGATGCCGGGATGAATTGTATCGTTCTCCTGGAACACTGCGCTTCCGGTCGGGCCAAGATAAAATACGTACGTCCGTCCGCCGGTAAATGTTGCCGTCCCTCGCCCGTTTGACGCCACGGTGTACGAGCCAGAAAACGCGACATTGGGATTCGGTGCGCCGCCGAGGTTTTCATCCAGCGTGCCGGTCGTAATCAGGCCATTCGCCCCTGCGCTAAAGCTTCCGGCCGTCGCGGAGGCAACGACCCCGCCGGGTCCCAATCCCGTGAGCAGAAACGCGGATTGTCCGCTGAGGGCGGTAACGTCAAATGTCCCGTTGGGAGCCTGCTGTATCGTCGCCCCCGCAACCCTCTGCGCAATGTCGGTTTCGACGAATTTTGCCGAGCCTCTCGAAACTATATAGAAGCTGAACGTCAACGTGGGGAATGACGGGTCGTTCGTAGCTAGCGTGAGGGTGCCTCGTCCGGTCGTTGAATTGACGGAATAGCTTGACGGGTAAACAGGCGGAGCGAAAGGCGCAGCCGTGTTCCCGGTCACTTGAAATGGGTTCGACGGGCTCGACGTTCCGCCGTCGCTCGTGTCGAACGAGCCTCCGGTTATATCTCCCGCCCCGTCGGCGGCGAATTCTCCGATCAGCGAGAGAGCGTTCCCTCCGTGCACGCCCGAAAAATCAAAAACGTAGGTGCCGGAAAGCCCGGCGTTGCTGAACGTCGTGTTGTCCTGCGCATTCGCCTGCCCGCTCGCAGCGCCAGCGTAAGTCGCGGTTCCCGAGGCGTCAAAGCCGGTGATTTGCAGCTGCGTTCCATTCACCAGCACGAAATCGAATATTGCCGGCGTATTTGCGGGAGCGCGCGCATCGGCGAATTTCAATACGCCACGGCCGTCGGCCGAAACGGAGTAGGTTCCGATAAAGGAATACGCCGATGTAACGCCGGAGGCATCGTTAATGTCTTCCAGCGCGCCAGATAAATGTCCGGCCCCATCCGCGGTAAAACTGCCCGCGCGGAAAAATGGACCCGCGGCTGCTCCCGAGAGAATTTGTCCGCTGACGGAAAACGCAAATTGCCCGGTGAGCGAGGAAGTCGTGTACCCGGTGATGGTGACCGGAGCGCTGGCCGAAGAAAGAGGGAAATCACGCGAGACCACGGTAACGATCACGCTCGAGCCCGTGGGCGGCGTCGCCGGCGCGCTGTATAAGCCGCTCGAATTGATCGTCCCGAAGGTAGCGTTACCGCCTTTGACCATCCCATGCGCATTGCCCACGTACCAGTCGACATTTGAGGTCGTCGTGCCCGTCACGGTCGACGTAAATTGCTTCGTAACGAGTGTGCCCGAAGTCATGGACCACGAGGTTGGAGCAATCGTAACCGTCGGCGCCGGGAGGATTGTCACGGTCGAAGACGCGGTCAGAGCCGGCTCATCATATAGCTGGGCGATCACATTGACAGTCCCCCCGGAGGGGACCACATTGGGTGCGTGGTAAAGACCATTCGAGTCGATTTGTCCCACTGTGCTATTGCCGCCGTCAATGCCATTCACCTGCCACGTAATAACGATGTCCGTGCTTCCCGAAGGGGCCGCACTGAACTGATAGGACGTCACGATGTTTACTGAAACCGATGCCGGTGCGATCGTAAGGCTGATTCCCGTAACAGGGTCGGTGCAGGTGTTGCTGGAAGCGGCGGTTGATGTTGTCGCAGCCGTGACTGTACACGAAATTGCTGTACTTACCGGCGCGGCTCCGCAGGAGGTTAGGCTGAACAGAACGGCCATTATCACCAGAGCGAGGCAGAGTCTCGCGGCGCAACGCGTAGCAAACCCGAGCCTTGATCCTGTAGATGGCTTAAACGTGTGGCTCAACCTCGACCCCGTTCCCCAATACGCAAAATAATTTCGCAATCTCAACGGTCGCAATGCCACTTCAACGAATCCTTATTTCAATCCATACGGGCGCGAAGGCGCATTTTCTAATACTGGTTGTAGAGCGAACCGCTGGCGACAGTGTGGTTGCTGTCGGTGCCCACCATGGCAAACGCCTGCGTCGGGCTTATCAGATAAAACACGAGGTTCTGTGGCTCGGTGAGCTGCATCGTGATGCGGCCGGTCACGGTGTTTATGGCGTACGTCCCCAGATTCGAAACGCCCGTCTGCGTTGCTCCGAAATCGTTAATATCAAGCGAGCCGGACTTGACCAGCCCTACTCCATTGGTTGTGAGTTGCCCCACGAAATCCTGTTCCTTGCCCGAGCCGTCGGTTCCCGCCAGGTTCAGCGCATAACTGAATTCCACAGAAGTCAATGAGAATGGCCCTGCTGCGGGTTGGACCATCGAGCCGTGAGAGACAATCCCGGTTGTAGTTTCCTGGATCACTGCCTGGCCCGTTGAAATCATGTAAAAGACGTATGTGTGGCCGGGAATCGTCAGCGTTCCGCGCCCATTGCCGCTGGCATCAAAAGTGTAGCTGCCGGGGAGGGATGGCGTCGAGGTCGCCGTTCCAGCGTTATTGTCGTCAATCGTTACCGAACCGGGCGTCAGCGTGCCATTCCCAGCCGACGTGAAGCGGACCAGATCGGTCACTTCTCCGCTTGCTCCCATGCCGGCCGTCTGGAACACATACACGCCGCTCAATGAGTTCGGACCCCAGGGGACGATGGACTGCTGTTTGTAGTCGTCACCAATTAAAATGGCAGACGGATCTGTCTCCATGAATTTCGCGCGATTCGAGGAAACCATGTAAAAGGTGAAGGTGAATGTTCCGCTGGACGTGACGATGGTTGCGGTCCCGCGGCCATTGGAGCTGACCGAATAGGTGGAACCTGTGAGGATTGATTGTCCCCCGACGTTATTGATGTCCACCTCGCCGGACGTAATCAGGCCTGAGCCGTTGGTGGAAAATTCTCCGGCCACCGACTCCGCAGCCGTTGGCGAGGAAAACCCGGCACCGATAAACGAATAAGTTCCGGTCAAGCCGGCGTCGTTGAATGACGTCGAATCGGGCTGTAAATCCATTTCACCGCTTGCCGCAGTCTGCGCGACGTTCGAGTTGGAAGGGCTGAAATCGATGATCTGCGCCACCTGGGCCGAGTCAACCACGATGCGAAACTGGCTGGTTTGTCCTGTTGGCGAACAATTGCTGCTATTGGTAAATTCACAAAATGCCATTGTCCCTCGGCCATCCGGACCGATCGCATAGGTGCCTGAAAATTGAATGGGCGCAGTGCTGTTGGGAGGCTGCGGGTTGATATCCTCGAACCCGCCTATGATATGGCCCGAACCATCGGCCGTGAAGCTGCCCACTCTGGCACGGACCGTGTTCCCGGAGACGACTCTTCCACTCATTGAAAATGCATAGGAACCCTGCAGCGAATCGGTCCCAAAGGTCAGCGTCAAAGTCAAACACAGGGTCTGAGTAACGTCCACCTGGGAAACTGCGGTAATCGCAACGGTTCCTCCCGGCGGAGGAATCTGGGGCCCCTCAAAGTTCATCTGGTACTGCGCGGAGGTAGAAATTTTTCCGAATGGATAGGTTGTGTTTCCGTTCACTTGCACAGCCCCGTTCAAAACGCCGAGGGTTGCACTGCAAGCCGCGCTATTGTTGACGTACCAGTTGACGGCGATATTGCCGCCACCGGCAACCGTCGGCGTACAGGTCAACGAATTGCTGGGACCGGGAGCCACAGTCACCGCTAGCAGATTATTTTGATTCAGGCAAGTGATGGCGCTGATCGACGCCGGCGCAAGGATCGTTATGTTCACGGTAGAAGTCAGGCTCGTCATCGCCTGGGCGACTGCGGTTATGATGACGATGTTCAGAGCCCCCGCGGGCTGGACCGACGGCGCCACATAATTGCCGTTTATGTCAATCGTGCCGTAGGTCGTACTGCCGCCGGTGACTCCGTTGACTTGCCACGTGACAAGCGTGCTGCTCAGGTTCGAGATCACAGCTGAGCAGACGGACGACCCATCCGCGTTCACTGAGGTGAGGGTGCAGCTCGCCGAAATGGTCGGGGTCGCCACAGGAGTTGAGCCACACGAATTCAATACCAGCAGCGCCGGAAGCAGCGCGAAAAAGATAAGAAAATATTGCCAGCGCGTCTTCTGGGCAAAACTACAACCATTTAACTGAAGCACTAGAAGTCCCCCCGGCCTGAACGGTGCTGATTTTCCTGAACAAGGTGCGAGTGGTCCCATCCAGAGGATCCCTCGCCACATCGAGCAGTCGAATTGTTTTCCCTCGGAGGCAGACAAAGTTCCCCGCCCACCCGTACAAACGTGTCCCCTGAAAAAGTTCTCAACACAACCCTATTAAGACCTCAAGTCAGCACACTCGCGACAGGCCATCTCGCAGGGCGCCGTGAAGTTTGGACAGACTTACTTTCCCCGCGAGGCATAGATGCGGACTCGCATCATTGTGTCGCCTACACTTAGCGGAATGTCACAATAGAACGTCCACCCGAGATAAAGTCAAGCAAAATTTGCACTTGGGCGCTTCGTCCTGGCCGCCCGCGCAGCCTCGATGCATCCAAAATCCATAACAAACATAAAGGAGAATCGTCGTCACCGCAATGGGTGGAAAATCTTTTATGGCAGGCCACAAGTTCGCGTCGTGGGCATCCATCCCACGCAGCAAAATGGAAGCAAGTCACGATCACGTGGGCTTGCCGATCAGGGTTCAGTGCCTCAAAAGTGTCCGGACGCGGTCAGTCCCTGCGCGGTGAAACTTTTTCTCCTTGCGAAACGAATTTGACGAGAGGGAACGAGTCGCGTAAGCTGTGTCAGTATAAGCAATAAGAAATTCGGGCGGTTAGCTCAGCGGTTAGAGCATCCGGTTTACACCCGGAAGGTCCGCGGTTCAAATCCGTGACTGCCCACCACTTACGGACACGGCACAGAGAACTGTAGCGGAAATTGTAGAGACTAAAATACTCCGAGCCTGTTTTTCCTCCTTCACTTTGCGTTTCCGATCGTGACAACCTTCTCCGTCTCAGTCTCGTGGTAGCGCTGGACGGATTCGAGTGCCGCACGCAAGTCACCTTCGTTTGCGATATCGTACCGCCGGAACATGCTGGCCGTTTTGTGACCCGAGATTTTCATGGCGACGGACTGCGGGACACCCGAGCGGACCATGTTACGTACGGCCGTGCGGCGAAGATCGTGGAAGATCTTGCCGGAATACTCGGTGCGGGTTTTGCATCGTGGGCATTTCCGAGCCGTGCTTTCGCCCTGGCACTTCGGACAGACCATTTTTCCCGCTCCCGCAGCGACGCAAGCGGACGCCCACGCTTTGCGAAACTCTGCGACCGGCGCACCGTCGCGATGAAAGACTAGGTTCGTCAATACTCCATTTGCGAGTCTCGATTGCTTGCGTCGATCCATCATGCCGACAAGATCGCCGGCGATCACGACGCTTCGCGCCTCGCGGTTTTTGGAGTTTTCCGCCCGAAGCCTGATTACGTTCTCTTCAACGTCCGACCAGACGAGCGATGCGACTTCGTTCTTGCGCCATCCGGTGAGATAGGCGAACAAGGCAAAGTCGCTCACGCCCTCGGGCAGTCCGGAGCACACCCGGCGAAATTCATCATCGGAGAAGAATCCTTTCCGGGCATTGTCCTTTTCCGAAAGGTGACGAATCTCGGGCGCTGTAAGTTTCGCAATGCGATATGCACGGCGAACGATTTCAGTCACTCGGTTGATTGTCGCGTTTTTCTTTCCTTCCTTGCGCCTCGCAGCGATGTAATCCTCCGCGTCTTTGGAAGTCAGTTGGTTTGCGACTTTCGAACCGAAAGCGCGACGCGCGTGTTTTAGAACGCTTTTCGTTTGCTGGCTGATTTTATTTTCGTCGCCGTAGGTCGATTTGAGGGTGTCGAGCAGTTCGCCCACGGTGCGAGAAGGCTGCGAATTGTCAGGAAGGCCAGCTTCGCCTCGGGCGAGCCTGTTCCATTCGGCGCGTTCAATATCCCGCGCATCCTTTGCGTTTTTGACTTTGGCACTTCGTTGAACGCGTCTGCCGTCGAAGACGAAGCAGTACCAGTAACGTCCACCACGTTTGTAGACACTCATTTTCGTTTTCTCCTTTTCATTTTTGCTTTCCTCCGCTGCCTTCTTTGGGACTCTATGTGTCCGCAATCCCAACAGTGGAATTTCTTTTCATGGCCAGTGGTTCGTGCGAAAGGAATCCCGCAATCGGGCCGAGCGCATTTTCGGACTTTTGCGTTTCTAATATCGTCTGTGACTACTGTCAGTAACAGCGCATCCATGAACGTGTTTGTGATAAAGACCACGCGCGGTGTTTGATTCTCGCTCTCAATGCTCACATCAAACTCGGCATTCCAATCCGGGGCCGATTTCTCCGTCAGACAACGCATAAGGAGCTCGCGCTGTACCCAAACGTGCGCGACGGGAATTTGCGACGAGGGATTGAATTTCGCCTGGTCGAACAAACCTGTCGTGTTGAGAAATTGCGCGAGTGCTTGCGGGTCATCTTTCTTAAGGGCGAAAAACT
>Ga0182024_10007581_pt1 | contig 23348 bp, 18 predicted proteins | sample P32metaG_FD_120480 | JGI IMG/M metagenome (GOLD analysis project Ga0182024, IMG submission 120480) | Permafrost microbial communities from Stordalen Mire, Sweden - P3-2 metaG (Illumina Assembly) | ecosystem: Environmental > Terrestrial > Soil > Wetlands > Permafrost | place: Sweden: Stordalen... | reverse complement strand
GCTCGGTCGACGGTGAGATCACCGAGATGGTGTCGGTCCCTTCCGGGGCCACCCAGTCGCCGCCGATGAACAAGCGGTCGTAGTCCCGAATCGCCATGCGTCCCTCCCAGGGATCTCAGGGGGTCCGACCCCCACCGCCGGGCGTGCCGGTCGGCCCCTCAAGGGTAGCGGCGCCCCGCGGGTCCGGGACAGCCGCCGCCCGTCGCCGGGCCATGCCGTCGGACCGCCTCAACCCGCCTCGTGCGGTGGCTCGATATGGGCCAGGACACCGCCGTCGGGCTCCACCCAGCCCTTTCCGGCGGCGTACGCGCACATGCCGGCAAAGCCCTCGTCCCAGCGCTCGTCGGCCGCGGGCCCCGCCAGCGCCCGCAGGGCCACCGGGTCGACCACGACGTGCTCGCTGTCGGCGCGCAGGCGGCCCAAACCCGACTCCTGCACGACCCGGGCCAGGTCGCCCTCGCCCTCGAGGGCCACCGAGAAGCGGGTGAACTCGCCGGGCTGGCGGAGCGAGACGGTCGCTTCGGACAGGTCGATCACTATGAGCACGGCGTGCGACGCTACCCGCCGGCGTCCGCCCTCCACAGAAGGGCCGAGTCGTCGGTAGAGTGCCGCTCCGTGCCCGACATCAGCCAACGTGATCCCGAACAGGTGGCTGCCACCCTCTCGCGCTGGCTGGCCACGAAGTCGGCCGACGGCCGGGGGCCCGAGGTCTTCGACGTGAAGGCTCCCGGCTCCAACGGCTTCTCCAACGAGACCATCCTGTGCCGTACCCGCACCGTCGATGGCGCAGAAAAACGCCTCGTCGTCCGGGTCGCGCCGACCAAGCACCTGCTCTTCCTCGACGCCGAGTTCTCCACGCAGTACCGCGCCATGCGCGCCCTGGCCGATGGGGGCTCCGCAGTCCCGCTCCCCCGTCTCGGGTGGTACGAGGAGGATCTCCAGTACTTCGGCGTGCCCTTCTTCTCCATGGACCACGTCGAGGGCCTCGTGCCCTCGGACAACATCCCGTACACCATGGAGGGCTGGGTCATGGAGGCCTCGCCCGAACAGCAGGAGCGCATGTGGTGGAGCGGCATCGACGCGCTCGCCGCGGTGCACCGCACCGACTGGCGGGCCACCCGGCTCGAGTGGCTCAGCACCCCGGCCCGGGGGAAGCCGGGGCTCGAGCAGCAGCTGTCCTACTACCGCGACTTCCTCGACTGGGCCACCAAGGGCGAGAAGGTCCCCGTGATCGAGTCGACCTGGCAGTGGCTGGTGGAGCACAAGCCTGCCGAGGACGGCGACGTGGTGATCAGCTGGGGCGACAGCCGCATCGGGAACATCATCTGGGACGACTTCCAGGCCGCGGCCGTGGTGGACTGGGAGATGGCCTCGCTGGCGCAGCCCGAGCTCGACCTGGGCTGGTGGCTCTACTTCGACCGGCAATTCTCCGAAGGGCTCGGCGTGCCCCGCCCGGCGGGCTTCGGCTCGCACGAGGAGACCATCGAGCGCTACTCCGAGATGATGGGCCGGCCCATGCGGGACATCTTCTACTACGAGATCTTCTCGGGCTTTCGCTTCGCCGTCGTCATGTACCGGCTGTCCGACCTCGTCTTCGATCGGGAGGACATGGAGGGTGACGCCGACATGGCCACCGACAACATCGCGACCCAGCTCCTGGCCAAGATGCTCGACCTGGAGCCGCCGACCTAGCTGTCCGAAATTGGGTCACCGGTCGGGCCCACGGCGACGCCGGCGGCGACCAGACGCTGGCCCAGCCAGTGCGTGCCCTGGTTGCCCTGCTCCCGCATGGCCTCGGGCCAGCCCTCCAAAATGGCGTGCAGCTCGTCCACCGTGCCGATCTTGGCGATGACGTGCACGGTGATCTTGTTCTCGTACCCCGGGGGATCCTTGACGTGGATCCCCCCGAAAGGGTCTTCGCGCACGTGGGGTGCCGGCTCGCGGAGCACGTACAGCTCGCCGGTGTCCTCCACGTAGTTCAACTCGTGCTGGACGCCGTCCTGGCCCAGCCATTCCGAACCCAACTCGAGCTCGGCTGAGGCCCTCCGGCGGGGGTCCGCTTCGTAGAACTCGTCGATGTCCATCGGCGGCACACTATCGCCGACCAGGACCATTGCAGCAGCCGGTGGATTCCCGCCCGGCGGCGCTGCGGTGGGAGGGATCGGGGGAGGTCCGAGGACGACGCTGGCGACATGCCCACCCCCACCTCGAAACAGCGTGTCGCCCTCATCGACCAGATGGCAGCCGAGTGGAAGTCGATCGGCCGCTCCCGCGCCGCCGTCCACTCGCTCCGGGCCGTCGCCGACCGCGATGCCGGCCTCTCCCTCCTCGTCGTCGGAACCGAAGGCGGCCCGCCGTCGTGCCCGACACCGTACGACCTCGTCGAGCACATGCGGCGGGCGACGGGTCGGATCCAACGCGAGGAAGCGGCCAGCCTGATCAGGGTCCTGCTCCGCGCAGCCGATGCCGACCCTTTCATCTGCCGGATGCTGGTTCAGGCCCTGCTCCCCGGACTGGTGACGGTGGCCGGGAAGCTGCAATGGGGGCGCGGCGGCGATTGGCGGGACGGGGAGGAGTTCTTCGGCGAGCTCCTCTCGACGACCTGGCTCGTGTTGCAAGAGTGGTCCGGGCAGGACCGCCCGTACGCGGTCCTCGATCTGCTGTCCGCCATCCGTTGTCGCCTGCGTCGCCAGCTCTTTCGATCAAAGGATCTCGGCGGCCGTTCCGTCCCGCTCGCACTCGATCCCGATCCGGGCGAGGCGGGAACCGGGTCCAGCCGGCACGAGACCGATCTCGAGGAGCTGACCCGCATCCTCATCGACCTGCATCACGAGGGGATGCGGCCCGACGAGGTGCAGGTGCTCTACGCCCACCACGTCCTGGGCTATTCCATGGCCGAGCTGGCCGCCTTGACCGGACGCGATCGCCGCGCCCTCTATGCCCGACGTGACCGCGGTCAGCGCCGTCTGTGCGCCTGACCGCCGAGTGCGGGAGGCGTGACGCGTGCGTATCGTGTGCCTGTGCCCGTGTTTGGCGGAGGGCCCGGCGCCACAGAAGGTCTGCGCTCGCGAGTTGCTCACGGCCGCCCCAACTGGTGGGTCATCCTGGCCGTCTCACTCGGCCTGATGGCGCTGCTGGTGGCGACGGCGGGCAGCACCCCACCGGCACCGCACCGGGAAGGCGACCCAGCCACGGCGGCCTCCCGCATCTCCCCACGACGTGGCGAGCGCCTGCACACCGGTGCCGCCCCGATTACCCCGACCACGACGCCGACCACCACGGCGCCGACGACCACGACGACGACACCCCCCTCGGCATCGGCCAACGATGCCTCGTCACTCCACACGACAGAGACCTCCGGCACCGTGAGCGCTCCGCCAGCCCCTGCGCCGAGCGTCACCACGACCACGGCACCTGCGACAACGACGACGACAACCGGCTCAGGCTCAGCAGTGCCGGCCGACCGTACACAGACCCAGGGCTACCTCAATCCCCCGCTCCAGCCGTCGAACAAGTACGGGTTCACCGGAGCCGGCGCCATGGAGGTCTCCGTGGTCTGGTCAGGGAACACGTACCTCACCATGGAGGTCAGCTGCCCGAGCGGGGACCAGAGCGTGGGGGGGACCGGCGCGATGGCCGCGTCACTGCCGAGCGCCAGCGGGAGTTGCCTGGCCACGGTGAGCGAGCCGACGTCGGAGACAACGTCGCTGACGTACACCATCTCCATCGGCCCCGCCGGTGGATAGCGCGGCCCGGCGCGGCTGGCCGCAGCGGGTCCTCGACGTCGTCGGCGCCGCCTGCGCCGCCCTCCTCGCGTTCACCGCCGTGCCGGCCGTGCTGGTGGTGATCGTCGGCAATCCGCTGGCGGGAGGGCTGGGGCATGCCTGGCGACCGCTGCCCCAAGCGGCGTTGTGCCTCCTCGTCCTGGCGGCGTGGGTGGCGTGGGCCGCCTGCTGCGCGCAGCTGCTCCGGGTAGTCGTTGCGTACGTGCGCAGCGGCCAGGTCGGGATGCGCCAGGGGTCGTCGGTCCTCGACCGCGTGGCGGCTCGCATCGCGTTCGGCGTGCTCGCCCTCACGACCTTCGGCACACCCCTCTCGCTCACGGCAGGCGCGGGAGCGAGCACGCCCGCCACCAGAGCGCCGGATTCCTCCCTCACCGCGCCAGTCCGGCACGGTGCTGTGGCATTTCCAGCCACGGTGTCAGCCCACACCTACTCGGTGCAGCCGGGCGACACGCTGTGGCGAATCGCGGACGATCTCCTCGGCGACGGAGCAGATTGGACGTCGCTGGCGGACCTCAACCTCGGCCGCGACCTCGGCCTTGGCGAGCGCTTCGTCGATCCGGATCAGCTCAGGGAGGGATGGCGGCTCCGGTTACCCCCGGATGCCCGCCCCGCCAGCAACGACAGCCGGGGGGACGGCGCTGCCCGCCATCGGTCACATGCGGAGCCGCCGGCCCACCTCCCCGAACTGCTCGCGCTCGGCCTGGGCTCCGTGGCCTGCGCCGCGTTGGCCCGGAGCGCTGCGCGACGGCGCAAGCTGGGCCCTCGGTTCAGTGGCGATCCGACCCCGCAACCGGTGCTGTCGGAGGGGGCACAGGACGCGGCAACGCTGCTCCAACGCTTCACAGATACCCCGGCGCTCTCTTCGTTCGAAGCCGCCAATTGCTTTTTGGGCCTCTCCCTGCAGAGTCGGCGAGCCGGCCCGAAAGTTCGAGCGATCTGTGTCTCGCCTTCCGGCGTCACGTTCTGTTTCACCGGAGCGCAGCCCGGCGAGCCTCCCGAGGGTTTCGACCGTGTCAAGGATGGCAGCGCGTGGCACGTCAGCCACAGTGCACTCGAGGGAAACGACCCCTCCTTTCCCTATCTTCCCGTTGTGCTTCCCATCGGCGACGACACCGAAGGAACCTGGCTCGTCCCGCTCGAGCCGGGGGACGTGCTGCCCGTACTTGGCGAGGCGGCTCCGGCACTCTGGCGCGCCGCACGAGCCGCCGTCGGATCGTGGGCCTGGTCGGAGACGATCCTGGTGACCGAGGATCCTGACGACGCAAGGCTCAGCGCCGAGAGCGTCAGCGATCCGTGCGTGGCTCGGCGTGTGCTCTTCTGCGGTAAGCCGGGTTCACTTCCCCCTGCGGTCGCTGCGCGCTGCGCCGTGATCACGATGGAACCCGTGGCCGCCAGCGACCTGACCGTGCTGGTCGACAGCCGAGCTGCCACGCTCCACCCCATGGGGCTGGTCGTCCGCCCTCATCTCCAATCGTCGGAGACGGCCGAAATGCTTGCGGAACTGGTCGCACCGCCGGACGAGAGCGACAGCCCACGGCCGATCCCGGTCACCAGTGTGGAGACGAGCGAGTCGGGCAGCGGGGCACGCGCCCTGTCGCCAGGACCGGTTGACGTCCGCCTCCTGACCATGACCCCCCGGATCGACGGGCTCCAGGAAACTCTCCCGCCCAATCGAGCTCGCCGAGCGGTCGAGCTCGTCGCGTACCTGGCCCTGCACCAGCCTGACGTGATCACGAGCGACCGACTGCGCACGCGCGTGCTCGGTTCCTCCGACGCCGATGCCGCGGCAAAGACTCTGTTCAACACGGCCTACGCAGCCCGCCGCGCTCTGGGTGTCGACGAACAAGGCGATCCCTACTTTCCCGCCGGGACACGTCACGGCCTGTACCAGCTCTCGCCCCACGTCACTGTCGACGTGCAGCGGGCCGTGGCGCTCGCGGCGGCAGGAAAGGCCCAGCCCGACCCGGCCGCCGCCATTGCCTGCTTCCGCGCCGCGCTGTCTCTGATTGAGGGTGAGCCGTTGGCCAATGCATTGTCGGGATACGCGTGGTGGGAAGGGGAAGGGCACGGCGGGCGCGTCGCGGCTGTGCTCGCCGACGCCGCCTGTCGCATGGCCTCGTTCGCCTCCGATGCGGGACTCTTCGATCTCGCCCGATGGGGACTCGAGCAAGCCCGGGCCGTCGAGCCCTACAGCGAGGCGCTGTCCCGGGCGGCCATGCAAGTGGCTGCCGCGGAAGGAGACGCCGACCGTCTTCGCCTGGAGTGGCGTGACTGCCAACGCCGGATCGACGCGCTCGACCCTGGAGGCTCTCCCTCGGCGCGGACCGAATCGCTCTACGGCGAGCTGACCCGTCGGGTTCTCGTCGGTGCCGCGCGGTCCGACCACATGCCCGACCACGACATACCCGACTCGGACGACTCCTAGGAGCTGACCGCTTCTTCGTGTCGCAGGACCACGTCCTCGAGGCGGGCCACCCGGCTTCCCTTGATGAGCGCGGCGTCGCCCGGACGCAGATTGAGCAGAAGGACCAGGGCGTCGTCGGAGCTGGACACGTGGGCGGCGCCGTAGAGATCGGTCTGGTATCCCACCACTTCGATCCCGAGCTCCTCGGCCAACCGAGCCGCTCGACGGTGTTCGGCCTCGGTCTCGGAGCCCAGCTCGGCCATCAACCCCAGAAGGGCCACCTTCCGTTCAGCCGACAACGCAGCCATGGATCGCAGAGCCGCCTCAGTGGATGCCGGATTGGCGTTGTAGCAGTCGACTAGCAGGACGGGACCGTTCGGGACCCGACGCACCTCCATGCGCAGCGGCGACCCCGTCGTTGTCGCCAGCGCGCCCACGACAGCGTCAAACGGGGAGCCGCACCACAGCGCAGCCGCGGCGGCGGCCAGAGCGTTCGGGACCTGCTGGATCCCATGCAGGGCGAGCCGCACCTCACCGCTACCCCACGGCGTGGCCATCTGGAACCGCGGTCGGAGATCGGCATCGAGGACGACGCGCTCCGCACGCACGTCGGCGTCGCCTTCCACCGCGTACCCCAGGACCGGGCACGGGCTGACCGACGCCATGCGCGCCACGCGCGGATCGTCGGCGTTCAGGACCGCCACGCCGGTGGGAGGCAGTGCGGTCACGAGCTCACTCTTCGCCCGGGCCACTCCTTCGAGATCCCCGAAATACTCGACGTGCGCCATGGCAACGCTGGTCACGATGCCGACACCCGGCCGGCCGATCTCGGTCAGGCGCGTGATGTGGCCCGCCCCCCGAGCACCCATTTCGAGGACGACCCATTCGACATCATCCGGCGCGTTGAGGAGGGTCAATGGGAGCCCGAGCTCGTTGTTGAACGATCGCTCGCTGGCTGAGACCCGGAAGGACGACGCAAGGCAGCTGCGGAGCAGATCCTTGGTCGTCGTCTTGCCGACCGAACCTGTGATGCCGACCACTCCACCGTCCATGCGCTCGCGGGCGAGGCGACCGAGGCGGAGCAGCGACACGGCGGTGTCCGTCACGACGACCGCCGTGTCGCCGATGGGCTCCCGCTCGGTGAGGTAGGCCGGGGCCCCACGCTCAAGAGCCGTGCTGATGAATTCGTGCCCGTCGCGTTCGGCGACGATGGGAACGTAGAGCTGCCCCGGCAGCATCGTCCTGGTGTCGATGCTCGCTCCCGTGACGGTGACGTCGGGCCCGACCTGTTCCCCACCGAGCCGGGCTGCGAGTTCAGAAATGGAGAATCGCACGCATCACACTCGCGGCCGATTGTATAGCCTCGGTCGGTGCCTGATCCCGGAGTGCTGGCGGTCCTCTACGGGGGTCCATCAGCTGAGCACGAGGTGTCGTGCGTCTCAGCGCGTCGCATCGTCGCCACCGCGCTCCACGCCGGGTTCACCGTGAAGGTGATCGGCCTGACCCACGACAAGCAGTGGGTCGACGCCAACGGAAGCCTGGCCGACGTGGCCGAAATGGAGGCACTGCCCTCTCCCGACGACCTGGTGCGCCAGGATCCCGGCGTGGCGCTCAGCCACCTCGGCGTCGGCCTGCCCCCGGGGGCGGCGGTGTTCCCCGTCCTCCACGGGCCCTTCGGTGAGGATGGCCTGCTGCAGGGACATCTCGAAGCACTGGGCCTGCCATACGTCGGCGCCGGGGTCCTCGCCTCCGCCATCTGCATGGACAAGGGCATTGCCAAATCGGTGCTGCGGGACCATGGGCTCCCCGTCGCGGCCTGGAGACTGGTGGCACGGCCCTCCTGGTCGATCGAGGTCATGGAGGAGGCCGTCGTGTCGTTGGGCCTGCCGATCTTCGTCAAGCCCGCCAATCTCGGGTCCTCCATCGGCGTCACCAAGGCGTCCGATCCGGCAGCGCTGGGAGACGCAGTGCTGTCCGCCTTCGAGTTCGACGACCACGTGATCCTGGAGGAATTCGTTGCCGGGCGCGAGCTTGAACTCGCCCTGCTGGGCAACGAAGACGTGCGGGTGACTCGTGCGGGCGAAATCATCGCCAGCCGGGACTTCTACGACTACGACGACAAGTACGTGCTGGGGCTCGCCGAGACGGTCGCGCCGACCGACCTGAAAGACACACAGCTGGAGCGGGCGCAGCACCTGGCGCAGGCGGCGTATCGGGCGCTACGCGTAGAAGGTCTGGCGCGCATCGACGTGTTCCTCCGTGAGGACGACGAGATCGTGATCAACGAGGTCAACACCATGCCCGGCTTCACCCCGATCTCCATGTTCCCCATGCTGTGGGAGGCCGAAGGCCTTCCGTTCAGCGCTGTCGTCGAAGAGCTGGTCGTTCTGGCGCGGGCCCGGGACGTCCGGCGGCGTTCGCTCCGTACGCACCGAGTCCCCTGAGCGTGCCCAGCCCGGGCAGACACGGAGTTCAGGTTCGTGGAGAAGGAAGTGGCGAGCCGCTTCGCGCGCCCAGGTCGAGCGTGCAGGCGATGCTGTCGCCGGCACCCTCGGGTCCGAGGTCGGGATGAGCCCGACGAAGGGGTCCCGGTTGCCCTGGCGGAGCTCGACCCCCTGCCCCTCTGTCTCGGTGGGGAAGGTCGCCACGCCCAGCTCGGGGCCAGCGCGATCAGATGATCCCGGGTCAGGCCGATCAACTGGCCGCCCCGGTCGATGGTGTACTCCGCCTCGCTGACCTCGGTGAACGAACGGCCGCCGCCGCAGTGACGGGCATCGAGCACCAGGGACTCGACCACAACCTCGCACTGCCGGACATGCCCCGCCTCGGCCCGTTCATTCCGATGGGGCGTCGACCACCCCGTTCGGCCACGATGGGCGTAGGTCCGGCGGGTGCTGCGAGCACCCCTTCTGTACCGTGCGGAGTGTGGTCATGACGTTCGAGGGCTTGGAGACCGACACCTGGGACACCCTCCCGGGGGCCAACCGCCTCACCGTGATGCAGCGCGAGGCCATCGAGTCCGACAAACCACTGCTCTGCGTCGTCGCGGGAGCCGGCGCCGGCAAGACGAGGGTGCTCACCCTGCGGGTGGCCCGACGGGTGCGCGAGGGGTCCATCGAGCCCGACCGCACCCTGGTCACCACGTTCAGCCGCAAGGCGGCGGACGAGCTGCGCACCCGTCTCTACTCCCTCGGCGTCTCCGGGGTGAAGGCCGGCACCTTCCACCGCACCGCACTGGGACTGTTGCGCGAGCACCGGGAGCTGCGGGGGCGGCCCCTCCCGCAGCTGTTGCCCGACCGGCGCCGCCTGCTCGCCGAGGTGACGACCGGCGACGCCCGCCGGACCCGCGCCCTCGACGGCGAGATCGGGTGGGCCAAGGCCCGCCTCGTCTCGCCGGCGCAGTACGAAGCCGAGGCGCGTCAGCACCGTCGCCGTAGCGGTATGAGCGCCGAACAGGTGGCCGACGCGTTCGCCAAGTACGAGACGGAGCGGAGTCGCCGGCGCCTGCTCGACTTCGACGACCTCATCGTGTCCTGTGCGGACGCGCTGGCAGGTGACACCGAATTCGCCGAGTCCATCCGCTGGCGCACCCGGCATTTGTTCGTGGACGAGTTTCAAGACGTCAACCCGGCCCAGTTCCGATTGTTGACTGCCATGCTGGGCGACGAGCCAGACCTCTTCGTGGTCGGCGACCCCAACCAGTCGGTCTACGGGTTCAACGGCGCCGACCCGACCTTGCTCGACCGGCTCCCGGACCTTCTGCGGGGCACCGCGGTCATCCGGCTGGACGAGAACCATCGCTGCACCCCTCAGGTGGTCGCGGTGGCCACGGCGGTGCTGCGGGAGGGTGCGACGTCCGGGACGGCGGGCGAGGTCGCCCTGCCGCGGACGACTCGAGTGGATGGGCCGGTCCCCAAAGTGGTGTCGCATGCCACCAACGAGGACGAGGCGGTCTGGGTGGCCGACCGGGTCAAGATGTCGCGCACCCCGGGACGGCGGTGGTCCAGCATCGCCGTGCTGACCCGGACCAACGCCCAACTGGCCGTGGTGCAGGTGGCACTCGACAAGGCCCGGGTGCCCAACCTGGTCGCGGGGGTCGACCTCGGTCCGGCGTCCGACCTGCGCGGCGACGCCGAGAAGCGCGGCGCGGACCGGGACGGTGAGGAGTGGAGCCGCCAAGAGGACTCAGTTGACCGGGACCGCGTGGTACTCACCACCTTCCACCGCGCCAAGGGCCTGCAGTGGCCCACGGTGATCGTTCTGGGGCTCGGCGCCGGCCTCATGCCCATCGCGTCGGCCCAGACACCTGCCGCCGTCGACGAAGAGCGGCGCCTTCTCTATGTCGCGCTGACCCGATCGGAAGAAGAGCTCTGGTGCAGCTGGTTCGAGCGATCGGGTGACGACGCGGGGTCGGGGGCCAGAGCAGCCCGCGGCCCCAGTCCCTGGTTGGCGGCGGTCGAGCGGACGATCACCGAGCTCGAGAAGGAGGCGGCACCGACAGAGGCGGCCGAGGTCTCCCGGCGGGTCGCGGAGTTGCGACGTGCGCTGGCCGAGGGTGCCGAGGCGGGAGACGACCATCGGTACGGCCCCGGGTAAGGTCGGGCCGCCCGATCGATCCGAGCTGGGGGTGGCACGTCGCATGTCGGAACTCCTGGAGCAGCTGCGCAAGGCAGTCGGCGAGAGCAACGTCCTCGCGGGCGAATCCGTGCACGCCGACTACACGCACGACGAGGCGCTCACGACCGTGCCGGTCGTTCCGCTGGCCGTCGTGATGCCGGGTTCGACCAACGAGGTGTCCGAGGTACTGCGGGCGGCCAGCGAGCAAGGCATCCCGGTGGTCGCACGGGGCAGCGGCACCGGGCTCTCCGGCGCTGCCGTGCCGGTGGCGGACGGCATCCTTCTCGCCTTCGACCGCATGAAGCGGATCCTCGAGATCGACACCGAGAACCAGGTCGCCGTGGTGGAGCCCGGCGTGACACTGGAGCAACTCAACGGCGAGCTCGCTCCGCTGGGCCTGATCTATCCGGTGTCGCCGGGCGAGCAGAGCGGCTCGCTCGGAGGCAACGTGGCGACCAACGCCGGTGGCATGCGGGCCGTCCGCTACGGGGTGACGCGCCATCATGTGCTCGGGCTCGAGGTGGTGCTGGCCGATGGGACCGTCCTGCGGACCGGCGGCAAGTTCGTCAAGTGCTCGAGCGGCTACGACCTCACGCAGCTGCTCATCGGCTCCGAGGGAACCCTGGCCATCACCACGGAGGTAACGGTCAAGCTGCAGCCCCGGTTGACGGCGACGTCCACGCTCCTGGCTCCTTTCGCCACGCTGTCCGAGGTGGCGCACGCGGTGCCACACATCGTGCAGAGCGGAATCAACCCGTCCATCCTCGAGTACGTCGACATCCTGGTGATGGGCGGGATCACCCGAGCCGCCGGGCTCGATCTCGGCGTTGCTGAAGAGGTCAAGGCCCGCACCCTGGCCTATCTCGTTGTGGTCCTGGAGGGCATGGAGGCCGACCGGGTGGAGGAGGACGTGGAGCGGTTGGCCGGCTTGCTGGAGGAGCTGGGCGCGCTCGATGTGTACGTCCTGCCCCCGGCGTCGGGGGCCCAGCTCATCGCCGCCCGGGAGCGGGCGTTCTTCGTGGGCAAGGCGGCCGGGTGCGACGACCTGATCGATGCCGTCCTCCCCCGGGCCGTCATCCCCGACTACCTGGCCCGGGTGGCCGAGCTCGCCACGGAGCACGGCGCCCTCGTGACGGGCTGCGGCCACATCGGCGACGGGAACGTCCACATCACGGTCTTCCAACCCGACGACGAGCAGCGGCACGACCTCATGCACGCCAGCTTCGAGCTTGCCCTGCAGGTCGGAGGTGCCATTTCGGGTGAGCACGGGATCGGAACGGCGAAACTCCCCTACTTCCTGGAGCTGCAGGACCCCGTGTCCTTGGAGCTCATGCGATCCATCAAACGGGCCTTCGACCCCGCGGGCATCCTCGGCCCGGACCGGCTCCTGGGCATGGCACGGACCGGGGCACCCTCGTGAACGGCGCCCGCGCGCTCCTCTCGACACTGGTCGACGCCGGCGTCGATGTCTGCTTCGCCAATCCCGGGACCTCGGAGATGCACTTCGTCGCCGCGCTCGACGACGTGCCAGCCATGCGGGGGGTGCTCTGCCTCTTCGAAGGCGTCGTCACCGGTGCCGCCGACGGGTACGGGCGCGTGGCCGATCGGCCCGCGGCGACGTTGCTGCACCTGGGACCAGGCCTCGGTAACGGGTTGGCCAACCTGCACAACGCCCGGCGGGCGCGGACGCCGATCGTCAACATCGTGGGCGACCACGCGACGTACCATGCTCGCTACGACGCGCCCCTGCAATCGGAGATCGCGTCCATCGCCGGGCCCGTTTCGGGGTGGTACCGCTCGACGGCCCGGGCCGACGACGTGGCCGCCGATGCCGCCGATGCCGTGGCCGCCGCCCTCGGTCCGCCGGGCTGCGTAGCCACCTTGGTCCTCCCGGCGGACGCGTCGTGGTCGGAGTCGGCGACGGGCCCGTGCCCACCACGACCGCGGGGCCGGTCGAGCTCGGTGCCCGGCGACACCATCGACGAGGTAGCCAAGGCGCTGCGAGGAGGCGAGCGAACCGCGCTGCTCCTCGGTGGACGCGCACTGAGGGCTGCCGGTCTGCACGCGGCCAGCCGGGTAGCGGTGACAGCAGGGGCGGCGCTCCTGGGTGAGACCTTCCCCGCCAACCTCGAGCGCGGGGCGGGCATCCCGGCAGTCGACCGCCTGGCCTATCTGGCTGAGATGGCGCAGGCCCAGCTCGACGGGGTCCAGCATCTCGTCCTGGTCGATGCCAAGGCTCCGGTGTCCTTCTTCGCCTACCCCGACAAGGCGAGCGACCTCGTCCCGCCCGGATGCACCGTGCACACCCTGGCCCGGCCGGGCGAGGACGCCGCCGGCGCGCTGGAAGCTCTGGCCGAGGCATTGGGCGCGCCGGGCAACGGTGGCGTGCCCGCACCCTCGGGCCGACCCGACCGTCCTACCGGTGCCGTGACGAGCGAGACCCTGGCGGCGGCGGTTGGCGCCACGCTGCCCGAGGGCGCCATCGTCGTCGACGAGGGGAACACCGCTGGCCTCTTCGTCCCGGCGGCGACGGCAGGCGCGCCGCGCCACGACTGGCTGACACTCACGGGTGGCGCCATCGGCATCGGGTTGCCGATGGCCACCGGAGCCGCAGTGGCGGCTCCGGAACGGCCGGTCCTCTGCCTGCAGGCGGACGGCAGCGCCATGTACACGCTCCAGGCGTTGTGGACCCAGGCGCGCGAGGCGCTGAACGTGACCACGTTGGTACTCTCCAATCGGAGCTACGCCATTTTGAACATGGAGCTGCACCGGGTGGGCGCCGACGCCGGCGGACCGCTGGCCCGCCGCTTGCTCGACCTCACCGATCCCGAACTCGATTTCTGTGATCTCGCCCGTGGCATGGGAGTGCCCGCACGCCGGGTCGAGAACGCCGAAGACCTGGCAAGGGCGCTCGCGGCGGGCTATGCCGAGGCCGGGCCCACCCTTATTGAGGTACTTCTCTGAGGTAATCGTGCCTGGCGCAATCAACGGTCGGACAACGGTCGCAACGCGGAGACAACAAAGATGCCGCGCCTGCCGAATAGGTTCCAACGGCTCTATAGAGCTCGAAACCCGACTGTCACCATGCAAAACGAAGAGGGCGTGCACGACGGTGAGTGCACCCCCAGGGGACGGTCTTTACCGAGGAGGACGCAGATGCAGATGGAGATGGACAGCCATCCTTCTTCCGATCCTCACGAGATGGATGAGGCCCTCGAGCGACTGCGGCGGGATCTCCTGAACACCCCGCCGGTGACCCCCGAGCAGGACGACGTGACCGACGAGGCCGACGTCATCGACTACGCCTCTGTGGAATTCGAGGTCGAGCGGATGCGCAAGCGGCTGGCCGTCTGGGAGATCTTCATGGCCTACATGCGGGACGGCGCCACGAGTTGGTCCCGGGTACAGCAGTTGCTGACCCAAGAGGACTTCGAGAACATCATGAGCATCTGCGACGGCGTCCCGTTGCGCGACCTGCTGTTGGACCTGCGGTAGGGACTGTTCGAAAAGCGAGACCCAGACCGATCCTTCCGACGTTTGGCCGAGCAGCGGCGGCTGCTCTTGGCGACGGCCAAACGTTCAGGGAGAACCGGTTGACGAAGGTGCGTGGCCGAGCGACGACGGTTGCTGCTTGGCGAAGGCCATGCACCTTCGGGTCATCCGCTTCTCAGGAGTCGGCGAAGTCCACCACGACGGGAGCGTGATCGGAGGGCTTCAGCCCCTTGCGGGCGTCGCGATCGCGAAACGATCCGGTCGCGCGCTGCACGAGATCGTCGCTCACGAGGATGAGGTCGATGCGCAACCCACGTCCTTGGTGGAAGTCACCCGCCCGGTAGTCCCACCACGTGAACGTGCCAGGGTCGTTGAAGCGCCGGAAGACGTCGTCGAGGCCCCACCCTTCGATCCCGCGCAGCGCGGCGCGCTCGGGCTCGCTGACGTGGGTCGCGCCCACAAAGGCTGCGGGGTCCCACACATCGCCGTCGTCCGGCGCCACGTTGAAGTCACCGCAGACCGCCACCGAGGATCCCGGCGGACACGTCTGATCGAGCGTGGCGCGCAGGCGGGCGAGCCAGGCCAACTTGACCTGGTAGAACTCGTTGTCGAGGGCCCGTCCGTTGGGCACATAGACCGAGAAGACGCGCGTCCCCGCGCACTCAGCCGACACGATCCGCCGGCCGTGCTCGTCATCCGAGGTACCGAAGCCGCGGGTGACTCCAGCGAGGCCCACCCTGCTCACGATGGCCACGCCGTTCCAGCGCCCGTCTCCGTAGTGGGCGGACTCATAGCCCAGCTCGGCAAACGCCTCCTCGGGGAACTTGTCGTCGGCCTGTTTGGTCTCCTGCATGCAGAGCACATCGGGCTGCTGCATGTCGATCCACTCGGTGACCCGCGGCAGACGGGCCGTCAGCGAGTTCACGTTCCACGTCGCCAGCCGCATCAATTCGCTCCCCCGTCGACAATGACAAACAGCAGTTCAGCTTCGCAGGCAGTCTGCCCACCCACCGAGGCCCTGCCGTGACCCTTGCCCGCCCGGGCGGACAGCCGGTCCATGGTCACATGGAGTTCGAGCGTCTCCCCCGGGGCAACCTGGCGGCGGAAGCGTGCCCGTTCGATCCCACCGAAGAGCGGCAACTTGCCGGCATAGCGCTCGTCGAGCAGGACGGCGATGCCTCCGAGCTGTGCCAACGATTCGACCATCAGCACTCCGGGGAGGGTCGGCCGGCCCGGGAAGTGACCTCCGAAGAACGCCTCCTCACCGGTGAGCTCCCACCGCCCGCGCGCCGAGACACCGGGCTCGACCGCAGTGAGCTCGGTGACGAACAAAAAGGGCGGCCGATGCGGCAGGACGTCGGCGGGACGGGGGAGCTCCGTCATCGGAGCCCACCGGCTCTCACGGTGCCCGCGCCTTGCCGGCTTTCTTGGCCGCTGACTTCTTGGCCGGCACTTTCTTGGCCTTGGTAGCTTTCTTCGCCGCGGCCTTCTTGGGTGTCTTCTTGGCCGCCTTCTTGGCCGCAGCCACCGGCTTCTTGGCCGCCTTCTTCGCTGGCGCCGCTGCCTTCTTGGTCGCGGCCTTCTTGGTCGCGGCCTTCTTCGTCGACGGGGCTCCCTTCGTGGCGGGTGCGCTCTTGGCCGCCGGTGCGGCCTTCTTCGCCTCGGTCCGTTCCAGTCCGTCTGCCGCCGCCAACGGAATCGCCAGCTCGGCGACCCGGCGCGGCGGGTCCAACCCCGCCAGCACGAACGGGCGCACCTCGCCCTTCTTCAACACTTGACGGGCCTTCGTCGGAGGCGGCGTGCCCATGGCGGTCAGCGGGATGTAGCAGTGCAGAGCCCCGCCTCCCGGCAGCGGGACATCCACCATTGCCCCGTGCGACGTAAATGACACCACCTCGCCCTCAATGGTGCTCCCGACGGGGAATGCCGCAACGAAATTTATGAAGGTCAAGGGCTCGTTGACGGCCGGAGGAGGTGTGGGCCGCTGCTTCTGGGCCCGCCCACCGTCGTGGCCCGACGGAGCGTCGGCCTTTGTCTGGGAACGCCTTCCGTCACGGCCCCTTCCTGACGGGGCGTCCCTCTTGGCCTTGGCCCTCTTCTCGGGTGCTGCCTTCTTGGGCACGCTGGCTTTCTTCGCGGCGCCCCGGGTTTTCTCCGGCTTCGGCGGATGCAGCGCCTCCTCGACCGCCTCGTCGATGGCGCTCGAGAACACCGGGTTGACGTTGGCCCGGCCCGGGGGCGGCGCAGAGGGCTTGATCGGCCAGGAGGTGTCGACCGGGGGCGTCTGGACCGTCGCGCTCTTCCGGGCCTTGGGCGTCCTCTTCGCTGCCTTCTTGGCCGCCTTGGCCAGTTCGGCCGCCTTCGCCGGGGCCGATTCGGGGTCCCTCTTCGCCCTGGCCTCGGCGGTGGCGGCGCGGCTCTTGGGCCCCCGGATGGGCAGCCGGGGCGTGAAGATCCACCCCACACCGGGAACAGGCTTGCCACCGATTAGCCGCCCGTCGTCGAAGAGCCACGGATGCTCCCCGTGGAACTCCTGGAAGGAGTCGTTGGACAGGACGGTGGCGCCCGTGCGTTCGGCGATCCGCAGCACGAACGCGTCGCCGCGGCCGATGGCGCCCGCCGGCGGCGAAATGATCTCGCCGTTGAGCATGGCCTGGCGAACCTCTTCGCGCTCGGCGTCCTCCACCCGGTGCTCGAAGGTCGCGTCGACCACGACGATGATGCTGGCGCCGGGGTCCTCGGAGGCGTACGCGCGCACAGCCTCATCGAGTTGCTGGAGGCTGGGGAGCGTTCGTCCTTCGGTGGCCAGGTTCGACCCGTCCACCACGACGTGGTGCGTTTCAGCCAATGGCACGTCGCAACAGATCGGCCTGTTCCAATTGGTGCAGGGCGGCACTTCCGATGGCGGGGCTGGCCGATTCGGGCCGGCTCACGTGGCGGAGCCGGAGGCGCTCGGGCAAGCAGGCGTGGAGTCGGGCATGCACGAAGAACCAGGCTCCCATGTTCTCGGGCTCCTCCTGCAACCACACCACCTCGGATGCCTCGCCGTAGGTCTCGAAGACCGCGGTCAGGAGCGGCAGGGGCCACGGATAGAGCTGTTCGACCCGGACCACGGCCACCCCGGCCGCCTCGGCCGGCTCGAGCTCGGCGCGATGCTGGAAGGCCTCATGGGCGATCTTCCCGGAGCACAGCACGATGCGGTGGACCGTCGAGGGATCCTCGATCGACGAGTCGTCGATCACATGCTGAAAGGATCCGGTCTCCAGTTCGGGAAAGGTCGAACGTGAGGCATGGGCCCGCAGCATCGACTTGGGGGTTACCACGACGAGCGGCCGCTTCGGGCTGGCTTTCGCCTGTGAGCGCAGCAGGTGGAAGTACTGCGCCGATGTCGTAGGGATCGTCACCCGCAGGTTGCCGCGCGCCGAGAGAGACAGGAACCGCTCGTAGCGCGCTGACGAGTGCTCGGGGCCCTGCCCCTCGTACCCGTGTGGGAGCAACAGGACGAGGCCGGCGAACTGCCCCCACTTGTTCTCGGCCGCCACCATGAAGTTGTCGATGATGATCTGGGCTCCATTGGCGAAGTCACCGAACTGCGCCTCCCAGGCCACCAGGGCCTCCGGTGCTTCTACGGAGTAGCCGTACTCGAAGCCCACGGCCGCGTACTCCGAGAGTAACGAGTCGCGCACGGTGAAGTTGCCCATCGGCTCTGACGGCTCCAGCGCGTCCGCGCCGATGCGGTGCAGGCCGTCGCGGATGTGGGCGAGGGGGACGAACTCCTCGCCGTTGGAGTAGTCCACCAGGACGGCGTGGCGGTGGCTGAACGTGCCGCGGCGGGTGTCCTGGCCGGTCAGGCGGACGTTGACCCCCTCGTACATGAGCGAGCCGATAGCGAGCGCCTCGGCCAAGGCCCAGTCGACCTGCCCGCTGGCGACGAGCTGGTCGCGCTGGACGAACTGGCGCTCCAGCTTCGGGTGGATCATGAAGCCGTCGGGCACCGACCGCACCACGGAGGACAAGGCCCGCAACACGTCCGGCTCGACGCCCGTCTGCGCCGACGGCGTGTCGCCCAGGCCCGGTTCTGGCGCGGGCAGCTCAGTCGGAGCCAGCGAGGGCTCGCCCCGCACCTCGTCGAGCACGACCTGCAGGCTGGCATTGAAGTCGTCGAGGGCGGACTCCGCCTCTTCCAGGGTGATGTCACCCCGGCGTACGAGCGACTCCGTGTAGAGCTTGCGCACGGAGCGCTTGGCCTCAATGCGCTGGTACATGAGCGGCTGGGTGTAGCTGGGGTCGTCGCCCTCGTTATGCCCGTGCTTGCGATAGCAGACGAGGTCGATGACAACGTCCTTGTGGAAGGTCTGGCGGAAGGTGAAGGCCAGCCGGGCCGCCCGCACGCACGCCTCGGGGTCGTCACCGTTCACGTGGAAGATCGGTGCCTGCACCATTTTCGCCACGTCGGTCGGGTACACCGAGGTGCGGGCCGACGCCGGCGCCGTGGTGAAACCGAGCTGGTTGTTGATCACCAGGTGCACGGTTCCGCCAGTGCGGTAGCCGGAGAGACCGGACAGGTTGAGTGTCTCGGCCACGACGCCCTGACCCGCGAAGGCAGCGTCGCCGTGGATGAGGACGGACATGCATGGGAACCCGTCGAGACCGTCGGCGGCCGCAGCGGGCGTACCGTCGGTGGGCGGGGAAATCCTGTCCTGCTTGGCCCGTGTCATGCCCTCCACGACAGGGTCCACCGCCTCGAGGTGCGAGGGGTTGGACGCCAGGGTGATGGGGAGCTCCTCTCCCGCAGTGCCGTGGAACACCCCGCGGGCGCCCTTGTGGTACTTCACATCACCCGAGCCCTGCACCGACTCGGGGTCCAGGTTGCCCTCGAACTCCTCGAAGATCTCGCGGTAGGACTTACCCACGATGTTGGCCAGCACGTTGAGGCGGCCGCGATGGGCCATGCCCATCACGACCTCGGCCACGCCCGAGCCGGCGGCAGCGTCGAGCAGCGCGTCGAGCAGCACGATGGTCGACTCCGCGCCCTCGAGGCCGAACCGCTTCTGACCGACATAGCGGGTGTGGAGGAAGCGCTCGAACACCTCAGCGGCGTTGAGCCGTCCGAGGATGTGCCGTTGCTCCTCCAGGTTGAGCGTCGTCGGTTGGCCCTCGACGTGCTGTTGGATCCAACGCTTCTGCTCGGGATCCTGAATGTGCATGTATTCGATGGCGAGCGTCCGGCAGTAGGCGTCGCGAAGGACATGGAGGATCTCGTCGAGCGTGGCGACGTCGCGCCCGGCCAGGCCGTCCGCCACGAACTGGCGCGGCAAGTCCCAGATGGTGAGCCCGTAGGTCAGCGGGTCGAGCTCGGGGTGGATGTGCGGGGGCTCCGCGTCGAGCGGGTCGAGGTGGGCAATGAGGTGGCCGCGCACCCGGTACATGTTGATGAGCGTCTGCACGTGCACTTGCTTGACGAGGCGTTGGTGCTCCCCCTCTTCGCTGCCAACACCGGCGTTGCTGTCGACCTGCCAGCGGACGGGCTCGTAGGGCACACCCATCGACTCGAACAGGTCGTCGTAGAACCCGTCGGTACCCGTGATGAGAGCCGCAACCCGGCCGAGGAACAGTCCCGACTCGGCTCCTTGAATGATCCGATGGTCGTAGGTCGAGGTGAGCGTGACCACCTTGCCCAATCCCAGCTGGGCCAGTACCCGGGGGTCGGCCGCCTCGAAACCGGCCGGGTAGCCCAGCGCTCCGACTCCGATGATGGCGCCCTGCCCGGGCATCAGGCGCGGCACGGACTGCACCGTGCCGAGCGTCCCGGGGTTGGTCAGGGACACGGTCGTGCCGGCGAAGTCGTCGGGGCCGATCTTGTTGGTGTGGATCTTGCGGACAAGGTCCTCGTAGGCCAAGACGAAGGAGCGGAAGTCGAGCGTGTCGGCATCCTTGATGCAAGGGACGAGCAGCGTACGGCTCCCGTCGCTCTTCTCCTGGTCGACCGCCAGGCCCAGCCCCACGTGCTTGTGGTGGATGACGCCCGGCTTGCCATCTGCGTCCGCGACGAAGGCCGAATTCAGTGCAGGCACGTCGTGCAGGGCGCGGACGACCGCGTAGCCGATGATGTGCGTGAAGCTGACCTTCGCCCCCGTGGTCCGGGCCAGCTGGTTGTTCAGGATGAGGCGGTTCACCTCGAGGAGCCGGGCCGGCACCGTGCGCACGCTGGTTGCCGTGGGCACGGCCAGGCTGGCTTCCATGTTGGCAACGATCCGCGAGGCCGCACCACGCAACGGGGTGGCCTCCTCCTTGCCTGCCGTCGAGGGCGCCGGAGCAGGTGCGGTGACTGTCGGGCGGGCGGCCCCGGATTCGGGCTCCACGGTGACGGCCAGGCCCGCTGTCTGGGCCTGGGTCTGGGGTTGCGGCGCGGGGACGGGAGCGGGCCTGTAGTCGGCGAAGAATTCCCGCCAGCTCTCGCTGACCGAATCGGGATCGGCCAGGAAGCGGTCGTACATATCGTCGACCAGCCAGGCATTGGGGCCGAACGAGCCCCCCGCGCCGCCGAACTGAGTCATGGGTCAACCCTACCGGCGGTGATCGGGTCTCATGGGCAGGCCAGGTAGCGTCTTCCCTGCCCATGACCTATCCGGCCGCACTCCACTTCACCACGCGGCCGGCCTCCGTTCCCGGTGCGGGCACCGTCCTGTTCGTCCACGGATCGCTGGACCGGGGCGACAGCTTCCGGCTGGCCATGCGCCGGCTCCCCGAGTTCGCCACGCTGGCCTATGACCGGCGGGGCTACCAGGGCTCCCGGGAAGGCGGGGTCACGGACCTCGGGGGGCACATCGATGACTTGCTCGCCGTCGCGGACGAGGCGCGCTCCGGCGACGGAGGCCCGGTGGTGGCCATCGGGCACAGCCTGGGGGGCAACGTCGTAATCGGCGCCGCGCTGGCGTCCCCCCGGGCCTTCGCCTCCATAGGGGCTTTCGAGCCGCCCATGCCGTGGTTGGGCTTCCGCCGACAGCGAGGGGTCCCGTGGCCCATGTTCTCCGACGATCCCGGTGAGGAGGCCGAGCGCTTCTTCGGCCGGATGGTGGGCGAAGGCTCATGGGCCCGCCTCACCGAGGAGGGCCGGGCCCAGCGACGGGCCGACGGCCCCGCGCTGGTGGCCGACCTGCGCGGCATGCGGAGCGAGGGTCCCCCCTTCGACGTCACCGCGCTCGACGTGCCCTCGGTGTTCGGCCGAGGTGGACCGGCGTCGGCGGACCACCACCGCCGCACCGTCGAATGGCTGGGGGCCAACGTCCCCGGCGGCGTCCTCTACGAGATCGCCAATGCACAGCACGGCGCGCACCTGTCCCACCCGGACCACTTCGCCACGATGACGCGCCTCGTGGTGGAGCGGGCGGGAGACCCGACCCGCTGATCAGGCCGACGAGAAGGGGGGCAGCCCTCCGTCGCTCACGGCATCCTGCGTGGCGTGGTGCGGGTGCTTCAAGCGGCGCGACAGCATCTCGTCGTACTCGACTCCCTTGCCCTCGCTCTTCATCCCGGTGATCAACGGAGAGTTGGACAAGAACACGGCGCCCATGAACATCACGAGGAGCGAGAGGGCCTCGAGCGGGCCGTAAGGACCCGACGTGCGCAGGGAATCCCCGAACAGGGCGATGCCCATGCAGATGCTGGCGAGCGGATCGACCAAGACCAGCGTCGACTGCGAGGCGGCAAGCGGCCCGGCGTGGAAGGCGTTCTGTGTCAGGAAGAGGCCGAGCAGGCCGAACGCGATGAGGCCGTAGGTCTGCCAGTGCACGAACAAGGTCACCCAGTTGTTCGCCGCGTAGTCACTGACCACTTTGATCAGCGCAGCAGTGAACGCATAGGAGATGGCCGCCGCGGTGCCGAACATGGCGGCTTTCCACCAGCGCGGGCCGTAGCGGGTGGCCACCACTGTCACGACGATCAAGGCGGTTGCGCTCCCACCGACCACGATCCAGCCGAGATTGGTGGGCACCTGGTCCCCGCCACCGGGGTCCGCGAAGAACAAGAAGCCGGAGAGCCCGAAGGCGATGGCGCCGGCGCCGGCCCACTCGCGGATTGAGATCGAGAAACGGAAGTAGGTCCCGAGGATGAAAACGAGGAACAGCAATTCCATCGTCAAGATCGGCTGGACCACGGAGAGGCGCCCGTTGTGCAGCGCGAAGGCCTGCAGCAAAAACGCGCAGATCATGAAACCGAAACCCAAAAGCCACACACCCCGACGGATGGCATGTGCCATCAGGCTCAGGCGCATGGTCGACTCTTCAGGGGCGTCTTCGACACCCATGCGTTGGAACACGCTGGTCAGCGCGTTCGAGAGAGCCGCTAATACGGCAAGAACATAGACCATCGCCTCGACGTCAATTTAGTGGTCAGATTCACAGATCACGCAGGAAGCTCTCAGCTCACACTCAGGTTCTATCTGACGCGTCAGATTTACCGTGCGCGCAGGAATGATGTGCAAACGGGCGCTGCGCACCGGATCGGGACCTTGCTCGGCGGGTTTCCGCAGGATTTCTTTGGAAGTTGACCGAAAAAAATGTGGCAATTGCGTTACATTTACGATCATCTTCCGACATTGACAGTGGACGTTGAAGTATCGAGCAGTGCGGAGGATGCGTTAGTCGGCCGTCACCGGGGCGACCGACGAGCAAGGGAGCGCAATGGGACTCAAGGGGTACTTGAAGCGGTCGGCTTTTGCCGTCATGGCAGCGGCGGCGCTGTCCGTGTCGATCGCCGCCGTGGCACCGACAATGAGTGGCGCTGCGACGAAGGCGTCATCGTCAGGCGGCACAGCCACCATGGCGCTCGACGAGAACCTGGTCGGGTTCAACATCAACACATCGGCCGCTTCGGAGTTCGTCCTGCAGGAGATCATGAACATGGTGTGGCCCCAGGCCTTCATCGTGAACAACAAGCTCCAGCCCGTGCTGAACAACCAGCTCCTGGAAAGCGCTTCGGTCACGGAGAGCAGCCCACAGACCGTCGTGTACAAGATCAACCCCAAGGCCGTGTGGTCCGACGGCACGCCG
>Ga0182024_10007580_pt1 | contig 23348 bp, 19 predicted proteins | sample P32metaG_FD_120480 | JGI IMG/M metagenome (GOLD analysis project Ga0182024, IMG submission 120480) | Permafrost microbial communities from Stordalen Mire, Sweden - P3-2 metaG (Illumina Assembly) | ecosystem: Environmental > Terrestrial > Soil > Wetlands > Permafrost | place: Sweden: Stordalen... | reverse complement strand
GGAGCGCATCCTGCAGCGCCTGCTCACACTCGCAGCCGCCATCGCCCTCAACCACCAACTCGGGCGACCCAGTCGCGCGCTCGTCGACTACTGCGCCTAATCCCGTGGAATCAATCATCTAGGTGAAGAAGCTGCCGAGCGTGAGCAGCTGAGAGGCGTAGCTGAGGCCGATCATCGCGACGACGAGCGTCGTCGCGAGCGGCACATGCCAGCGGCGGCTGAGACCGAAGGTCCCGGCGACCGCGATCGCCGCCAACGCGGCGATCGCCGGGAAGATGTAGCGGCCCTGTTCGGCGACCACCGTGCGGCCGCCGCTTGGTGCAAAGAAGGCCGCCTCGACCGCGACGAGGACGCAGATCGGGAACAGCGCGATCACGGCCAGCTCGAAGATCCGCGCCCGCGCCGCGAGGCGCTCGCGCACCGACGTGGACAGCGCGAGCACACCGACGACGCTCATCGCGATGATGATGATCAGGTAGACCCAGTTCGGGAAGATCCACGTGTACCAGCCAAACGCTCCCCAGCCACGCACCACGTAGATCGCCCTGAAGGGCCAGCCGGGTGGGAATAGAGCGCCCATGAACGACAGCCTCGGGAGGAACAGCTCCCACAGGTAGACGAGGAAGCGCCCGGGCATGTGCTCGGCCAACGAGAGCGCGCTCGTCGCGGCGACGCCGCCGCCGCTTGAGTGACCGGCGACCGTCGGGTAGAAAACCGGTTGCAGCAGCGACCAGCCCCCTTGCACGGCGACGAACGCGCCCGCAAGCGCCGCCCAGGCGCGCGTGTCGACCAGCCGGTGACGTCGCCAGGCCATGCCGAGCAGTCCGACCGCGGCCGCGGGGTAGATCTCATAGCCCGTCTCCTTCATCAGCGGAGCGACCGCGAGAGTCGCGCCGAGCGCCAGCGCTACCCGCAGCGTGAGCCCTCGCCTGAGACCGCGGATAAGCAGATACAGCGACAGCGCAGCGGCCGCGTTGATGCCGTTGTCGTTGTTCACCGCGCCCGAGATGAACCCGAACATCGGCTGGAAGGCCACGAGCAGGCCGGCGGCGGCCGCGGCGACGGGCTGGCGCGGAAGCAGCTCGCGCACGATCGCAAACGCGCAGACCGCGACGAGCGCCCCGAGCAGCGCCGAGACGAGGCGCATGGCGGTCAGCTGAGAGAACGTCGACTGCGAGCGCGCAGCCTCGTAGGCGGGCGCAAGCAGGGCGTAGTAGGCCGGCTGGTGTGGCGAGGCCGCGGTCGTCACACCCCCGCCGTTGTCGGCGGGATGGGGTATCGAGGAGCGCAGCCGCTGCCACTGAGTCTGTTCGAGAGACAGCCATGGAGGCCGCCCGTCGGGCAACGAGACCTGCGAATAGACATCGACGGCGTTGAGCGCAAGTGTCTCGTCGGTCGAGTAGGGCGGGCGGGAGTCGGGTGTGCGTGCGGGCGCGTGGCCGGTCTCGGCGAAGTACTGCGCGTAAGCGAAGTGCTCGGGCTCATCGGGCGCATTGAACGCAGGAGTGATCAGCGCCCACGAAGCCGCGTTCGCGAACGCGATCAGCGCGACCGCGACGGCAGGGCGCACGCTGCGCCGTAACAGCCGGAGAGGCCGGCCAGACGCTGCACGTGCGAGCAGCAGCAGCGATGCGGCCCACGCGAGCGGCAGCACGACGAATAAGAGGAATGGATAGGTCCACGCGCCCACGACGCCCGGCCGAAACAACGCCGCGCGCGAGAAGATCGCTCCGGCCGACGCGAGCAGCGAGCGTTGCCGACCCGCCTGGGGCAGGAACCACACCGACACGCGGCTGGCCACCGGCGCGCCGTCCAGGTGAGATGGAACCTGGTTGGCCTGCAAGCCCATCATCCCGCCTACCGCGATCGGGCCGTCCAGCGGGGTCAGGCACACCGTGGCGGGGACGGACGATGGCGAGGAGGACCGAACCGGGATCGGGGCCTCAGCGTAGGAGAGCCCGCTCGGCCCGGGGAGGCCGACCATCGTCGAGTACGTCGTGCGCCCGGTCGCCGTGACGCCGATCTCGGCTGTGATGCGCGGGCGCTGGGCGAATAGGCCGAGCTGCACCTGGCCGGTCCCTGCCGGGAGGTTGAGACTCGGAACGCACAACGTCTGGCCAGCGTTCACGTTGGCAACGATGCTGCGCACGCCGACTCCGTCTGTGCCGGTGTAGTAGCTCCGCGGAATCGCGAGCTGCCACAGGATCAGCCCGAAGAGGATCGTGCCGAGGAGCGCGGCCGGCCACCACACGGCACGCGCGCCGTCGAGTACGGGAAGCCTCAGTGAACGCGCCGTGCGCTCGCGCCCGACGCCGGCCCGTGCCCCCGGCACAGGCGCCACGTCTGGGACGGTTCCGCTCACCGGCGCCGCAGGCCGAGGATCGAAAGCAGGAAAGACGAGAAGAAGATCTGAATCCCGACAATCAACAGCGACGCGGCGACGACCGCGAGGCGTTCGTAGGAGAGTGAGCCGAACCCGTGCGCGATCCAGCTAGCCACGATCACCGCGCCCATCGCGACGCCGATCAGCGTGAACGCCCCGCCCAACAGCAGACCATGCTCGAGGCGAAAGCGCGCTCGCATGCGATCAAACCAGGGGTCCTGCTCGCCCATGAAGTACGTGCCGTACGCGTGCGCACACAGCCCGAGCGCGAGCACCTGAGTGCCCACGATCATCAGCAGCGCGCCGCCGATCAGCGCGTGCAGTCCCCAAGCGCGCCCGAAGAAGTCGAAGCCGGAGCCCACGAACGCGACGATCAGTGTGCCGAACCCGGCGAGAGCGGTGCCGGGCACGATGAACAGGTGGTTGGGGCTGTGCACGAGCAGGAAGCGCAGATGGCGCCAGCCGTCACGCAAGCTCGAGAGCTTGCTCTCGCCCCCACGCGGGTGGTACTCGATCGGGAACTCGGCGATCTTCAGGTTCTCCTTGGAGGCCCTGATGACCATCTCGGAGGCAAACTCCATGCCGGTCGTCCGCAGGTCCAGGCGCGGCAGTACATCGCGACGCAGCGCACGCATTCCGCAGTGGGCGTCCTTGATGCCGGTGCGGAAGAACAGGTTGAGCAGTCCGGTGAGGATCGGGTTGCCGACGTAGCGGTGCAGCCACGGCATCGCCCCCGGCTGGATGTTGTCCATCCGGTCGCCGATGACCATCTCCGCGCCTTCCTCGAGCGCAGCCACGAAGCGGGGGATCTCGTTGAAGTCGTACGTGAGATCAGCGTCGGCCATCACGATGTAGCGGCCCTTCGAAGCGGCGAACCCTGCCAGGTAGGCGCTGCCATAGCCGCGCCTGCGCTCGACCACCACGCGCGCGCCCGCCTGTTCGGCCCGCCGCGCGGAGTCGTCCTCGGAGTTGTTGTCAGCGACCACGACCTCGCCCTGAACCCCCATGCGCTTGAGCGCCTGCAGCGCGGCGGTCACGCAGGGCTCGATGTTCTCCGCCTCGTTCAAGCACGGAATCACGACCGACACGAGCGGCGCACGCTGACCGTCGACACGCGTCGGGATGATGGGCGTGATCTGCTCTACGGTGCTCGACATAAGGAGATGACCGGCGGGACGCTCACTGACTTCAGGTGCGCAGGTCGCCCAAGCGTAAACAGACCACAGGGCGGAAAGTGGCGCGCTTTCGCGCCGAAATCCTATCGCACGGCCGGCGCGGGTCGGACGAGATCACGCATAGAAGGAGGTCAGCGTCAGCAGCTGCGAGGCATAGCTGAGCGCGATCATGGCGACGAGCAACCCGACGCCCACGATGAGCATGCCGCGTCGCCCGAAGGCGTGCAGCGCACCAACCACGAGCACGGCCAGTGGTCCGATCGCCGGGAACGCGTAGCGACCGACTTCGCCGATCACCGGCCTTATGCCCGGGGTGTAGTAGGCGGCCTCGAAGCCCACGATCACCGCCACCGGCATCGCGATCAGCGCGACCAGCTCGAGCCGGTGGCGGCGCACCCAGCTCCACTCGCGCCGTGTCGCCCAGATGGAGATCGGGATTGCCGAGAGCATCGCGGTCAAGATCACGACGTACACCCAATGTGGAAAGGAGACCGTGTACGCGCCGAAGGCCGCCCAGCCGCGCACGACGAAGATCGAGAACGCGGGGTAGCCGGATGTCGGAAAGTGGAGCGTCATGAATGGCAGCTTTGGCAGGAAGACCTGCCAGAGGTAGGACAGGAAGTCAGGGATGTGGTGAAGCGCTTCGCTCGCGGCATTTGCGCTCGAGCCGATCGCCGCCGTGCCGACGCCGGAGGAGACGGGTCGCACGCCACCGAGCAGGTGGCTCGATAGCTCGCCGACCAGCACGGCGCTGAGAGCCAGCGCAACCCAGCCGGGCACCTCAGCGCGGCTGTGGCGGCGCCACAGCGCCACGAGGAACACCAGCGCGGCGACGGGGTATAAGGACAATCCGGTCCCCTTGATGCTCGGCAGCGCGAGCAGCACGGCCCCCGTGAGCGCGCCTGACGGGATCGTGATCCCCCGACGCAGAATTCGAATCAGCAACAACTCAAGGGCGGCGGCCCCCGCGTTCACGCCGACGTCGTTGTTGACGACACCAGAGACGAAGCCGTACATGGGCTCGTAGGCGACCAGCAGCGCCGCCAGGACGGCCAGCCACGGGCGTCCGGGCATCAGCTCGCGCGCGAGCATGAACGTGAACAGCACCGTCAACGCGCCGATCATCGCCGAGGCGAGGCGCATCAGGGTCAGTTGGGAGAACGGCGAGGAGCCCGCGATCGTGTAAGCAGGGGCCAGCGCCGCGTAGTAGATCGGGCCGTGGGTGGCCGCCGTCTCATAGCCGCCACCGTCGTTCGAGGGCGGGTGGCTCGCGACGGCCCGTTCTCGATAGGCGCGCTCCTGCGCCGACAGCCACGGCGGACGCGAATCGGCAGCACGGTGGTCGGTGAACCAGCTGATTCCTTCGAGCGCAAGGGTCTCGGCGCTGGACCAACGGCGCAGCGACAGGGTGGGGTTGCGCGAGGGCGCCTGACCGCGCTCGACGAGCGACTGCGTGTAGGCGAAGTGATCGTCCTCGTCGGGAGCCTGAAAGGGCGGGGTGATCAGCGCCCAACACGCGAAGTTCAGCGCGGCGAGGATGAACAGCCAGGCGGCGAGCCGCCGCGGTGGGCGACCGGCGGCGGCGAGCGCCATGCAGCGCACAGCGAGCAGCGCCAGCGCCGGCAGCACCACAAGCAGCATCAGCACGTAGAGCGGGGGGCCGACGCCTCCGCCCCGGAAGAGGGAGGCTCGGCTCAGGATCAAGCCGGCCTCTGAGAAGTAGCTGCGCTGCGACCCGACTGGTGGCAGGTACCAGACGGCGATGCGCGCGCTGAGCGGCACGCCGTCCAGGGTCGGCGGCGCGACAGCGGGAGGCGTGGGCAGCGAAGTTCCGCCCCAGCTGACGCCGCCGTCGGCGGTCAGGCAAGCCGACGCGGGCTCCGACGCGGGGCGGGACGGGAGTTGAGGGATCGCGAAGACCGCCGTGCTCTCGCGAGTCGCGGATGTCACTAGACGGGGAAGGTCGCTGCTGATGTTGCGCCCATCGACGTCCAGCGCCAGGTGGAGCGCCGGGCGCTCCGGCGTCGGTGAGCTCAACCTCAAGCGCACGCGCGCGGTGCCGGCCGGGAGCTGCAGCCCCGCGACGCATACGCGCTGGCGCGGGAGGGCCCGGGCGACGTAGCCATGGACCTCGACGCTGTCGGTTCCGGCGTTGTAGTCGCGCGGTCGTGCGCATTCGAAGCACATCAGCAGCACGAGCGCAAGCGCGCAAAGCCCCGCGACACGCCAGACGCGGCGCTCGCCGGCGAAGACGGTCGCAGCGATCCGACCCACAGCCACGACGGCGGCGCTGCCCCTCATGCGGCGGTGCCTGGGCGGGGACTCTCAGATCGACGCCCAGGCAGCCCTGTCGCAATCGAACAGCGGGGGGACAAATGGCGCCCTCGAGCCGGGTCTCCTCGCACGGTCTGGCAGTCTCTCAGCCTTCATGCGCATCTGCGTCGTCTATGACTGCCTCTTCCCGTATACGGTCGGGGGCGCCGAGCGCTGGTATCGCAACCTCGCCGAGCGCCTTGCGGCGGAGGGCCACCGGGTCACATACCTCACGCTTCGCCAGTGGGATCGCGGCGAGCTCGTCGACCTCGACGGGCGCGTACGGGTCGTGACCGCAGGCCCGCGCATGAGGCTGTACACAGCGGGTGGGCGCAGGCGCATCCTGCCGCCGCTGGTGTTCGGGCTAGGCGTGTTCCTTCACCTGCTGCGGAACGGTCGACGCTATGACGTGGTCCACACATGCGCGTTCCCGTACTTCTCACTGCTGTCCGCTGCCGTGCTGCGGCCTCTGCTCGGCTACAAGCTGGCGGTCGACTGGTTCGAGGTCTGGAGCCGCTCCTACTGGCGCGAGTACCTGGGCGGCGTGGGCGGCCGTCTCGGGGCGCTCGTGCAGCGCCTCTGCGCGCTCGTTCCCCAGCAGGCGTTCTGCTTCTCCGAGCTCCACGCCGAGCGCCTGCGCGAGGAGGGGCTGCGGGGCCCGGTGACGGTCCTGCGCGGACTGTATAGCGGCACGACCGAGCCGGTCACGCCCGGAGGAACCGAGCCGGCCAGGCCGAGCCCCGCCCAGCCGCTCGTGCTGTTCGCGGGACGCCTGATCCCCGAGAAGCAGGCGACGCTGGGGGTGGCCGCGATCGCAATCGCCGCAGGACGGATAGACGGGCTGCGGGGAGAGTTTCTCGGGGATGGCCCCGAGCGCGCGGCGCTGGACGCCGCGATCGCCGAGCACGGCCTGCAGCAGATCGTCTCCGCGCCCGGCTTCGCGGATGCCGAGGTCGTCGACACCGAGATGCGAGAGGCGCTGTGCATGCTCGTCCCCTCCCGGCGCGAGGGCTACGGCATGGTCGTCGTCGAGGCCGCCGCGCGCGGAACCCCAAGCATCGTGGTCGCCGGCGAGGACAACGCGGCGACCGAGCTGATCAGAGAGGGTGTCAACGGCACCATCGCACAACGGGCGGATCCAGAGACGGTCGCCGAGGCGATCGTGCGGGTGCATCAGGCCGGGAGCGCGCTACGCCACAGCACAGCCCGGTGGTTCGCTGAGAACTCAGAGTGGCTGTCGCTGGAGCACTCACTGCGGACCGTTCTGGACAGTTATCCGAGCGCCCGGGCGTAACTGTCCAGCGTCAGGCGCGCGGTGCGCTCCCACGTGAACTCGCGTACGCGTGCCAGGCCACGCGCGCGCAGGTTCTCGGCAAGCGCCGGATCGTCCAACAGTCGTTGCAGCGCTGAAGCGATCGCGGCCTCGTCGTGCGGCTCGAACAACAGCGCCGCGTCGCCGGCAACCTCCGGCAGCGAGGAGGCATTCGAGCAAGCAACGGGGACGCCGCGCGCCATCGCCTCCAGCACCGGCAGCCCGAAGCCCTCGTAGAGTGAGGGGTACGCGAACGCCTGCGCGACCGTCCATAGTCCCTCCAGCTCCTCGGCCGAGATCCACGCCGGAAACCGCACGTCACCGTCCATGCCGAGCGTCCGTGCGTGCTCGCGCAGCTCGGTCTCGTGCGCAGTGGGATAGCCGGGAACAACGAGAATCGGGCGGCTCTCGGAGGAAAGCCGCGCGAGCGCATTGATCAAGGCAAGCAGGTTCTTGTGCGGACGCTTTGCGGACAGGCTCAGCAGGACACGCCGCTCGCCGAGATCGAAACGCGCGCGCAGCTCGCCCTCGGCCAGTGGCTCCTCGCGCCGAACCGTGCCGCGGCCGAGCGGCACAACGTCGATGCGCTCGGAAGGGACACCGAGCAACTCGATCAGGTCACCGCGCGTGCTCTGCGAATCGGCGATCACCCGGTCCGAGCGGCGCGCCGCCCACGGCACGAGGACCTTCATGCCCTTCTCGCGAATGCCGGAGTGCGCCTCAGGGAAGCGCGCGTAGATCAGGTCGTGGATCGTCACGACTCGCCGGAAGCGCCCGCGCAGAGGAGCGGTGCTCGCCAGGCTGTGCACGAGGTCCACACCCGCGCGCGCGGCCAGTCGCGGCAGCAGCGCCTGCTCGCCGAGCACCCACTGCACGCGGTGTCGCGCGTTGACCGGGACCGTCACCGCCGGGAGCAGCTCGCCCCAGGGGCCATCGCCGGCCGCCACCGCCTCGCGATTGATAAACGCCGTAAAGCGCATCTCCGGCGGTGCCTCGGCGAGCAGTGCGGGAATCAGCTCGCGCGCGGCGACCTCCATCCCGCCGGTCTCGCCGGGTATGAGGAAGATCAGGTTCAGGCCGATGTGGATTTGCCGTCCGCTCAAGCCGTGAAAGGCTAGTGCCACCGCCAAGCCTGCCCTAGCATGGCGCCGTGGCCGCCTCGATCGACGTCGTCGTCCCTGTGCGCGACCACTACGCACTCACGATCGCCTGCTTGGAGCACCTGGAGCGCCAGACTGCTCCGCACCGAGTCATCGTGGTCGATGACGGGTCCGGCGACGGCACGGCCGCGCTGCTGCGGCGCGACTGGCCGCAGGTGACGACAATCGAGCTGGGCTCGAACCACGGGTTCACGACGGCCGCGAATCGCGGAGTGAGCGCTGGGGAGGGCGAGTGCGTGGTCCTGCTCAACAACGACGTCCAGCTGCATCCCGACTGCCTCGAGCGACTGGCGGCGCCGTTGGAAGCGGATGCGACTATCGGCTCGGTGGCCGCCCTCATGCTCGCGCCTGGAGAACGGACGATCGACAGCATCGGGGTCGCCGCAGACGTCACACTCGCCGGCTTCGCTCGCCTGCAGGGTCACCCCGTGACCGACGCGCGCCGATGTGAGCCGGTGCTCGCAGGCCCGGAGGGCACCGCCGGGGCCTACCGGCGTCGCGCCTGGGAGCAGGCCGGCGGACTCGACGAGACGATCCGCGCCTACATGGAGATCCTCGATCTCGCATTGAGGCTGCAGACGGCCGGCTGGAGGACGGCATGCGCGCCCGACGCCGTCGGCGTCCATCTGGGCTCGAGCACGTACGGTCGCCGCTCGGCCACGCAGCGGCGTCTGGCCGCCTTCAGCCGGGGCTACTTGTTGCGCCGCTACGGCGTCATGCTAAGTCGTGCCGCCGTGCGCGCGCTCGTCACGGAGACGATCGTCGTCGTCGCGGACATGCTCACGCGCCGTGACCCGCAGGCATTGCTCGGTCGCGTGGAGGGCTGGCGTGCGGGCAGAGGATGCGAGCGCCGTCCCTGGCCGCCGAGCGATGCAATCGACTCATCGATCTCGCTCGGCGAGTCCTTCGCGCTGCGCCGGGGTGCGCTGCGTGGTAAGAGCTCCTAAGCGGCCTGCCGCGGCGGCTCAGCGGACGCGGGCGATTCGCTCGAGCTCGCGCGCGCCGCGTCGACGGCCGCGCTGGATCTCGCGGCGCTCGCCCAGGACCTCTGGCAGGCCGCGCAGAGCGTCGCGCCAAACACGCAACCAGACCCCCAGACGCCTTTCCCAGAGCGCGAGGGCGAGGATCTTCACCTGCTGCAAGGCGAGCTCCGGAGCATGTCGCAGAAGCGCGCCGGCCGGATAGTCCTTGACGATCAGCCACAGCCAGTTGCGCCAGTTGAGGTAGGCCATAGACGGCGTCAGCGTCCGCCCGAGCGTGGCGCTGCCCATGTGGTAGGCCACCGCGGTGGGCACGTAGCGAACGTCAAAGCCCAGCAGCTGCGCGCGGAACGACCAGTCGACATCCTCGAGTCCCGCCACATACCGCTCGTCGAACTCCCCGATCTCCTCCAGCGCCGAGCGCCGGTAGATCACGACTGCACCGCACGCGGCGAAGATCGCGCAAGGCTCCTCGTAGCGGCCGTCGTCGGACTCCCCCTGACCCCGGCGGGTCGCAGCACCACGCCAGAAAAAGATGTCGCCCGCCCCGTCCAGCAGCCGTCGATCGTCGAAATCGCGCAGCTTCGCTGCGGCCGCGGCCGCCTCGGGGTGGGCGTCAAGCGCCGCAACCAGCTGCTCGATGCAGTCGGGTTCGAGCTCGACGTCGTTGTTGAGAAGCACGACGAGCTCGGTCGTCGATGCGCGCAGGCACTCGTTCATCGCGACAGTCACATTCACGTTGCGAGGCAGCGCGACGACCTCGACCTCCGGCCAGCTCATGCCGAGGAACTCGACTGAGTCGTCGCTCGAGCAGTCGTCGACCACGACCGTCCGGAACGGCTTGACGGTCTGTTGCGCAATCGAAGGCAGCAAGCTTTCGAGCAGGGCGCGGCCGTTGTAGCTGGGAATCGCGACGGTGACCCGCGAGCCAGGTGCCGCCCGACCCTTCGTCTCCCGGGCGTTCGGCTCGGGGTCACCCACGGAAAGCCTCCTCGCCGGATGACGGCGTGGGATCTGCGCTACGCCCCCACGCGAACGCGGAAAGCAGCCGCCGACGATCGAAGCTGCCGTTTGCATACGTGCGCGTCTGATTGTCGGCCACCATAAGCCCCTCCTGGTCGCCCTGCCAGAAGGTGCGGCTGAGCTGCCACTGCTCGCGCTCGTAGCAGCAACCGTCTCTGTCGACGACCAGCGCGCGCAACTCTCGTCGCTCAACCTGCCGTGTGAAGCTGTCGCGGCCGCTCTCGAGCGCCCAGGCGTCCATCTTGCGCTTGATCGCGCCGGTTCGCAGTGCGGCGAACGTCGTCCGCTCGACCATGAATGCGTTGGTTCGAACGTGAGCTGCGGGGAAGCCTTCGAAGCGCAGCAGTTGCTCTGGCATCGGGGGGAGCGTCTTCAATGTTGCCATCACCGAGCCGGCCAGCGAGCGTCGCGGCGGCGGATCCTCGTGCTCGTCGGCTCCTGGCGCCGCGCCTGCCAGTCTCAGCCCAAGCCGCGCGCGTGAATCCTGCTGTTCGCGCTCGATTGCGATGAACTGTTCGCGCGCGACCCTCCGCTCGGGTACAACGCCGCGATATGGATTGGGCAGAAACAGGGAGTTCAGCACGCCGGAGCGCAGACTCGCCCAGGAGCCCGTCGCACCGACGAGGCCGGCGCGCGGCTGATCCAGCCCGCCCGCCAGCTTCGCAAGCCAATCGGCGACCAGGATCGCGCTGTAGGAGTTCAGGAAGCACAGGCGCTCGTGCTCGAGGAGCGCCGCGGCCTGTGCGTAGGCGACAAGATCCTGCACCGGCTCTCCGAGCTCGAGCAGCCGATGCTCGGTTCCCTCGAGCTCTGCCACAAGCGCCGGGCGGCGCTCGCTGCCCACGCCGTTGAAGAGCACCACGAGCTCGTGCTCGACACCTGCGCCGTGGCGTCGGTAGGAGGAGAGGAACTCGTGCAACGGCTGTGTCCCGAGCGGGCCCCAAACGAGATAGACCACCGCGATCACGACTGTCGACCTGCGCGATCGTGGCCCAGTCGGGCGAGCCGCGGTGCGAGGTCCAACAGCTCGCGCGGGAACGCCCGAACGCCGAGCAGCACGATCACGAAGAGCACGGTCGAGAGGACGAGCAGGACGATCGTCGGCACGCCGATGCCGGTCAGGGCCAGCGGGATCAGGGCAACGGCGGCGGCGATCGCCACCCGAGGCAGGATGCGGACCGAAGGACGTAGCTGGGGTCTGCCCCGGGCAACGGCGAACGCCTGGACGATCGCGGCGACGATCTCCGCGACTGCCGTCCCGATTGCGGCGCCGCGCGAGCCGTCCAGAGGGATCAGCGCGGCGACGAGGGCGCCGTTGAGGACCAGTGCGGAGACGCTGATCACGAGGATCTGCCGGTACAACCCAAGGCTGAGTAGTCCGTTGCCCCAGACGACGCTCACGAACATCGCCCCGAGGCCGACGCCCTGAATCGCCAACACCGGGACGGCGGCTCTGAAGTCGGCTCCCCCGATGATCTTGATCGCAAGCGGCGCACCCACTGCGATTGAGACGGCGACCCAGGCGCCGACGATGACGGACACTTCGTAGACCCGACCCAGCGCATACCCGAGGCGCTCGTGGTCGTCCCGCGCAGCCCGGGCGAAGATCGGAAATGCCGAGCTCGCGAGAAGCCCCGGCACGAGGGTGAGAACCTCGATGATGCGAAACGAGGCGCTGAAGTATCCGAGCTGCGTGGCGCTCGAGAGAGCCGACACGAGCAGGATCGACATCCGGAAGTACAGCGCCGAGGCAGCGACGGCCGCCGCATAGGGCAACATCGCCCGCGTGAACGTCCGCCAGCGTCGGAGGCTGAAGGTGGGAATCAGGGACCGCGTACCGCGAACGAGCGGCACCGTGGCGAGCAGCACCAACAGGCCCACCGGGATTGAGATCCCGAGAAAGGGCAGCAGCCGCGCCCCGAGAAGGACCAGCAGCACGGTGGAGACGGTCGTGAGCAGCTGACGCGCGAGATCGAGAGCTGAGACCCAGCCGAGCCGCAGGCCGACGACGAGCGGCAGTGCAAAGTTGTCCTGACTGGCCTGCAGCAGCAGGCCGACGCCCGCGAGCGCCACTCCCGCCGCGAGCGTGCTCGAGTACGCCGCCCAGGCGATTGCCGTCATCGCGCTTGCGCCGATGACCGTCAGAGTGATCCGCAGGCCAAGGAGGTCACGCGCCAGCGGCCAGCGCTCCTCCGCCGGACGCGTCGCGATTTCGCGCACGCCGATCGCGGTGAGTCCGAGATCCGAGAGCGCGCCGACGATCGCCACGAGTGACATCGCCGTCACGTAGCGTCCGGTGTCCTGAACGCCGAGGTGGCGGAACAGCAGCGCGGCCGACACCGCGCTGACGAGCGCCCCGGCTAGGTAGCCGCCCACGCGCAGCGCGCCGCCGCGGACGGCCGCCGGTCCGGCCGCCGTCGTCGCGAGGAGGTCGAGCGCAGGCGCCGCGCCGGTCGCATCGGGCGCAGCGGGACGCCTGGCGAGCTCGTCGGACGCCGCGCCACCCGTCCGCCGGGTCTGGTCGAAGTCAGACTCGCCGCCGGAGCCGCCTGATGGAGGACGTGCGGGTGCGATGGCCGGGGATGCTAGAACCCCGGCGTGACTGTCTCGGATCCGGTCGGCACTGCCGCCGCTACTGCGGGGAGCGCAAGGGCCGCTCGCGGCGCTCGGCCGCTTCGAACGTAGGCAGCCGGATGGAGTGGCGGCGAGGAGCATGCTGACGCGTCTCAAGGCCGAGCTATACGCGGCTCGGAGAGACCGCGAGCTCAATGGAGTCGCGGACCAGCTCAGGGGTGCTATCGCGCTCGAGCCGGGAGGTCCGAGCGCAGTGTTTGGGCGGCTCGGAGTGACGCCGGTGTATTCGCGCCTCGCCGCGCTGGACACGCTCGACTACTCGAACCGCACGCTGTGGTCCGACCCCGACGGGGTCGGGATCGAGCCGCGGGAACGCTTGATCGGCGAGGCCAGCCACCTCGAGGACGTCCTTGACGACTCCTACGACGTGCTGATCGCCTCCCACGTTCTCGAGCACCTGGCCAATCCGCTCGGCGCGTTGGCGGAATGGCAACGCGTGGTCCGGCCCGGCGGTCATCTGCTCCTCGTCCTGCCCCACCGCGACGGCACGTTCGATCATCGACGCCCCCCAACCTCGATCGATCACATGCGCGAGGACGCCGTTCGGGAAACGGGAGAGGACGACCTGACCCACCTGGAGGAGATCCTCGCGCTGCACGACCTCGAACGTGATCCCGGGGCACCCGACCGGGAGGCCTTCGAGCGCCGCTGCCGCGAGAATCCATCAACGCGGGCGATGCATCACCACGTGTTCGTCTCGCGAACGGCCGCCGAGATGTGCGAGGCCGCCGGACTGCGCCTGCTCCTGCTGCGACCGATGCAGCCCTGCAACATCTTGTGCCTGTGCCGGGTTGGCGACGGCCGCGACGGCGACTTGAGCGCGTCCGAGCTGTCGATGACCCTGCGCCGCAGCCCGTTTGCGTCCGATCGCGAAGCACCCGCATGACAGTGGAGCTCATGCTGCGCCGCCCCCCTTCGCGCCTGCAATGCCGGCGCATCGGCCCGCTCCGCGCGACTACGGTTCCTTGCGCATCACAACTGTGAAGGTGGAGCCGCGATGGCCGGTACGCTCCAGCGGCGCCAGCGTGCGACCGACCGCCAAGGCCGAATGGCCCACGAACCATGGCGTCGGGCCTTTGGCCGGGTGGCGTCTCATCGCGTTGACCCAACCGAACGTATTGAACTCGAGCCCTTCAGGGTCGTTGGTCGTTATCGTCACCCTGCGCATTCCGAGCGCCTTACCCCTCTTGATGAGCGCGTCGGGAGGGATCAGGGAGAGATGCCGGGGAGCATCGAGATGAGGCCACCGACTTCCCAGAAGGCGAAACTGGAGCGAGCGAGGGTTCGGCACCCCGATCGCCAGCACTCCTCCCGGTTCCAGCTTGTCCACGATCCGCTCGAGGACCTCCGCCGGATTGGAGAGATGCTCGAGGACGTGCCACAGAGCCACGGCCCGAGCCGGAGCGAGCGATCCAAGCACCTCCAGCGGGCGGTCGGTGCAGATGGCCCTGATCCCCTCCTGCTCGCTCAGATACCGACAGCAGCGCTCGTCCATCTCGATGGCGCTGACGTCGAAGCCAGCGACCTGCGCGGCCGATGCGAACGCGCCGGTCCCTGAGCCGATCTCGATCAGATGGCCCGGCGCTACGTGCTCCAGTAAGAGCGCGACCCGGTAGGACGCAGACTCCATGCGTACCGGGTTGCTCTTCCAAGTCGGTTCTCCATCGGGACCAAAGTGGTAGTAGTCGCCCTCGTAATAGCGACCCAGATCCGGCGGAGGATCAACCAGAAAAACCGTCCCGCACACCTGACAACGCGCATAGGCGAAACGCTCCTCGGTGATCTCGCGGTTGCGATCTCGCGCATAGAAGGCGCGCGCGCTCGAGCCATCGCACAGCGGACAGCAACTCCGACTCATGGCGAGGCCGCAATGTACTGAAGCCCGTCGATCTGCATAAGCGTCATGGGGTGCATGTCCGCCCCCGCAACCCCTAGTACCACTACCTCCACGGCGATGCAGGTTAGTCGACCCCGGGTGCCCTCAGGACTCGAAGTCCGTGCACGGCGGCTGGTCGACCGCGGGCAGCCCGGACTGGTCGAGCACCGCGATCTTCCTCTCCTGGGCGGCGACCGAAACCGCTCCACCCGGACAGAGCTCGAGCGCGTCAGTGCAGATCCGGCTGCTCGCTTAGCCGCAGCGCCGAGCGCCATCGAAACGTCTTCGGACACTTGGTTGCGCGTCCAGGGGTCTTTGAGCAGATCGAGCCCCAGATCGCGCCCGGCGCCTACGGCACCAGCGTGAAGCCGGCGACGTGCCGCGGCTTGACCGTGGCGAAGTGGCGGCGATCGAGCGTGGCGATCGTGTCGAGCTCATGGCGCTCTGCGAGCGCGACCACCGAGGCGTCCACGACGCCGAGCGGCAGGTCGAGGTACTGCTCCGTCAGCTCGGCGATCCGCTCCCACTCGGGGTCGAGGACCGGTTCGACCACCAGCTCGCCGCCGGCCACCGCGCGCGCAAACGCGAGCTCGGCGTGGGGCCCGATTTGGTCGCTGAGCAGGTAGGAGACCTCCGTCACGACGAGCGCCGGCACGAGCAACGGCCGGTCGGCGCTCGACAGCAGCTCCACGCATCGGCGGTGATGCTGGTCACGTGTCGCCGCGGCGGCGTAGAGCGGACCGGCGTCGACCAGCAGCACTACGCCGAGCGGCCCGACTTGGGGCGTCCGGACTTGCGCCGCGCGACGGCCTTCCCGACGAACTCGTCGACGCGCTCGGAGGCGTCCGTGGGCGACCCCTTGCCGACCGAGAAGAAGCTCAGCCGTCCGTCGGCGGTGGGTTGCGGCAGCTGCCGGTCGATCGCCTCGCGAGCGACGTCGGCAATCGAGCTGCCGCGCCGCCTCGCCTCGAGCCTCAGGCGCGCATCGACATCGTCGGGGAGCATGATCGTCGTTCGCTTCACGCATACAGCATAACGCATCACGCCTACCGCTCCCGCACCCCCACCACATTCGAGGAGCCGGCAGCGAATGGGTAGTCGGACTCCGGTTCGGAGAGCACGCGGAACTGGTAGGCGGCGGGGCCGGGAAACTTGAACCGGTAGCTCGCCCGGTAGCGGCCGCGCGCGTTCGTGCGGACCACGTCGAACTCGATCCACGGGCTGCCCGGCGAGCGCGCCTCGAGCACGAGCTGCTTGCCCTCACGCGGGACGGGTCCACCGAGCAGACGTCCGCGAAAGAAGATGCTCCGCCCCACGCTCGCCGTGCGCGGCGCGACCTCGAGCGCGACTCCGGCGCGCACGCGCAGGATCAGCGTGCTCGTCGCCACCGGCGGCGAGTCGCCCAGGTGGCTGCGATAGGCAAGCCGCAGCGTGCTCGACGATGCGCCGCCGCCCACCCGCACGCTGAAGCGTCCGTCCGGGCCAGTCCGCGGGCTCGCCATCGCAACAGGTCTCGAGCCCTGAAACGCCGGCGTCGCGCTCACGTCGATCAGCGCGCCCGAGATCGGCCCGCCGCCCGGAGCCGTCAGCCGGCCGACGACCGTGGGCGCGCGGCCGTACCGGCTCGTGACGCTCGCCCTGCTGGTGCCCTTCCAATGCGCCACCAGCGTCGCCTGCGCCGACGCGTTCGTCCCGTTCGGCGGTCCAATCCCCGGCGGGTTCGCGACCGTTACTTCGCGGTCCAGCACCGGCGCCGCGTTCCCCGCGGCGTCGATCACCGTGACGATCAGGCGGTGCGGCCCGTTGCTCACGCTCGTCGTGTCGAACCCCATGTCCGCGCTCACCGACCCGAGGCACGGCTGCACGTACAGGAACGCCGCCCTCCCGTCCGTCGTCTGCCCCACGTTCCTGCACCGCCCGCCGTCTTCGTTCACGACCGACGCCTGCACGACCTGTCCGTCCACGCTGAACACCGCCTCATACACGCCCGACCCGGGGTCCGTCGCGCTGAACGCGATGTCGCTCGTGCCTCTTACCGACGGCGCTGTCGCAAGTTCGCCGCTGACGTTGCTTGCGCTCGGCCCCTCGTTCTGTTCGAGCGTTATGTCCGCCGCGTATAGGTTGACCACCGCCGCATAGCCATTGGGATCGGCTGTGCCCGATGGGCATTCAAATCCTGATCCTCCGATGCACGAGGCGTTCATAAAGAGGCTCGGGCCCAGATTTGGGCCCGGAACGATCAGACGATTTTCAGGCGACAGCGGTTGACTGGGATTCCCTACACCCACCGGACACTGCGAGTCGCCCTCGCATTGCGCGAAGTCGTCGACGGGAGTGCCGAACAGGTTTTCCGGTCCCGCAAACCAGAACTCGTATACGGCACTGACCGTCGCTCCACCGTCCGCGTCTCCCGCACGCCACACGGTCGCGCCACCGATCGCCTCACCCGTGGGCGCGGCAAACGCCCACGTCGCACGGTCGGCACCAGCAAGGCGCGCGGCCTGGGCACCAAGTGCCGCAACTAAACCACCGTTCGGCTGCGAACAGGAGTCCACCGTGTACGAATGGCTTCCGGCCACCGACCCGCTCCACCCATCCGCCGGGGCAGCTTCCCCCGACGGCGTCCGGCACGAATAGACGTGGTACTCGCCCGCTTGGGCGGTCACCGGCGAGGCGGCCAACGCCACGGCCGCCACCGCACCGAGCGTCGCCGCGAGCAACGCTCTTCTCGAGATCCGCTGGGCCACCGACACCATCTCCACCTCATGTCCATACGAGACGTCTGATGCCCCCTCTCCAAATTGTTCCATATCTTCGGCGCCCGCGACGCCTGCAGCTGTGGTGACCGGCGCCGGCTGCGCTGGGGCAGGGACGCGCGAACGCGTCTCCCAAGAAAAATGTCTAGGACGCGCGCTCTAGACGGAGAACCTGATCGGCAGCTCCGCGAGCCCGTAGATCCCCGAGACGCTCTCGTACACCGGCTCTCCGTCGAGCTCGAGCCCGTGCAGGCGCTGGGAGAGGAACGCCAGGCCCTCCTGGAGCTCGACCCGCGCGAGGTTCGCGCCGAGGCAGTAGTGGACGCCGGCGCCAAACGTCAACGGGCGCGCGCGACCGCGGTCGGCGGTGATGTCGAAGCTGTCCGCCCCCCCATCCCCCGCGGCGTCCTCGTCGAGGTCGCGGTTGCCCGTGAACGCGCACACCATCACGATCGACCCCTCCGGGAACGTCACGTCGCGGTAGGAGATCTCCTCGGTCAGGATGCGCGCGGTGAACGGCGTGATCGGCTCATACCTCAGCGCCTCCTCGACCGCGCGCTCGGCCAGCCCGGGGTCGTGCGCCAGAAGCGCCCACTGCTGCGGGTGCTCCGCCAGCAGCCTGATCGCGTGCGCGAGCTGGCTCTGGCTCGTGTCCACGCCGCCGACCAGCACGTTGAACACGAGGTTTATGCACTCCACGTCTGACAGCTTCTCCCCCTCCTCTTCCGCCTCGATCAGCTTCGAGATCAGATCGTCGCCCGGGTCCTTCCGCCGCGCTCGCACGAGCCCCTCCGCGTACTCGTAGAACTCCGCCACCGCCTGCTCGATCCCCTCGCGCTCGCTCGCCATGCTCGTCGCGTCGAACTGCCGCTGGATCCAATTCGACCAGTGGTGCAGCCGCGGCGCGTCCTCGAGCGGAGCGCCCATCACCGTGGCGATCGCCAGCGACGGATAAGGCTTCGCGAACGCCTCCACGAACTCGCACCGGACCGTCCCGTCCGCCGGCCTGGCGCCGTTGGACCCGGCGGGCGTCGACACGGCGATCGCCTGCGCGAGCAGCTGCTCCAGGAACTCTCTCATCACCGGCCGGTAGCGCTCGACCGCGCGCGGGCTCAGCGCCGGGTTCACCAGACTGCGCAGCCGCGTGTGGTCGGCTCCGTTGACGTGCAGGATGTTCCGCTTCATCTGCTCATACAGCGGCCCCTCGCCGACCTCGAAGATCTCCGCGATCTTCATCCCCGGGAAGATCGCCGAGCGCGTGCGCAAGAAGAACTCGCCCGCCTCGCGGTCGAGCGTCATATAGCCAAACGGCGCCTGCGCGAGCCAGCCTTGCGAGCGCACCTCCGCCATCGCCGCGTGGAAGCGCTCGCCGCGCATCTCCGGGTCGGTGTGGTCGAACGTCGGGAGCTCCAGCTCTCCTACCAGCGCCATCGCATGAACGCTAGCGCGCGGAGACCCAGCCGGGGCGGGGCCCTCTACCGGGCCAGCTTCTTGCCCGGGTTCAACAGCCCCTTCGGGTCAAACGCTCGCTTGAGGTGCTCGTGCACCTCGACCGCCCGCGCGTCCCACTGCGCCTGCAGGCGCCCCCGCTTCAGCCACCCGACGCCGTGCTCGCCCGTTATCGACCCGCCGAGTGAGATCGCAAGCGCGAACAGCTCCTCGCCCGCCGCCTGCGCCACATCGAGCTCCTCCTCGCGCGCCGGGTCCACGAGGACCGTCGCGTGCACGTTTCCCTCACCCCCATGTCCCCACGCGCACGAGCGCAACCCGTGGCGCGTCGCGATCTCCTCGAAGCGCTCGAGCCCCTCCTGCAGCCGCTCGAGCGGGAACACGACGTCCTCTGACACCTTTCCCCCGCGCACCGCCGTCACCACCCCGTTGAAGCCGTCGCGCCAGCGCCACAGCCCGGCGACGTCTCCCGGCTCCTCGATCGCCATCGCCGCGCCCGCCAGCAACTCGACCAGCGCCTGGCGCTGCGCCTGCGCGTCCGCAGGCGTGCCGTCGACCTCAACCAGCAGCGCAAACCCGCTATCCGCCGGCACCGCCCCCGGATATGAGCCCGCGACGAATCGCAGCGTCTCGCCGTCCAGGAACTCGAGCGCCGACGGCCGCATGCCCGCCGCCAGCACGTCGAGCATCGCCGCGCACCCTTGCGCGCGCGTTCGCACGAACACCATCGCCGCGATCGCCATCTCCGGCGCCGGCAGTAGCCCCAGCCGCACCGCCGTGATCACCCCGAGCGTCCCCTCCGAGCCGACCATCAGGCTCTTCAGGTCATACCCCGCCACGTCCTTGCGCGACCACCCCCCGAGCTGCACCAGCTCACCCGGCGCGAGCACGACCTCTAGGCCCGTCACCCACGCGCCCGTCACGCCGTACTTCAGCGCGTGCGGCCCGCCCGCGTTCGTCGCCACGTTGCCGCCGATCTGCGACTGCTCCGCCGCGCCCGGGTCCGGGCCGAAGAACAGCCCGTTCTCGCGCGCCAGCCGCTGGACGTGGCGCGTGCTCACCCCCGCTTCCGGATGGATGCGCCACAGCGCCGGCTCGAGCTCGCGCACGCCCCGCAATCGCTCCAGCGAGCACACCACCCCACCCTCCGTCGCCACCGCCCCGCCCGTCAGGCCGGTGCCGCCGCCGCGTGGCACTATCGGCACGTCGTGCGCGTAGCACCATTGCACCACCGCCGCGACCTCCGCCGCGCTGCCCGGGAGCGCGACCGCCTGCGCGCGACCCTCTACGCCCCGGCGGCGCGACGCGTCCTGGTTGTACGGCGATCCCGGCGGCGGTGCCTGCAGAACGTGCTCGGCGCCGAGGAGCCGGCTGAGCTGATTGTGCATCGCGGGAGGCATCGGTGTGTAGGTGTGTGGTCTCTGCGGTTCGGTATCACTATGGCTATACGCGAGGCGCTCCCGTTACGGGCGGCGCCACACCGAAGAATAGGATCAGGCCTGCCCAGCGAGTGCCCGGATCGGGGCCCCGCCGCCGTTGCCCAGCCCGCCGTGGCGGGGCGTCCGCGGCGCGAAAAAGCCGCACTTTGCGATCTTCTGGCGGCAGATCCGCGCAAATGCCTTGCCTTCGCCGCCTTCCTCGCCATACGCTCGCGCGTGGGCATCTCGGACTTGGGGGGCGAGAGTTCGCGGTGGGCAACCAGACCCGCAAGGGGGAACAGGAGAGGGGCAAGGAGATGACGAAACTGTACGCAGCATTCGCACCGCTGCTGGCCGTAGGCGCATTCGCGCTGGCGCCAGCGCTGGCGCAGGCCGAACCGTATTGGACCAGCAACGGCAAAATCCTCAAAGAAGGCCAAGTCGAGACGGTCAAAACGAGCGGCGCGCTCACGTTTCATTTGCTCGCCAAAATCGTGAAATGCAAGCTAACAGACGAAGAGACGATCGAAAACCCCGTGGGAGCGGGGGCCGGCACCGATGTGCTCAAAACCTTCACGCTGACAGGCTGCGCTCCCAAACCCATATCCTGTCCTGGCGGTTTCAAAATCGAAATCATCGCGCACGGCCTACCGTGGGCCACCGAACTCACCGGGTCCCCGATCAGGGATAAGATCACCGGCATGGAAATTGAAGTGAAGTGCAGCAACAACACGGTGCTTGAAACCTATAAAGGGACGCTGACGCCGGCGGTCGGCAACAGTCTGCTCGAATTCGGCGCCGGCTCGGGCGAACTCGAAAACCCGATCACCAAAGAAATGGCCAGCATCACCGGCAACGACGCGCTCAAAGGTCCGGCGGGAGACATGAAAATCGGAGCCGAAAACGTGGAACACGAACCGCACTGGTACAGCAACGGCAAACGCATAGCAGAAGCCACGCCAGAGGTCGTCGCGACCGGCGGCACGCTTGTGCTCAATTCCGGTGGCACCGTCGTCAAGTGCGCCGTCAAAGATTCGGAGACGATCGAAAACCCCGTTGGAGGGTCAGCCGGCGTGGACGAAATCACGGCGTTCACGCTCGTCAAATGCACAGGCGGACCGTGCCCGAAATCGGTGACATTCGCGGCCAATGGCTTGCCATGGGCCACCGAACTGATCGCCGGGCCCCCGATCAGGGACGAAATCGTGGGCATTGAACTGGAAGAGAAATGCAAAAACGCATTCCTCCATCTGTTCGAAGGCAACCTGACACCGGCCGTGGGCAACAGCCGGCTCGAATTCGGCGCCGGTTCGGGCGAACTGGAAGAAGGGGGATTGAAAGCCGCGTTCACCGGCAATGACGTCCTCAAAGGTCCCGTCGGAGACACGAAAATCACGGCCGAAGATCCGTAGAGAAGGGGCCGAAGACCCGTAGGGAAGGAGTTGCAGCGGTGGCTGGGCCTAGTCGGCGCCCAGTCACCGCTGCAGTCGTGCTAGTCAACGATACGAGCGGCGCGTGGGGCCAGGGCGGGCGCGACCGTGGCTACCACAACGACGTCACTCCGTAGGCTGCGAGCGCGGGGTCGCGCGTCACGATCGGGATGCGCTCGCTGAGCGCTTGGGCGGCCAGCAGGCGATCGAACGGGTCGCGATGGGCTCGGCCGCCGACCTCCGGATACGGGAGGTCCTGAAGGCGCGCAAGATGCTGCCAAGCGATCCCAAGAAGGCCGAAACCGTCGGCCTGCACCTGCTCGGGCCAATCGGAGTCGATCGGCAGCTTGCCGAGTGATCGCTTGACGGCGATCTCGACGGCGGTGCCCGCGCCCACCAGCGGAGCCTGGGCCCCCTCGATCGCCCGGCGGGCCCCTCCGGAGAGATGGTCGTCGGCGCCGAGCCACCACAGCAGGGCGTGCGCGTCCACGAGCAGATGCGTCACGCCGAGATGCCGAGCGCTTGCGCTACGTCCTCGGGCCACTCGTCGAAGTCCTCCGGCACGCTCACGCGGCCTCGCATCCGCCCCGGGGCTCGCTTGGCGGTGCCCTCATCGCCTCCGAGCGCCACGAGGCGGGCCACGGGCTGGCGCCCCCGCCGGAGGACGACCTCCTCACCTTGTTCTGCCTGCCGCACGAGCTTGGAGAGCTGGGTCTTGGCCTCGCCTATCGTGTACGTCGACGACACAGCCCCAGGGTAGCCAACCTGGCCAAGTTGGTCAAATCTGCGCGCCAAGCAGGTAGCATGTCGCTCTCCATGGCGGTCACCCCCAAGCCTCGCGAGCAGGCCGGCGAGCCCGACTCAAATGGGGGGATGCGGGCCTTCCGCACGCTCTCCGGCGAGCCCGTGCGCGAGCTCTACACCGCCGCGGACCTCCCCGCCGGCGCCGGCGGCGACGGCCCCGAGGACCCGATCGGGCGCCCCGGCTCCTACCCCTTCACGCGCGGCATCTACGAGTCGATGTACCGCGGGCGCCTGTGGACGATGCGCCAGTTCGCCGGCTTCGGCACCAGCGAGGAGACCAACGAGCGCTTCCGCTACCTGCTCGACCACGGCCAGACCGGCCTCTCGACGGCGTTCGACATGCCCTCGCTGATGGGCCACGACTCCGACCACGCCCGCTCGCTCGGCGAGGTCGGGCGCGAGGGCGTCGCCGTCGACACGCTCGACGACATGCAGACGCTCTTCTCCGGCATCGACCTCGGCGAGGTGTCCGTGTCGATGACGATCAACGCGCCCGCCGCGATCATGCTCGCCTTCTACGTCGCCGCGGCCGAGAGCGACCCCGCCGGGCGCGGGCCGGTGCCGCCCGAGCGCCTGTCGGGGACGATCCAGGCGGACATCCTCAAGGAGTACATCGCCCAGAAGGAGTGGTGCTT
>Ga0182024_10007579_pt1 | contig 23349 bp, 26 predicted proteins | sample P32metaG_FD_120480 | JGI IMG/M metagenome (GOLD analysis project Ga0182024, IMG submission 120480) | Permafrost microbial communities from Stordalen Mire, Sweden - P3-2 metaG (Illumina Assembly) | ecosystem: Environmental > Terrestrial > Soil > Wetlands > Permafrost | place: Sweden: Stordalen... | reverse complement strand
GGCGTAGGGCTTGGCGAACTTGGTCGACAAGTTGTCGATAGACGGGAAGACCCGAGTGTCGGTCCAGCCGGAATTGGATCAACGGCTGGTCCCCCATAACTACTAATATACCAGAGGATTAGTACAGTCTTCACCGACATGGTCAGTTAGATGCGGGCCATGCACGGATGAGTCGGTTGGCCTCCGGCTTCCAAGTCCAGCCTCAACAACGAAATTGCGAGCCGTTGACCTCATATTGATGGCGGGGAGCGGAGTAGCGATCGTGTGGGCCGGTCACGTACAGAACGGTGCTCCCGAACACCGAAACCCTTGCAATACCGCCTGGATACAGCCGGTTCCGTGCGCCTATGAGGTAGGGCGACTCGGTTCATCGGCGCATCCCGTTTGATCCGCGCAAAATGGCGCACCAGACCGGCCTTACCCAGATTGGGGGTCAGTGCCGCAGGGGGAACCTCGCACGGTGACGGCCCACGTCAAGCAGGACGCTGCTCGAGACGTCCCGTATGCCCCGCCCGGTGAGACGCCTGGTGAAGGGCGTCGTGCGGTTCAGGTGTTGAACGGGTCGCACTCCGAATGGGTAGATCCCCACTCCCCCTCTCGTTCGGAAGGCCCAGGTCAGACAGTCGGTCGGTCTGAATTCGCAATGTAGAGGCCGACTGTTCGAGTCCGTTCACCTCCACCGACCGGGACGGTGCGCGAACCGCATCGTCCTGATGGTGACCCCCACCGACAGGACAACGGAAGATCGGTTGGATGGCTTCTCGGCTGTCCACTCTGATTTCGTGGATCAGGGATTGGAGCAGTGATTTTGACCAGTGCACTCGATCCACCGGCTACCGCCTTCGTTACGCGCTGACGAAGCTCGCCCGGTTCGGCCGAGATGGGGGCAACAGGGTCGGCTGCTGGCAGCTCCGCGTCGAGTTCGAACATACGAGCTCGCAACGCCGTCGGCTTCGCCCCAAGTTGCTTCACCCGTTCGCCACAGATCTCTTCGGGCATCGTTCCTTTCTCGAAACGCGTAGGTAGCGGTCGATCCCGGTCTCCACCTTGTCCAACTCGGCCTGGAGAGCGGCTCGTTCCCTGTCGTGAGGTGACTCATCGAGGTCGGCTCGCACTTGCGCTTCGGAGATGGCCTTGGAGAACAGATCCGGCCAGATCGACGTCCGCTGAGTGTCGCCATTCTGCCCTCCAGTCTGAACAGTGGTTCCTTGTTGGCGTGAAGATGGGCCGGCTCAACGGCTCACCTTCCTACGGCAGTCTCTGCGCAGCCAGCTTTCGACGGGACGGGAACTGGGGGCGGTTCGGGGATGCACCGATACCGGAACACCGTCGGCTATGGAACCGGAATCTCTGGCACTCGGGAACGGATTCCGGGTCCGGTGCTGGATCCGCTCCAGTCTCGGCTGGCGGTGCCACCACGGTCTCGGTGCCGACGTGCCCGAGCTGGGTGCCATATTCTACGGAGTTTCCAGGACAGGACGGCGGACCTCCGTCGGCGGGTGACACCTAGTCGCACCTTCACCCACCGATGGAACACGACCGCTGTAGTACCGGACGAAGCGCGACGTTCGCTTTCCTAGTTGACCCGCCTGCCATCCGTGTATATGGTCAGTGTCACATTAGTCTCGCCGGGGGGGAGCACGTCGATGGAGATGGGCGCCTAGGGGGCGAGAACACGTATTGGGGGGTCGAACACGTGCCATCGACGGGCCGAGAAGCGAATCCCCCCCGTTTACCTCCTGACACGGAGGCATTCGTCGATTTGGTCTGCGAGGAATTCGACCTGGACCGTAGGCCGCGTCTCGACGAAGACCTGGTCGAAGGGGTTGGGCTGGACTCGCTGGACCTGTTCCATCTAGTTGTGTTCATGGAAGAGCTCGCGGGGATCGACGAGCCCGAAGTTCTGGATGGAGCGTTCGAATACCCCGTGTTGACATCATTGCAGGATGCCTACTCCTGTCTGTGTGAGCTCCTGAGTCTCGAAACGCTCGAAACAGAACTTGCAGAACCTGATCGAACCTCGGATGCTCAGCCCGACTCAGACTCGCTCCCCCAGGGGCTGCCGGTCCCATGAGGCTTGCCTCAGTCACCGATTTGGAAGAAGACACCCTTGACTGCAAGCTGGTCCGCCGATTCGTTGACGAAGCCCTCAACGGATGCGATCTCTCAGTCGTGAGAGAGATCCTAAGCACCCGATTTCGCGATCATGACCCAGTCCGTCTGCCAGGCCAGGTCGATGGTCCGGAGAGTTTCGGAAGCATTCGCCACGTCGAGAGCCTCGTCGAGTTCTTGGCGCAGCCCACCGTCGACGTCGCCTTCGGGCTCGAAGATCTGTTCGGTGCGGGTGGACGCGTCGGATATCGCCTTTTCGGACAGGGGACTATCTCGCTGTCCCCAGAAGAACGCGCCCTCGGCGAGTCTGGGCCAGGCCTTCCCGAAGGAAAGCTCCTGGGCGACCGCCTCGTCATGGAGTACTCGTCGACAGGCATCTTCGGCGTCAAAGGCGGGCGCATCGTTGAACGATGGGGCCCGGTGGTGTTCAGGTGAGCACTGGCGAAGCACCTGGGGTAGTCCGAGGAGATTTGAGCCCACTCTTGGGTGAGGGTGAGTCCACCGGAAGTAACGGACGCGCCAGGCGGGATCGGGACCTGAACCCAGCACCGAGGACCGGTCGGTGGGTCCAGCTGGTCCCACTGACCGCCGAGTACGAGGAGTTCGCCTACCGCCTCGCTGTAGACGAGGTCACCGGTGTGCGTTGGCGCCTCGGCGGCAGCGTGCCGACGCCCGAAGCGCACAGAGAGCACCTTATCGCCGGAGCGTTCAACCAATTCGTGGTCCTAGAGCGACGTACCTCGGTTCCGATTGGGCATCTGATCTCATACGGCGTCGACCTCAACCACGGCATCGGCTATGTCGGCGGGGCGATGGTGGATGAGGCACAGGCCAGCGGCCTTGGCATCGAGGCCACCTACTTGTACCTGCGTTACCTATTCGAGACCTACCGCCTCAGGAAGCTCTACTTCGAGATGCCCGAGTACAACCTCGGCCAAATGGCAGGCGGTGTCGGAACCATCATGAAAGAAGAGGGCCGGCTTCGTGACCACAGCTACTACGGGGGCCGACTCTGGGATCGAGTCTTCCTCGCTCTGTATCGCGAGGACGTGATGGCGCTCAGCTTAAAGGAGCTGGGGCGGCGTAAGAAGCTCCGGACCGAAGGTGTGGTCGATCCCGAGGAGGGGCAAGCATCAGCGAAGGGGGTGACGCCAACCAAGCATTAGAGGTCCACAATTAGCGATATCGAGTTTACGAACTAGCGAATATCCACAAACCATGTTTGTTACATGGAAGTACAAGGAGAATAAACAATGCGAGCTTATTCAGTCGAGGGGAAAAGAAAAGCTGTACGCATGGCGACCCGAGCGGCCCTGGTCGCGCCCCTAGCCGCTGGAGTAGGTGTATTTGCAGGCAGCCTTACCCCAGCTACAGCTGCATCAGCATCGACGGCATCCGGGCGGGTGGTACCTCTACCGAATGACGTTGGCGAGCACTGCGGTGGCTGGAGCAACGGGACACAAGCATGCGGTTGGCTGGTGGGAAGTGTCGGCGCCAACAACCAGAGCGGTGGGGCAGACGGTTTCTCAAATAACAACGATTGCCACCACGCCGAATTGTACGACGCCGCTAATGGCTGGCATGTCAACGGCAAGGAAATCTGCGGACCCCATTACATTGCATTGGCTTCGGCTGGTGGGATCCCTGCAGGCGAGTACTATTCGTACATCTGGGACGACACCAACGGCACCCACTTCGCCAGCAGCGTTGACATAGGCCAGATGAAAAACTAGATAAGCAGGCGCCCGCCCGTGCCCGGCAGGTCCTCGTGACGACTCTGATGGTGGGTCGAGGAGTAGCCAGCAAACAAGATCACTCGACAAGGACTTGCCGGGTAGGCACACGGGCATGATTGGGAAGATGGTTGATGGTGGCGCAGAAGTATGGGCGTCGTGGGGTGGGGGCACCGGAGCTAAGGGTTTTTCATGAGTTTCAAGTTCGGAGATCTGCGAATCCTCGTCCTGGACGAGCGAACCAACGGACTCGACCCAGAAGGTATTGGGACACACTGTTTTGAGCCGGCCAATCATCGCTATGTTGGCGATGATTGACCGCGGTGGATACCGGTCCGCGGGCGCTGACGGAGGGTCTTCAACTTCGGCCAAGCAGGCCTTCATGGCTCGATGGGAGCCAGCCCACTCAATCAGCCAGTCATGGCCATCGTGAACAGTTTTGACGGCCGAGGATACTGTCTCGTTGCATCTGATGGTGAAATGTTCGGCCTCGGCGATGCGGCATCTACTGGCTCCAGGGCCTGGCATCGCCTCTGTGTCCCGATAGTGGGCGCATCGGCCTGGACGGCCACAACGTGAGGTCGTCATTGCATCCAGCGGGTAGTGGTTCTGTTGGCTGGTCTGGAGCCACGATCTCCGAGGTCCTAATTGATGACAGACCGATCTCGGGCTCAGTGACGTTTCTCACCGGCGACGGACGCGAGACGATTGAATGGTCGTCATTACGCGACGACGCCATCAAATGGGCGGGCGCCCTTCAGGGCCTTGGTCTAGAACCAGGTGATCGTGTCGCGCTAGTTGGCTTCAGCTCACGCTCTTTCGTCACGGCACTTCAAGCCGTTTGGCACTGCGGAGCCACGGTGTCTGTCCTCCCGCTTCCTTCTCGCTTTGTGGATCTACAGCTTGTCGCTGAGGGCATCGGTGATCGAATCGGTTTACTCCAGCCCTCCGTTGTGATCATCGATCCGCAGCTCGCTCCGTTGTTGCCTGATGTCGCCGCTAACACAGTGGTCGTCGATACCGACGCCCTCGCCGCTGCTTCAAAACGGACTTCCAAGCTGGATAAACCGGCTGCCGATTCAGCATCTCTAGCTGTCATACAGTTCACGAGCGGGTCTACGGGCGAACAAAAGATGACCATGATCTCCCACAGGAATGTCTTAGCCAACATTGGCGAGATCACGAAGGCCATGGAACTTTCCCCAGGCCGTGACATCGCAATGTCGTGGTTGCCTCTGTATCACGACATGGGACTGTTCGGTTTTCTCACGACCTTGATGCTGAGCGGGACTGACCTTGTCCTCGCATCACCGGAGATCTTCGCCGGTCGCCCTCAGGCCTGGATGCGCTGGGTAAGTGATTTTCGCGCGTCCATAATTGGAGCTCCCAACTTTGCGTATTCTTTAGCGACGCGAACACTTCGTACCGGACGATACGACCTTTCATGTGTACGCATTGCCTTCAACGGTGCCGAGTCAATTAGTCCCGAGACGGTTGAGACATTTTGCTCCACGGCAAGCCAGTATGGATTCGATCCAGGCGCCATGTTCTGTGTCTATGGAATGGCTGAAGCGACCTTAGCAGTGACCTTTCCCACTCCAGGGAGGGGAATGATGACTGACTATGTAGATGCCGACAAGCTCGAGCATCACAAGTCTGCCGTTCGAGTCTCTTCGGATACGCGCAGGGTGCGTCGCCTCGTTTTCCTTGGCAGGCCCCTGCCTGGTCTGAAGATGCGCATCGTCGATCCCGATGACCGGAGCGAGCTATCTGAGCGGCGGATCGGAGAAGTGCAGATACGAGGCGACGCGGTGACTAGTGGATATCTGGACCGCCCGGACCTCACGGCAACCTCGTTTGACGACGGATGGTTCCGCACGGGTGATCTCGGCTATATGGCCGATGGTGAGCTGGTCATCTGCGGCCGTCTCAAGGACATCATCATCGTCGGCGGACGAAATATCGCACCTGAAGAAGTCGAGCGGACGGTTGGGAGACTTCCCGGAGTCCGACAGGGCAATGTGATTGCATTTGGCGTTCTTGGGACGGAACGGGAAAGCGTTGTTGTGGCGCTCGAGGCCAAGGCGCCAAGTGACGATCTGCACGAAGTCGTTGCGAAGAGGGTCAGGGATGACCTAGGGATCCGCCCTCACGTCGTCGTCCTCCCACCTCACACCCTTCCCAAGACATCGTCTGGCAAGTTGCAACGCCAGTTGGCCCGAAAGCTGTATCTCGACGGTGCGCTTGTCGCTGATGGTGTTGTCGGCGAATCGACCATTGGGGAGAAGTAGGCGAGATGGCGGACGGCACTCTTGTCTCCTCGGTCCGAGGACACATAGAGCCCCTCGTATCTACGCTCGAGAGAATTCGGGACTTGGAGCACATCCCTGCGTCGGTCTTTCACCAACTCGGAAGCTCCGGTTACTACCGCGACCGGTGGCGCGACGGTCAGGTGCGCGGCCTGCCCATCGCGCTCGAGTTCATCCGGCAGGTTGCACCCATTTCTGCAGGGGTTGGGTTGGCGGCCTCGATCCATTGCGAGATCGTGATTGCAGCCCTTCGGTTCTCTGGCCGCTCGCCTCATCAGCGGGCACTCCTCGATCAAGCCCTCGATGGCACGATGATAGGTTGCCTGGCGGCGACGGAGGACCGTGGGGGCTCGGACCTCCACGGAGTTACCACCTGCGCCACTCCGCTCGGCGGGGACCGATGGCACTTGGAGGGAGCCAAGCGCTATACGACAAATTTGGGCACGGCGACCCACGCCCTGGTGCTAGCGCGGACTGCTGGGGGTGATCAGCCCCGACATCTGCTCTTCCTTGTAGAGCTCGGCCTGCCCGGGGTCAATGTCAGAGGTTTCTTCCCAAAGCTTGGGGTCGGGCCCGCGGACGCAGGTCGGCTCGAGCTCGACGTTCACCTCACTCGGGAAGAGGCCCTCTTGGGGCCGGCCGGCAGTGGCCTTGTCACTTTGATGCGATGCCTTCGTTACGAGCGGCTCACGGTGGCTTGTGGAGTTCTTGCTACCGCCCGCGTCGCATTGGACCTCGCCATCGAGTTCCTTCGTCGCCGAGAACAGTTCGGACAGCGTCTATTCGATATGCAGGCCCTGAAGCACCGTGCTGGTATTGCATGGACAGAACTTGAAGCCTCCGAGGCACTCCTTCAGCGTACGGTCGAGCTGGTCCTTCAGCGCCGTGCACGGGAGCATCACATCTCAGCTGCAAAGCTCCATGCAGCGCGGACGGCGAACGCGGTGATCGATGAAGCGCTTCAGATGCTTGGGGGCAGGGGGTACACGACCGCATTTCCCATCGAACGTTTTTGGCGGGATGTGCGGCTTGCACGCATCGGAGGCGGTAGCGATGAGGTGATGCTCGAGACGATCGGCAAGGGTCTCGATCGACGGAATCCTGTGATTGCTGATCGTCTCGACGGGCTCATGAGGGACGAACTTGATCTCTTGAGTCCAGACCTCCTGACATAGCTGCTTTGATCCGCTTTGACCTGCGCCACGCGCTGACGCCGGAAAGTGTTGCAGCCCGGCTTTCGAGCAGCCCAACCCTACGACCTTCATGTTATTGGCCCGAGGCAGCGACCGGCCATCGCCTTCGTCTCAACGCGATACCGACGCGTTGTGTCCTGGAAGTCAGCATCTAGTCGGGTGTTCGACCGTTATTGGCCGCTCCTACGCGCACGGATCGCGCACGAAATCGCCGTAGGCGCGAATGAGCCGGGGCACAAACCCCAGCTGACCTGCACTTCAGGGTGGAGGTGAACGGACTCGAACCGTCGGCCTCTACATTGCGAACGTATCTGGACGACTGGTTGTGACCAGGGATTTTGCATGAAACGGCAGCCCATCGGGCGGGTGCGAAGGGCACCGAAGGGCACTGGAAGGACTCGTAGGGCAACAGTTGAGTCCTGTTGAGTCCCGTCGGCCAGGGGCTAGTGCAGCTTTCAAGTTGAACGAGCCTTACAACCAGTTCGATCGTGGTCGCCTGTGCTCGCAGGAACTCGGCCCAGATCGGACCCGAGCGCCGGGGCGTGGGCTCAATGCCGTGACGACGAAGGATTTCCCACACGCTTGAGGGGGCCAGGTGCACTCGCATGTTGGCCAGCTCCTCGTGGACCCGCCGATAGCCCCACTCTCGCGCCAGGCGACACACCAAGGAGACCGTGCCAGCGGGCACTGCCGGTGTCCCGAAGGTCGGTGCTAACCGGCTCAGCCCTGCCAGCACGGCTCGATCCGCTGACTTCAAAGCCGGTCGTGCCACCTGCAGGCGCAAGACAGCAACTTCGTGGCGAAGCATTACATTCTCGAAGGCCAGATCCTCTTGCCCACCACGCGATAGACGGCTCAGCTGGAGACGACGGAAGAAGGCGATGAGGGGAAGGAGAGAGCCACGCTTCTATCTATCTTCGTCAACGGAGCCGTGCAGACGAAAAACCAGGTCGAAGCGACCGGATGGCGTTTTCGGCACCTACAAGCATGCGCAATCGCGTTTTCGCGCACTACGGCTGAGATCGCCCGTAGCGTTTGCTACCTCAATCGCCGCCCTCATACTTGAACGACACCTTGACCTTGGCTCGGTATGCCAGCACCTGCCCGTTCTCGTTCTGGAGGTCGAGTTCTTTCACTTCGGCGATGCGAACGTCACGCAACGAATGGGCCGCTCGTGTCACGGCTGCGCTGGCCGCCTTCTCCCAAGATTCCTCGCTGGTACCGATGAGTTCGATCACCTTGTACACGCTTTCGGCCATGCTCGGCTCCCTCCTGATGGCGGTGCCCAAACACTGCTCACTCGAATGGATATGGTCATAGGCGGACAACTCAGGCACCAAAAATGAGATCGGGGATACTGATCAGGTCGAAAAGGCGCTCCGTTATCCCATCACGGCAGGAAGAATATGGGCGCCAGGACCTTGTTCCCCAAGGGCCTTGATTCGGTGCCAGCCAGAGTGAGATGCAATGGCCACAATATCCCCGATCATCGTTCGTCTCGGGTGTTCGGCCCCTGGGTTCTCAGATTCCAGGAGTGCCCTTTTTTTGGCGTCAGAACCTACTAGAGGAAGCGTTCGGTGCGGTGAAGGTTACCGCGTGGGTATTGGCTGGGATCACAACTGTGTACGTCTTGCCATTGGAGAAAGCCGGAGTGGGCAACGGCGCTGCTGGCGTAGACACCCACTGTCAGGGCCACAGCAAGGTGTCGGATCGTCACGCGGTCCTATTCGTTGACCGATTTCATTTTGGTCGGTGCCGGCGCTTCGAGTCCAGGTTCGGGAGGTGGTTCGTGGGTGGTCGCCTCCCACACCACGGCGGCCGCGCGGATTGCCAAAAGCCTTGCCACTCCGACGCCCACCCCCGTGGCGATAGCCCAGCTGAGAGCGTCCGTCCAGGAGGAGCGGCGATCGGCAGGCATTGGCGGCGGCGCCGCGTGGCGAAGCGCCTTCCACACCGTCTCGAGGAGTCGCTGCGTGACCAGGGCGGCCAGAGCACCGGACCCATAGGCGATCACCTTCCAGCCGAACCGCTTGCTTTCCGGCACACCGTCATCCTACCCGGGCTCAAATTTTAGCGACATACAAGAGCGCATCGAGGTTCTGAATCGGCCGCCGCCGGAGCCGCTCGGCGAGTTCCATGGCTTTGACTCTCGGCTGATGGCGCTGGCAACGTTTGGATGGTCCACTGCCTGCACCTCCCCAATCTTGAAGGGTTCATGAGTCACTCCATTCAACACCAGATGTTCGATTGGGTGGTTCAATCAACGTCTGAGCGGGTAGTGCAGATAGAATCGTCACTCCGATGGCAAAGGGACCTCATCATTGAAACTGGTTCGTAGCCTGCAGGTCACGATCGACCGTTGGCAACGCAGCAATCGCTTAGTTGGTCCAGGCTATGGGGTGGTCAAGAAGTTTGGAGACGACCGTGCAAATCAATACGTCGTTGCATTGGGTTGGTACGGTTTCGTAGCCATCTATCCATTGCTGCTGGTCGTGATGACAGTGTTCGGCTTCATCGGTGCTGCATCATTGGGCCACCATCTCGTATCGACCCTTCATCAATTTCCGGTCGTTGGTTCTGAATTCAATCCGGAGCACGGATCAAGCAGCCTGCACGGCAGCGACGTTGGCCTAGCCATCGGTCTTATCGGCTTGATCTATGGAGCTCAGGGAGTCACTCAGACGGTGCAACAAGCGATGGCTCAGGTGTGGAACGTGCCACAGCTCGAAGTCCCAGGGTTCCTGCCCAGGCTGGCTCGCAGCCTCATTGGCTTGGTAACTATCGGAGGCGCCTTCGTTGTCAACGCCGCAGTCGCAACCTTCGCGACCAACACGGGCGTAACCTGGGCAATCCGAATCCCAGTGCTCCTGGGCATGTTGCTCCTCAACGTCGTTCTCTATTTCGCCGCGTTCCGTGCTCTCACCCCAAAAGGAATCGGTACAAGGAACCTGCTTCCCGGGGCGATGGTGGCTTCTCTCGGTTTCACGTTGCTCATCACGGTGGGCTCGGGATTGATCCAACATCAGCTTCGCAACAGCTCCGCGACCTACGGTCAATTTGGTATCGTTATCGGACTCGTCGGCTTTCTGTTTCTTCTCGCCAAGATCAGCCTCTACGGGGCGGAGCTGAACCCCGTGCTTGCCCGGCACCTGTGGCCGCGAGGAATCCTGAGTACCGATCCTACAGAAGCCGATAACCAGGTCCTACACGACATCACCCACCAGAATCTCCGACGATCAGACCAACGAATCGGGGTGGGATTCGGTGAAAATGCATCTGACGAAGCGGCGCTCGACGCACGCAGCGAAAACCCGGTCAAGAACCCATAAAACGAGAGTTTGGGTGGAAGTTCTGGTGACAAATGAATGGCAAAGAGGAGTATCGATCGATCCACTGCTCGGTGATGTGTCGGTGCCGGGTCCACACAATGCACCGACACGCACTGGCGAATTGACCTCTGCTGGTAGGCACGGCCTCCGTCAGTCGAGGCGCAATGGGGCCAACTGCTCGCAAACCGGGATCATCTGCAATTCGGATTTTGAGTGTAGAAATGCCAGCCTGCCAAACAGTTCGTCAAAGATGACATGACAAGGATCTCGACGCCGCTCCCTGCAATCTGGTTCCGTTGCTCACGGGTTCGGTCAGCGGACTTTCCGACCTGGAACCTCCGGAAGGAGTGCCCCGAGGCAGTCGTCGCCCGAATGGGCGGCGCTTCAGCCCCACCCTTCGGTTCGTGTGTCGAAAACACCATCCAGAGCAAATTGGTGAACATCGCCCTAGCGGGGTAGAAACGCAGACATGGCTCTTTCCCGGCGCATCGCCCGTCCCCTACTCGCTTCGATCTTCATCGTCGGTGGCCTAGATGCCGTCCGGAACCCGGCGGGGAAGGCCAAGAGGGCCGAGGCCGTGACCGGACCACTGAGCGACAAGGTCGCAGCAATCCCCAGCGACCCGGAGGTGCTGGTGCGCCTCAATGGCTTCCTCCAGATCGGCGCCGGCCTGTTGTTGGCCACGGGCAGGTTCCGACGCCTAGCCTCCGCTGTCCTGATCGGATCGATCATCCCCACCACCTACGCCGGACACCGATTCTGGGAGGAGACGGACGAGGCCACCCGAGCCCAGCAGAAGATGCATTTTCTGAAGAACCTTGGCTTGCTTGGCGGTCTCATCTTGGCGGCCATGGACACCGAAGGCGAGCCCTCACTGGGCTGGCGGGCCAAGAAGCGAGCCCACCAGCTGGAAGGGGCAGTAGCCCTGGGTCGAGCTATCAGCGTTACCCAAGCACACAGCACAGCATCCAAGGCGCAAACGACGGCATCCAAGGCGTCGAAGGTCACCAAACGGACGGCACGGAAGGCCAATGCCAGTGCCCGGCGTGCGGTGCGGCACGCCAACGCAGTCAGTCTCGCGACGGCCCGTCAGGCCAATTCGGTCGGTCACGATGCCGCACACCATGTGCATGCGACCGGCGGTGAGGCGGTCCGACACGCCAATGCGGTGGTCTCGGGTGCAGCTCGGCATGCCAATGCGGCCGCAGCCACTGCGACGCGACAGTCCAGTGCGTCAGTGGCCGACGCAGCAGAGCACGTAAAACCAACGGCACTTAGTGCAGTTCATTCCGGTGTGGAGCTGGCATCTCCGTATCTGGCTACCGGCGCCGAGCGGGCGAGTGAAGTGTTGTCGAAAGTTGGCGAGTACCTTCCGTGACGACTCGATAGTCAGGTCGTTTTGCTCACCACGTGAAAGACGGGCTAACTGAAGAATGCGGATGTCCGAATAGGGCCACGTTGAGTCAGTAGTCAAGAGAGACAGTCACGTCAATGCAACCGGTGCACTCCGTCAGGCAGCGAGTTGTACCGCACTCCGAATCGCGCCGACGGTGCCATCGGCCTCGACATTGGGCTGTGAAGAGGGCCGAGACGCTCCAAATGCGGCCAGAGCGAGAAGGATGATCAGCGGACCGGTACTGGGGTCGGTGGCCTGACCACTGAAGAGTTGGCCGAAGCTCTGTCCGACGCCCCAATAGAGCCCGGCTACCGCTATCCCGGCCCACAGCGCCACGATCCGGACAGATCCCTGTCTGAGTGCGAGCACGCCAATGGCAAGCTCAATAGCTGCTGTCACCAAGACGGCAGCTTGGCCTGACGCGTGTACAGCCGACGCCAGTCCACGATCGATAGCTGCCAGCCAGGAGGGCACGCCGGACGCGTTTGATGTGAGCTGGTTGCTGATCGACCGCGTCGAAGCGTTGGTCGGCAGCACGCTCAATACGGCAAAGCCGACCCACAGGAATGCCCAGACTCCGAAGATCCATCCCGGAGGGCGCTCACTGCGAAATGCATCCCCACGGGAGGTGACATTGTCGGAACTGGGCCACGCAATTAGAGCCAGAATCACGTAGAGCAGTGCAGCCCCCGGTGCTCCGAGCAGCGCAGTCATGTGGCCACCGGCCAGACCGCCGAGGCCCTCACCTAGATACCAGATACCAGCCGCCCAAATGACCGAACTCACAATGGCCAATCGGGCCGTCCGCCGGAAAAGAAAGCCGATTCCAAGAGCGAGCTGAATCGAGGCGAAGACTCCGTTGAACAGCACGGGGTGTGCGCCAATCATCCGGGCGTTCCATTCGACTGGACCGGCTACGAAGAACGGCTGACCGCTTGCCGAAGGGGCAATGATCCCGGTGGCGAATCCCTTGGTGAACATGAACGACTGGAGCTGGAGAGCACCGTCGAGCAACCAGATGAACCCGAGCACTGTGCGAAGGGATTGGCGAGAAAGTGCGGGAGGCCACATCCGGCTTGTTGAGAAGTCCGGCGATTCGAGCCGGTTATCGACTACGGACACCCTGGTGAATTGGCCGCTGGATGTCATCCGAACCTCTGATGATGTACTCGGGTGGCTCGAGGTTGGGTCTGACTCAGAGTCCGCAAGAGTCGTCGCAGGGCAGGGGCAAAAGGACCCCTTCCCCTACCCTGCGAATCGTCGACAGCTGCTCTCTCAGGCAGCCGAACCGTAGAACGGCATGCCCTCGCTGGGTGGGCTGTAGGTGAATACACCACCATCGGATGCCACCAGCCAGTAGCCGTCATACGAGTTGTTGTTGAGCCCGGCGATTACCGGCTGGTTCAACGTGATGTTTCCAGTCGATCCGTAGAACGGAGCGTTGTAGGAGAACACACCGCCATCTGAGGCGACCAAGCGGTACCCGCTGCCGTCAGATACAGGGGCGATATCCACCACCGGTTTGTTGAGCGTGATGTTCCCGGTGGAACCGTAGAACGGAGCGTTGAAGGAGAACACCCCACCGTCGGAAGCGACCAGCCAGTAGCCGCCGGTTGCCCGGTCGAGACTCATGCCCACCACCGGCTTGTTGAGGGTGAGATTGCCGGTCGAACCCTGGAATGGGGCGTTGTAGGAGAAGACCCCACCGTCCGCGGCAACCAGCCAGTAGCCAGTACCGTTGAGCGTGGCCGCCATCCCTACAACCGGCTTGTTGAGCTGCATCTCTCCTGTAGATCCGAGGAACGGAGCGTTGAAGGAGAACACTCCTCCGTCGGCAGCGACCAACCAGTAGCCGCCGGTGTTCCGGTCAACTGCCATACCCACGATGGGTTGGTTGAGGTGAGTACCGGTCATAGCGCCATAGCAGGATGCAGCACCGAAGGCGGCCACGTCCCCTTGGGCATCGACCTCGTAATAGCCGGTGCCATCGTCGAGGGCGGCCGCACCGACAACTGCGCCAGAAACCATGTGGATCACACAGTTGGTCTGCGTCGGACCTGGGGTGGGAGCGCTCCCACCCGGCAAGGTCTGGAACCAAAGATAGGCATTGGTGGGGACTTCGCCGACTCCATCGACGCCGATGCCACTACCAGAGACGTTCTCCAGAGCCTTGACTGCGGAGTAGCTCTTGGCGCTCTCCACGGAAGCCAGCCCGGTAGGTGAGGTCACCGGGATGACGATCACGTTCCACCACTCCGGCTGATCGCCATTGCGGGTGGTCAACAGGTGGTCGTGTCCAGGCAACGCCACGTTCTCCAACGAAGTCGCTGGGGCGCCGAGGACCGATGCCAGCTGTGAGAGGTCGATGGTGGCTGGATGATCGATGCAGGTGATGGCGCTCGAGCATTGGTTGTACGCCACCGACGGACTCGAGTAGAGCGGCACCGGGATGTACAGCGGGTCGATCTGGCTGCTGGTCATGGTGGGAGTGGGCGGAGTCCTGTCGGACACCCCAGGCGGGACGGACGTCGGATCTGAGCCGGCTTCACACCCAGAGGATGAATGCACCGCCACCGTCGTCGTTCCGCAGTAGTAGGGCTCGGTGTAGAGCGCCTCGACGTCCTGGCCATCGATCCAGTCCCGGCTGACTCCGACATTCTGGCAATTCGGAGCGGTAGCTCCACAGTCGTTCTTCAGATTGTTGAACGTCGTCCCCGACTCAACCTGGCTGGCCGGAGGTACGCCAGGCGCGGAAGCCACGGCTGGGCCCGGCGGCGCGGCGGCGGTCAGGTCGGATGCCATCGAGGCGGACAGGGTTCCCGGGAGGATCTGGAAAAACAGGAATGCGTTGGTCGGGACCGAGACCGCGGTACCACCGCTCAGTGCTGCATCGATCGCACCGACACTGGTCAGGGTGCTAAACGTAGAAGGGTCCGCAGTGGCGATCACCTGCACGTTCCACCACTCAGGGAGGCCGCCGTTGCGGGTACCCACCACATGGTCGTGGGCCGGTATCGGAATATTGGACACGCTCGCCTTCGACGGATTACCGGGAAGAGCCGAGGCGATCCGCGAGAGATCAATGGTTGGCGGATGGTCGATACAGGTTGCCGTTGCCGTACATTGGGTGGGCGGCGGATTGGAGAAAAGGGGCACCGGAATGTAGAGGGTGTCACCGTGAGTGGTGTTTCCAAGGGACGTTCCCGAGCTGCCGGCGGAGGTAGGACTGGGCGTGGGAGACGGGCCTGCTCCTGCTTCGCACCCGGTTGCCGCAGCGGAAGACACATTGGCGTCGCAGTAATAGTTCTCGCTGTAGAGCAGGTCGACATTGGTCCCGTTGTAGTACCCGTTGGACTCGCCGACTTGGCCACAGGTGGGGGCGTCGTTCCCACAGTTGTACTGCAGGGGGTCAATCGTCGTTCCGTTATCGCCACTCGGAGCCGGATCCTGAACTGAGTGAGTCGAGGCCGCCCCAGCTGACGTGGCAAGAAGTGCGCCACTAGCACCGAACAGCAACATGGTGGTCGAAGCAATCAACAGGACAATCAGGCTGGTCAATCTGCCCCTGCCGTCTGGCAATCTCTTACTTCGCGCGTCTGTTAGCTCTGGAATCACGATTTCAACCTTTCCGGAGAGACGACCGCCTCTCAATTGCAGTTCGACACCATTCGGTGCGACGGATGGCCCTTCCCAACATTGCGGGAGATATTCGTCGAGGCCGACCGGCATTGGCGGTCACCATTGGACAGTTTCGACTGGTCGACTCGCATCGGCGAGTAACGGTGCTCGCTGGCGAGCACGCGCCAACAGAGCGTCTCCGAGTAAATCAGCTGCGATCAGGCCGCAGCCGAAACGGCGCCCCGCAAGAGGTACAGGCCATCAAGGCTGGCAGCCGGTCCACCCGGCGATCGATGTGTCAGCCACAGCCGTCGCGTCCTCGTCCGAACAGATAGCAACGAAGGAACCTCCTGATCAGGAACCTGGCGAGTAGCGAGCGGGAACCTCCCACTCCCGCTCTCACAGAAACGTACGTCACGGTCTCCTGTCATACGGCTCCCCGCAGCCCGGCACGTGGTAGAGCGAGGAGATGCCAGTGTGCGAGGGGCGTGGGCTTTCGCTGCCGAGCAGCGAAGCAATCACCTCCACGCCCGGTTGGTATTTGCTTCGTAGCCGCTTGAACTTCTGCATTGCCCATCAGACGACTTGCTCGTCGATGCGCTCTGGAGGAAATCCAACTCGGAGCGGTAGAGGCCCGGTAATAGTTGAGCGGTGAAGATCAGAGGTCCAAGTTGGTTGGCCGACTGTCTTCGACGTCAACTCTGGTGACCAGTTTGGATGGGATTTTCGGCACCCAACCCTGCAGATACGCGCAGCTACTTCGTGTAGCGGACGGTCAGCCTCCGTTGCCGAGTGCTTTGGCCACCTTGGCGCCGAGGTCGGGGTCGACTTGGCGCCAGTACTCGCCGACACGCAACGCAACGTCGGGTTTGAGGCCGGGACCGTGGCTTGCGTGACCGATGATGTTGGCCAGCAGGTGCTCTCGGTCAGTCTCGGACATCACCTCGCGGTACATGTTGCCCGGCTGGACGAAGTCGGTGTCGTCGCGATGGGCGTGGTACGCGGCCCGAACGATCTCTCCTGTGAGCTGGTAGGTCGGGTCGACGTGGCGAGTCGGATCAGCCCGGGGGCCGCCGTAGCTGTTTGGCGCGTAGACCGGGTCACCGCCCGGCCGGAAATTCATGGAGCCGTCTTGGTTGTAGCTGTGCACCGGGACCAGCGGCTGGTTGACCGGCAATTGGAGGTAATTGGGCCCAATTCGGTAGCGGTGAGTGTCGGGGTAGCTGAAGAGCCGGCCCTGAAGCATCTTGTCCGGACTGGGGGCGATGCCCGGCACCATGTTGGAGGGCTCGAATGCCGCCTGTTCGACCTGGGCGAAGTAGTTGTCCGGGTTGCGGTCGAGCACCATGCGGCCGATCGGGATCATCGGGTAGTCGGAGTGTGACCAGACCTTGGTCACGTCGAATGGATTGAACCGGTAGTCAGCGGCATCCTCGAAAGGCATGACCTGCATCTCCAGCCGCCACATCGGGTGATCGCCGCGTTCGATAGCATCCCAGAGGTCCCCACGGTGGAAGTCGGGGTCTTCGGCGGTCATGGCCTTGGCCTCGGCATCAGTGAAGTTCTCCACGCCCTGCTCGGTCTTGAAGTGATACTTGACCCAGAGCTTCTCTCCGCCCGCGTTGACCCACATAAAGGTGTGGGAGCCATAGCCGTTCATGTTGCGCAACGTGCGGGGCGTGCCCCGGTCGGACATGAGGATGATGACCTGGTGGGCGCTCTCGGGCGACAGGGTCCAGAAGTCCCACTGGCCGTTGTGGTCGGTGCGGCCGGTGTCGGCCCGGCGCTTTTGGGAGTGGATGAAATCGGAGAACTTGGAGGGGTCCCGGATGAAGAAGACCGGCGTGTTGTTGCCGACCAGGTCGTAGTTGCCCTCTTGGGTGTAGAACTTCAGGGCGAAGCCCCGGGGATCCCGAACGGTGTCGGGAAAACCCTGTTCACCGGCGACGGTGGAGAACCGAGCCAGCATGGGGGTGCGCGTGCCTTTCTTCAAGAAGTCGGCCCGGCACCACTGGCTTACGTCTTCTGTGGCCTCGAAGAACCCGAAGGCACCATGGCCCTTGGCGTGCACCACGTGCTCGGGAACCCGCTCCCGATTGAAGTGGGCCATTTTTTGGATCAAGTAGTGATCCTGAAGGAGCAGCGGACCCTCGACGCCGGCGGATGAGGAGAACTCATCGCTCGGTGCTCGGATCCCCGCGTCGTCGGTGGTGACAGGAGATGTTGTGTCTTCGCTCATGCATTTCGTCCTAGCCCTAAGATCAGAAAATGTCAATACCGAGAGAAGGTATATTCCTAATCATTAGCAGAGTCTCGGTATGCTTCTAACAGCTGCAGGGACGGGGCCCAACGGAAGGAAAAATCGATCAGCGAACTCGCCGAACGGTTGCGCCAACGAGGGTGGCGACTTACGGCGCAGCGGCGTGTCGCCGAAATACTCGTGGGCGAGCACGTCCATCTGACCGCCGAGGCGTCCACGCCGCAGCTCAAGCTTTACTCTCCGAAATAAGCTTGGCCACCGTGTACAACACGCCCAACGAGCTGGTGAATACGGGCGAGGTGCTCGAGATGTCCGATGGCAACGGCCCTAGCGGTACGACCTCAACACCACGATGGCCTACCAACCCCTGCTGTGCACGCGCTGTGGCGTACTGATGTGGCGCCCAAGGGCGAGGCTGGCTTGACGCTGACCCCAGCCAAGTAACACGGGTTTCAAGTCGTCGCTGTCGACATCATGTTCCGGGGACTATGCCCAACTTGCGCCGGAACCTGAAGTCGCCGATCTTCGACGGAGGGAGCGTCTTGGCCGGGTCCTGGCGATTGGGTGAGCGCCTTCGCAGTTAGTCCTCGTTCCGAAACGTCAGGGAATAGCCACGACCAGGGCGGTTGACCAGGTCACATGGGATTTCCAACCGAACCAGGATTTTCCTAACCCGTGAAACGTAGTTGCGGACTTCCTCTGGAAACAACGCTGAGTCTGACCAGGCATATCCCATGATCTGTGACGATGTGTAGAAGCGGTGGGGATGGTCAAGCAGGAACTGCAGGAGCTCAAACTCTCGATTGGTGAGTACGGCCTCCTTCCCCTTGTGGCGCAATATGCGACCATCTGGATCAAGCCACAGACCCTGGAGTGTCCAGACCCGCTGGTACCAAAGGTCAAGCCGCTCGTAATACCCATCCATCTGGGTCTCGACGAAGCCGACGTCCACGTCGGCAGCCTTCTGTGCCACCGGGTGCAGTTTCGGTAGCTCCCGCTTGACACGTTCGAGAAGGCTCAATTTGAAGCGAATCAGGTCGTCATAAATGCTCATCCAATGGCGCGCGTCTTCCCAGTGCTCCGTTTCGATGTCCTCACCCTCCAGAGGAACCGAGGCTGGCCTTTTTGCGGGTCCTTCCGGCATTGCTTTCTCTCTGCTTTCTCTCAAGTCGTGTCGAGGGACTAGTTGGAGGGCGTGACGTCAGATTGTTCAATTGCCGTGGATGATTGGCATTCCGTGGGGTGCCGGCTCTCTTGACCCCCCACCAGCTGTGCGCGGTGTTGGCCAGGAAACCGAGCAGCCATCACGAGCAGCAATGCTGCGATGGGGCACAAAACGTGGAGGGCGAAACTGGCTCCGGCAAAGATCAGCGACAATAGCAAAGCGAACAGAGGTACTTCCAAGCCATCGGCTCTCACTCCTCGTGTTCCCGAGGAACAATTTGTGGTCGGATCTCCCAATGGCTCTGGATCACTTCTTCTTGAATGCGTCATTTGCTTGAGATTGCCCTGAGCCTTCGGCCTGGAGATTATCGTCATCGGTTGCGTCTACAACGACTTCTTTGACACTGCCCTCAGTTTCCTTTACCGGCCTTGTTTTCCGTTGCCATATCCATTCGGCTTGTCGATCAGGAGTGCGACCCGCGGCGGTACCCTGCCCACCGAACCGGGGCCCGCACAGTGAGATGTCATCAGCCTTGTTGAACAAACGAGTGGAATCAATCACCTGATCGGGTGATTCGGCGCTTCGTGCTGTCCTAGAATGGAGCTGTGGGGAAACCGATCCAGATCGCTCTCGTCAACGACTATGAGATCGTCCTGGAAGGCCTCCGCTCCCTGCTCAAGCCCAGCGAACGGGAGATCCACGTAGTCGAAATCGACGTCCGGAAGGGACCGAGACGAGAGGTCGACATCACGCTGCTCGACACCTACGGGGAAGCCGAAAGCCTCGTCGATCGCGTGCGTTTGCTTGCAGCCGACCCAGGTAATGGAGCGATCGTGGCGTTCAGCTTTTCCGACCAACCTCTGGCCGTGCGCCGTGCCATGCGCGCTGGCGTACAAGGATTCATCTCCAAGGCCCTCCCCGCGCAACAGATCATTGACGGCATCGCGGCTGCCGCACGCGGCGAACGAGTCGTACTGACCCGAAGGTCCCAACGCGCAGCGATCGACGAAGCGTTGCGCTGGCCTGGGCGCGATATCGGGCTTACTGAACGGGAAAGCGAACTCTTATCATTACTCTCGACCGGGATGACGAACCGCGAACTTGGGTTCCACCTCTACGTCAGTGAGAACACTGTAAAGACCCAGCTGCGCCACCTGTATGCGAAGCTCAACGTGCGCAACCGCGCACAAGCCGTGTCCGTCGCCGGTCAAGACATCCTCGGAGACCATCGCCGTCGATCCGAGACCGTCGACTGACCCGCTCCACTTCCTAGACCTCGGTGCTGGCATGCGGCCAGGTTTTTTTTCTGGCCAAATCAGCCGGCATGGAGCAGGATTGAGCTCGGCACTCGCCGACATTGGACGTCGTCGCTCGAATCAGACCCATTAGAATTGGGTTTCGAGAGGACTCAGCCAACGATTCCCGCGCAGTTTGCCCGACAAGCAAAGCGGACTGCTGAACAGAATGGCTTCCTGAATACCGATTTCGGGGCTTAGTGCCCGCCTCGCCCGGCGTGAGCCCAGGTCAGAGGCTGATTCCACCGGTGGCAAACAGAGCAATCGCGGCGACGGCCATGAGTGTCGCCGTAGACCACCCGAGGACCTTGGCCGCCTTGCCGTTTATGTACTGGCCCATCAGTTGCCTGTTGCTCGACACCGACATGACCACCACGAGAAACGGTGCAGCGATGACCCCGTTGAGGACCGCTACAAAGACCAGCAACTTGATTGGGTTGACCTGCAGGAGGCTCAGTGCCGTACCTCCGACCGTGCCCAGGGCAACAAGGCCGTAGAAGGCGGGGGCTTTGCGAACGGACCGTGAGAACCCCCACTGCTTGCCGAGCAGCCCGGCCATGCCGACCGAGCCAGAGCCGGCCAGGACGGGGATGGCCAGCAAGCCGCTGCCAATGAAGCCGAGGGCGAAGAACACGCTGGCGAAGTGTCCGGCAAAGGGCTTCAGCGCCGAAGCGGCCTGGGCGGCGCTCTGGATATTGGTTTTACCGTGAGCATGAAGCGTCTCGGCTGTTACCAGGATGATGGCGAACATAACGACATTTGAAAAAGCCATGCCAACGAAGACGTCGAGGCGGCTGGTGCGTTGCTTGCGGCGCGCCCGCGCCGGACTCTGCTGCTTGAGCGGGACTGCCTTGGCACCGCCTTCGGGATCGTCGCGCATCTCTTCGAGTCTGTGGGCGCTCTGCCAGAAGAAGAGGTAGGGCGAGATGGTGGTGCCGAGCACGGCGACCAGTAACGCCAGATAGGTCTTGGTGAACTGGATATGGGGGATGAGGGTATGGGAGAGGACGCTGCCCCACTGATTGGTGACGAGGACTGCCACGACCAGATAGACCAAAAGGGCGGCACAGAGCAACTTGAAGACGAGGGCAATGCGGGCAAAGGACCCCAGGACCAACAGCGTCGTGATGAGGACACCCGCAAGGAGCGCCCAGAGCCAGGTCGGCCCGGCATGGAGAAGTTGCATGCCCGAACCCACGGCGACCAGGTCGGCGGCAATGTTGAGGGCGTTGGCCACAAGAAGGGCCAAAAGGAGCACGCCGACGAATGATCGACCCGCCCGGTTGAAGCGTTTGACGGCCAGCTCGCCGAGACCGGTGCCGGTGGCCAGGGCCGTGCGGTCACAGATCTCTTGGACCGCAGCCATGAGCGGCAATGTCAGCAAGGCTGTCCACAAGAACGACAGGCCGTATTGGGCCCCGGCCTGTGAGTAGGTGGCAATCCCCGAAGGGTCGTCGTCGGAGGCTCCGGTCACCAGTCCCGGTCCCAAGGCCCGCAGGTATTGACGCCAAATCGGCCCCGTACTCGCCTTCGTGAGATCGAGCTCCGATGTCCGCTGTGATGGGCGGGAACTGGAGTCGGTCGACGCCGACTTGGCTTCTTCGTCCGACTTGACCGCCATTAGACAACCTCGACTTCAAGGTCCTGAAGCTCAAGGCACGATGACAAACTCGGAGGTGAGTCATTGGGCTGCCTCCGGTCGTGGTGAGGTGCACACTCGCTGAGATCCATTCCTGCTGGGAGGAGCGATGAGCGGCCCGTCGACCAGGCGTCGAGTAGATGGCGGGCGAATCGCTCTTCGACCAATAGCACTGCGGCGGCACCAAAGAGCAGGTCGTGGCGCAGGTACGGTTCGGTTTCGATGAGTCCGGCGACCATCTTGTCGCGCGCGATCGCCCCGTGGCGGGCGTCGGAGGCGACATGGACGTCATAGAATCGGCGCCCTCCGGGTCCGATGCCCAAGCGGGCCAGGGCCCGGCTGTAGCGTTCCATGGGTGCGATCGAAGTCATCTCGAAGACGGCGAGGTGACCGACCAGCGCTGCCCGCCAACGTCGGTGCAGGCCGAACATCGATGCCAGGTTGACCGTGGCCAACGTCGGTCCCGGTAGCTTGTCGAGGTGAGCCCCGTAGGTGGAATCGAGACCCAAAGTGGTCATGGTGTCCGCAAAAAGGGTGGAGTGCATGCCGGCGGAACGGCCGGAGCCGTATTCGTCATATTGAATCTCGACCATGGCCGCCTTGGCTTCACCCCACAGTCTGGGGATGGCAAAGGTGTGGGGGTCGGCCTCTTTTAGCTGGTAGGCCGAACGGTGGACACAGAATTCTTGGAGCTGGCCCAACGACCCAGACTCGAGGATGAAGGTGGACAGCGACGGACCTGATGCGGCGGCGATCAACTCGTCGAGGGCGCTACCAACGTCCCCAAGGCAGGCGGATGGACCAATTTCGTTACGCAGGCGCTGAAGTATTGCGCCTTCCAATTCGGCCCGGAACCCGAGCAGCCCCGGGTCCCACTCCCACTCAAGATCCACTCCGGCCAGGCCGCGGTAGTGCAGCTCATAACAACAATAGAGCGCCAGGTGCAGATCGCCGTCGGACAGTGCGTCGACCGCCACCGGGGGCATCGGCCCGAGGGAGCCCGGTTTTCGTCGAAGTGCCGAGAGAACAGCGCCACTGAGTGGGCCCCTGGGAGTCGGACACGGGGGTCCGTGAAGCGGTATTCGTCTGCCGTGAGAGGGCGGGAAGTCGTTTATGGGAGGGTCGATGACGACGGACATGGCGACGAACGACTCAAATCGGATACGGTTCGTCGGCCAGGATCCGGGCCAGATGTGCTGCGTTGGCCGCTGCTGTCTTAGTGGCCTGGTCGGTCTTCTCGCTGCCTGATGGTAAGTCTTTGTAGTCCGTCGTGTGCATGGCCTCGCCCACCCAGTACGTC
>Ga0182024_10007578_pt1 | contig 23350 bp, 13 predicted proteins | sample P32metaG_FD_120480 | JGI IMG/M metagenome (GOLD analysis project Ga0182024, IMG submission 120480) | Permafrost microbial communities from Stordalen Mire, Sweden - P3-2 metaG (Illumina Assembly) | ecosystem: Environmental > Terrestrial > Soil > Wetlands > Permafrost | place: Sweden: Stordalen... | reverse complement strand
TGGCCAAAGTGGGCGATCGTCTGGTGCGCACTTTCTTGGCCAGACAGGGCAGAACCAGGCCTGAGGCGCTTGCCATTCTTGCTCAAGATGGCGACCTGGGCGTGCGTTCCTTTGTTGCTCAAAATGCCAATACACCGGGAAAATCTCTGACTGCCCTGGCTGCCGATAAAGATGTTGTGGTCAGAGAAGGGCTGGCTGGAAATCGTTCCACTCCCGAGGCTGTGCGCAAGCAGTTGGCTGGCGATCCAAGTTGGGAAGTGCGTGTTGAGCTGGCCCTTCGCCCGTTCACAAGCAAGGAAGATGAGGCTATTTTGCAAGAACTGAGCAAAGACGCCAACTTTCGAGTGCGCATCGCCGCCTGCGCCAATAGCCACGCCTCAGCCGCCTTGCTCAGTGTCCTGGCTGAATCTAAAGACCCTCGCGTTTGCGAGGCTGTAGCAAAAAACTCGGCGACTACAGCTGATACCATTGAGAAATTATTGAAGGTCTACACTATTGCCATGTCGCAGATTGCCGCCATGCGTACCGGGTTGCCGGAAAGACTGATGGTTAAATTGGCCCAAGACGACTCTGCTCTGGTCAGGCAAGTTGTGGCTGCTAATCCCAGCTTGAGCAAAGATCTGGCCGCCAGGCTGGTCAAAGATCCGTCTTCCTTTGTGCGCGCCAGCCTGGCCAGCAACCAATTTCGACAGACAGGCGATAGTGCCTGCGGTGAATGGGCAGCGCAGATTTATAAGCAGTTGGCCAACGACGGCGATGAAAACGTGCGCCTGGTTCTCGCCTCAAATCCAGCGGTTTCACCAACTGTGCTGAGCCAGCTGGCTCACGACCACAATTCAGCTATATTGCGTGCTCTTGCTTTTAATCCTTCTACTGCCGACGCTACACTCATGGATTTGGCAGAAACCGGCAACATTGCAGTCAAACAGCGGTTGCTCAGCCGGGCCAAAAGAGTCAACGACAAAATCATTGCCGCCCTTGCCAACGAGCCTGATCCAATGTTCAGGCTGATGCTGGCAGCCAGTGTCGGCACTGACCAGGCATCGCTGAAGAAACTCTGCGGCGACTCCGACGCCTTTGTGCGCGCCGCTGCTTGCGGCAATCCGTCTGCCACAGCCGATATCTTGGTGGCCCGAGTTTCTGATCCCAGTTTGATGGTGAGAGCGGCAGTGGCCAGGAATAGGAATACTCCTTTGCCACAACTTAAAAAGTTGACCCAAGATGAAGATGCTGTGCGCGAGGCTCTGGCTGCCAATGTCGGTGCTGCGCCTGAGGTTCTGGAAGCGCTCGCGACCGACAAAGCAGCCCAGGTGAGACAGAGTCTGGCTGCCAATCCATCAGCACCATCTGCGGTGCTGACTCGGTTGGCGGGCGACGACGAATGCTGGGTCGCTTTCCCTTTGCGCCGTATGTATCAATGAGGCGGGCGGTAGCCTTCGTACGGCAGCCTTCGTACGGTATGAAGGAATGGTGAGGATGCATGAGAGAAGCTGTCATTGTTGATGCTGTAAGAACACCGATAGGGCGTTATGCCGGGGCCTTGAAGGATGTCAGACCTGACGATCTGGCCGCCCTGGTAATCGCCGCCTTGCTTAAGCGCAACGATTTGCCCGCTGACATTATCGAAGACGTTCTGCTGGGCTGCGCCAATCAAGCCGGCGAAGACAACCGCAACGTGGCCCGCATGTCAGCCTTGTTGGCCGGTCTGCCCGTCACCGTTGCCGGTGGCACCGTCAATCGTTTGTGCGGCTCCGGCTTAATGGCTGTCAACGATGTCTGTCGTGCCATCATATGTGGTGAAGGAGAGGTCTATATCGCCGGCGGAGTGGAGTCGATGACCCGCGCACCTCTAGTTACTTTGAAAGCCGAAGGTGCGTTTGCCCGCGGCGATCAAAAGTTAGTCGATTCGACCCTGGGATGGCGCTTCGTGAATAAGAAATTGAGCGACATGCACCATCCGTATTCCATGGGAGAAACGGCCGAGAACGTGGCGGAAAAATACAACATATCCAGAAGCCAGCAAGATCAATTTGCTCTTGCCAGCCAGCACCGTTACGGGCAAGCAGCTGACCTTAACCGCTTTCAAGACGAGATAATTCCTGTGCCCTTGCCTGCGAAAAAAGGGGCCACTGCCCAAGAGTATTTTCAGGTCGATGAGCATCCACGACCGCAGACCTGCGCGGCGGATCTAGCTAAACTAAAGCCAGCCTTCCGTGAGAATGGCTCGGTGACTGCGGGCAACTCCTCTGGTATCAATGACGGTGCCAGCGCTTTGTTGATCATGTCCAGTGACAAGGCCAAAGAGCTGGGTTTGAAGCCGCTGGCAGCCTTTGTCAGTGCAGCAGTGGCCGGAGTCGACCCGGCAATTATGGGCATGGGACCGGTGGCGGCTACCAATAAGGCGCTTAAGCGGGCAGGGCTCTTAATTGGCGAATTAGACCTGGTTGAGCTCAATGAAGCTTTTGCTGCCCAGGTGGTCGCTTGCACGCAGGAGCTGGGCCTCGACATGGCAAAGTTGAATGTCTTAGGGGGCGCCATCGCTCTGGGCCATCCACTGGGCGCCTCGGGCGCTCGCATATTGACGACCCTGCTTCATGAGATGAAAAGAAGAGATTGCCGGACAGGGCTTGCCACCATGTGCATAGGAGTCGGTCAGGGCATAGCCACTGTGGTGAGAAGGGTGTAAATGATCTGCTCCTGAAACGAAGGTCTTGACCCGTAAATAGAGGTAAAATTTCTTCAGTCTGGCTGCCCTGAGTGCGCCTGATGCCCGTTAGGAAACCGCGATGCAGAGCGAGACGCGCCGTTTTAAATTTCTGCAGGTCTCGGATGTCCATTTGGACGCCCACCTCAGTCACACCCGACTGCCCTTGCCGCTTGCGGAAAGGCAGGAGCGGATGCGGGAAGTGCTGGAGACATTTCTGCTTGCCCTGGAAGTAGCAAAGCAAGAGAAAGTGCATGCCGTTTTTGTGCCAGGCAATCTCTGGGATAACGAAAGCGTAACCGCCGCCACAGCGGCAAAGGTAATCAAGGGCTGCGAGGATCTGGCAGAGGTGCCTGTTCTGATCACTCCTGGCAACAAGGATTTCTACCATCCACAGTCTTTTTACAACCAGACAGCCCTCAAAGCCAGGGGTCTGCCACTCTGGTCGCCCAACGTGATGATTTTTTCCAATCCCGAGTTTGCCGCTGTCTCGCCCCCAACACTTCCCGGCGTGTCATTTACCGGACGGGCCTGTCTGGCCGATGCTGAGCTTTCCTATCGGGTTCTGCAAAGACCCGTGCCAAAAAATGAGCGCGCTCTTTTGAATATCCTTATCTTCCATGGTGCCATGGAAGGACTGATAAGCGACGAGGACGGTCTGTCAGGTGCTGTGTTTTCAGAGGATGAGCTGGAAGCGCATGGTTTCGATTACGCGGCCATGGGTGGGTATGTAGACTTCGGCGCCATTCAATCGACGCAATCGCAAGTAATCGGTGCCTATGCGGGCGTTCTCGCTGGAAACGGTTTTGATGTGCTGGGCACCCGTTTCGCCATTTTGGGGGCGATCGAGTCAGCTGCTGACGAGCCCTGGCAATGCACACTCGATCCGGTTGAATTGGACAGGCGTCGGTTTGTCATGGTCGGCGCCGATATAAGTGGGTTGGCAACAGAAGATATCATCGAAGAGATTGCGGTCAACATTGAAGAGCTAGGTGGTCGTGCCGACAAAGACTTGCTCTACGTTCACCTGGAGGGCAGTTACAAGCTTGATAGCGACGGGTCAGCGGTGGTTGAGCAGTTGAAAGCGCGTTATCTGCATCTTGTTGTCATCGACAACACTCGTCCCGACTACCTTTCTGCACATCTGGATCATCGCACCACGGAATGGAAATACATTGAAGCACTTCTGGAAATGAAGAGAAACACGGAACTTGTTCGTACTGGCGAATTTGATACCACCACAACTGGTGCTGTCTCTCGCAATGTTGTGGAAGATGCGCTTTATTATGGGCTTGATGCGTTACGACACAAGAAGGTGACCATTCGCGATGTGGATTGAGCGTATCGATTTCGCCGGGTTTGGTGACATTTCCGGCGAAAAAATCGAATTTAGCAACAACAAACTCAATCTCATTATTGAGCCAAACAACTATGGCAAATCGACAGTTGCCAATGCCATCTGGGCCATTCTCTACGGCTTTCCAACGCAGGCTACCGGCGCCTTAAGTGAGTTAGACGGGCATCGTCCCAGTAAAGAACTCAAGGTTCCTTTCATCGCCAGCGTCGATATAAATTCCGGTGGTCGCCGTCTCAAGATCATTCGTGACTTTTCAGACAACGCCGTGCAAGTGATCGATATCGGCCAGGCGAATAAGGATGTTACCCGTGAATTCCGCTCTTCCGCGGGGATAGAGCAAGTCGGGGCGCGAATTCTAGGCATGACCAGAGAGATGTTTAGAAGCATCTGTTTCGTTGGCCAAAATGGGCTGGCAAATCATGCTGTCGCCGGTCATAAAGACTGTGCTGCGCTCTTCAAATCGATTGCTAATTCGGCCACTACTGCCACCTCAGCCGGTTCAGCTATTGAAATAATCGACAGTGTGCTTGCCAGTTTCCCTTATAAAAGCGGTGCTCAACCAGTTGATGTGTTGTTGCAAAATCTTGAAAGCCGCCAGGGCGAGTTAAACCAGAGAATAGATGACTTGCAGGTTGAGAAAAACTCCCTCACTGCTGTATTCCAGCGCATTGATGAGCTCGAACAAAACATTCAAAACGAAACAGCGCAGGCAGCCCAAGCTCCTGCTGCGACAACTCCCACCGCCCCTACTCCGGCGGATGAATATTTTGCTCTTTGTCTTGAGGCAGCTGATCTGGACAATCAATTGATTCGTGCCCAGGAGCGATTTGGCAAGGCCCAGGATCCTAGTCGAGCCAGATCCAAGGCCAAAGAAGTAGACAGATTTCCTATCGACGCCGTCAAGAGCGTAGAAGATTTGTGGACCCGGCGGGCCTCGCGTAAGACTGACTACCACCGGCTGTTCGAAGATGTCTCGCCGCGCATTCGCGAGTACGACACGCAAGAGAGAGGCGTGCGCGAAAAGTGGGATGGTGCTGATAAATTCAGCCTGGAAGAAGGTCAACAGATTGGCGTCTTGGCTCTTACATTGCGCAGCGCGCAACAGGACGTCGAAGATCTCAACAAAAGACGAAAGGCTGAAATTGCCAAACTGGAAGGGCAAGAGATAGATTTCAGTCGCATCGAATCAGCTCGAAAGCAGATTTTGGCAATTGATGCCAGAGACTTTGACGATGCTCGCTCATATGTGGCATTGCTCACTTCCTTTCAAGACGGCATAGCGGATGCGGAAAAATCAATCTGGCGCTCGAATATGATCGTCAGCGAGCTGGACGAGCAAAAGAAGGCAAAGAAGGGGATTTTCCCGCTTCCAGGTGGTCGGAAAAAAGAGCAGATAGCCGCTGAACAAGAAGTGGAAAAACAAAATGCTCGCATTGCCGACTTGAAAACCAAAATTGTCGGTCTGGAAGTGAGGCTTGACGGGCTGGCCCGAAAGTCTGGCATGACCGACGGAAAGCAGCTGGTCACACAGTTAAGGGAGTACAGCTCAAGCGCAGACAAACTCAAGGATCTAGACAAGGTCGATCAGATGGTGGCCAAAGCAGAAGCTAATGTCATTCTTCGCTCAGGAGATCTGGAAGGCTACTTTAAGCGAGCCGGGCGGCGAGCCCGCGGTCTAACCGCTGATACCGCGCTGGCATTGGCCGATGACATTAAACGTTATCATGACGAAACCAAGAATATGAACAACGCCTTTAACGCCGTCAACCAGGCCAGGCAGCAGCTCGATTTTCTTGTCGGGGAGATTAACGACATCGAGGATTTTCTGATCCAGATCTTCGCCACGGCAGAGATGTCCGATCTGGACAATGTCGAGAACTCTTACCAGGAATACCAGGAGAAATTGGCGGAGCATCGCAAGCAACAATCCGACGTCCAGCTCGCCTCTAACCAGGAGCTCTTAGCCGAGATGAACCGGCTCGAACTCAACCGTTCTACAGTCTGGTCCAGCATGCAGGAGCTGGTCGACAAATATCCAGAAATTGCCGATACCGCACCACCTGTAGTGGCGAAACCGGCGGCCGTCTCTGAGCAGAGTAAACGAATTCTTTCAGAGTTGCGCTCAGAAAGAGAGCAGCTCCTGTCAAAACTGCGCAAGGCAAGCCTGCAACACGATGAGAAGTACCTTCCCGCCATAGAAGAGCAAGAACAGGTCTGGCAAGATCTGCATAAAATTCGCCGCGCTAAAGCCGCGCTTGAGTTGGCCAGAAATACGTTAAGGAAATTGTCGGGCGCAGGCCAGTCCGATTGGTCTGTTCGTCTTAACGAAGCAGCGCAAGAGATCGTGCAAGACCTGGGCACCAGTTTCGATCAGCTGCAGTTCGACGCAGATTTGCAGGTGAGCGCTGTCAAAAAGGGGGCAGGCACTATCGGCACAGGAATAGCTGCCTCTAGCTTAGCAAACGGTCTGACCAGGCAGATGCACCTTATTGCCAGGCTTGTCATGACCCGATTTCTGTCTCAGGAGAGCCCCTTGCCTCTGATCTTAGATGAGCCTTTCAACGATTTTGATGATGAGCGATTCTTGAAATTCACGCAGTTTTTGCTGGAGAAATCTCCCGCTGATAATCAGATCATAATTTTTTCGTGCCACCGTATCCGACACCAATGGCTGCTCAGTCAGTTGAACGATGTCCAGAAAGCCAAACTGGCATTTGTCCGTCGAGCCTCACTGAGACCAGCTCCCAAAGGCTGAGACCAGCTCCCAAAGGCTGAGACAAACTCTCCAATGTCAGAAAAACAGCTGTTTATCTGACATGTTTGTGCTCCTTGAAAGTCGCGTTTCGCCGCGAGATTCTAAATAGATAGAAAATCGCAAAAGCTATCTCTTTAGGATGATATGCGGGTGTTAAAGAGATAAAAAATCGCAAAGGCTATCTCTTTAAAATGATATGCGTACATTGAAGAGATAGAATCGCAAAAGCTATCTGGGGCGGTAACAATTGACCAGGAATCTTACTGCTGGTGACTTCGATAAACATTCCCACTGACCACCCAGCCTTGAATATCTCCTTTACTGATTTGAAAGTTCGTTTTCTTATCTCTTTTATTGCGGTCTGAGACCGACTGCCCTTGGTAGGCTGATCCGCACAATCGAGTTGTCTTCCTGTTGGCTGACGAACAAGTTGGCATCCTTATCAAGGGTCAGGTAATAAGGTTTGTGGAAATCCTTGGCGATGATTGTTGAGATGCCGGCGGGGCTGATGCGGGCTACAGTGCCGCCGGTGTAATTGGCTACATAGACGTTGCCTGATCCGTCTACTACCAATCCGATTGGACCTCGCAGGTTGCTGCCTGAGCTGAATTGGGCGCGGCTGCCGTCAGCGGTGATGCGGTCGATTGTATTGTTGGTGAAATTGGCCACGTAGAGATTGCCCGATCTGTCAAAACCAAGCCCTGACGGAGCCGAAAACCCGGTGGCGATGACGCGCACCGAGGCGCCTCCAAGCAGCGGCACGGGCGTATTTGAGGGTGGTTGCTGGAATGATTTCGGCTGAGTAGGCACAACCGGAGGAACTTGTTGGATGGGATTGAAAGGCACTTCCGAGACCGTGGGAGGAGCCTGGAGGGGTTGCCCGTATGAGGGCTGGCTCTGCGGTACTTGTGCGTACGGCTGGCTTTGAGGGTTGCTGGATTCATTAGGCGCGGCCGGCAATACGGTCGTTTGAGCGGGCGGATATGCAGTGGTTGGATAGTTGGTGGACGGATATGATGGTGGATATGTAGGTGCAATCGCCGTTGCCTGCGGGTTTTGCTGTGGCGATGCCGGAGCACCAGCTTGCGCATCAATCAGTTGTATGCGTCTTTGCGAATCTGCGAAGTGCGGATTGCTGGGCGGGATAGCCGCCAGGTGCGCACGAGCATCCTGACCCTGGCCCAGATCAACCAAGCAGAGAGCGACTTGATAATGGGCATCTGGGTCACTGGGCTTCACCCGCAGCACTTCCTGAAAGCGCGGCACAGCCTCTTTTAGACGTTTCTGGCTTTGATAGAGAACACCGAGATTGTATTGCGCATCGGCTAGATTAGGGTCGATGTCGCATGCTCGCTTGAAAAAGATGATCGCTGACTCGGGGCTGCCTTGTTTGTAAGCAGTCAGCCCGAGATTGTAAAGACTGATTGCGTGAGGGCTTCCACCAGCTTGCCCGGCTGGCCCAGCCTGCCCAGCAACCGGCAGTGGTGCATTCGCCGCAGCTATGAGCAAGCCTAGAGCCACTGCCAGTGCATTTTTTCTGCGAACGTTCATCAATCCTTCCTCACATCACTCAGGTTAAAGGATCGTTATATCCACGATCCAGGTTGGTTTTGGGCTTGTCTAGCGCATAAAGGTGGCACAATCCGGGTATATAAGGTTTCTGCTAGTTAGTCCAAAAAGGGAATTCCAATGCGCACTCTCGGTCACATAATCACATCCGCCGGCGTCGGTCTTGCCAGCTATTATCGGTACCGCTCTCGCCCGGCAGCGGTCGCCAGTTTTTTGGCTGGATGGATGATCGATATCGATCATGTTGTCGACTATGTATCTGCCCACGGTTGGCGCCCCAACTGGTCAAAGTTTAACGAAGCAAGCCATGAGAAGTACAGTGGCAAACTCTACCTTCCGTTACACTCCTACGAGCTTCTTGCCTTGTTTTTCCTGCTTTTCAGGGGACCCCGAAAGCAGCCCTATCGAGTCGGAATCACGCTTTCCATTCTCACCCATCTGCTCCTAGATCAGCGTTGCAATCCAAGCAGAAAACCATTAACTTATTTTCTAGCGCATCGCATCAGAAAGCGCTTTAATGCTGGAGAGATTCTGCACCCCTGCTCTTCGCACTGATCAGCTGAACCCGCAATCAGTTTGCCCCTAATTCAGTGCGCCCTAGTTGTCTTGAATTTGGCGACTAAGCCATACCATGATGTGGTTGGCAGGCAAAATATCTGGATACTGCCTTTGACCAACGGTTGGTCAGACAAGATTTCCAATTGGAGTACTTTTTGTGCAAATACGAAGAGCTGAAGCGCTTGATGTAGATGCTTTATTGCCCCAATTTCAGGTCTATCTCACCTTTTACAAACGCCAGGGCGCAAAAGACAAAGTAAAAGAATTCTTGACGCAGAATCTTGCCCTCGAAAGATCAATTATTTTCATAGCTGTTGACGCTCAAGAAAAGATTGTTGGCTTTACGCAACTCTATTGGCACCTGTCCTCACTTTCCATGGCACCTTACATTTATCTGTCGGACCTCTACGTCGATCAATCTTGCCGCAAACAAGGCATCGCCAAACTGCTGATGAAAGAGGCGGAAGCATTCGGTATCGCCAACGGTGCCACCGACATTCAACTAGAGACAGCCCATACTAACGCCGCCGCGCAGGAATTGTACGAATCTCTGGGCTATAAGTGGGAGCAAGATTATCGTACATACGCGCTGAAACTGCCCACGACTTAGACCACAGGTAAAGGCGCTCTTTGCTGGATGATGGTCAAGCATGGGCAACGGTTGTGGCCAGGTGAAATTGAAGCGAAAGCGCAACCGCAGTATCGACAATGGACGCTTGCTGAGATTGTGAACAGCCTGATAGTGGCTGGCCTGAGGGTTGAGCGGTTGGAGGAATATGGCGAACCATTCTGGGATCAGTTTCCCAATCTTCCCCCGCAAACCCTGCGCCTGCTGCCCCATTCGTTTGCTTTACTGGCCAGCAAATAAAATCTCAGGAAGTTACTTGGTTACGGCTTTTACTTGGTTACGGCTGGCGGGGCGTGCAAGCTCTGTTGCTCTTCTTGTACCAGTTGCACGATGGACTTTTCAATTTTTGGAGTCATAAGGATTCGCGTTTCATTCATTGACTCTTTCATCAGGTCCGGCATCACATGTAGTGTCTTCTTTCCCGTGGCAGTTTTGTACCAGGCAATGATATCCTTCAACTCGTCTGTGGTGAAATATTTGTTGTAGACGTTGTAGGCAACGCTGTCCAGTACTCCGGCCATGTCGATGTTTTTGTCAAACAGCTCTTTCATGCGGGCCGTAAAATGATCTCTGCGCTCCTCCTGGTGCTCCAGAATGACCTTTCTTTGTGCGTCATTCAATGTCTGATCTGCATTGAGAACTTGTTGCAGTATGACCGGATAGGACTTGCGCTGCGACTCGAGCAAGGTATCGATGATTGTATGAACGTTCTTGTCTGCATCTGAGAGGACAAGAAGTTCTTTGATCAAAGTCTTTTTCTCAGGGGTGAGCGCCGATGCAGCTTCTGTGGCGCTTGTTGCACTTGATGACGCCTTGTCTTGTCCATAGGCGCCTTGCCCAATCAGGCAAGCACAGGCAGCCAATCCCACCATGAATTGTTGACGCACGTAGATATCCTCTTCACTGGAATGAAAATTATAACCGTCACTCTGGATGATTACTCCTATTGGTAGAAATTTCCTCAATCTACATCTGAACAAATACTCACCTTACGGTGCTAATAGCTTCTGTTGGGGGATGCCCTGGTGCCTCGGCTTGAAGCAGAATGGTTATGATGCCAGCCGTCGTCAAATGAGCTCTAATATGATCACATCCACGTCAGAAATTGGAAAGTTAAGCCAGTGGCGGGTGAGGCGATGGAAGTCTTTCCTGGCTAAAGCTAAAACAGAAAGCGTTTGCACGGAAGCCGCTGGTGAGCCTCATCTTGCCTGCCTGGCCGCCAGCGAGATCGACCAGCAAAGATTGACCGTGCGGGCCGCACCAGAGGTGGTGAGCGCCGGTGCTTGCGCGCATAAGGGGGCGGATACTGGCGCGCACAAAGGCGCCCATACCGATTCTTGCGCCAATTCCACGCATAAGGGCACAGTACTTATTTTGACAAACGATCCGAAGATGAGAATGCGGCTGCTGTTCTTAATCACAGCCAAAATGTTCTCTTGCCTGGTCGTCAACTCGCTTGAGGAAGCGCAAGCGATAATGGAGAAGGAGCCATTGTCAGCGGTGCTTCTGGATGTAGAGAATGAGAGCCTGGAGTTTGTCGCCACACAACTGAGCCATAAGCATCAGGTGCCGATCATAGTTCGATCATCGCGAGCCAGTGGTCCAGGTTTCGCCATTCCATTCCTGGCTCATTGGCTGAGCCGAACAGGTTCGGGTGTGGAACTTTTGGAGACGTTATTTATGCAGGTTAAGTTCGCTTGACTCGGGGATAGACAAATAACTAGAGAAGGCAGAGAAATATTTCAAAAACAGCGTGATCAAGGGGTACCTCAGCGGATTTTCAAAAAACAAGGTTGGGGTTACCAAATTTGGTAACCTTGGCAACCGGCTGTGAGAAACGTCAATAGCCCGCAAGCCTTGATAGGAAGAGGCTTTCTGGCCATTGGGGCGAGGTGTCAGTTAATCTTGGGGGTTACCAAATTTGGTAACCCCATTATGTGTCTGTTGTGGTGGTCATCCGCGGTAGCGATTAAATCGGCGTTAGAGTGCACGCCAACCGCACCCGCGCAACCGAGCCCGGCAAGCTACTCCAATCAATCAAGAGGGAACGTTGAACGATCCTTCACCGATTGGTGGGTAGATGTCCTCTTCTTCCTCTTCCTCTTCTTGCGGCGCTGTATGACCCTGGAAGCCTGTTCCGGCTGGAATCAAGCGGCCGATGATGACGTTTTCCTTCAAGCCCCGCAACCAGTCTTTCTTACCTTCCACTGCTGCTTCCGTGAGAATTCTAGTTGTTTCCTGGAACGATGCAGCTGAGATGAAGCTTTCCGTGTTCAAACTGGCTTTGGTGATGCCCAAAAGAACCGCTGTATATGTACATTCGCGTTGACCGGCTTGTCTTGCTTTATCGATTTCACCATCAAGGAAATAACGCTCGAGCAGCTCGCCAGGAAGCATGATCGTGTCGCCTGGCTCATCGACACGCACTTTGCGGGTCATCTGCCTGACAATAACTTCGATATGCTTGTCGGCAATTTCCACACCTTGCGAACGATAAACCGACTGCACTTCGTCGACCAGATACTTTTGAGCAGCTTGAATGCCCATCAGTCTGACGACATCATGCGGATTGGGAGGACCGTCCGTAAGCGCTTTTCCAGGCGTAATCGTCTCGGTGTCTTCGACAATGACGTTCAGTCCTTGCGGAATGATGATCTCTTCCTCGTTGCCTTCACCATAAACGATGAACAAACGAGTGACATCATCTTCACGACTGATTCTGGCCCGACCCGGCTTTTCAGCGAGGATGGCAGACTCTTTTGGTTTGCGCGCTTCGAGCAACTCCTCGACTCTGGGCAGACCCTGAACGATGTCTCCAGTTTTCTGACGCTCATAAACCAGTGTGGCGAGCAAGTCACCTCTTTGCACAAGCGCTCCATCTTCACTCTGCAACTGAGTGTTGGAAGAGATCAGATAAGGGCGGCCCTTGCGCACGACGACATCACTGCCGTCGACTGCCACCACCTGACCCGAGTGAGTCGATTGTGACGACTTGGAGATCGAGTCTCCCGGCCTGAACAAATCCCCTTCTTTGGCCGTGACTGCACCTTTGGCTTTGTGGTGTATCTGTTGCTCTTCTGTGATCAAGAGAATTCTGCGCTCGTCATTTTTGGCAAGCTGCACTCTGGCTGCGCCTTTTGTCAGCACCTGGGTGGTGGCCACTGCTGATTTGGCAGGAACGACGTCACCGTGCTGCACCGAGAGTAGTGTCACGTTCAGATCAGTCTCACGGCGCAGAAGGATGTTTTCTTGCACCACGATGTTCATCTCTTCGGCGATTTCAACGGTGCCTTTCAAGCCCTGCAGCACGCCTTGCATTTGCAAAACCAGAGATGTGCGCGTCAGTTGCGCACCTTGAAGGTGTCGCACTTTTTCGCGGTCTCTGAAAAGAAGCTGCGTCACCGAGCGCAAACTGATTTTCTCGTCAGTGGCGCGGTGTTTGAACTTGGTTTCTTTGGGCTCGATCCAATACTCTTCGATTGGTCTGACCAGAACCTGAGTGGTGCCGTCTTCTCTTTCCAGAATGTTGACGATCTTTCTGTCTTTGAACTTCTGCCCTTCCATAATCTCGGTGCCTGGTTCGACAATTTGTCCTTCCGGCACTTTCACATCAGAGGGGTCGGCTATATTGAATAGTTCACCGGGTCTGACGATTACTTCGTGGATGATGTCGTTATCGGCGACGATTTCGACGATACCGTCCATGTGGGCAAAGACGTCTTTGACGACTTCCTGGCCGGCTGTGACGGTGTCTCCCGATTCACTCATCTTCAAGCTTATGTCTTTGGAGATGAAGTGCACTTCTTCAGGAACGAAGAGAATGCGTCCGGCTTTGGTCACCACCCGGCGATCGTCTATTTCGACACCGTCGTAGATGATTTCGCCGCCTGAGCCGACAACGTTGGTGCCGTCGTCGACAAGCTCGGCGATGATTTTGCCGTTCTCGACGATTTCATCGTTGACGACTTTGATTGTGTAGGCTTCCTTGCTCTTCGACACTCTCCAGGTATTTCCTTGCTTGGCTGATTCCAGCTTGGCATTGTGAGCGCCGACAGAAGAGATGATGATGTTGATCTCTTTTCCTTTGACCAGGCGGGTCAAGGTCTTCTTGCCTGCTTTAACGGTCTCGGTCTCGATTTCAGGACCGAAACGCACTTCGCCACCATGCTCGGTGTTGATTGTGATTTCGGCAAGAACATCGTTAGGATTCACGTCTTGCAAATCTTTGACGACAACGTGGGCGCCTGAGGGCAAGTTATAAACGTCACCTTCCAGAACCCAGATGATGCCTGCGCGGCTGGCCGTGCGGGAAATGTTGCCTTGACGATCGCGCTTTTCATCAGCCTGGAAGCCATGGAAAAGAATACGTCCGGAGATGTCTGCGGTGATGTCTTTGCTTGCCCGTTCGGTCAAGTTCTTCTTGGAGCCTGGTGGATCGAACTCCGCCAGCACCTGTCCGACAGTGACGTCAGTGCCTGATTTGACCAGGATTAAACTGGCTGTGGGCACATTTAAAGTATGTTCCTTGCTGCCGGCGGTCACTTTGAGCACACCGTCTTTGGTGGTCTGTTCGACGACGTCACCGTAGGCGGTGCGCACGGAACGGCTGGGAATCTTGAAATTGATTTCGCCATTTGCCGGAGCCTTCAACTGCGAACGGCTGCTGCCGCCAGCGACGGCGCCGCCTGTGTGGAATGTTCTCATCGTTAGCTGTGTGCCCGGCTCACCAATTGATTGGGCAGCGATAATGCCTATCGCTTCGCCGACATCGACCAGTCTATTGTTGGTCAAAGACCAGCCGTAGCATTTTTGGCAAACACCCCACTGGCTGTCGCAAGTAAGAGGTGAGCGCACCTTGACGCTCTTCAACTTCTTGTCTTCCAACATTTGCGAGAGCTGGCGATTGATCAGCTCGCCTGCCCGAGCCAACACTTCACCAGTCTCTTCAAATACGACATCGTCCGAGACTGAGCGTCCGTAAATTCTTTCTGAGAGCCTGACCATGGCTTTGTCGCCTTCCATAATCGGCTGCATTTGAATGCCCCGCTTGGTGCGGCAATCAATATCGCGCACGATCACGTCTTGGGCCACGTCGACTAGACGTCTGGTCAGGTACCCGGAGTCGGCTGTCTTAAGAGCTGTGTCTACCAGTCCCTTTCTTGCTCCGTAACTGGAGATGATGTACTCGGTAACGTTCAAGCCTTCGCGGAAGTTGGCTTTAATCGGCAAGTCGATGATCTGACCTTGAGAGTCAGCCATCAACCCGCGCATACCAACCAGCTGACGCACCTGAGAGATGTTGCCTCTGGCACCAGAGAAAGCCATCATGTAAACCGGGTTCAGCCTGTCGAAATTGTCGACCACTTCTTTGGTCAATTGGTCGGTGGTGGCTGACCAGGTGTCGATCACTTTGTTGTAGCGTTCGACTTCCGTGATCTCGCCGCGCTCGTAGCGTCTTTGCGCTTGTTCGATCTCTTTTTCGGCGGCGGCGATTAATCCCTTTTTCGCTTCCGGAACATCGAGATCATCAATGGAAATTGTCACACCGGCTTTGGTGGCAAACTGAAAGCCGAGATCTTTCAAAGCATTTGCCAGCTCAGCAGAGCGGGCAGTGCCGTATTTTTCGTAGATCATGGAGAGAAGATTGCCGAGCTTCTTCTTATCTACAGTGGTGTTGATGAACTCCAGAGTTTCTTTCTTATCTGTGGTGCTGACCATAGGTCCCTCTTTTTTCGAATCTTTTTCTGTCGCCGTGAGAAGAATTACGCCTGCCTCAATTGACTGAAGCGATGGCACCGCGCAAGACCTGATTGAAGATGATGCGACCGGGTGTGGTCTCGATCATTTCACCAGTGACGTCGCGCACTTTGATTTTGGCGTGCAAATTAACAACGCCTGCGTCATATGCCGATCTGGCGTCTGCCAGACTGACGAAGCGCATGCCGGCGCCCTGGCAGACTTTCGGATCATCAGATGACGGCTTGTCGATCGTCAAGTAATAGATGCCGAGCACCATGTCTTGCGTAGGCGTGATCGTCGGTCTGCCTGTGGCAGGCAGCAAGATATTGTTGGAAGCAAGCATAAGCATATGCGCTTCTGCCTGCGCCTCTACGGATAGTGGCACGTGCACAGCCATCTGGTCGCCGTCAAAGTCGGCGTTGAAGGCCGAGCAAACGAGCGGGTGCAATTGAATCGCTCGACCATCCACAAGCACCGGTTCAAAGGCTTGAATGCCCAGTCTGTGCAGGGTAGGAGCGCGGTTCAGAAGCACCGGGTGACCTTGAATAACTTCTTCCAAAATTTCCCAGACAACCGCTGAGCCTTTTTCGATCTGCTTTTTAGCCGATTTGATGTTTTGGACGATCTGTCGTTCGATCAATTTATTGATCACAAACGGCTTAAACAGCTCGAGGGCCATTTCGCGGGGCAAGCCGCATTGATGCAACTTGAGCGAAGGACCAACGACGATGACCGATCTACCAGAGTAATCAACGCGCTTGCCGAGCAAGTTTTGACGGAATCGTCCTTGCTTGCCTTCAATAATATTGGAGAGCGATTTGAGCGGACGGTTGTTTGGTCCAACCACCACTCTGCCTCTTCTGCCGTTGTCGATAAGGGCATCAACTGCTTCTTGCAGCATGCGCTTTTCGTTGCGCACAATGATTTCAGGAGCGCCCATCTCCAGCAATCTGGCCAGACGGTTATTTCTGTTGATCACGCGGCGATAGAGATCGTTCAAGTCAGATGTGGCGAAACGTCCTCCATCAAGCTGCACCATGGGGCGCAGATCAGGCGGAGTGACCGGCAGATTGTCGAGCACCACCCAGGTTGGATCTGTGTGGGAAGTGACCAGCGCTTCTACCAGACGCAGCCGTTTGATGATTTTGGCTCGCTTTTGTTGAGAGCCTGTGGCTCCTGCGAGCTCTTCGCGCAACTGGCGCGAAAGCTCTTTCAAGCCAGGCAACTCAAGCAAGCGGCCACGATCGTCTTTATTGTCCGGACGTTCGTAGACAGGCTTGGCCAACTCATGCAGGAGCTGCTTGATCGCTTCGGCGCCGATGCCGACGTCAAACTGCAAATTAGGATCGTCCAGACTGCGCTCATACTCTTCTTCGGAAAGAAGCTGGTACTTGTGCAGCTCAGGCGCGTTGCCCTGGTTGGTGACGATGTAGGCGTTGAAGTAAACGACTTGCTCGAGATCACGCAAAGGCAGATCGAGAAGCAAACCGATGTAGCTGGGAATGCCTTTCAAGAACCAGATGTGCGTAACCGACGAAGCCAGTTTGATATGCCCCATACGGTGCCGGCGCACCTTCGAGTCAGTCACTTCGACGCCGCAGCGCTCGCAGGTGATACCACGGTGACGCACTCGTTTGTATTTGCCGCAATAGCACTCCCAGTCTTTTGATGGACCAAAAATGCGCTCGCAGAAAAGCCCGTCTTTCTCAGGTTTGAGCGTACGGTAGTTGATAGTTTCGGGTTTTGTTACTTCGCCGTGCGACCAGCTAAGGATGCGCTCGGGAGAAGCAATCCCGATCTTTATGTAGTCAAACCGATCAATGCTTGTAGGCATAGTTCCCCACAGTCCTCCACCAATATCGAGCAGTTAGCTCTTTTCTCGCTGTTTCTCTTTCAATTTCAACTTATTCGTTTCGTCTTCAATTGCAACTTATTCGTCTTCCCGTGCATCGTCTCAATTGCAACTTATACGTCGTCAGGTGCATCATCTTCGTCATCGTCGGCGCCAACCACGAGGTCTACCTCGTCATCAACGTCGGCTCCGGGCAGATCAGCGACAACAAACGTGTCATCTTCAGGTGGTTCGCTCACTGCCACCGCTGCTGATGGCACTACGGGCTGTCTGGACAACTCCGCCAGCTCCGACTCGATGCCTATCTCTCCGAATGGGCTGAGGCGACGCAAGCCGCGTGGGCGTGCTTCCTCAACTTCAGTCATCAGATCGACTTCCAGTTCGCCACCTTCACGGGTGCGTTTAGCCACCGAGACGTCCAGACCGATAGACTGGAGCTCTCGCACCAGCACCTTGAATGACTCTGGAATACCAGGCCGCTTCAAGTTCTCGCCCTTGACGATTGATTCGTATGCTCGTGAACGTCCGTTCACATCATCAGATTTGATGGTCAACATCTCTTGCAGAGAGTAGGCACCACCGAACGCTTCCAGCGCCCAGCACTCCATCTCTCCCAGACGCTGCCCGCCAAACTGAGCTTTTCCGCCCAGGGGCTGTTGTGTCACCAGGCTGTACGGTCCGGTTGAACGGGCGTGGATCTTATCGTCGACCAGGTGGACCAGCTTCATCATGTAGATTTTGCCGACCGTCACCGGGTTGTCGAACTGATCGCCCGAGCGTCCGTCGTAGAGAGTGACCTTGCCGTTATTGCCGACCCAGTCTTTGCCAGATATGTTCTTGCCCTTGATGATTTCCTCATGGACGAGAACTGATGAGGCTTCCTTCTTGTACATTTCGTCAAACGGTGGCACTTCATAGCGCAGACCGGTGAGCATGGCTGCCAATCCGAGCAATGTTTCAAATGTCTGACCGACGTTCATGCGGCTTGGCACGCCAAGCGGATTGAGAACGATGTCGACGGCTGTGCCATCAGGCAGGAACGGCATATCTTCTGTAGGCAGAATCTTGGCGACAATGCCCTTGTTGCCGTGGCGCCCAGCCACTTTGTCTCCGACTGAGATCTTGCGCTTCTGAGCGATGTAGACGCGTACGACTTTGTTAGCCACCGGCGGCAGTTCATCACCTTTTTCGCGATCGAAGACTTTGACGTCGACGACACGCCCGCCCTCACCGTGAGGTACTCGCAGCGAGTTGTCGCGCACGTCTCTGGCTTTTTCGCCGAATATGGCACGCAACAATTTTTCTTCCGGCGGATGTTCAGACTCTCCTTTAGGAGTAATCTTGCCGACCAGAATATCGTCGGGGTATACACGTGAACCAACGCGCACGATGCCGTTCTCATCAAGATGCCTGAGCGATTCTTCCGAAACGTTGGGCACTTCGCGAGTGATTTCTTCCGGACCCAACTTTGTTGAGCGGGCGTCAATCTCCAACTTCTCAATGTGAATGGAGGTCATCACTTCGTCGAAAACGAGGCGCTGACTGATCAAAATCGCATCTTCAAAGTTGTATCCTTCCCAGGGCATAAATGCCACCAGAAGATTGCGACCGACGGCAAGCTCACCAGTGTTGGTGGCAGCACCATCGGCGATGATCTGCCCGGGCTTGACGGTGTCGCCGACTTCAACGATCGGCTTCTGATTCAAGCAAGTGTCTTGATTGGAGCGCTGGAATTTGGAGAGGCGATATTTGACCAGACGCTTGTCTTTGGTGCGTACATGAATGGCTGATGCCGTCACGTATTCGACCTTGCCGTCCAGATCTGCCACCACAACCATGCCGGAGTCGCGTGCTGCTTGCGCTTCGATGCCGGTGGTCACCAGGGCGCGCTCAGTGCGAATCAAGGGCACCGATTGCCGTTGCATGTTCGATCCCATCAGGGCCCGGTTGGCATCGTCGTGCTCCAGGAACGGAATCAGAGCCGTTCCGACAGAGACGATTTGAATCGGGCTAACGCCGACATAGTCGACCTGGTCAGGAGGAGTTTCGATAAATTCGGCTTTGTAGCGCACCGGTATAAGCGGATGGACAAAGTCGCCGTTATCATGAATCGGCACGTCGCCGGGCGCAACGCGATACTTATCTTCTTCGTCAGCAGTCAGGTAGTGGACCGTGTCTGTGACGTGCCCGCCTTCAACTTTGCGATATGGTGTTTCGATAAAGCCATATTCGTTGACCCGGGCATGTGTTGCCAGTGAGCCGATCAAACCGGCGTTGGGACCTTCAGGGGTCTCCACTGGGCAGATGCGACCGTAATGGCTGGGGTGAATGTCGCGCACGGCGAACCCGGCACGCTCTCTGCTTAAGCCGCCCGGTCCAAGAGCTGACAATCTACGTTTATGTGTCAATTCAGCCAACGGATTTGTTTGATCCATGAACTGAGACAACTGAGACGATCCAAAGAACTCTCTGATGGCAGCAACAAGAGGCTTGGTGTTGAGCAGGTTGGCCGGCGTCAAGGTGTCGGCATCTTGCAAAGTCATGCGCTCACGCACAATTCTTTCCAGTCGGGTCAAACCAATCCTGAATTGATTTTGCAACAACTCACCAACCGACCGGATACGTCGATTGCCTAAATGGTCAATGTCATCGACATGACCTTCGTCATAATGCAAACCGATGAGGTAATCAACGGCAGCGACAATATCTTCCCGAGTGAGGGTCTTTTGTGCTTCCGAAACGCTCAAGCTCAATTTTTTGTTGAGTTTGTAACGACCGACTTTACCAAGGTCATATCGTTTGTCGTCAAAGAAGCGGCTGTCAATAATCGACTGTCCACCAGCCACAGACGGCGGGTCGCCTGGTCTGAGCTTTCTGTAGACTTCAATAAGCGAATCTTCGCGCGATTTAGTCGAGTCTTTGTCGAGTGTCTTTTTCAAGAAGTCGCGATGGCGGAACAACCCTTCCATTTCTTGATCTGAATAACCAAGAGCACGCAAAAGCGTGGTGGCAGGCAGCTTTCTGTTCTTGTCGATCTTGACATAGATGACATCGTTGACATCTGTTTCAAACTTCAACCAGGCGCCCCGGTTTGGAATCAAGGTGGCTGAGAAGGTGCGCTTGCCGTTGGTGTCGACTTCGCGTTTGTAATAGATGCCGGGACTGCGCACGATCTGGCTGACAATGACGCGCTCGGCGCCATTGATAATGAACGTACCGCGGTCGGTCATCATCGGAATGTCACCGACGTAAATCTCTTGTTCTTTGATTTCACCGATTTCCCGGTTCACCAATCTCATCTGTATGCGCAACTTCTTGGTGAAGCTGGCATCCATCGACCTGGCGTCTTCAGGCGTCTTTGGCTTGTTGGGTTCGGTATGGTCTTCGAAGGTGTAGTTGGGCAAGAAGTGCAATTCGAGCCTTCCGGTATAGTCCTTAATCGGACTGAAGGCTCGTAACTCTTCTCCCAGTCCCTCATCAATGAACCATTTGAAGGAACTCTTTTGGATTTCGGCTAAGTCGGGGAGATCGGCAAATTTCCTGCCCGCCCCGAAGGTCCGGACGCGCTCAGATAAATCAGGAGCCATCGATTACCTCTGGTGTTATGGCTGTGGATACTTTTGGCAAATGCAAGGCAATTGCGGCACAAGGGTGCAAATATACGTAGCTACTTATTGTATTGTCAATGCGGATGTAGTTAGTTGTGACGGCGCCTACGTGACAGATTATTCGTTAAAATGTAGTTAATCCGCGGTTTTGGCGCCATAATTCAGCGTACCCATGATTCTTAAGGAATTTCTATCTTCTTCGTTTTTTCTTAATCACTCTAAGACCTGTGTAACAGTAGGGAGAATTGGCTTGTCATGGGAGTTTTCGAACTCAGCAATGCGCGCAGGCGCTCTGGCAGGTACAATTCGCTGGTGGGGATGGAGCACTGCTGGTGTAGTGTGCGGTCTTCAAAACCGTTGCGGGACAGACACGCGCTGCCCTGGGTGGGTTCGATTCCCACGCATCCCCGAATTTTTAGTTGATATATGTATGGCGGTGGACACAGCTCGGCTGTTACCCCGGTTTTGGTGCTGGCTTCCAGCACACTGCGCTCGCAAGCGGGCGCTGAGCTAGGCAGCTGCCGCTGAGCTAGGCAGGCTCCGCGCGCAACTGGGATGGCTGACCGCCGCGCGCAACTGGGATGGCTGACCGCCGCCCTTGTCTCCTGACATCGAGGTTTCTGTTTTTGCCCTTTACTCTTGTGCTCTCCAAGAATTGCCGAAAAAGATTGCGTGAAAGCCAAGCTGCCGTTCTATGATTGGTTGTGAAGAGGGAAAAACGAACCAAAAATTGGGGATTATTGCGTATAGACATAAAAAGTGCGGAAATTTATGTCTATAGCCAATAATCATCTCTTTGTAAGCGTGTTGTCTGATTCAGAGTGTCTTCTTCGCCCATCATTTTCGGCATTTACGACTTTGCTGCCCTCTTGACTGCCTGGTTTGAAGCGAGAATTTCCTTGCTGCCCCTAAAATTACCGATTTCGGCAATTCAGCGCAGCGCGGCCAGGCGTTCCAGGCATAACGAATCGAAAGGATCCTCACGTGAGACTTAAACACTAGGCACTGAATTTGGTGCCAAAAACCTGCGCACAGTTGTAAAGGCGCACTGCAAGAGGCTTGTCAAGGTCACAAATTTATCTCTATTACCAACTTAGGGCTTTACTTACGTACATGAACTTTCCATAATAAGGGTGATGCAAAATTCGATAACTAGAAAGTCGGTTCAATGTGAGTTCCCAAAGAGGCGCCCTCGTTTGGCTAGATCAGTTCGCAGGCTACCTGGAGCTTGAGCGAAACTATTCCTCAAACACGATTCGCGCGTATGTAAATGACCTTAAACAGCTGATAACGAATGAGCCCGCTGAGATCGGGCCCATCGGACCCAACGATATTGATTTCAGCCCAGCAGTAGAGAAAGAGGTCGGCGCCACCTCGTTGCCTCTTGATGATGAAGGCAAGAGCTCGGCGTGGATGGAAGTGGATGGGTTGAAGGCTTATATTCAGCAGATTCAGGAGAGCTACAGCCGTCCGACGGTGGCTCGAAAAATCTCTGCTATTCGTTCCTTCTATAAGTATTTGACCCGCGAGCAACTGATTGATGATGATCCGTCAAAGTTGGTGCGCGGACCAAAACTTTCGCGGCGTTTGCCTGCATGTCTCGATCGAGAAGAAGTAAACCGTTTGCTTCTGGCGCCTGATGATTCATCACTGGGCGTTCGAGACAGAGCTTTAATGGAGGTTTTGTACGCATCGGGCATGCGTGTCAGCGAGTTGTGTGGTTTGAGAATTTCAGACTACAACTCTGCTGCCAAAGAAATGCGCGTGCTTGGCAAAGGCTCCCGCGAGCGAGTGGTGTTGTTGAACGACAGCGCTCATGCCTGGCTGGAGAGATACCTGGCCGAACACTGGAGCAAACTAGCGGGCGGCAGAACTGCCAATCCGGATAATCCGCTCTTCGTCAGCCGCCAGGCGACCAGATTGTCTTCTCGATCAGTGCACCGAATCGTGCTCAAGTATGCACGCATTGCCGGCATCAACAAGCCGATAACGCCGCACACGCTCAGGCACACTTTCGCCACTCATCTGCTCGAAGGCGGAGCCGATTTGCGGGTGGTCCAAGATTTGCTTGGTCACACCACAATCAGCACCACACAGATTTACACGCATGTCAGTTTGGACAGACTGCGCAGAATCTACATGAACAGCCATCCTCGCGCGTAAGCGGTTAAGAGCCGCATACCCTGCAAAGGGAAAAGCAACAAAGAAATACTGCCGTGCACCAAAAATGCACGGCACTTTTTTGCTTTCTGAGAAATTTGCTGCGAATTTGGCACCACATATAGTGGCGAAAGAGCAGGCAGAGATTTATCGCCCCTGAATAATTTGGAGATGGTAGAATTTAGCCAGCTCCGGCAGGGTCACAAGCGACCAAACATGAGCCCATAACCACATTCACTGAAAGCGTGGAATCAATGGGCACTCATATGAATGTTCGTGCTTGGACATCGGCCCTGCTACGGAGTCCTTTCTTTATTGCCAAGACGGAGTTCGATATGTACTACGGCGAATTTATCATCAAGGATACGCACCGCGGTCTCTGGTACGAAGATGGTGTTCTGACGAAGATACTGGAAGCGG
>Ga0182024_10007577_pt1 | contig 23351 bp, 23 predicted proteins | sample P32metaG_FD_120480 | JGI IMG/M metagenome (GOLD analysis project Ga0182024, IMG submission 120480) | Permafrost microbial communities from Stordalen Mire, Sweden - P3-2 metaG (Illumina Assembly) | ecosystem: Environmental > Terrestrial > Soil > Wetlands > Permafrost | place: Sweden: Stordalen... | reverse complement strand
TTCTGTTCAGGAAGATAGGATCGAAATGTCTTTGCCATGATTCGAAAAACTCGCACACCTTGCGGTTCTTTTTCAAGCACAATCAGCAGGACGGAGAGGAATACTCGGACAGACTCCTAGAGCGTAACAATCCATCCCAAATGAATATTAAAGTCGCGAGTTCAGGTTACAAGAGACCAGGTCAGGCAACAGCCGGATTGGCCGCGCCCGAACCGGAAGCTGAGGATTCTTCATCGTGTTCAAGCATTTCGATGAGGTTGTGCAGCGTCTCGATGAGTTCGGTGCGCGAGACATTGCTTTTCCGGAACTGGATGCGCAGCTTGAACGCCTCGTTCTCCGGGCGGAAGTTGAAAATGAACGGCTGCGGGCGCGGGCCGGAGTTCTTCTCTTCCTGGCGTTCGCGGCGGGCTTCATCGCGCGTCAGGCCGGCCTGGGCGATGCGCTGAATCGCTTCGACCATTTTCTTTTCGCTCGGTTGCCGCGCGATCTGCAGGAGGAGCGACTTTGAGACAATGCCGCTCTCGATGCAAAGCTTTCGCAGCGCCTCGGGAATGATCCGCAGGGACATCGTCTCGGTCACCGAGGAGCGCGCCTTGGCGATTTTCCGGGCGATGTCGTCGTGCGTGTAGTCGAAATGTTCCGCCAAGCGTTGCAGGCCGTCGGCCTCTTCAAACGGCGTCAGGTCCTTGCGCTGCAGGTTTTCGATGAGCGCGAGTTCGAGGGTTTCGGCGTCGTCGGCGATTTTTTCGATGCACGGAACCTCACGAAGGCCCGCGGCGCGCGAAGCGTGGTATCGGCGCTCTCCCGAGATGATGTGATAGCAATCATCGCGCGGCATGAACCGCACCAGCAGCGGCTCGAGAACGCCCTTCTCCTTGATGGAGTCGGTGAGTTCGCGCAGATCACCCAGCGTTTTGCGGGGCTGATCCGGGTTGGGCCTGATTTTATCGAGCGGCACCATGCGGCCGACAGCCGCGCCGCTAAAACTTGTGAGTTGTTCTACGTAGTGCGCGTCATGCCGCATCTTCAGCGTGACGGGTAATCCGATCCTCTTCGACACGTTGGATAACCTCCAGGGCGAGCTTGCTGTAATCCTTCGCGCCAGGGGATTTTGGCGCAAAGGTCATGATTGTTTCTTTGTAGGCGGGGCTCTCCTCCAGGCGCACGTTCTTGCCAATGCGAGTCTTGAACAGCACCGAGCCGAATACGGAACGGATCTGCTCGTGAGTGTCGCGGGCGATGTTGGTGCGCTTGTCAAACAGCGTGATCAGCACGCCCAGAACCTTGAGCGCAGGATTGGGCCGCGCGCGAATCCGCTCGTAGGTTTCCAGCAGATCGTCGGTGCCCTCGATCGCAAAATAGGCCGCCTGAATCGGGACCAGCAGGTGCGTCGAAGCCACCATCGCATTGACGGTAATGATCCCCAGCGCGGGCGGCGTATCGATCAAAATGTAGTCGTAATCCTTGATGATGGGCGTCAGGGCGTCCTTCAGCTTGAATGGCGCGTCAAACTGCCCCGCAAGCTGCTGTTCGAGCTTCGCCAGCGCCAGCCGCGCCGGAGCCACCGAAAGCATCGGATCTTTCGTAACCTTAATGATGCTCGCGAGATCAGCCCGGTGATCGCCCAGCACGTCGAACATCGAGCCTTGAATGTCGGCCGTGTCAAAAAACGAGATGCTGGCATTGGCTTGCGGATCGAGGTCAATCAGAAGCGTTTTCTTTTTCCGGAGAGAAATAGCGGCAGCTAGATTGATGGCAGTGGTGGTCTTCCCCACTCCGCCTTTCTGATTTGCAATGGTCAGGATGGCGGTCATAAACGGCCCGGGCATTTCAGCACGGGCAAAAAGCCTCCCGAATGCGGACTAAATCTGTCGCCCGACGGAGTAACGTATGCCAATGTACTCGCCCACTTAATCGAGTGCAAGGGAAAAAGCTACGAACGTCTCGGGCCAATTTCAACCGGGCCGGTAGACGTCAGCCGAGCGATGGTAAACTTAGGGCAAACATCCAACGGGAGGAAATCTCTTGGCAGATCGTCAACATCGGATCGACGCCATAAGACATATCGTTTACGAGTACGGCAATCTCATGGCCGCGGGCCACTATTCAGTTCACGGACAGCCCCCATGGCGAACCAATTGCGATGATGCGTTTCTCCTCGGTTGTCGCAAGCTCGGTGACTTTCTGCACGATGAGGGGACAGGTGACGACGTACTGTCTCGGGATTACCTGTCACCAAATCTAGTACAAAGATGGGATCTGCCCATTTGGAAGAAAGAATGGCGACGTGTAATGAACAAGCACTTAGCGCACATAACCTACGCCCGCGTGTCGTATTCCGGCCAAGAATGGAATCATCAAATATGGGTGCCGAAACTTTTAAGAGAATTCAATTCTGCTTGGTGGGACTTTCGAGAGGCCGTGTCTGACCCAGACTATAGGGTCGAATTTGACCAACAAGTTGAAGCTTGCCAGACCAAGGACGGTTTCACAAGAGAGGACGGCTCAATAAATATAAACCTCGCTCGCTACTGAACGGATTTCTGGTTACTACTGCCATCACTTCCGTCCAAAGTTGGGTCGACGGTACTGTTATATCTCGTCCGGCAGATCGTTCCTTCTGCGCTGATTGTTTGACTTCGAGAGAGTATTTAGCCACGCGGACGGCTGCGTTTCAGGCGGGTTGCGCGGTATTGTTCGTAAGGGATGCTCTTTTCTTTCCGGCGCGACTCAGAGATCAGTCCTTCGAAAACTCTTCCCAGATGGAGCCGTGTTTTTTCAGGTCGATGAGAAAACCGACCTTGCGGCCTTTTTCATCGGTGACAAATTGGATTCCGCTCATGGTTAGGATCCCGCCAAACGAAGGATACCGTAAATCTACTCGGCACGGCAACCAAGTGCTACAACATACCCGACCTGCGCAGAAAGCACGGCACTATTGATTAAAACGCATCAGATCGTCTTACATCTTATATCGCCCGAGGTCCTCATCAGAAGGCCCTTCGAGCCATTTGCCGAGTTCTTCGCTCGTGGATTGAGTAGCACAGGCACTCCTGCCTGTGCGGGGTTTGCGATCATGGTTACGAAGGGGTGCACACGAGCGATCCACAAAACTACACAGCCATGAGTGGCTGTGCTACTAAAACCTACATCTTATATCGCCCGAGGTCCTCGTCAGAAAGGCCTTCGAGCCATTTGCGGAGTTCTTCACTGGTGGATTTTTCGGAGATCGCGCTGGAGATTTTCGAGCTTTTCAGAACTTCGTCCTCGACGAAGATCGGGCAGTCCACGCGGAGCGCCAGGGCCAGGGCGTCGCTGGGGCGGGAGTCTATGGACATCATCTCGCCGTTGCGCTCGACCCAGATCAGCGCGTAAAACGTGTCGTCTTTCAGATCGTTGACGACGACTTTCTGGACGCGGACATCGAGGCCCAGAAAAACATTGCGCAGCAGGTCGTGCGTCATCGGGCGAGGCGTCTGCACTTTTTCAATTTCGAGCGCGATGGCGTTGGCTTCGTAAATGCCCACCCAGATCGGAAGCACCGCAGTGCCCTGCGCGTCCTTGAGCACAACAATCGGCATGTTTGTAACAGGGTCCATCATGAGTCCGCGGATTTTCATTTCCACTTCCATTGAACCCTCCCCGGACACCGGGTGTGGGCTCCACTTGGAGCCCACCCAGAAAACTAGACGACCTGCTCTAAGACTTGCTCGCCGACCAAGCTGTTGGGCGCTGCGCCCGTCACGCGCACGTGAATATATTGTCCCAAAAGGCCGGAGCGCGGCGAAGTGAAATTTAGAATGCGGTTGCCGGAACTGCGACCTGACCATTGGGCGAGCGGGCTCTGCCCGTCCGGCAGGCGGGCTGTCGCCGAGGCGGGACGCCGCGAGGCCCCGTCCACGAGCACTTCAAATGTTTGGCCCAAAAGCTGATTGTTGCGCGCAATCTGGATTTCGCGCTGACGGTCCATGACGATGGCGAGGCGACGCGCCTTTTTTTCCTCGGCGATCGCGTCCGGCATGTGTTGCGCGGTTGTGTTTGGCCGCGGCGAATACTGGAACGCGTACACGCCATCGTATTGCGCGGCATCGAGCAGCGAAAGCGTGTCGGCCAGATCTTCCTCGGTCTCGCCGGGAAATCCCACGATGATGTCGGACGTCACGCTGATCGGCCGCCGGGCGGCGCGAATCATGGCAATTTTGTCGAGATACTCTTCCCGCGTGTACGTGCGCTTCATCGCGCGCAGAATTCGCGACGATCCCGACTGCACGGGCAGATGAACGTGATCGCAAATCCCGGGCTCGGCGTCAATCGCTTCGACGATGTCCCTGCCGAAGTCTCTCGGATGGGAAGTGGTGAATCGCACGCGGCGAATTCCGGGAACCCCGGCCACTTCAATCAAAAGTTCTGCAAAGCTCATTCGTCGGGGCGCCGGGTCCTTATAGGAATTGACGGTCTGCCCGAGAAGCTGGATTTCCGAATAGCCAGAATCCGCGAGTTTCCTTACTTCGTCCAGTATCGAAGCACTCGAACGGCTGCGCTCCGGCCCTCGCGTGAATGGCACCACGCAATAGGAACAGGATTTGTCGCAGCCTTCTATGATGGTCAGGTAGGCGCGGAAGGGATTGTCGCGCCGGGTCATTTCCGTCTCAAAAGTTTCCTCGGTATCTTTGTCGAGGCCCATGACGCGGCGATTTCCCGATTCAAGTTCCGCAAGAAGTTCCGGCAGCTTGCTGTAACTCGCCGAGCCGCATACCAGGCTCACCCAGGGAGCGCGCTCAAAAATCTCCTCGCCTTCCTGTTGGGCGACGCAGCCCAAAACGCCAATTATTTTCTGATGGTCCGGGTGTTTGCGAAATGTGCCCAGGCGCGAAAAAACTTTCTGCGCGGCCTTCTCCCGGATGCTGCACGTGTTGTACAGGACGAGTTTTGCCGCTTCGACAGTGTCCATCTGGCGATAACCGCGCCCGAGCAGAACTCCGGCGACTTTCTCGGAGTCGTGGTCATTCATCTGGCAGCCAAACGTCTCAATGTAGAAGGTGCGATCCCCGGCCGGGACGGCGATCAAGGGTATGGCTTCCCGCAATTCAGTCGAAGCGCGGGTCAAGTCGTTGAGGCGAAAATCAAACGTCGGCGGCATGCTCTCTCGTTCAAATAGTATCACACTCAATCGGACGCCATTGTCCGCCATAGCAGCAAGGTACCCGGTATTCTCTGCGCTCTTTGTGTCCTCTGTGTTAAAGCCTTTCAAGACTTAACACAGAGAACACAGAGAAAGTCCACAGAGGACACAGAGAATATCCGATCCCAGCAAAGAATCCTCTACCCAATTCCTTTCCAATACATCTTGTCACGATGTATTATTCCAGTGAGGCACATTCGAGCACGCATGAGCCGGTAATTGTTTGACCCCATTTTGACCGTGTGCTAGGTTGCCAGAGGGGCTATCGTTCGGCTTTCTGAGGGGGGAGACAATTCCACTAACCGGTTCTCTGCTGCTTGTAGGTCAACTTGGCACTCTGCTCGACCAGACGGGATGGGTTGCACGCGTCGTCTTGGCCATGTTACTGGCATTTTCACTTTTTTCCTGGGCGCTGATTTTTCAAAAGTCGCGAATGTTTTCGCGAATGAACAGTCAGACCGCCCTCTTTCTCCGAATCTTCCGGTCCAACCGAACTCTTCCCGACCCCAAACAAATGGGTGGAGGCGGCTCTCCGCTCGAACCTGTGTACTCCGCGGGTTATCGCGAAGTGGAGAGCCAGACGCGCACCGGAAATCCAACCGGCAAAATTTCCAGCTTGAACGCTGTCACCGTGAGCATGCAGCTCGCCGCCGCCGAGGAAGTCCGCAAAGCGGAAACGTATATGTCATGGCTTGCGACGACTGGATCGGTTACGCCGTTCATCGGCCTGTTCGGCACGGTTTGGGGAGTGATGGATGCGTTCACGGGCCTCGGTGCCGCTGGAGCAGCGAGCCTGCGCGCGGTTGCTCCCGGTATCGCGGAAGCGCTGATTACGACCGCGGCGGGACTTTTCACCGCAGTCCCCGCAGTTATCGCGTATAACCATTTTCTGCACAATATTCGGGACATGGGTGGGCGCATGGATGGCTTCGCCATGGAAGTCACCGCGCTGGTAGAAAAGCTGTATCCGAATCAGAGAGGGTGAAAAAAAAAGATGCCCCAACTCTCACGTCAAACTGGGACTTCCCTCTCGGAAATCAATATTGTTCCCTTCGTGGACGTCATGCTCGTGCTGCTCGTGATTTTCATGATTACGGCGCCGATCCTGCAATCCGGCATTGAAGTGGACGTCCCCAAAACAAAAACGGTCAAGGAAATTTCCGAAGCGCGTGTAGTGGTCTCAATTGATCGCGCGCAGCGGATTTATATCGGCGACGATCCGGTCAACATTCACGAGCTGGGCGACAAGGTGCACGCGCAGATGCATGACTCGACGACCGCTCCGATCTATTTGCGTTGCGACAAGACGGTTCCCTTCGGCTCGTTCGCGCTCGTAGTGGACACATTGCGGCAATCCGGCATCCAAAATATCAGCGTCGTCACGGAGCCGCTGGACGAAGCACCCCACTAGACCCATGTCTTACGCCCCCACACATCCCGGCGCACAAAGCTTGAAGAAGCCACTGGTGTGGTCGGCCGGTTTTCATTTGGCATTATTCGTCTCGCTTCTTGTTTCCACGATTTTCTCGAATCGCGGAGATAACTGGGGAGGTCCCGGCGGTGGCGGTTCCGTATCGGTCGGGCTGGTGGGCCAACTCCCGGGAGTGAATCTGCCGCGCCCTGATGCCGTAACAACAAGCCGCGTGGTGGACACCAGCAAGGGTCTCTACAAGTCCGAGCCTCCGCCGAAAACGAAAGAAATCGAAACCGACGCGCAGAAGATTCCCGAATTCACAAAGGAAAAAGCGCCTCACTACATCACAACTCCATCCAAGATATTGGAGGATAAGACCCCGCCGCCTGCCAACGCAGTCCCTTATGGCCAGGGCGGTTCGCCGGCTCTGCCTTACTCGACGTTCGCCGTGAACGGAGCGACGCAAGGCGGAATGGGATTCAGTGGACCGGGCGGAGGAGATTTCTCGGGAAGATTTCCCGCTTATGTGGACGCGGTCCGGAACAGGATCAGCAGCAATTGGATGCAGTCCACGGTTGACCCGACGGTGACTTGGGCTCCGCGCGCGCAGTTCACATTTCAGATCCTTCGCGATGGCACGGTCACGAACGTGCAAATGACGCAATCCAGCGGGAACCGTTCGGTGGATAGCTCCGCGCTGCGCGCGATTTTGAATTCGAGTCCGATGTCAGGGCTCCCGTCGAATTATTCCGGGAGCAGCGTCACGGTTGAATTCTGGTTCGAGTTTCACCGGTAACTATACGGCTCGAAGCCAAAGGGCTTGAGGCTCACAAAAGATGGAGGAAAGACAGGAATGATGCAATTCGCGAACAGGTCCTCCAGGAACATCTTGAGATGTATTCATCTGTGCCTATCCGTGTTTATCTGTGGCTTCCTTCTGCTTGCTTCCGTTCCGCGCGCCTCCGCACAAGATTGGTTTCGCACGGGCACCGGCCTGGGCGTATCGAAGCCGCGCGTTGCAGTCGCGGATTTCGCGTCAAAGACGCCTTCCTCGCAGCCGCTGGCGACCGAGTTCAGCGATGTTGTGCGCGCCGACCTCGATTACAGCGGAATACTCGAGCTGGTCAGCAAGAGCATGAACCCCTTGCAGACGCCGAGAACTCCGGCGGAAGTGGATTTTAAAGGATGGTCCAGCGATCCGGCGGCGTCCCAGCTGCTGGCCTTTGGCAGCCTCTCGGCGAGCGGCAACAGCCTGGAAATTCAGGCCTGGCTCAACGACGTGCGGAATGCTTCCCTGCCTCCCGTTATCGGGAAGGTGTATCGCGGAGAGGTCAGCGACACCCAAGTTCGTATCTTCGCGCACGAGTTCGCCGACGAAATTATCGGCAAGCTTTCCGGAGGCCTTCCCGGCATCGCCAGCACGCAGATCGCGTTTGTGAGCAATCGCACCGGGAACAAGGAAATCTGGGCGATGGATTATGACGGCGAAAACCAGCACCCGCTCACGCAACTTCACACGATTTCTCTCACGCCGCGCTGGTCTCCCGACGCGTCGCGAATCGCATTTACCTGCTATGCTCCGCATAACGGCAGCGTGCTGACGGCGCAAATATGCATCTATTCCATGCCGTCGAATAAGCTGATCACCTGGCCGCGCTTCCAGGGCACCAATGCCTCACCCGCATGGTCGCCGGACGGATCGCTGATCATGTTCATGTCCAGCATGTACGGCAATCCGGAACTTTTTACGACGGATGCCTCGGGCGGGCATCCCAAGAGGCTCACGTATTCCAACGGGGCCAACACCTCTCCGTCATGGAATCCGAAGACCGGACAGCAGGTTGCATTCGTCAGCGACCGTGGAGGAATTCCGCAGCTTTACACGATGAACGCGGACGGCACCAGCCAGACGAAAGTGGAATTGCCCGACATGGGCTACGTGATTGACCCGGCGTGGTCCCCCAACGGCCAGTTGCTGGCATTCAGCTGGCGGCGTCCCAATGGAAATTATGATATCTACATCATGGAAATTGTCTCGCACGAGCTGGTGGAACTGACGCGCGATGCGGCGCGCAATGAGCGTCCGAGCTGGGCGCCGGATGGCCGCCACATCGTTTTTGAATCCACTCGCACGGGAACGCGGCAAATCTGGACCATGATCGCGGATGGAACCGAAGCGCGGCAGCTGACCAAAGAGGGACAGAACGAATCACCGAACTGGTCACCGAAATGAGTCAGGTTTCACGCTTTATTTTTAAGATGCGCGTAATGGGAAGGTCCTAATTGATGTTTGCACTCACCACTTTAGGTTCGGTAAATTATCAAAGGAGGAAGAAGAAAAAGATGCGGACTCGTACGAACTCCAGGGCTCTGTTCAGCGCGTTGCTGGTCGTTGTCGCGCTGGGCGCGGCTTGCGCAAAGAAGCCGATTGCTACCACGCCACCCCCACCCCCGCCACCCGTGGAAGCTCCGCCGGCACGCCCGACGGTGAATCTGCAGGCGTCATCAACCTTTGTTCAAAGAAACGAGACCGTCACATTAACGTGGTCCTCTACAAATGCGACCTCCCTGAATCTTTCACCAGGAATCGGCGCCGTTGCGGCGCAGGGAACGCAGCGTGTTAACCCCACGGATTCGATGGATTATTCGATTACGGCAACCGGACCCGGCGGCTCGGCCGACGCCAGCGTGCACATTACCGTCAGCGCTCCTCCCCCTCCTGCCCCAGTAAGTCACGAACCATCGTTGCAGGAATTGTTCGACAAGCAAGTGAAGGACGCCTATTTTGATTATGACCAGGCGGATATTCGCGCGGATGCCCGCGATGCCCTCTCGCAGACAGCCCAGTTTTTGCGTTCCTATCCGCAGTTGAAAGTGGTCGTCGAAGGTCATTGCGACGAGCGCGGTTCCACCGAGTACAATCTGGCTCTGGGCGACCGGCGCGCGGCGGCGGCAAAGCAATTCCTCGTGTCTCTGGGTATCTCGGCGGATCGGATGGAAACGGTCAGCTACGGCAAGGAAAAGCCGTTCTGCACTGCTTCCAATGAAGAGTGCTGGAAGCAAAATCGCCGGGCGCACTTTGTTATGGGAAAATAGTTGGAATGCCCTTCGGGGACTCGCCGCGCCATACGGTGAGTCCCTGGAAGCGCATAAAATTTTAAGAGGAGTCCTTTCCCTTGACGGGCGCGGGCTTTGCTTTTAGGCTGAAAGAGTCTGTAGGCGTGACGCTCGCCGGGATTGAGCTGCGGGCTATGCTGTCACGCTTCGCCCCGCCAGGAAAAAAAGGAGAATCACCGTGCGTACCCGATGGATATTTTTTTTCGGTGCAGCGATGCTTGCGGGCGCCCTTGGAGGCACCCTGTTGGGACCCGCGCCGGCTGGCGCCGTCGCCCGTGAAATTATCGAGTTGCAAACCGGCGTGACGCAGTTGATTCAGGGCCAGCAGGCGATGCAAACGGCGATCACGCAGAACAATGCGGTTGAGCGGACTCTGATCGAGCAGTCGCTTGACGCCGTCAATAAACTGAACGTCAGCATGAGCGCCGTCCAGAAGAGCACGCAGGATTTCTCTGCGGCCTCCGGAGCGCGTCTCGATACGATGGGGACGCAGGTGCAAGGCCTTTCCGACAACGTTTCGGATTTACAGGCGCGCCTGGGCAAGCTGGATCAGAAGCTTACCGATGTCCAGAGCACATTGCAGGATGTGGATTCCAAGCTGACTTCCTCGCCCGCCCCGGCCGCTGCTCCCTCCGCGGGTCCCCCATCCGCTTCGGGGATGCCGGCGCCCGGAGCGCCCCCTATGGCCGCCGCAGCTCCGCCCAATTCCGACGTCCTGTATTCGAATGGACTGCGGGACATCAACGGCAAGCACTACGACCTCGCGGACCAGGAATTTCAGGACTATCTAAAATATTATGGTGACACGGATCTCGCTTCCAACGCGCAGTTCTACCTCGGCGAAATTGCATTCATGCAGAACCAATTCCAGGCCGCTCTGGACGCCTACAACAAGGTGATTGAGAATTATCCGAAAAGTTTCAAAACAGCATCCGCGCGTATGCGAAAGGGCTTTTGCCTGGCTGAACTCGGGCAGAAAGCTGCGGCGATCCGCGAGCTCCGAACCGTCGTTAGACAGTATCCGGGCACCGATGAAGCGAAACGCTCTGCGGCAAAATTGAAGGAAATGGGCGCGACTGCCGGATAAAGCCGTCGGCAAACATCGGTGGATTTCCAGACCCATCCATTTTCTAGATTTTCTCTGCGCTCTCTGTGTCCTCACTCCATGTTCTCTGTGTTAAATCCCGAAAAACTTTCAACACAGAGGGCACAAAGATCACGGAGAAAAACTTATCCGCCCCCTGTAACCCCCCCACCTTTCCACTGATACCTCTTCCCTGAATTTGCACACCACCCACTATCGTGTTATCGTCGCCCGGCCGCGGGTGCGGGCTGTACTTGCAGCCCGTCGGGAGCTGGGAGAAAAACATGTCTGTCAACAAAGTGATCCTCGTGGGACGGTTGGGCCGCGATCCGGAAACCCGTTATACGGGCGCAGGACAGGCGGTATGCAACTTTTCACTCGCTACGGATGAATCCTTCAAGGACCGTTCCGGCGAGCGCCAGAAGCGCACGGAGTGGCACAAAATCGTGGTGTGGGGCAAGCAGGCCGAAATTGCTCAGCAGTATTTGAAGAAGGGCGCGCAAATCTATCTGGAAGGCCGCATCCAGTCGCGCGAGTGGACCGACAAGGAAGGCCAAAAACGCACCAGCTTCGAAATCGTGGCAAGCAATTTTCGGATGCTGAGTTCGCGTTCGGAGTCCATGGGCGGCGGGTCGCACCCGTCCGCGCCCGCGGGAAATTATGAAGCGGACTCTCCGGCGCCACCGGCCGAAGACCAGTCCGGCCCCGAGGTCACGGATGAGGATATCCCGTTTTAATTCTCAATCCGATTTGAACTCCGCTAAACCGGACTTTGGATCTAGATCGTCGATTAAAATTTTGAGTGTTTGGGCTCCGTGAGATCAAAAATTCGCACAGATCACGCGTGGAGATTTTAGAAACATGGGTCACGACGTATTCATCAGCTACTCCAACAAAGACAAAGTGGTCGCGGACGCTGTATGCGCGGAGCTGGAAAGGAAGAAGATCCGTTGCTGGATTGCTCCGCGCGACATCAATCCAGGTGAAGAGTGGGGAGAATCCATCATCGAGGCGATCAACAGCAGCCGCGTTATGGTGCTCGTGTTTTCCAGCAGCGCAAACGAGTCTCCGCAAATCCGGCGAGAAGTCGAACGGGCAGTGAACAAAGGTGTGATTATTGTTCCTTTCCGGATTGAAGATGTAATTCCCACCCGCTCGCTCGAATACTTTATCGGAGCCGTTCACTGGCTGGACGCGCTGACGCCACCCCTGGAAAATCATTTGGAGAATCTGGCGGCGGATCTCCAGCGCATCGTCTCCAGCGAGCGCCCGCGAGAATTGAAACCAGCTCCGCCGGAAAGCCGGGAGCCGAATCCAAAAGCCGAGTCGAAGGCGGAGACTGATTCCCCCGCGCCGCCAAAACCGGCGCAGGAAAATCAGCCAGCAGTGACGAGCGGGAAAGCGATTGCCAGTCTCGTCTGTGGATTGTTCTTCCTTCTTTTCCCCGCGGCGTTGGGCGCGGTTGTGCTGGGCCACATCGCACGCGGCGACATTCGCAGGTCCGCAGGAAAGCTAAAGGGAGCGAGGATGGCGACGGCGGGATTGATCCTCGGCTACATCGGGGTCGCCGTGTTGCCTATTCTGATCCTTATGGCCATCGCGATCCCCAATCTGCTGAATACGCGCGTGGCTGCGAACGAAGCATCCGCTGCGGCCTCAATGAGGACGCTTGCCACAGCGATTGTGATATATGACTCAAGTTATGGAAAGTTTCCGCCGGATTTAAAGGCGCTCGGCCCGGAGGCTCCTGGAAAGACCGACAGCGCCAATGCCGCAAGCTTAATCGACGCGGAACTGGCAGAGGGGGTGATATCCGGCTACAAGTTCACGTACCAAATGAGCCCGGATGCGTCCGATTTTCAGATCGAGGCAGAGCCTCTGGTGCCGGGGAAGACTGGCCTTCGATACATGTGGGTAGACAAAACCGGCGAGGTCCAATTTTCATACACGCGCGACAAACCCTAGGCGAATATACTGTCGAATTGAAATAGGCGGAGGATCTGCCTCTGACTTTTCCGCAAATTGACCAAACTGAAGGCCGCGGGACTTCGAATTATTCATACCGCAGGGCTTCAATCGGATCGAGTTGCGCCGCCTTTTGCGCCGGGTAATATCCAAAGAAGATTCCGACTGCTGCAGAGAAGAAAGCCGCGGCAATAATCGCCTTCCCCGAAATCAGCGTCGGCCACGATAGCAGATTGCTGATGAGCGCCGAGCCGATAAGTCCCAGCACGATTCCAATCGCCCCACCCATCAGGCTGAGCGTGACGGCTTCCACAAGGAATTGACTCTGGACGTCTCTTTCGGTGGCTCCCACGGCCATGCGCACGCCGATTTCGCGTGTACGCTCGGTCACGGATACCAGCATGATGTTCATGATCCCAATGCCGCCCACCAGCAAGGAAACCGAGGCAATGCCTCCAAGCAAATACGTCATGGTGGATGCCGTCTGGTCGGCCAGGTCCTCGATGTCCGCTTGCGTTCGGATCAGGAAATCGTCGTCGGTTCCGGTGCGCAGGCGATGCCGTTCGCGCAGCAAGCTGGTAATCGGTGCAACCGCCGCCAAAGAAGCCTGCTGGGAGACGGCGGAAGCATTAATCGACTGCAGCCAGGTAATCCCCTGAATCTTTCGCTGCACGGTCGTATAGGGCGCAAAAATCACGTCGTCCTGATCCTGCCCGACCGAGCTCTGCCCCTTCGATGCGAGCACGCCATCCACGCGGAACGGCAGGTTGCCGATGCGGAAGGTTTTTCCGATCGGATCTTCATTAACGAACAAAATATTTGCGACTGTGGTTCCGATCACGCACACGTTCGCGGCGAGACCTACTTCATCATCGCTGAAGACCGATCCCGATTGCACGGGCCATGACCGGATATCAAAGTAGTTCGGTGACGTGCCGGTGACAGACGTATTCCAGTTTTGATTCCCGTAAACAACCTGCTGCTTGTTTGACAGCGAAGGCGCGGCTTGCTTAATGAGGGGAATTTGTTGCAGGATGGCGTTCATATCGTCAACCGTGAGAGTCTTCACCCCGCCGTATCCCTGTCGCACACCACCCGCGCGATTGCTCCCTGCCGCGATAAATACCGCGTTCGTCCCCATCGCCGCGATGCCCTGCTGGACTTTATAGTTGGCCCCCTGTCCGATGCTCACCACGGCGATCACGGCTCCAACTCCGATGATGATGCCGAGCATTGTCAATGCCGAGCGCATCTTGTTTCGAGCCAGGGCCCGGAGCGCCAAGCGGAATGTGTTCATGAAATCCATACGTTACCTCGGGACTCCTCGTTGATTACTTCGCTGCTTCTGCCGCCAATTTTTCCTGACGTGCGGTATCCTCCGCATCCTCGGCGGCTTGCTCCTCCGCCGTGGGAAGCGTTTTCAGGACTTCTTTTGCGATCAGCCGTTCCTGGACCACAATATCCCGGCGCAGTTTGCCGTCTCGAAACTCGACATTGCGCTTTGCGTACAGGGCAATGTCGGGCTCGTGCGTGACCAGAACAATCGTCAGCCCCTGCTCATCATTCAAAGTCTGAAGAATGTCCATGATCTCGACCGATGTCCGGCTGTCGAGATTTCCGGTCGGTTCATCCGCGAGCAAAATCGCTGGCCGGTTCACCAGGCCCCGGGCGATGGCAACGCGCTGTTGCTGCCCCCCGGAAAGCTGCGAGGGGTGATGCCCTGCGCGGTCGGCAAGCCCCACGCGCGTCAGAGACTCCATCGCTCGCCTTTCCCGTTCCTCGGGCTTGATTCCCGCATAAACAGTTGGCAACTCCACGTTTTCGAGCGCTGAGGTGCGCGCCAGCAGGTTGAATTGCTGAAATACGAATCCCAGTTTCTGGTTTCTTAATTTCGCGAGTTGCGATTTCGTCATGCCTGAGACATCTATGCCGTCCAGGAAGTAGTGCCCCTTTGTGGGGCGGTCCAGGCATCCCAGAATATTCATAATCGTGGACTTGCCGGAACCCGACGGTCCCATGACAGCGACAAATTCCCCTTCGTAGATTTCAAGCGTGACACCTCGCAGCGCCTGCACTTGAACCTCGCCTAGATCGTAGGTCTTATAAACGCCATCCAGCCGGATTACGGGCTTGGCATTGGCAGGCGCTTGTCTTTGTTCTACTGAAGGAATTGTTTGCTCGGCCATGTGGTCGTCAAGGAACTCGATATATAAACTAGAACCTTCGCACAGTTCCTGGAGGTCCTCCTCCGCCGGCTAGCGGGTTCGTAGTTGTTGTAGCCTTTGCGGTAGTGGTTCCTGTCGACTGGCCAATGACCAGATTGTCACCTGGTTTTAAATCTCCGCTTAACATTGCAGTGAACGTAAAGTCGGTCACGCCGGTACCCACCTGGATAGGTTCGAGAGTCTTGTCCGGAAGCAACTTCCAGACAACCCCCTCGGTCGCTCGCTGTGCTCCTGCGCCCGCCCCACGGCCTCGGCCACTACCACCGCCTCCAACTGGAGCCTTTCCAGCGCCGCCCGCGCCAGCCGGCGCTCCGCCCCCGGCATTTCCCGCCGTAGCCGTTGAAGCGCCCGCAGCGGCTCCTGAGCCACTACCAGCCGCGCCACCGGCGGGAGGCGTCGCACCGCTGCCTGCGGCAATTCGCGATGCGGAGGTTGCGGGAGCGGCAGAGGGATCAGTGATGTTGTACTTGGCATAAGCGGCCTTGAGTTGGGCATCGGTGAGATTCGGCTTGAACCGCAACGCGCCGTTCGGAATTTTCACCACGTTGTTGGCCGTCGCAACTGGGATCGACGCGTAAGCAGTCATTCCCGGAAAGAGCCTCAAATTTGGATTATCGAAAGCGATTGTCGTGTTATACGTCACCACGTTTTGAATCGTGGTGGCGTTCATGCGAACCTGGGAGACGGTCCCATAAAATGTTTCATTTGGAAATGTGTCCACGCGGAATGTGGCCTGCGCGCCTACCCGGATTCGGCCGACGTCCGCCTCGTCGGTATTGGTGTAGACCAGCATGTGCGTAAGGTCTTCTCCAATACTGAACAGGTTCGGAGCTGTCAAGCTGGCCGCCACGGGCTGCCCCACGTTCACGGTGCGATTGATCACGGTGCCGTCAATGGGTGCGACAATGGTGCAATAACTCAGCTCCAATTTCGCCGTATTCACCGCAGCCAGCTTCATCTTCACTTGGGCCTTGGCTTCGTCCCTTTGAGCGACTGTGGAGGCCAGTTGGGCCTCGGCCTGCTTTTCCTGCGCCACGGTCCCCTGCTCATTCGCAACGGCGCTATCATAGTTCGCCTGCGCATCATCCTTCTGCTGGGGGGAGAAAACGCCCTGATCGGACAGCGCTTTGATTCGCGTCAGCTGCGTCTGCATATCAACGCTGGCCGCATGCGCCTTGGCGATGTTTGCCTTCATGGTATTTACATTGGCCGATGCCGTTTGAATCTGCGCTTCCAGATTGGTTACGTTTGCTACAGAGTTTTGATAGTCGGCCTGGGCTGCCGCCAGCGCATTCTGGAACGGAACCGGATCAATCTGAGCGAGGATATCGCCCTTCTTTACTTTGGAATTGAAATCCACATTGATGGCGACCACGTTGCCTGACACAACCGAGCCCACCGGGACCGTGTTGACGGGATTGATGGTGCCCGTGGCCTGAACGACCTGGGAGATGTCACCCTGACCCACTGCGGAAGTGAAATACTGCGGCGCGGAGCGGTCGCTGACCGAGATTACCCCGGCCCACAGGATCAACGCGACCGGAGGGGCCACGAGCATGGCGCGATGCATCATCGACCGTTGCCAGACATTTTTCATGATTTCAAGGATACGGTGCATTTCGAGCGCCCTCTCTTGATCTAGTCGTGCCCTTCGCTATTTCGTTTTAGACGGTCGGCATCCATTTTCAGCAGCAATTCTTCAAACTTTGGCCCCTGCTCCGGCGTGAGGACCTGCCGGATTCGATCGCGGCCCTCCTGGCGGGTCTTTTCATATTCGGGATCGTCCCGTTTGTGAATATCCGCGTAGCGGGCGCGGGTGTCGCTCAGAATGGCCTGGATCTGCTTTTGCTGGTCCGGCGTCAGGTTCAGATCCTTGGTAAACATGGCCATCGTATCGGCCGGAGTACGCACGGCCGGTGAGTGAGCGGCAAGCACACGCGAGGTCACCACATACGTGCCCAGGGCGCCCAGGGCAATGCCTAGCGCAAAGACGAGGAATACGAGGAAGAAGGCCTTGCGACTGCCTTGGTTAGCGTCCATAGTGCCTTTCCGCGAGCGATATCAGCACCTCTTCGTTACTGTCAGGATCACCAGGGGGCTGGGGAAAATCGCTGGCACTGAGTTCGGTCCGGCTCCCAAGCGGCTGAACCTGCGGCCGGTGGGGAGCAAATCCGACGAGATACGCCGACAAAATCAGAAGCAACACGGCTGCCGTAAGAGACAAACGGGAAGCGAGAAATTCGAGCGGACTCCAGAACGCCGCGGGCGATTCCGACCGTATCTTCTCCTCGCGAATTTTCGCCAGCACTCCCGTCAGGAATATCGGGCGCGGCTCAGCAGCGGGTTCCCACACCTGGCGGATCAGGTCCCCCGCCAGACGCGAATTTTCCAGCGCCGCGCTGCAATCCGCGCACTGGCGCAGATGTTCAGCAACCTCGGCGTCCTGCGTTCCCTGGAGGTAATCCTCCAGTCGCGCTTCGAACTTTCGGCAACCCATGGGAATGCTCGTTTTATTAAACATCTTTGTCGCTCCTTCCCTGCTTGACCGCGGGACGATTATGCGACCGATTTTGCAACCGCTTCCGGTACATTTCCACAACCCGGCCACGCGCGCGAAACAACCGCACCTTGACAGTGTTCACGTTCAGGCCCAGAATCTCTCCGATTTCCTCGACCGAAAACCCTTCCACTTCCTTCATCACCAGCATCAACTGGTCCTTTTCCTCCAGGTCTCCAAGCAGCCGCTCGATCAACTGCCGTTGCTCCAGCCTGCGCCCGGCATCTTCCAGGTGCTGGTGGCCGCCGTAACTTTGCTGCGGGGTCGATTCCATTTTTCGTACTTGTTCTTCACTCATATCAGATTCGTAAACCAGCCGGCGGACTTTCTTTTTCCTGAGATAATCCCAGCACTCGTTGACGGCAATCTTATAAAGCCAGGTGCCGAACGCGGACCGCAGATCGAACCGCCGGATTGAAAAGTAGGCTTTCGCAAGGGCTTGTTGCGCCACATCCTCCACATCGCCGCTCCCTCGCAAGATTCCTCCAACGACCGCGAGCACTCGGTGTTGATGAATCCTGACGAGTTCTTCATATGCGGCAACCTCGCCGGACTGGGCGCGCCGCACGAGAACCTTCTCCTCTTCCGCGGGAGTCAGCAGCTCCTTCAGGTTTGCCGCCTTGCTTCCGCGGCTAAGTTCTGATTTTGTGACGTTTGCCATCGATTTCCGGTTACAGCCGGTTACAGATATATCAACTTTTCCCCTTGCAGGCACTATGACTCTATGGAACAATGCCGACATGATCATCGGTGACCGTCTTCGCGCTTTGCGCGAAGAAAAGAAGTTCTCCCAAGGGGATATCGAAAAGCGCACTGGACTGCTTCGTTGCTATATTTCCCGCGTCGAAAATGGCCATACCGTACCGGCCATCGAAACGCTGGAAAAGATGGCGCGCGCTTTGGAAGTCCCACTCTATCAACTCTTCTATGACGGCGAAGAACCGCCCGAACTCCCCAACCTACCGAAGCGCCGAAGCGCCGACGATATCGTATGGGGCAGTTCAGGGAAAGAGGCTCGCCTTCTGAACAAGTTCCGCAGGCTGATGGGTCGCATTGAAGAAGGCGACCGCCGGCTCCTGCTATACATGGCTCAGAAGATGGCCACCCGCTAAGTCCAGCGGTTTCCGAGTCCATCGGGACGGTACTTCTCGACATACGGCTGACTGGCCCGGGCATCACCACTGGTGGTCCCCCCTTGGCGAAGGTGATCGCGCCCGGGCCGATGCCACGCTTCCAGCATCATCTCCTGTTTCATTTTGGCACAGTGCGGCTAATTCCCCCATATCCTTGTTTCCCTATTCCCACTCAATTGTACTCGGTGGCTTTGAACTGATATCGTATACCACCCGGTTGATCCCGGTTACTTCATTGACGATTCGCGTCGAAATGCGCTCCAGGACTTCAGCAGGAAGGCGCGTCCAGTCCGCCGTCATGGCGTCCTCGGAATCCACCACGCGCACAGCCACGGTGAAGCCGTAGCTTCGCTCGTCGCCCATCACGCCCACGCTGCGAACGGGAAGCAGCACGGCAAACGCCTGCCACACTTTTTCGTAGAGCCCCGCGCGCCGGATTTCCTCGACGACGATCGCGTCCGACTCCCGCAGGGCCGACAGGCGTTCCTCGGTCACTTCGCCCAGCAGGCGCACGGCGAGTCCGGGGCCGGGAAAGGGATGCTTGGTCAGCATCTCTTCCGGCAATCCCAGGTCGCGGCCGATTTTCCTTACCTCATCCTTGAATAATTCACGAAGGGGTTCTATGAGCGCGAAGGGGAGATCTTTCGGAAGGCCGCCGACATTATGGTGCGTCTTGATGGTTTGCGAGGGGCCTCGGACAGCGACGGATTCAATGACATCCGGATACAGCGTGCCCTGCACCAGGAAGCCTGCGCGGTCCGGCCCGCTGGCCATTTGTCGAGCATATTCGTCGAACACGGCGATAAATTCCCCACCAATCCGTTTCCGCTTGTCTTCAGGGTCCGTTACATCTTTTAGACGCGCCAGAAACCGGTCCGTCGCGTCCACGCCTTCGACTACCAGTCCCATGCGGTCGCGCAGCAACTCCAGGGTTTCGCGGAATTCATTCTTTCGCAGCAGCCCGTTATTTACAAAAACATTCGTAAGCCGGTCCCCGATGGCCCGGTGCACGAGCACAGCCGCCACGGCGGAGTCTACTCCCCCACTCAGCGCGCAGATCGCTTTGCCGTCGCCAACCTGCTTGCGAACGGACTCAACCGTCTCCGCAATGAACGCCGCGCCGCTCCACAACGGCCGCGCATGGCAGATATCGAACACAAAATTACGCAAAATTTCCGAGCCGCAATCGGTATGCCGCACCTCCGGATGAAACTGGACCGCGTACAGTCTGCGGGCAGGGTCCTCAGCCGCAGACACGGCGCTGCCGGTTTCTCCCGTGACGTGAAAACCGGCTGGGAGCGCGCGAACATGATCTCCGTGGCTGTTCCAGATGCGCAGCTTGTGCGGCAGCCCGGCGAATAAAGGCGAGCCGTTCTTTACAACAAGCTCGGTCCGTCCGTATTCCCGCCGATCGGCCCGCTCGACTTGCCCGCCCAGGATATGCGTCATCCACTGCAGCCCGTAACAAATTCCCAGGACCGGCAATCCCATGGCGAGCACCCCAGGATCGCAAGGCGGAGCGCCGGCGTCATACACTGAATTCGGACCGCCGGACAGAACGATCCCGGTGGGCTCAAACTTGCGAATCTGCTCGACACTCGCCGTGCAGGGCAAAATCGCGCTAAACACCTGCTGCTCGCGGATCCGCCGCGCAATCAGCTGTGTATATTGTCCGCCGAAATCAAGCACGATGATGCCGCCGCGTTCACTCATTGATTCGTCTCATCACTTCCTGTCATCTCTTCTCGTCTCATCTCGTTTCATTTTCTCTTCCCATTTCTTTCAGATTCCCTCACGGTTTTCTCAGCGCCGGTAAAGCGCCTGGACGAGGCCGGCGCACCACGACCACAACTTTACGGCGATTTTTGCGCTTCCCACATCGCCCCGGCAAACAATTTCAAATCTCAAATCTGAGATTTCAGATTTGAATTCTCCTCACCCCATCACATTCACAAGCTTGTCCGGCACGACGATCACTTTAACTACGCGCAGCCCCTCCAGCAGCTTCGCGATCTTGGGATCGGCGAGCACTCGCTTCTCCAAGTCGTCTTTCTCCAGGCCGGCTTCGACGGAAACTTTCCCTCTTACGCGCCCGTTGATCTGCACCACGATTTCCGCCTGATCTTCCGCGGCCAGTTCCGGGACGAATTTGGGCCATGACGCGTGCGCAAGCGTGCCGCTGGTGTGGCCGAGAATTTCCCACAGCTCTTCCGCCAGATGCGGCACCATTGGGTTGAGCATCAAGACCAATAGCTCGAAGACGCCCTTCGCAATTTCCGGCCGCACCCCTTCCTCAAGCGGCTCCTGCGCATGAATCTCATTCACCAGCTCCATCTGCAGCGCTGTGGCGCTATTGAAATGCCAGCGCGTGTCGAAGTCGTGCGTCACTCGCCGCAGGACCTGATGCGCTTTCCGCAGCAGGACTTTTTCCTTCGGAGTCGCCGATTCGACCGAAACGCCCGTGCTGCCGCCCGACGGCGATTTGCTCAACCACTCCGCATGCCGCGAAACCAGCCGATATACGCGCTGCAGAAAACGCGAGCATCCCTCGATCGCCTGCTCGCTCCATTCAAGATCTTTTTCGGGAGGCGCAGCAAAAAGCGTATACAGGCGCCCCGTGTCGCAGCCGTATTTCAACGCCATTTCCTCGGCGCCCACGACGTTGCCTTTCGACTTCGACATCGCCGTTCCGCCCTTGAGCACCAGCCCCTGCGTGAACAGACGCTTTACCGGCTCATTATGGTTGACCAGTCCCAGGTCACGCATCACTTTGCAGAAAAAACGCGTGTACAGCAGGTGCAGGATCGCATGAACGATCCCGCCAATGTATTGGTCCACGGGCAGCCAGTAGCGCACCAGCGCAGGATCGAAGGGAGCGTTGTCATTGTGCGGGTCCGCGTAGCGGTAGAAGTACCAAGAGGAATCGATAAACGTATCCATCGTGTCGGTTTCGCGTTGCGCCGGCCCTCCACATTTTGGGCACTTCACGTTCACAAATTCCGGCATGCTTGCGAGCGGCGATTTCCCCACTCCCGAAAATTTCGCCATGGTAGGAAGCACAACCGGCAAATCCTTGTCCGGCACGGGAACCATTCCGCACTTTTCGCAGTACAGCACGGGAATCGGAGTTCCCCAGTAGCGTTGCCGCGAAATCCCCCAGTCCTTCAGCCGAAAAATAATTTCGCCATTGCCAAAGCCGCGCGCCTCGGCATCCGCGATCATCGTTTCAATTGCCTTTTGGGAGGGGAGTCCCGTATACGGCCCTGAATTGACCGACCTGCCGTAATCCGTGAAAGCGGCTAACAACGTTTCCGGAGTGCGCGCCTCGCCTTCAGCCGGCTGGACAACAATCGGAATCGCGAGGCCGTACTTGGTTGCAAATTCAAAATCGCGCTCGTCGTGCGCCGGAACGCACATCACCGCGCCCGTCCCGTATTCCATCAGGACAAAATTTCCCACCCAGATGGGAATCTTTTCGCCGTTGAACGGATTTACGACGTACCTCCCGGCGAAAAATCCTTCCTTTTCCGCCGTGGCAATATCCGCCGCGCGCGTTGGCCGGCGCCGCAATCGCTGCACGTTTTCTTCAATCTCAACCTGGTCCTTTACTCCCACGGCCAACTTGGAGAGCAGAGGATGCTCGGGCGCAAGGATCAGAGCTGACGCGCCATAAATCGTGTCCACGCGCGTCGTAAACACTTCGATCGACGTGTCAGGCAGCCCCTCCACCTCAAAGCGGACGCGCGCGCCCCGCGACTTCCCGATCCAGTTGCGTTGCATTGTCAGGACGCGCTCGGGCCAGCCGGTCTCGAGCTGATCCAGGTCATCCAGCAGTTCGTCGGCGTACTGCGTAATTCGCAGGAACCATTGCTCGATTTCTTTCACCTCCACTGGCGTGTCTTCGTGACGCCAGCAGCATCCGTTGACGACCTGCTCGTTCGCCAGCACGGTGGCGCAATTCGGGCACCAGTTCACGCGGCTGCGTTTGCGGTAGGCGATGCCCTTCTCGAGCATGCGCAGGAAAAACCACTGGTTCCACCGGTAGTATTCGGGCTCGCAGGTGGAAATCTCCCGCCGCCAGTCGTAGCTGAACCCGAAGCGATGCATTACCCGCTTGAACGATTCAATATTGAGGTTCGTCCACTCGCGCGGGTGAATGCCCCGTTGAATGGCCGCATTTTCAGCAGGAAGTCCGAACGCGTCCCATCCCATCGGATGGATCACATGAAACCCATTCATTCGCCGGAACCGGGCAATCACATCGCCAATCGTGTAATTGCGCATGTGACCCATGTGCATCGTGCCGGAGGGATACGGCAGCATTTCGAGCACGTAGTATTTCGGCTTCGAAGGATCGGCGTCGGCCTCAAACGCATGATCCGCGTTCCAGCGCGCCTGCCATTTCCGTTCAATCACTTGTGGATCGTATTCCGCCACGTTCGCTTTTCCATTTCCTTCGGGGCCCGGATCGGAAACATTCAGGTCCAAAACGTTCCGCTTTCCATCTTAAATTTACTATGCGAAATCAAATTTCAAATCTGAAATTTCAAGTCAATACTGTCCCAAGGTTGAAACTGAAACTAGCCCTAAGGGCCTGCGAATACAGGCTTTGGATATAAAAAGGAGCAAAATCGATTTGAAATCACGGCTACTCTATTCCCGCTCGGAAGCAGC
>Ga0182024_10007576_pt1 | contig 23351 bp, 19 predicted proteins | sample P32metaG_FD_120480 | JGI IMG/M metagenome (GOLD analysis project Ga0182024, IMG submission 120480) | Permafrost microbial communities from Stordalen Mire, Sweden - P3-2 metaG (Illumina Assembly) | ecosystem: Environmental > Terrestrial > Soil > Wetlands > Permafrost | place: Sweden: Stordalen... | reverse complement strand
GTCGATCACGGCGTCATCATTTTGCAGAAGACCATCTCTGTCCACGACGGCGACACCGTGGAAACCCTCTCGGAACGCGTGCTTGAACAGGAACACATAGCCTATCCCGAAGCCATAGCTCTCGTCCTCAGCGAGGAATACACGATACAGAACCGCCGCTACCTCCATCGCGTCGTCGAAGGATCCGCTCTGGGCACGCTGCTATAGAAAGAAACGATGACGGTTACACACTAAGCCTGCTGGTCCGTCTGGCCGCGCGCATCCGTTGCATCGTTCAACTTCACTTTTATGTCCATCCGCTTGCGCCCGCGAAAAACCGTGAGCGTCACCGTGTCGCCGGCCCGATGCGAGTTCATCGCCGCCGCCATGTCCTGCGGGTTGGCAATGTCCTGCCCATCCATCGCGACGATTAGATCGCCGCCCAGCATCACCGGAATATTTCCCTGATAGGCGCGCTGCGTTCCTCCATGCAGACCGGCCTTTTCCGCTGCGCCGCCCGGCAGCACGCGTTCGACGAGAAGGCCATAATCGGCAGGCAGACCAATCTGTTCGGCAATGTCGGGCCCGATCGCGAGTGTCGATATATCGAGCGTGGGCCGGCGTACGCGACCATATTTGGCGAAGTCGGCGATCACCGCCTTGGCTGTGTTCACCGGAATCGCAAACCCGATTCCGGACGACTGGTCCGCTCCATTGTTCGCGATCAGCGTGGTAATCCCGATCACCTCACCGCGCGAGTTCAACAGCGGACCACCCGAGTTCCCCGGATTCACCGCAGCGTCGGTCTGGATCGCGTCCTCGATGGGATTGTTATTCGGGCCGCGAATCGAGCGGATCGCCGAAATGATCCCGCGCGTCATCGTGCCCGAGAGGCCGAACGGGTTGCCGATCGCATACACCCGTTGCCCGACCGTTAGGCTCGCCGACTCCGCCAGCGTTGCGGGCTGCAGGTTCGATGCATTGTTGATCAGCAGAAGCGCCAGATCGTGCGCCTTATCGACTCCCACGACGGTCGCCTTGTACTTATGCTTGTCGAAGAGCGTTACCTCAACGCGCTGCGCATTGTCGATGACGTGGTTGTTGGTCAGGATGTGTCCCTGCTTGTCGAGGATGAAGCCCGAGCCCTGCCCTTGCTGCGGAACCGGCCCGTAGAAGAAGTCGAACGCTACCGCCGTCGAAGTAATGTTCACCACCGAAGGAAGGGCCTTTTTGTAGACGGCGATGTTCTGCTGCTCCTCCGCGTCGTAGGCGGGAGCAGCCGCCGCCTGCGTCAGTTCGAACTTGCCGAGTGGACCGTTGACTGCCGCGATGTTCGAGCCGGGCTCCGCAAGCGCAGTGGCGGCGCGATGAAGCCAGGGCGCAAATGTACCCGTCGACCCGACGTGCGTCGTCAAGTAGTAGAAGCCGGAAAGAAGAAGAACTACAAGCAGAACGGGACGCAGTTTCATCGTAATCACGACCTGATCTTTCAAATGGCAAATCGCAGCCTGCCGACATCAACGATTGTATCGAGCCGGACGCCCTTCAGTCTGTATGGCTCAAATCGCAGCCTGCGTCTGCCTCCAGAATCGGCCACAACTGGTCGACCTGCCACTCCAACTCCGTCAATGCACCGAAGTTGCTCAGCACATAGTCGCATAAGGCGCTCTTTTGTTCGTCGGGAATCTGCTGCGCTAAACGCCGTTGCGCCTCTGCCTCCAGCTCAGCCCGCCGCTCAGGCGTCATCTCCTGGCCTGCACCAGCGCGAACCACAAACCGCGCAATCTTCACCTCTTCCGGGGCCGTCACCAGAATGATCCTGTCAAATCGGCTCGGCCATCGCACTCCTCTGGAGACTTGCATCACCCCACCAGAGTTGCGCTCGCCATAATTGGTTTCGAAGATCAGGGCGGACTCGACCATCACCACAGCGTGAGCATCCCGCCCAAAGATCTCCGCACTCAGCTCGGCCTGCCGGGCGATCACGGCCGGATGCACAATCGCGTTCAACTCCTCCACGCGGCCGTCGGCAAACGCAATCCGCGCCAGCGCTCGTCGATCAAGGTTGCCACCGGCCAGCACGACGCCTTTGCCAAAGCGAGCGATAATTGCCGCGTAGACCGGCTGTCCGGGCTCCATCAGCTCGCGTCCGATCGCATCCGCGTTCAGGACATGTGCGCCGAGCGCCGCAAACAGCCTCGCTGCGGTGGATTTCCCACTACCCAGACCGCCAGTGAGGCCAACGCGCAGCATAGGGCTAAATTTTCTCCGATCTTTTTTCGGGGGGAATGCCGCGCCGCAGCTTGGCCGCCGTGACGGTATTCTGCATCAGCATCGCGATCGTCAGCGCACCGACGCCGCCAGGAACCGGTGTGTACGCGCCCGCAAACGCAAACGCCGCGGGATGAATGTCCCCTACCACCACGGATCCGCGCTTGGCAAAGGTCGCGGCTCGCGCAGCATCGCCTGGAAAGAAATTCTCCACCTCGGCAGCGTCCGTCACGCGGTTGATTCCGACGTCGATCAGCGTTGCGCCCGGCTTCACCATCTCTGCCGTGACAAACCCCGGCCTGCCAATCGCCGCCACGAGCAGATCCGCCTGCCGCGTAAACTTCGCCAGGTCGACCGTCTTGCTATGGCAGACCGTCACCGTAGCCGAAGCATTCAGCAGCAGCATCGCCGCCGGCTTGCCAACGATATCCGACCGTCCCACAACCACCGCATTTTGGCCCGCGACTGGCAATCCGCTACGCCGCAGAATCTCCATAATTCCCGCCGGTGTGCATGGTGCAAGCCCCGGCTGCCCGCTCTGCAAGCGCCCAACGTTCACAGGATGAAATCCGTCTACATCCTTGTCCGGCGATACCGCCTCCAGCAGCCGCTTGGTATCGACATGCTTCGGCAGCGGCAGTTGAATCAGAATCCCGTCGATGTCATCGCGAGCATTCAGCTCTGCCACCAGCGCCAGCATCTCGTTGGTCGTAATGGTGTCGGGCGGCGTCAGCATCTGGCTGAAGATTCCCAACTCGCCACAGGTCTTCACCTTGCTGCGGACATAGATCTGGGAGGCAGGCACGTCGCCAACCAAAATCACGGCCAGCCCCGGTGTGATCCCACGCGCCGCCAGTTGCTGTACCTCAACCGCGACCTCTGCCTTGATCTGCCCCGCAATCGCGATGCCATCCAGAATTTGTGGAGCTACAGTCGTTATCGTCATCTCTTCCATGGTATCGCGCTCTCTCGCCGGGCGGTTTCTGCATCTAACATGGAAGCATGAGCCTACGTGTGCTGAAAGCAAATGATTTGCGTTGGCTGGTGTGTCCGGCGTGCCGCAAGAGCCTGGAGGCGGAAGCCGATTCCATTCGCTGTGTCGGATGCTTACGCCGATTTCCGATTGTCGATGGAATTCCTGTGCTGCTGGTCGATCGCGATCGTTAGCATCGACATCCGTGAAACTTCTCCAGGACGAGCTTCGTAAAGCTATTAGGCAACACATCTGTTGATGCCGCCAACACGTTTAACGATAGACAGCGTAATCCGACGCTTGGCCCATCATCTAACAGATGAGAAGTGCAGCAGCATAAAGGAGACGGCATGACGGAGGGAAGAAGCCATATCGAAGCGTTCTCCGACGCCGATCTCACCGGTCTGCGCGAAGAGTTGATGAAGTCCGGCCTCGACTCCTGGCAGGCGGCAGATATGATCAGCAGCTTCCTGGTCGCGCGCGGCTACGGCGTCTCCACGCAGGACGCGCGCAAGGTGGTCTCCCTCATGGAGTCCATCGGCTGTTCTCTGAAATGCCTGCAGGCGGAGCTTGAGAAACTCGCTTACGTCATGTAGACGCCTAGCGATAGCCCAGGCGGGAGTGAAGGCGCGGCCGGCAACGACAACCTATCGCCCTTGCATTTTCTTTCTGCAATTTCCTCAGCAAAAGCTCATGTCAAGTCCCATAATCGCCTAACCAACTGAATCTAAACCAAATAGACTATGACCCATGAGTTCCACCCCATCCGATAGAATAGAACTATAGACATTGGAAAAGCGGCAAAATCGAGATCGCCAGCCGCCTCCGGGCCAACATCTCCTTTGTTTCCTAATATTTACCTACAACCCCTTTGCTTAGAGTAATTTATCGATACTATATTTTGTATGTCATTGTAAAAACAAGATTTAGACAACGGTACCCCCGGGGGGGGTGCTGACCCACGCTGACCCGAGGTACCCGGTCCAGTGCATAATCGATCATGCCGTCCCTTTGGTCTCCAACCGACTGGCCGCAGCGTCTGGCTGAACTCCAGGCCCCGACTGGCGAGCTGAAAGAAGCTCCCCTCCGCCGCGACGTTCGCTCGCTTGGAACACTGCTGGGCGAGGTGCTCCGCGAACAGGCCGGCGAGCCTCTCTTCGATGCCGTCGAAGCGCTTCGACGGACTGCCATCGCCCGCCGCGAAGCCGAAGCCCCGCAGAATGTGACCGCCGATCCGGCCTCAGCCACCGCACGTCTCCAGCAGGCCCTCGCCCGCGTCCACACCTACGCCAACGACCTGAACACCGCGTACCAACTCGCACGTGCGTTCAGCTTCTACTTCGAGCTCATCAACCTCGCCGAGACCAATCACCGCAAGCGCCGGCGCCTCTCGCTTCAGCTCAACCAGAGCGCTGCCGCCAGCCCGGCCACCAGTTCCGCCCAGCGCGGCGATCTGCGCGGAACCCTCCGCCGCCTCCGAGAAGCGGGCATCACCGCCGCCGAAGCTCGTGCGCTCCTTGGCCGAATCTGCATCTCCCCAGTCTTCACCGCGCACCCCACCGAAGTCGCGCGCCGCAGCGTCATGTTCAAGCGCCGCCGCATCTCCGACCTGCTCGAACAGCTCGACCGCATCCCCGTTCCCGAAGCTCAGCTCGAAGCCCTCGAGCACGACCTCACTGCCGAGATCACCGCGCTGTGGCAGACCGACGACGTCCGCAGCGCACGCCCCACCGTTCGCGACGAGATTCGCATGGCCCTCGACTATTACGAGTCCAGCCTCTTCGACACGCTTCCCGTCCTCTACGCCGAAGTCGCCGCGGCCCTCGACGTCGAATACCCAACAGGAAAAGCAACCATTTCAGTTACAAATTTAGCCACCGAGAAGAACGGCCCCACTTTCCACACCTCCATCGCCGAACTTCCGCAGCTCATCCAATTCGGCTCGTGGATTGGCGGCGACCGCGACGGCAATCCGTTCGTCACCCCGGAGGCCACGCGCGAAGCCCTCGCCATGGCGCACAATCTGGTGCTCAACCACTATCGCCGCCGCCTGCAGAACATCTTCCAACAGCTCGCCAGCTCCACCCAGCAGGTTCCGGTGTCTGCCGAAGTCACCGCGCTTCTTGGCCGCTACCTCGCGCAACTCCGCACCGCCGGCCAGACTGCGCTAGAAGAGCGCTTCCCCCACGAATCCATTCGACTCCTCATCGCCTGCATCATGATGCGATTGGGAGCGACTCCGCAGTCCGCCGTCCCCCTGCCGCCCAACCCGGCGCTCGCTCCTTACACCCGCGCCGCCGACCTGCTCTCCGACCTCACCACCCTCCGCGTCAGCCTCATCGAACACCACGGACCGCGCCTCGCCGAGATGCTCATCGACCCTCTCGTCATGGAGGTGCGCACGTACGGCCTGCACCTTCAGACGCTGGACATCCGCCAGCACGCCCGCGTCCACGCCGCCGCCATCGCCGAGATCTCCGCCTGGCAGCCAGTCGATTCGACGCAACCGCTCACACTACCTGCGGCCCTCAGCGAGCAAACCGCCGAAGTGCTCGACACCTTCCGCACCATCGCCGAGCTCAAGCGAACCTACTCCCCCGAGTCCATCCGCCAATACGTGATCAGCGGAGCCACCAGCGCCGAAGACATTCTCCACGTCCTGTGGCTGGCTCGCCTTGGCGGAGTCACTGTCGAAGCGATCGAAGAAGACCCCGGCCTCCAGCCCGTACCTCTATTCGAATCCATCGAAGACCTCCAGAACGCCCCGGCCATCATGCGCCAGCTCTGGACCAGCGAAGCCTACAAGCCGCTGCTCGCAAGCTGGAACCAACATCAGGAGGTCATGCTCGGCTACTCCGACTCCAACAAGGACGGCGGCATGATCACCAGCACGTGGGAGATCTACAAAGCGCACCGCGCCTTGCATCAAGTGGCCCGCGAATGCGGCGTCACCCTTCGCCTCTTCCACGGACGCGGCGGTACCGTTGGCCGTGGTGGTGGCCCGACGCATCGCGCCATCTTCGCGCAGCCGATGGACAGCTTCACTGGCGAACTCCGCATCACCGAACAGGGCGAAGTGCTCAACTGGAAGTACTCCGACGTCATCCTCGCCGAGCGCAATCTCGAACTGATGATCGCCGCCTCGCTCGACGCGCTCGCCCGCCCCGACGCCGCATTGCAATCGAAGGCCAGCTCAGAGAATGAAATGTCATCCCGACCGAAGCGGAGCGCAGTGGAGAGACCTGCTGTTTCTTCGTCCACCACAAATCCGGGTGCCCCACGTCGGTCCCTTGCGGACGTGGGTGAAGCGCCACGAATCCCCCACCTCACCGGCGAGATTCTTCCCGCGTGGGAGGCCGCGCTCGACCAACTCTCCGCCACCTCCTACGACTTCTACCGCAAGCACATCGTCGACAACCCCGACACCTTCACCTACTTCGAGCAGTCCACGCCAGTCGCCGAGCTCGAACACGCCCGCCTCGGCTCGCGCCCCGCCAAACGCAGCGGGAAAAAGTCCATGGCCGACCTCCGCGCCATCCCCTGGGTCTTCGGCTGGATGCAGTCGCGGCAGCTTGTTCCCGCCTACTTCGGCGTCGGCTACGCGCTCAATCTCTTCACTCACCAAAACCCAGACGGCTTGTTGCAACTCCAGACGATGGCTCGCGACTTCCCTCTCTTCCTCGACATCATCCGCAACGTCGAAATGGCCCTTGCCAAAGCCGACTTTGGCATCGCCCGCCTGTATGCTTCGCTGGTCGAAGACGAAGCCCTCCGCAACCGCGTCTTCACCACCCTCGAAGCCGAGTTCAACCTGACCCACCGGATGATCCTCGAGATCACGCAACAAAAATCCCTCCTCCAGACCAACCCTGTCCTTGAGCGCTCCATCCGCCTGCGCAACCCCTACGTCGACCCGATGAGCCTGATCCAGGTCGAGCTGATCCGCCGCAAGCGCACCGCCGCCGCCAACGGCGAACCCGCTTCCCCCGAACTCAACCGCGCCATCTCCGCCACCATCAACGGCATCAGCGCCGGCCTCCGCAACACCGGCTGATCACGCCAATCGGGCAACCACATCATCAACCGGGGAGTAACGGCGTGGCTTCAGTGCTCGTTTCCTTGTTTTCCCAGAGCGGATAATTCAGACCTGCGAGGCGGTTAATCGCCCATGCCTGCGCCGTCAGCAGGATCACCGCAACCTCGATCATCACCAGATACTCCACCTTCGTCAGGATTCCGAGCGAGACGATCAGCGTGGTCGCGCCTGCCGGCGGATGGCTCACCCGCAGCAGCACCATCACCGCCCCCGTCGCCGCCAGAGAGAGTGCCGCGGCCATCACCTCGCGCCACGACACCTCGGCAAGCGAGGTCAGCGCGAAGCCGTGGCTACCCATGGCAACATACGCGCCGTATCCGCAGACCAAGCCGATCGCGTGTCCAAGGATGGCGTGACGCGGACTCGAGGATTCACCCAGCGGCGCAAAGAAAAAGAGATAAGCTGTCGGCCCCAGCGACGGAAACACAAATGGACTCTGCGTTAACCCTGCCAGCAGAGACAGCAGCGCGATGGTGACAAAGCTGTTGAGAAAAACATACGCCGCCCACACCACTCGCGTCGGCAGATGCTTCAGCAGCCAGTGCAGCCGCATCCTCCGCAGCAGGTTCACGACATGCCGCGCCGCCTCGTGCTCCTCTTCGGTGAACCATGCCCCACGCATCATCCGTCACCTCGTCAGATATTCGGCAGCAGATCGAAATATTCTTCGTCCTCGTTCGAGCCACCCTCGCCCTTGCCCACCATCTCCACGGACTCGATAAACTCGATGCGCTCGATCCACTTCACCATCTTGTAGCCCAACTGGTTCTCCACTCGCAGTCGCAGCGGTGCTCCATACACCCCAGTCAGCGGCGCTCCATTCCTGTCGAACGCTAGCATAGCCTGCGGCATCTTCGCGTTGTAGACGCTCTGCGTGTCGTAGTACGTGCCCCCATACAGCGCCTCGCCAAAGGAGTAGAACGCCAGCGCCTTCACACCCGGCTTGGGCTTGACATGGTCGATCAGCGTCCGCAGTGAAAGCCCCCTCCACTCCGCTATTCCCGACCACCCCTGGATGCAGTGATGCATCGTGATCGACTCCTCCGACTCCATCGCGCGCATGTCTTCGAGCGAAAGTTCGACGGGGTTTTCGACCAGGCCACCCACCTTCAGCCGGTAGCCCTTGAAGCCGTCCGCCTCCATCTGCTTCCAGTCCTCGCGCTCCGGAATCTGCCCGTTCGGCCAGAAGTGCGGCGATATCTGCTCCCGCGTATACGTCTGCTGCGGAATCAGCCGATCCAGCGTCATCAACTTCACCGGTCCCGTCGCTGCCTTCTGCGCATGCTGCAGGCCGCGTGGAAAATACCAGGAAATATAGTGCGCCGTCACCCACGAGACCACCACCACCACAAGCCCAATCAGCCCCAACACAAGGCCCATCGAACGCGTGTCGTCCAACCCCAGCACGATGTGGTTCATGTTTCTCCGCAGACCCGTCATCGCGATCAGCGTGACATGCACCGCCACGAAACCAGCGAATCCCACCAGCATCAGAAAGTGGATTGAGCGAGCACACTGCCGTCCACCAAACAGCTTGGCATAGCCCGGCCACCGGTTCACCAGCGCCGGGGACATCGCCATGCCGGTCATGATCGACAGCGGAGCCATCACAAACACCGTCGCAAAATACGCGAGCTGCTGCAGCGCGTTGTATCCGTAGAAGCCGTTCGGCTCCGGCGGAAAGCGGAGGTTCGCGTAATGCACAAACGTGTTCCATGCATCCACGAAGACGCTGGCCGAGGTCGGCACCAGGCGCTGCCACTGGTCGCTCGTCAACAGCCCGCACACAAAAAACACACCCGTCAACACGAACCCATACACCGTGATGAAATGCCACGCCCGCGCTATCCCAACGGTGTGCCGATAGCCGGGGGTCGCAACGACCGGCGAGATGTAGCGTGCGTCCTGCTTGGCCGTCCAGACCTTGTCCGTCGGCACGCGCAACGGGGTGAACCGTAACCACTCACTGCCCGGTGTGCAATCGTCGTTCAGATACAGCCGCGGATGGTCCATCAGAATCGACAACCCGCTCCGCATTAGCATGAAGAGAAAGATCATGTTGAAGAAGTGCGTCCAGCGGATCCACACTGGAAATCCGTGCGGGCCGCTCGCCAAGCCTTCGATTCCAGCCGGTGTCGGCGCGATATACGGCATCCCAAACATGGCCGCCTGCACCCACGCCACAATCAGCGGCGCAAACACCAGTGCCGCCAGGACCGCCAGCGTCGAAGGCCGCATCCAAACCCGAAATCGTCGATCCGGAGGATAATGAACGGCGCGATGGGCATCGTCAAACGTAATCATCCACCACCTCGACAGGATGACAGCAACAGGGTCTTCACTCAGCAAAGCAGCCTGTACTAATTGTGATGCTGTTCTCTCCATGAACATAACGCCGGCGCTCAGAATTCCGCTTCCTTGTCGCCTCGATTACGCTTCGTCGCTCAGTATCCCTAGCTGGGACGGAAATTAGTGCCACTACCATCCATCCGTTTGCCGCAGGCCTCTGTTACGCTTGCATCACCTAATAATCCGGGAAACCCACCACCATGCGCCTCTGTCCTTCCGCCTTAGCTCTCCTCTGCACCCTCATCTTCCCCGCCTTCGTCCAAGCCCAGCGCCCCCAGCTCACCCATGAAGAGGCCGAAGCCCTCATCGAAAAACGCGCGTCCATCGAGAAACAGCTCGAAGACATCGCCATCATCGACCGCAAGGTGATGGTGCCCATGAAGGACGGAGTCCGCATGGCTGCCGACATCTACCGGCCCAAGGACGAGTCGAAGAGATACCCCATCATCTTCAGCCGCACCCCTTACAACTTCAACTTCTGGGATGTGAAGCTCGGCGGCTATCGCGATATGTCCACCGAGCTCGACGCCGTGAAGCGCGGCTACGTGATTGTCGAGATGAACGAACGCGGCCACTTCTTCTCCGAGGGCAACTACGACATTCTCGGCGCGCCGCTCTCCGACGCCAACGACCAGTTCACCTGGATGTCCGCACAGCCGTGGTCGAGCGGAAAGATCGGCCTCATCGGCTGCTCCTCCACCGCCGAGTGGCAACTCGCAGCCGCATCGCTGAGCAACAAGGCCCTGACCACAATCATCCCCGAGAGCTTCGGCGCGGGCGTCGGCAAGGTCGGCCCCTACAACGAGCAGGGCAACTTCTACCGCGGCGGCGCCGTGCAAATGCTCTTCATCGACTGGATCTACGGCGAGCAGAATCAGGTCCGCCCAATGTTCCCCAAGGACACCTCGCAGGCCAACCTCATCAAAGCGTCGAAGATGTTCGACCTCGCCCCGCAGATGCCTCCCGTCGACTGGGCCAAGGCCTACGAGCACCTCCCGGAGAAAGACATCATCGCCGCTGTCGACGGCCCTCGCGGCATCTACGCCGACAAGATGCCCAACACCACCGGCGGCGCAATGATCGAGCGTACTCCGAACGATCCGGCGTGGCGCAAGGGCGGCCTGTGGCAGTCCGACACCATGCCCATCAACGTTCCCGGCTTCTGGTTCATGACCTGGTACGACGTCTCCACGGGCCCCAATCTGGCGGCTTATAACTTCGTCCGTTCAACCGCCAAAGGCGAAGCTGCGAATGAGCAATATGCCATCATTGCCCCCACGCTCCACTGCGGCTACAAGCGCGCGAAGGAGGACACCATCGTCGGCGAACGCAGCATGGGCGACGCCCGGCTCGACTACGATGCCATGACCTACGCCTGGTTCGATCACTTCCTCAAGGGCGAAGACAACGGCTTCCTCCAGAAGACCCCGAAGGTCCAGTACTTCACGATGGGAATCAACAAGTGGCAGCACTCCGAGAGCTGGCCTCCCGAGGGCGCGAGGCCCGTCACCCTCACGCTTTCGAGCGGCGGCCACGCCAACACGCTTCACGGCGACGGCGTCCTCAGCTTCACCGCACCAGCCGCGCCCACGAAGTCAAAGGCCAAAGCCCCCGACATCGCCGACCTCTTCACCTACGATCCCATGCATCCGACACCAAGCTACGGCGGCAACGTCTGCTGCGCGGCCAACACCATCCCGGGCAACGGCGGCGCACTCGATCAGCGCAAGATGGAAGAGCGCCCGGACATCCTCGTCTACACCTCAGAACCGCTGAAGGAGGGCATGGAGGTCTCCGGCCCGATGACCGCTACTCTTTACGTCTCGTCCGACGTGAAGGACACCGACGTCACCGTCAAGGTCATCGACGTGCTCCCCGACGGCACCGCCTACAACCTCGACGAGACCATCCAGCGCCTGCGCTATCGTGACGGCGACGACAAAACAGTGTGGATGGAGAAGGACAAGGTCTACAAGGTCACCCTCACGCCGATGAACACCAGCAACTACTTTGCCGAGGGCCATCGCATTCGCATCGAGGTAGCCGGCGCCAACTTCCCCCGCTTCGATCGCAACCTGAACACCGGCGGCAACAATTACGACGAGACCACCGGCATCGTCGCCCACACCGCCATCCATCACTCCGCCCAGTACCCCAGCACGCTCACTATCTCGGTCGTCAAGCACTAAGAATCGCCAGGCTGACCAACAAGCGCGGCGCTTCTAAAACCCCTGGTCCGCCCGAAACGCTGTCACCTTGTTGTTCACAAACGTCACCGCCATCGGCTTGCCCAGATTGGCGAACACCACCATGCGATTCCCATAGTCCTTACTTGTGCTCTTGCTCACCTGTCCCAGCGACAACTCCACTTGCCGCTCATTCATCCCCAGAACAACTTGGTGCGCGTCCACGGCCTTCCAGATCTCCGGACCCCAATGCTTGTACAGCTCGTGCGGATCGTCGTAGAACAAAATCTCATCGGTATAAAACGTGTACTGTCCTGCCTGTCGATACCCCACCGGCACCGCATATTCCTTGGGATCGTTAGCCCGTGTAAACACCATCGACACCTGCTTGTCCCCAGCAGGAATCCGGAAGGTCGCGCCCTTCGGAGCCACCTGCTCCACCATGTCCTTCACCACCAGCGGTTCCGCGCCGAGCAGCGTTCCGGCACTTTTGCCGTACTGCACGGTGTGGCCCACGTACGGATAGAACTCCAACTGCCCACCCGCCGACACCCAAACCGTCGAACCCTTCAACTCCTTCACATCCGCCAGCGAAGTGGGCCGCTTCTGCTTCAGGTACACCAGATCGTCCTCGGGGATGACCTCGCGCGCAGCTGGCTTAAACGTCTTATCCGGCGCATTCCGCTCGCGATAGATTAGCCCCACCCGCACGCCCACCGCCAACACCAGAACCACGGTAGCCCCAATTGCCGCCTTCGCTCCATTCTCCATCGCTTATCCTCTCGACCTCGTTCTTGAACTCTAATCCACCGGCTCCGCCACACTCAACTCCCGGTTCGCTTCCATCAACGCATCCGCCGTCAAAGCATCTGCCCGCCGCAGCTGCGGAAACAGTCCAGCCGCCGAAGCCGTCACGGCCATCGACCCAATTCCGCCGATCACCACCGCCCGCACCGCGCCCCACCAGTGCGCCGTCAATCCGCTTTCGAACTCGCCAAACTCATTCGACGCCCCAATGAACAGCCAGTTCACCGCGCTCACCCTTCCGCGCATCTCCGGCGGCGTCGCCAACTGCAGCACGCTCGACCGAACCACCACGCTCACCATATCGCTTGCGCCCACAACCACCAGCGCCGCCGAGCTCAGCCAGATGCTCCTCGACAGCCCGAACACCACCGTAGCCGCGCCAAAGATCCCCACACACACCAGCATCGTCAGACCAGCCCGCCGCTTGATCGGCCGCACCACCATCATCAACGAAACCGCCAGCGCCCCCACCGAGGGCATCGCCCGCAGCAACCCGAGCCCGCGCGGCCCAGCATGCAGCATGTCCGTAGCAAAGATCGGCAGCAACGCCGTTGCACCACCCAGCAGCACGGCAAACAGATCCAGCGAAATCGACCCCAACAGCAGCTTCGCACGCCACACATACTCCAGCCCCGCCAGCACTGTCTTCATGCTGAATGCCTTCTTCTCGGTCACCACCATCTTCGTCCGAATCATGCTGACCAGCGTGATGAACCCGAGCAGCATAAGCAACGTGAACGCGTACACAATCGGCGCGCCGTTCCACATCGCGACAGCACCCGCCAACGGCAGCGTAAACAGAATTCCTCCCACCGCCGGCCCCGACATATTCGCAATCTGATAGACCGTTGCGCCCCAGGTCACGGCATTCACGAAGTGCTCCTTCGGCACCAGGCTGGGCAGCATCGCGCTCGCCGCCGGCCCGCTGAACGCTCTGCCCAACCCGATCCCCACCAGCACCGTGTAGATCGGCCACACCCGCCCATGCTGCAACGCGGTCGCGCTCATCGACAGCCACAGCAGCGTCGCCGTACACGCCGCTTGCAGCCCATAGCAGAGCAAAATAATCTTCCGCCGGTCATACCGGTCGGCCGCGTGACCCGCAGCCAGCATAACGAACAGTCCGGGGAGAAACAGTGCCAACCCGGTGTACCCCAGAGCCAGAGCAGAGTGAGTAATCGCATACACCTGCCACGCCACCGCGACCGACTGCGCCTCCGCCCCCAGAATCACCATCAGCCGCGCCGACTGATACAGCCGAAAGTCCCGCGACTTGAACGCCGATCGGTAATCGCCCGCCGCCGCCAAGCCAACCCGTTCGGAACCGTCCGCCATAACTCTATGCTTTCACACTTCGGTTACGAATATGTCACCGGCTCGATCAGCTGCACGAAACAGCGCCGTCTCACGCAAGAGGGCATCGCGAGGCTCAAAGCCGTCGCTCGCCGCGCCCTATCGCGGCTCACCCCAATGCTCCGAATGAATCGGCGCAAAGCTCTGCCACGCCAGCAACCTCTCAGAACTCACCTTCCGTTTCACAATTTGCTGCAAACGCATCACCGTTTGAGAGGGCAGTATCAGAAAAACCCACGGAACCATGTGGTGTTCCAAACGCCGGATGGAAAGCATGATCAGCAGCGTGACGATCGGAATCCATACAAGCACATTCCAGGCAGAATGATCCAGAAGCCGCCGCAACGGCCCCAACTCTTCATCGGTCCAGGTCTCGCCCCGCAGCTGCCTTTCGGCCATAAAGATGATGCCCATACCGAGGACAAATAGACCCAACCACATCCATTTACCGCTCCAAGGCCTATCGTTGCCGAGCAGGATGTATACCAACTCCAGAACAAACCCAGTCACGACCAACAGACCGCCAATTAAGTCCCAGCAAGCCAGTCGCATAGGCGAAATTTGACCCGGCTTTTTCATGGCCACATGGTAGCACGCAGTGAAAAACGGCCTGGAAGCGTTGTATATAACGCTCTCGGCTCCTACCGCCCCAGGTAGACCTTGTACTGCGACTCCACCACTCCAGTATTCCGAGCCAGCGCCAGCTTCGACTGGTTGTACTGATACAGCGTATTCACCAACTGGCTCTGCGCCGCCGCCAGCACTGCCTGCGCCTGCACCACCGGAAGATTGTCATCCACCCCAGCAGTAAATCGATCGGTTGCCTGCTGCAGCTCCTCGGTCGCCAGATCAACATTGCTCCGCGCCACCTTCACCAACTCATTCGACGATTCCACATCCAACATGGACGAGCGAACCTCCGCTTCAATCGACACCCGCAGCGACTCGATCTGCTGCCGCAGCGCGATCACCTGCGCGTCCGCAACCTCACGCTCTCCGCGCAATTGGCCCTCTTGAAACACCGGCACGCTCAGCTTCCCTGTCGCCGAAAACACCCCGTGGTAAAGCCCCGTCGTCTCGCCCAGAACGCCGTAGAAGCCATTGAAAGCCAGCGTCGGCAGCCGTTCCGCCCGTACCGCCTTCCGCGTCTGCGTGGCCACGTCCACCTGCGCCTGCAGGCTCAGCAGGTCCTTCCGCCGCGCGAACGCCAGCTTCATCGCATCGTCCAGCGGCAGCTCCGCATACTCTGCATAGGGCGCGGTGTCGGTCAGCGTAATCTCCTGGTCCGCCGGTAGCCCGATCATCCGGTTCAGCCCAATCTGGTCCTTCGCAAACGTGTTCTCCGCGTTGATCAGCGTCTGCTGCTGGGTCTGCAGCTGCACCCGCGCCCGCAGCACATCCAGGTGCGTCCCCACACCCGCATCATGCGAGTCCGTCGCCTGCTGCAGCACCACCTCATCGGCTTTTTCCAACGACCGCGCATTCTCAATCTGCGCCGCATCGGCCAGCGCCAGCAGGTACTGTGTCCCCACTCCCAGCGTCACTCCACCGCGCAGGTTCAGCGTCGACAGGTTTGCCACCGTACCCGCCTTCTGCGCCGCCCGATACAGGTAGTACGCCGACACATTGAACAGCTGCTGGTCAGCGCTGATCTGCGCCTCCGTCGTATTCACCTTCACAATCTCGCTAAACGTTCCGGGCGCAATCCCGAACGCCGCCAGCGACGACGCCTTGAACCCCATCGCCGCCAGATTGATCTCCTGCGTCTCCGTCTGGGCCTTGGCCGTCAGGCTCGGCAGCAGATTGTTCGCCACCGTCAACTGCTCGCCATGCACCATGCGCTCATTCAGAATCACCAGCTCCATCTGCAGATTGTGCTTCAAACCAAGGTCGATCGCTTCATCGAGGCTCAACGGCATCGCTCCCGGCGTCGCCCTCTCCACCATCACGCCGTCCGGCAGCTTCGTCGTCACAAGGTTAGGCACCGGCGCCGGCGGCAACCCCGTGGCATCCTGCGCCCCCCAGGCATCCTGCGACAAGCCCAGCGGCACGCACAGAACCAGTGCCAGCGACCAGGCATTCGCCCTCGTCAAAAATCCCTTCGAAACTTTCATGCTCTCCCATTAGAGTGCCACACCCCCCTCGGGGATGCGAAACGATAAGAAAACCATGCCAACTCCGCCAGCAACTCGGCTCAAAATCTCTTGGAGCGCGGAAAATGCACCGCCGCCACAATCCTGCAGCCTTACTCAGCTAAAATACAAAAGATAACCCTATGCGTCTTAACTCAATGAACCGCATCCTCCTCGCCGCCACCCTTCTGCTCGCTCTCCCGGCCAGCCTATTCGCCCTCTCCCCCACCGGAGCCACGTTTCGCGACACCTCCATGCTGCGCGCCCCCGTAGGCTCCAGGGTCGCCATCTACGAGTTCGAAGACCTCGAATGCCCCGCCTGTGCCCGCGCCTTCCCCATCGTCCACGCGGCCGTCGAAAAGTACAAGATTCCCCTCCTCCGCCACGACTTTCCGCTTCAAATGCACATCTGGAGCTTCGACGCTGCCGTCATCGCCCGTTACATGCAGGACAAGATCTCGCCCCAGTTCGCCGAAGACTACCGCCGCGCCGTCTTTGCCAACCAGACCGCCATCGCCACTAAGGACGACCTCAACGCATTCACTCAAAAATATTTCCAATCGCACGGCCGCGAGATGCCCTTCGTCATCGATCCCAGCGGACTCTTCACCGCCGAGGTTCGCGCCGACTTCACCCTCGGCGAGCGCATCGGCCTCCACCAAACACCAACCATCTTCATCGTGACCCAGAAGGGCTACACCGAGGTCAGCGACGTCACCCAGCTCTACCAGATGCTCGACACCGCCATCGCCGAAGCCGGCCCCGCAAACCCCGTCCGAGCAAGAACCACCGCCCACAAATAGACCGAGATAGCTTTCACGCGGCACAAACGACACCCGGCGAAGCTACTCACGCACTTGTGAGCAGCTTCGTCATCTCTCGTTGCGAGGCGTCTTCCTCAGACTTCTTTCGCCCTCGCCTCGTCTGCGTTCAACGCGTCTGGAAGATCAAAAAATAATCCTCTCCATCCGCCTTGGTGAAGTCATACTTTCCCACCAGCTTGTACCCTGCTTCGCCCATCTCTTTCACCACGATCGGCCCATTCACCCCATGATCGGCCCCATTGCCATTGCGGTCGATGATCCCCACCTTCGCGCCTGGACGCAGCGCCCTCTGCAGCGCCTTCATCGTCGGTACCGGATGCGCAATCTCGTGATATACCTTCAGCATTAGCACCGCATCCACGCTTCCCGACGGCAGACCCGGATCGTCAGGCGTCCCCAGCACCGTCCGCACATTCGGCAGGTTCTCCTTCGAAATCCGCTTGCCAATGTACTCGATCGCGAGCGGATTAATGTCCTCTGCCAGCACGGCCCCCGTCGGCCCCACCCGTCGCGCCGCCCGCACCGTAAACCAGCCCGACCCCGCGCCAATGTCCGCAACATTCTTCCCCAGCGCAATCCCGAGCAGGTCCATCACCCGATCGATCTGCAGCTTCTTGTCCCGGTCCGGATAGTCAAAGATCGCAAGGTCCCCGGTATAAGGCTTACTCGTCGGCCGTTGCGTCACGTTCCGGCCTGTCCCTGGATTCGACAAGTCCACCGTAGCCTTGTCCAGCGTCCGCTGCGTCCCCGCACCCGTTTGCGTGCCAACAGGAGTCTGCGCCCCTGCCACACCAGCGACCATCCCCATCGAAAAACAGGCGCCCAGCACCCACACACGGCTCAACGAAAAATCCATCATCCCCTCACCATCCGCCATATCAAGCCGATTTGGCAAGCCTTCCTCTCACATCGCTACCACCCCACGCAGTAATCTCCCGCGGGATCAAACATCCTCTTCAATTGCGTGACGGAATTCAGGCACCAGCGCAAGCGGCAACCCTAGCGAATCTGCACCAGCTCGGCGTCAGCACCATGTCCCGAAGCACCCGGTGTCACCGACGAAGTCTGCGGCGCACGCCAGTGGTCGATGTAGCTCACCTGGTGCACGCAGCTGATCGTGCAACTCGGCGCGCAGCTCTTCTCGGTCAAGAACTCCCGCTTCACATCAGCGGTCATGTATCCCGACAACGGCACGCCCGGATACCCGCGCTGCTGGCTGCAATAGTGCACCAGCCCGTTCTCGCAGATATACAAATACCGCCCGCCCGCGCGGCACCGCCAGTCGTTCGTCTGCCCATTGGCAATCGCCTCCTGGAAGTGATTGAACCGCGAGTAACTCCGCCGCGTCAGCTTGCGAACCTTGTCCCAAACCCCGCGTTCCTCCGCACCCAGCGGCTTCAACTGTCCGCTGCCGTCATGAATGATCCCAATCGTCGAGCTGAACCCCAGCCCCAGCGCCCGCTCGCTCACGGTCAGGGCGTCGTTGGGATTCGCTATCCCTCCGCCCACCACCGAGTTGATATTCACATGAAAGTCTGCGTGCTCGGCCAGCATCTGCAGCTTCTTGTCCAGCACCTTCAGGCTCTTCTTCGACACATCATCCGGCATGACATTATCGATCGAGATCTGCATGTGATCGAGTCCAGCTTGATTCAGCCGCTCGATCCGCTCCGGTATCAGCAGATACCCATTCGTAATCATCCCAGCGATCGCGCCCGTCCTGCGAATCCGCGCAATAATCGCGTCCAGCTCCGGATGCAGCAGCGGCTCCCCGCCCGAGATCGTAATCACCGATGTCCCCAGCCGTCCCAGGTCATCGATCCGCCGAAGCATCTCATCGAGCGGCACCGGATCCGAAAAATCGTCATATTCATTGCAGTACGTGCAAGCGAGATTGCATCGCCGCATCGGCACAACGTGCGCCATATAGGGATGCGCGGTCGAAGCCACGGCAGAACCAATCGAGCCCAACTCACGCAGCTTACGCGTCACTGCCTTCCAGCGGCGTCTGGCGGTCATCGCACGGCTGCCATTCACACCGTCAGTTGTAGAGACAGAAGACATATCAACTTCAAGTATATAGAAAGCCTCGCCCCACGGCGCCGCTTCAACCTCCGGCACACCAGCCCACCAAGGACCGCCACCAGTTATCCCCTTAGGACATCATGGGTTGAAGCCACTCGACCTGGCTGACCAGAGGCCCACCAGGCAAAGGCAGAAGCGGTTTCACGCTCGACCGCTTCTTCCCATCCGGCGTCAGCGTCAACGTCTGCTCATGTTTGTCCCGAATTACCACCACCGGCACTGGCCGCCCTTTATTCTCATGCACCGTCTTGGTCCAATCCGTTCCGCCCGACACGGGAATTGAGTTGATCCGCACCACAACGTCCCCCGCCTTCATCCCCGCCAACTCCGCCGGGCTGTTTCCGGCCACGCTCCGCACCAGCAGCCCGGCACCGCTCTCTGCGCCAAAGAACTGCGCCAACTGAGGCCCCATCACCTCAAGCTGCGCCCCGGTAAACGACGAGCTCAGGATCACCATCGGCGTTCCCAGAAAATCTCGATGCCCCTTCGGCTGCGTTGCGGCGTTTGAAGCCCCTGACGACATAAACCCACTCCCCGCCGACGCCCCATACACTGCCGCTGAAGGTCTCGGCCCCGGGTCCGGCACCGTATAGTGCTGCTCCCACGCCTGCAGCGCTACTGTCTTGCGATCCGCCATCGTCATGGTGAGGGTCTGGGTCGAACCATCGCGGCTGATGACGAAGCTCACTGTCCGGCCAGCCGGGGTCTCCCGCAGCAGTCGCCGCAGATGGTCTTCGCCGTCGATGACCTGCCCATTCATCTGCAAAATCACATCATGCACCTGCATGCCGGCCTTGCAAGCCGGACCATCGTGGTCCAGGTTGACGACCTCCGCGCCCCGCGCCTCTTTCAGCTTCAGCGCAGCCAACTCGTCGTCGCCCACATCGCGCAACTCCACTCCAAGATATCCCTGCGACGCGTGCCCGTACCCTCCGCCGCCCATCGCCGCCGCATGCAGCATCGTTCCACCACCCGTCAGGGTCATTCCCGCCGCCAGCGTCAGAACCCCAACCCAACCGCCACGCCTCATCGTCATGCCCTCATCCTGCCCAGCTTTGTCTGTGAGAAGAAACCACCGAATCCAACCATCTCCAGTAGGTTTCAAACGCTCTACTGAATATCCGCAGAATCCTGCAGCGCCTGATACGACGCTGTTCGAATATAAGGGTTCGCATCCTGCGTCGAGACCGTCCGCAGCACCTGCTGCACGCTCGAATCCGACCGCACCGGCCCCAGGACCTCGATCGCGACCTTTCGCACGCCAGCATCCGGATCGCTCATCAACGCCTCGGCCACCGCATCGCGCACATGCGAGTCCTGCCCGACATATTGCTGCAGTCCCTCCAGCGCCATCCTTCGCACGCCCGCATCCTGGTCATACCGCAGTGACACCATCAGCGCGTGACGAATCCCCTTGCCATCCGGGGTCGGCTGGCATTGGTGTCCCAGCTTGCACTCGCTGGTCAGCAGCGAGACCGAATGCAACCGCACCCGATCCGTCGTCGCCGCGCTGGTCCCCATCAGCAGCAGTTGGCGAATCTCCGGGCTATCCAGCGACCCTTCCATCGTCTCCGGAACCACCTTGTTGTAGTTCACCTGCACCAGCTCCGAGTTCGGCGTCTGCACAATTCCCGTGACGTTGGCCACCACCCCATCGGCCGGATGGCTGATATACACAGGCCCCTTGGGCTTCGCCTCATGCGCTACCTGATAGCGGTACGTAAAATTCCCCGCCAGAAATCCCACTCCGACCAGCAGCGTAGCCAATGCCGGCGCGCTCTGCACATTCCCCATCCAGCGAAAGAAATTCGTACGCAGCCGAGTTGCAAATCCGTGCGGCGGAATCATATCCAGCGCATCGTCCAGCCGCATCCGCGACTTCGCCAGCAGATTCGGCGAAGGCTCCGCCACCGGCAGCAACGCCAATTGCTCATCGAACAGCCGCATCGTTTCCAGCTCCTCGCGGCAGCTCTCGCACTCCATCAGATGCTGTTCCAACCCTCCGGCCAACTCATCCGGCAGTTCGCCGTACATCATCAAAACTATGTTTTCGCTTGCGGATTCGCACTTCATGTTTCTACCTCAACCAGCCTCAAATTTTTTATCTGTACGTGCGGGTCTTCGCCCTTTACCAATCGTCCTTCACCAACGACTACTCACCAAAAACGAACTCCTAACTTCTAAGCTCCGCCAGGCTCGCCCGCAGCTTTCGCGTGGCCCGAAACAGCGTGTTCTTCGCCGTCTCTTCCGTCGTACTCAACATCTCGCCGATCGTCCGCAGCTTCAGCCCCTGGTAGTGCTTCAGCTCAAAGACCGTCCGTTCCCGTGGCGTCAACTTATCCAACGCCTCATGAATACTCTGGCTCATCACCTTCCGGTCCAGCTCCCGCGCCGGGTTCGCCATCGACCGGTCATCTGTGATGTTGGCCATCAGGTCCATCTCATCGCCACTGGCATCCAGCACCGTCGCCGGGTCTTCCCTGCGGCTCTTCCGCCGCCGCAACTGGTCCAGGCAAAGGTTCGTAACAATCCGGTACAGCCACGTATAAAAACTGCATTCAAACCGGAAGTTCCCCAGGTGGCGATACGCCTTGATGAAGGCCTCCTGGTGAACATCCTGCGCATCCTGCTCATTGCCGAGCATATGCAGCGCCAGCCTCAAAACCGACTGGTCATACCGCCGCACCAGCGCATCGAACGAGGTTCTCTGTCCCGCCTGCGCCTCGCGGATCAGTTGGTCGTCCTCGGTCCGCTGCTGTGCCCGCGCGTCCATCTGCGCCTGCGTCAGCTTGCCGCCGTTCCGTGTCCCGGATTGAGTAGCTGCCTTTGCCATCGCTGGCATTGATTCTACCGCCGCACGGCTCAAGAGTCCCGCGGCAAACGGACTAATCCGCCGTCCACGAGGGTTCACAGCCTGCGAGGACAACTCCCCGCCCAGGTCGATCCCAACTGCTTCTGCACTCATTTGTCTGACTCCGGAGGTCAGGAACTAATAACACTCCAATAGACCGGCCCACTAAAGAAAGGTGAGCATTAAACCTCGCCCTACCCCAAAAGCGTGTGCCCCATCTTCGGCGCCCAGTTTGGGTCTAAAGTGGGCATTTGTGCGAAGCGCGAACCGCTCTCCTCTCCCCAACCACAAAGCCCCGCCTGTCCACCCACAACTCCATCCGGTAAACTCACCCAATGCCTCCCCGCCCCACCGCGCCCAGCCTCTTCCAGCCCGAAGCCGCCAAACCCGCAACCTCCGACTGGATCAACGCCCATTGCGACGGCGGAGCCCGCGGTAACCCCGGTCCCGCCGGCTACGGCGCCCTCATCCAGGACAACGAGGGCATGGTCATCGCCGAGCTCTCCGAATTCCTCGGCATGCGCACTAACAACTACGCCGAATACTCCGGCCTCCTCGGCTGTCTGGAATACGCCCTCGACCACCACCACCCCCGCCTCCGCGTAGTCAGCGATTCCGAACTGATGGTCAAGCAGATCCAGGGCAAATACCAGGTCAAAAGCCCCGACCTCAAGCCCCTTTACGACGAGGCCAAGCGCCGCATCGCCAAGCTCGAGGCCTTCGAGATCACCCACGCCCTTCGCCACAAAAACAAAGACGCCGACCGCCTCGCCAACGAAGCCATGGACCGCGGCATGAAGCGCCCCCACGCCCCCGGTCAGCCCGCCCCTCCTCCGCTGAAAGCCACCCCTTACCCCTCCGCATCGCAGACCCCGCCCCAGCCCGCCACCTACCCCAAAGCCGACGCCATGCTCCGCGGCTTCACCAAAGACGGCGTCGTCCACATCCTCGGCGGCACCACCCTCCCCGACGGCGTCTTCGTCAAAATCATCCGCGAATAAATGAATAGAATCAGCCCAGCTCTCTGTCTCCTCTGCCTGGGCATACCAGCAGCGCCAGGCCAGCAACCCACCCCCTCGCCCGCACCCATCGCACAGAGCATCTCCGTCACTACGACGCTCGAGCCGCTCCCGCTGGCCGAAAGCGACCGCTCCGTCAACGTCCTCTCGCCCCGCGACCAGCCGCTGGTCACCAACAGCGTCGTCGACATCCTCCGCCACGACCCCTCGCTCAACCTCCAAGCCCGCGCCGCCAACGGCGTCCAGGCCGACCTATCCATCCGCGGCACCACATTTGAGCAGTCCCTCATCCTACTCAACGGCCTCCGCATCAACGACCCCGAGACCGGCCATCTCAATCTCGACATCCCCGTCCCCCTCGACGCCGTCACCAGAATAGACATCCTCCACGGATCGGTATCAACGTTTTACGGCTCCGACGCCATC
>Ga0182024_10007575_pt1 | contig 23352 bp, 20 predicted proteins | sample P32metaG_FD_120480 | JGI IMG/M metagenome (GOLD analysis project Ga0182024, IMG submission 120480) | Permafrost microbial communities from Stordalen Mire, Sweden - P3-2 metaG (Illumina Assembly) | ecosystem: Environmental > Terrestrial > Soil > Wetlands > Permafrost | place: Sweden: Stordalen... | reverse complement strand
TCTTTGCGTCGTGTTGCGGTTTAGGGCTTTCAAAGCCTTTGACCGCGAAGGCCGCAAAGAAATTTCCGCGAAGTTCGCAAAGAACTAACGAGTACGCCGAAACTGCGCCACTACCTAAGATTCCTCTAGTTACTGATTCATAACCGGGTTTGCTACAATCGGCTGATTATGAACTCGCAAGCGTTTGCCGATGTGCCTACGGCGATTGAGGAAATTCGTGCGGGGCGGATGATCGTCGTGGTGGACGATGAAGACCGCGAAAATGAAGGCGACATTACTCTGGCCGCGGAGAAAGTTACGCCAGAGGCCATCAACTTTATGGCGAAGTATGGCCGTGGCCTGGTTTGCTTGGCGATGACAGAGGAGCGGCTGGACCATCTGCGGCTGGGGCCGATGAGCGCGGAAAACACATCGCAATATGGCACGGCATTTTGTGAAGCGATTGATGCGCGCGTAGGCGTGACCACGGGAATTTCGGCGTATGACCGCGCGCGGACGATTCAGGTGGCGATCGATCCTGCGACAAAGGCATCGGATTTGGCGCGACCGGGGCATGTTTTTCCGCTGCGGGCGCGCAAGGGCGGCGTGCTGGTTCGGGCGGGGCAGACCGAGGCTGCGGTGGATCTGGCGCGGCTTGCGGGTTTGATTCCCGCCGGGATTATTTGCGAAATCATGAAGGACGACGGGACGATGGCGCGTGTTCCCGACCTGATTGAGTTCTGCAAGGAACACGGGCTGAAGATGCTGACGGTGGCGGAATTGATTCGCTACCGCATGGCGCATGAACGCTATGTGCATCGCGTGGGCGAGGCGCTGGTGGATACGCGCTATGGGGAATTCCGGCTGATTGCTTACGAGAGCGAAGTGGATGGCGGCGAGTCGCACGTGGCACTGATTAAAGGAGATATTGAGAACAGCGCGGAGCCGGTGCTGGTACGCATGCACGCGCACTGCCTGATGGGCGACGTGTTTGGCGCGACGGGATGCGAGTGCCACGCGACGCTGGAAGGTTCGCTGCGGCGGATTGCGGAAGAAGGGCGCGGGGCGCTGATTTATCTGCACCAGACGTCGCAGGGATTTTCGGTGGAGAAAACGGGCGACCGGGCGGCGTTGACGTTTCATCGCGGACGCAAGCTGCCGGCGTTACTGGACAACGAAAAGCAGACACAGCGGGAGATTGGGATTGGCGCGCAGATTCTTTCCGATTTGAAGTTGGGTAGGATTCGGTTGCTGACAAATCGTCCGAAGCGGGTGGCGGCGCTGGAGGGATTTGGGATTGAGATTGTGGATCAGGTGCCGGTGGAGCTGGGCGGAGTGAGGGCGGGAAACTCGAGGGGCTAAAGCCCCGCTCTCTTATCGGATCGGCGGCTCGGCTGAAGCCGAGCCCTTTCAAAACGATTTGGGAAATGTGTTCAGAATGGTTTGCGGACGATGACTTCGCTCTCGCGGATGAAAAATTGGGCCGAGCAATTTTCAGAGCCGCAGATGACGGGGACGAGGCCGTTGATTTGGCGGCGCGTGATTAGGCCCAGCATGCCACAGGAAGGACAAGCCAGCACAGCCCAGTAGGGATCTTCCTTTTCGCCGACTTCGCCGGCGTTCTCAAGAACGAAAACGGTTCCGGGCTGCATTTGTTCGGGAATCCATTCGTTCAAAATATCCAGTTCACCGACCATGCAATCCTCCTAAGAGACAAGCCTTAAACATCAGTTGCACCTATGAAACCTTTCTAACACTGCGACGCTCGGACGACGATGTTACGGAGGTACTGTTTCTACGCGAGAGGACATCCGCGCGCACCTGCCGGACTGCATCGCTGAGGCAAATACCCAAAATGGGCTGCCGGGAATTTTTCAAAATGTCGACAATCTGGCGCGCCGAAGTTTCCAGATAAAGATGAGTGCCGTCGGTGAGCAAGTGAACTTCGGAGTTGCGGCCGACGATTTCCGCCAGGCCTTTGCCGAACTCGCGATCGAGAAAGCGCATGACCTTGCGGACTCCCTGGAGCGAGAACCCTTTGCGGCGTAGTTCGCAGATGACCGCCATGGCCATGACGTTCTGCATGGAGTAGAGGCGGCGATGGCCTTCGCGTTCGGGCTTGACCACGCCCCGCTCGTCCCACCATTGGAGCTGGCGGGCGGTAACGTCGGTCAGAGCCATGACTTCTTGCGATGTAAAGCGATCCTGCATTCGTCCCCGTTTATGTTTGAAACAAAATGCGTTCTGAATGTTTCAAACATTCTAGACAGGAGTTGATGGGTGTCAACTGTGGATTACGTGCGGAGGGTTAACTAGATGAGTGCGGGCGCGGGAGATTAGGCAATAGGACGTTCGAGCGTTGCGCCTCTGGCGAAAGCGAAAAACCTTAACCACAGAGGACACAGAGGGTCACAGAGGAAATCGGCCGCCGCCGACGAAGTGGACGATTTCCAGGCGGTCGCCGTCTTTGAGTTCCGCTTGGGGCCAGCGATCCCGGGGGACGATGTTGCGGTTGAGTTCGACGGCGACGCGATCGGGCTTCATGTTAAGGGAGTCGATGAGAGCTGCGAGGGTGAAAGGCGCCGAGGGCGCGGCGACGGTGTGCGGTTCTCCATTGATATGTAGCGTCATTGGCGATGAGATCGAGCTCAAACTTTTGGCAGAGGTAGTTTAGCAGTCTTACTTCTAATCCGGGGGGAACCGAGTGCGGGACCACGCGGGAGAAAGATTTTAACCGCAAAGGACGCGAAGTAGGGCCGAGTTACTCGGCTTTGCGCAGGAGGAATTTGCGGGTGACGGTGCGGCCTTCGTGGTTGGCTTGCACCATGACGGAAGAGTCAGGGAGAGCGGCTTCCTCGACTGCGATGGAGATGGCGGCGTTGCCGCCTGCGTCGGTGACGGCCTGGGTATAAAAGGGTGCGGCGTCGGGGCGGGCGAAGCGGAATGTGAGTTTGGCGCTCGACACGGCGGCGCCGTCTTCGGTGACGCGCAGTTGCATGGTGAGATTGCTGTCAGAGTGAACGCTGGCGGCGTTCTCCCATTGCACGTCGAGCTGCTTGATGGCGGCGAGCGCTTCGGATTCGGCGTGATCGAGAACGTCGTCCAACTTCCCTTCCCGAATGGCCTCAAGGACAAGGCGGTGCTGGTCGCGCAGTTGCTGCTCTTTTTGCGGATCACCGAAACCGGCCTGCGCAGCGGAAGCGGAGTAGGAAGTGGCTTTCTTGCCGACGCAGCGGCCGCGGACGAAGACCTGCGTTTGAAGCAGTTTTTCGCTCTCGCGCGCTTCGCTTTGCACGTGATAGATGGTGTCTCCGTGTTTTACGTCGGTGTTGAAGCCGAAAATCATAGAAATCTAATTGAGCAATTATGTAATTAAGTGGATATGCAATTGAAAATGCGAAGTCTCAGCTTACATCGTTTTGCGTCGCGATCAGGGTTTCATTTTCGATTCGTCTATAAAACGATTACACAATGGTTAAATTGTTGGCCGTTCTCTTGACACTCGCGCGCAACAAACTCTAATCTAGAATGTTTAAAGAACATACCGCGCGAATTATATATAGCCTCGCCTATGCCCGACAATTACTTTGCCCGATACCTGCCGTTTCTGATCCATATTCTATTGGCGGGAGGGTTTGCGACCGCGGTGGTCACGCTGTCATGGCTGATTGGGCAGCGGAAACCGACGCGAGCGAAGATGTCTCCGTATGAATCGGGAATGACGCCAATCGGAGATGCGCGCGGGCGATTTTCGGTGAAGTTCTACCTGGTGGCCATGTTGTTCATCCTGTTCGACGTAGAAGCGGTGTTTCTTTATCCCTGGGCGATAATTCTGCACGATCTGAAGCATTTCGGACTTTGGGAGATGTTTGTTTACATCGGCATTGTGCTGGTGGGATTTTTTTATGTGTGGAAAAAGGGCGTGCTGGAGTGGGGTCCGGAAGCGGTACGGCGAGGGCAGATACGATGAGTCTGCGCGGTGAATCTGGTTTTTCGCAGGGACTAAAGCGTGGGTGTCAGAGCTTCAGGCGTCCCTACGGGACGCATCTCCACTTCCCGATCTTACCCGGCGCTGAACGCGCCGGGCTATTATCAACGGCCCCTACGGGGCTTACCCGGCTGACAACGTGCCCCTCCCAAAACCAAGGGGTGGATAAATCCTAGTGGCCCTCGCACCCGCTATCACCGATCTGGAGCAACTGAAGGGGCATCCTGCGCTGGCGTGTCTGCTGGCGTGGAATCCGGCGGCCACAACGGGAGCGAAATTCGATCGTGATGAGATGACGATCTATCTGGATCGCGCGAATATTCGCGAGGCCTGTGCGCTGCTGCGCGATGATGCGTGCGCATTCAACTATCTCTCCGATATTACCTGCGTGGACTGGTATCCCGCCGAACCTCGTTTTGAAGTGGTTTATCACCTGTTGTCGATTCCGAACAAAGAGCGTGTACGGCTGAAGGTGCGGCTCGACAGCGCGAGTCCGGTGGTGGAATCGCTGACGCCGCTGTGGCCGGGAGCGAATTATTTTGAGCGCGAAGTTTTCGATTTGTTCGGGATTCGATTTTCGGGACATCCTTATTTGCGGCGGCTGTTGATGCCGGAAGATTGGGAAGGGCATCCGTTGCGCAAGGATTATCCGGTGGAAGGCTACCGCTGATGGCGCACCTGACACCGACGCCAGTTCTCGAACCTGGGCAGGACCGGACGATGATCCTGAACATGGGGCCGCAGCATCCGTCGACGCACGGAGTGCTGCGCGTGCTTTTGGAGATCGATGGCGAAACCGTGGTGCGGATCATGCCGGATATTGGCTTTTTGCACACGGGAATCGAAAAAACCTGCGAGGCGAAGTTTTACCAGCAAGTGGTGCCGCTGACCGACCGCATCGATTATCTGTGTCCGATGACCAACAATTTGTGCTACGTGCTGGCGGTGGAAAAACTGCTGGGGCTGGAGATTCCCGCGAAGGCGCAGTGGATGCGGGTTTTGATGAACGAGTTGACGCGCATCAACTCGCATCTGGTGTGGCTGGGCACGCACGCGCTCGATATTGGCGCGATGACGGTGTTTCTGTACTGCTTCCGCGAACGAGAAGAAATTTTGAAGTTGTTTGAGGCGATCAGCGGGCAGCGCATGATGACGTCGTATTTTCGCGTGGGTGGAGTGGCGTTGGAGCCGCCGCTGGATTTCTTCGATCGAGTGCGCCACTTCGCAGGATATTTTCCGTCGAAGGTGGATGAGTACGAGAATTTGCTGACGGGAAATCCGATCTGGATGATGCGGACAAAGGACGTGGCACGCATGACGGCGGAGGATGCAATTGCTCTGGGCGCGAGCGGGCCGACGTTGCGCGGAAGCGGTGTGGACATTGATTTGCGGCGCGATATGCCGTACTCGAGCTACGACAAGTTCCAGTTCAAGGTGCCGGTGAGGCAGGAAGGCGATGTGTTCGCGCGATATCTGTGCCGCGTGGCGGAGTTGCGGGAGTCGATTGGAATCGTCAGGCAGGCTTTGGATGGGATGCCGGAGGGACCGATCAAGGCGAACGCTCCGGGGATCGTCCTACCCGACCGGGAAAAGATGAAGACGCAGATGGAAGCGCTCATCTACCACTTCAAGATTATTACCGAAGGTTTTGCGGTGCCGGCGGGCGAGGTGTATCAGGCAGTGGAGTCTCCGCGGGGCGAGATGGGTTATTACATTGTGAGCGATGGGACGGCGAAGCCGTATCGCGTGCATATGCGCGCGGCGTGTTTGGCGAATTTGCAGACGCTGCCCAAGATGTGCGAGGGCGGGCTGATTGCGGATGTGGTGGCGGCCATCGGGAGCATCGACATTGTGCTTGGCGAGATTGATCGATAATCCGCGAGATCTTCGTCATGCGGAGCAGAGAACCTTTACCCCAGGGGACACAGAGGTTCACAGAGGATTTGGAACATGAGGTTTTCTGAGGAGTTCGAAGCGCGGTTTGCTGAGATGGTGCCACACTATCCGACGAAGCGGTCGGCGCTGGTGCCGACGTTGCTTTATGCGCAGGATGAGATTGGATTTTTGTCGGACGAAGTGATTGCGGAGCTTGCGGGGCGGCTTGATTTGACGGAACTCGAGGTGCGCAACGTGATCAGTTATTACTCGATGCTGACGACCAAACCACGGGGAAAATTCAACGTACAGGTTTGCACTAACATCAGCTGCCTGGTGCGGGGCGGCGAAGAGATTCTGCACCACTGCGCCGAAAAGTTGGGCATTGGGCACAAAGGAACGACGGCAGATGGATTGTTCTCGCTGGAGGAAGTGGAGTGCATTGGGGCGTGCAGCTGGGCTCCGGCGGCGCAGGTGAACTATGACTTTCATGAGAACCTCACAACCGAGAAGATGGATGGAATTCTCGAAGGCTACAAAAAGCGGTGAAATTGGGGAGCGTAAGGATTTGGCAATTTGGCAATTTCGTAATTCGGTAATTTAAAACCGAAAAGCAACGAGTTCCTTAAATTACTCAATTACAAAATTACAAAATGGCTTTTCTGGTGTCCCATCCCGACGAGGTAAAAGTCGTCACCCGGCGCTTTGGCCAGGGCGCGACGAATATCGACCGCTATCTTGAACTCGACGGCTATAAGGCCGTGCAGAAGGCGCTCGGAATGGAAGCGGACGCCATTATTAATGAAGTGAAAAATTCCGGTCTGCGGGGGCGCGGCGGAGCGGGATTTTCGACGGGGATGAAATGGTCGTTCGTGCCCAAGCAATCGGCCAAGCCGAAGTATGTGTTGTGCAATGGGGATGAGAGCGAACCAGGGACGTGCAAGGACCGGCTGATTTTTGAACACGATCCGCATGCGGTGATCGAGGGTGTGATGATCGCGGCTCTGGCGGTGGGCGCGACGAGCGGATACATCTACATTCGCGGCGAGTATCGATATTTGTCGAACATCATGCAGAAGGCGATTCGCGATGTGTATGCCAAGGGTTTTGCGGGAAAGAATATTTTTGGCAGCGGACGCGATCTCGATATTTTCTGGCACGGGGGCGCAGGCGCGTATGAGGTGGGGGAAGAATCGGCGCTGATGGAGTCGCTCGAAGGCAAGCGCGGCATTCCGCGAATTCGGCCTCCCTTCCCTGCCGTGGTCGGGCTGTGGGGCGGGCCGACGGTGATCAACAACGCGGAAACGCTGGCCAGCGTGCCGCACATTATGCTGGGTGGCGCGTCGTGGTATGCAGGATTGGGTCCGCCGAAGAATGGCGGCACGCGGCTGTTCTGCCTGAGCGGCAATGTTGCGAAGCCCGGCGTGTACGAGCTGCCGATGGGCTACGGCCTGAAGAAGATGATCTACGAAGTAGGTGGAGGGATTCCGAACGGGCGGAAATTGAAGGCGGTTGTTCCCGGAGGATCGTCGACTCCCTGCCTCACTGCGGACGAGACCGACATCAACATGGATTTCGATTCGGTGGCGAAGGCCGGTTCGATGCTGGGTTCGGGCGGCGTGGTGGTGATCGACGACGCACAGTGCATGGTGAAGTTCGCTTTGCGGACGATGAAGTTTTACCAGCATGAAAGCTGCGGATGGTGCATTCCGTGCCGCGAGGGGACCGACTGGCTGAAGAAAACGTTGATTCGTTTTCATGCCGGCGGCGGAGTGAAGAAAGATATCGATAACATGCAGTATCTGTCGGAGAACATGCTGGGGCGTACGTTTTGTCCGCTAGGCGACGCGGCGGCGATGCCGACGATCGCGTTTGTGAAAAAGTTCAGACAGGAGTTTGAAGATCACCTGGATGGCAAGCCGTGCCCTTATGAAAAGGTTGGCATGACAGAACCGGTGATGGCGTAGCGCCGGCTTTGATGCGGGTTCAAGGCCCGCGGGATTTTAATTAGATGATTGCTGCGAGGGCGAGACGCCCTCGCGACAGCCGGCGAGGACGCCGGCGCTACTTGCGAATTTTTTTATGGCTGACGTAACACTTACAGTTGACGGCAAGAAGATCACGGCTCCGGCTGGGACGCTGCTCATTGAAGCCTGCAAAACCGCAGGCATCGAGATTCCTTCGTTTTGCTATTACCCGAATCTTTCGCTGCAGGGCGCTTGCCGGATGTGCCTGGTGAAGATCGAGAAGATGCCCAAGCTGCAGACTGCGTGCACAACTGTAGTTGGCGAGGCCATGGTGGTCACCTCGGATAGCGACGAGATCAAACAGGCGCGCAAATCGATGCTGGAGTTGCTGCTGGGGAACCATCCGCTGGATTGCCCGGTGTGCGATGCGGGCGGCGAGTGCGAATTGCAGGACATGACATTTACGTATGGCGCCGCCGAATCGAAGTTCATGGAGGCGAAGAACCATAAGGATGAGCAGCAGTGGTCGCCAATTGTTTTCTTCGACCGGCCGCGCTGCATTCTTTGCTATCGGTGCGTGCGGGTGTGCGGCGAGGGCATGGATGTGTGGGCGCTGGGGGTGCAGAACCGCGGTGTGAGTTCGATCATCGCTCCTAATAAAGAAGACCATCTGGAGTGCGAAGAGTGCGGCATGTGCATCGACATCTGCCCGGTGGGCGCGCTGACTTCCGGCGCGTACCGCTATAAGACGCGGCCGTGGGAGATGAAGCACGTGGGCACGATTTGCACACATTGCGGCGATGGCTGCAAGACGACGCTGGGCGTGCGGCGGTCCGAGACGGGGATGGAGATCGTCCGGGGTGATAACCGCGACAAGAGTGGGACGAATGGGGATTTTCTCTGCATCAAGGGACGATACGCATTCGATTTTGCAAACCATGAAGAGCGGCTGACGCAGCCGTTGATCCGCAAGAACGGAAAACTGATGCCGGCCACGTGGGAAGAAGCGTTCGAGTTAATCGGTAAGACGTTGGCAGGAATTCGTGACACCAAAGGCGGCCAGGCGATTGGAGTGGTGGGTTCGAATCGCACCACGAACGAAGAGGCATATCTGCTTTCGAAATTCGCGCGCGTAGTGCTGAAGACGAACAATGTTGACCACCATCGCACGGCGGACTTCCCTGCCCTGGCGGCGGCTTTGCGAGGCAAAGCGGATTTGACGGCGAGCATGGCGGATGTTTTGACGGCTCCGGCGATTTTATTGATTGGCAACGATCCGACGGAGCAGCATCCTTTGCTGGCATGGCAGATTCGCAACAATGTGCGGCTGCATGGGGCGCGGCTGTACGTAGTGAATTCGAAGTCGATCAAGCTGCGGCGGCAGGCGACGCGGTTCGTGGAGATTCCCGCGGGATCAGAAGGCGAGGTCGCGGCTCTGCTTGCGGCTGGCGATAGCGGCGCGAGTGCGTCGTCCAGTTCTCTCTTGGACAAGGATAAGTCGTGCGAGATTGGGGCGCTGCGGACGGAGTTGCAGCGGGAAGAAAAGATCATAGTAATTTTTGGATCGGAAGTGACGGGGAGCGCCGTTGCCGATCTGGTGAGGTTCGGATCGGGGATTTCCGAAGCGAAGTTTATTCTTCTTGCGGACTATGCGAATTCGCGGGGCGCGGCGGATATGGGGTTATATCCCGATCTGCTGCCGGGATATCACGCGACGAGCGGCAACAGCAAATTCCACGAGGAGTGGGGAGAGATTCCTCAGGCCGCTGGTCTTGATTTGCAGGGCATGGTTGAAGCGGGAAAAGCGGGAAAGTTGAAGGGGCTGCTGGTGGTGGGATCGAATCCAGTAGGCAGGTTGAAGATCGATCCGTTCGCATTCTCAAAGAGTTTTGTAGTCGTGCAGGACATGTTCCTGACTGAGACCGCGGTGATGGCCGACGTGGTACTGCCGGCGGCGAACGCTTACGAAAAATCGGGGACGTTCACCAACACGAGTGGGGACGTGCAGTTGGTAAAAAAGGCGGGCGAGGTCACGGGTACGAAGGGCGATTTTGAAATGATCGTGCGCATCGCCGATGCGATGGGATTTGACGTGCGGAAACTTGTTCCCTTCGGCGGCGGAACTCACGCCGACATGGGGCAGTCGCGTGGAGCGCAGTCGGGCGAGGCGGATCGTCATGCGGTGTGGCTGGAGGCGCACGGACTGGAACCGAAGATGAGCCCGTTCGATCCGACGGCGATTCTGGATGAAATTCAGCGGCTGGTTCCGGGCTATGACGTGTCGCGCGCGAACCTGCTGGCGGGAAACAGCGAGCATACTTCGCTGGCCGAGGCAGGGCCGGGAGCGGCGCACGGCCGCGAATCGATCGCTCCGGCGAACGACGGTCTGTTCAGCTCTGGAACTTTGGGACGGTATTCTCGTGCGTTGAAGTCGGTGGCGGAGAGTCATGAAGTGAAGCCAACGGAGATAGCGGCGGATTGAGCACTTCGAATCTTTAAGTTTTCGTTGCATCCGATTTTATCCAGTCTTAGTGAGTCGGCTTTAGGATTACGGCTTCAGAGAGGAAGCGAAAGCGTTGCCGATTGGCATATTCATCGTCGTGTCGGTGATCAAGTCGTTAATCGTCCTGGGTGTGCTGCTCACCGCGGTGGCCTACACGGTCTGGCTGGAACGGAAAGTAGTGGGCCGGATGCAGAACCGGTGGGGACCCACGCGGGTGGGCCCGTTTGGGCTGTTGCAGCCCGCCGCAGACGGACTGAAATTTTTGTTCAAAGAAGATCTCACGCCACCGCACGTCTACAAGCCGTTGTTTCTGGCGGCGCCGATGATGGCGGTGATCTTTGCGCTGAGTTCGATCGCGGTGATCCCGTTCGGAAATTCGATCCCGCTGTTCGGCTACAACATTCCGCTGCAGATTACAGATGTCAACATTGGTCTGTTGATGATTCTGGGCGTCACTTCGATGGGCGTGTATGGAGTGGCGCTGGCGGGGTGGTCATCGAATAACAAATATTCTCTGCTGGGCGGATTGCGGGCCAGCGCGCAGATGGTGAGCTACGAGATTGCGCTGGGACTTTCGCTGGTTGGAGTTCTGATTCAATCGGGAAGTTTCAGCCTGCGCGACATTGTAAACGCGCAGGGCGGACGGTTCCTGTATGTGATTCCGCGCTGGAATATTTTTCACGGGCAGTTTATCGGCTTCTTTATTTATCTGATGGCGGCGTACGCGGAAACCAACCGCATTCCATTTGACCTGCCCGAGGCCGAGACCGAACTGGTGGCGGGCTACCACACGGAATACAGTTCGATGAAGTTTGCCATGTTCTTTATGGCGGAGTACGCGAACATGATCACGGTGGCGTGCCTGGCGACGCTGCTGTTTTTTGGCGGATGGCATGGGCCGTTGTTTGGGCCTCCGCTGGTCCAGGCGTTGCTGCCAGTGTTCTGGTTTGTGGCCAAGGTTTTCTGTTTTCTGTTTTTGTACATCTGGGTGCGCGGGACGTTGCCGCGCTTCCGCTACGACCAACTGATGTCGTTTGGCTGGAAGTTTTTGCTGCCACTGGCGATTGCGAATCTCGTGGCGACGGCGATTGCGGTGGCGTGGTAGTTCCTAGTACCTAGTACTCAGTACCCAGTCTGGCAGCGCGGCGAACAGCAGATTCCTTACGACGCAAAGAGCGCGCCGTTCGGAATGACAATTTGATAGGCACGGAGAACTGGCGACCGACAACTGTTCTTATGAGTTTTCACCTCATTTTATTTCTTGGATTTGGGGCGGTTTGCGTGGGCGGGGCGATTAACCTGCTGGCGCAGCGGCATCCGATCAACAGCGCGCTGTCGCTGATTGCGGTGATGGCCGCGCTCGCGGGCGAATACCTGTTGCTGGGCGCCGAGTTCGTGGCGGCGGTGCAAGTGATCGTTTACGCGGGCGCGATCATGGTGCTGTTTGTGTTTGTCATTATGCTGCTGAATGCGGGCGAGGAAGAAGAGACCAAAGGCAGCCGCGTCGCCGTTCTGATTGGCGTGCCGGGGATGCTTATCGCAAGCCTGCTGGTGGCTTGGGTGGTGCTGCGGCATTCGGGGACGGAAGCTGTGGCGATCGGCGCGTTGCCAGGGCATCCGACGGACATTGCGCAACTTCTGTTTCACGATTTTCTGTTGCCGTTCGAAGTCACGTCGGTGTTGATCCTGATCGCCATCATGGGCGCGGTGGTTCTGGCGAGCAGGCCGGACTCGACCGCGAGGAAGGTGAACTGATGGTTCCTCTTTCTTATTACCTGCTGCTCAGCGGATTTTTGTTTGCGTGCGGCGTGGTGGGATTTCTGATCAAGCGCAACATTATCACGATTTTCATGTCGATTGAGTTGATGCTCAATGGAGTAAACCTTTCGTTCGTGGCGTTCGCGGCGCACTGGCACGCGCTGGCGGGGCAGGTGTTTGTTTTCTTTGTGATGGTTGTGGCTGCGGCGGAGGCGGCGGTGGGACTGGCGATCATCATCGCCGTGTACCGAACGCGCGAGACGTTGAATGTGGATCAGGTGAACCTGCTCAAACTATGAACCCAATGCTCAATCTGTGGCTGATCCCGATTCTGCCGCTGGCGGGGGCTGCCATCAATGGCACGCTGGGAAAGAAGTCGTCGCGGCAGGCGGTGACGACGATCGCTCTATTCTTCAGCGGCGCGGCGTTCGCGATGGCGCTATGGGTAGCGATGCGCTTCTCATCGTTGTCGCTTCCCTACACCGAGTTCTTCGCACACTGGATTCGGTCGGGCAGTTTCACTGCGGATTTTGCCTTCTATCTCGATCAACTCTCCCTCGTGATGTTGCTGGTTGTGACGGGCGTGGGATTTCTAATTCATATCTACTCCGTCGGCTACATGTGGGACGATCCCAGCTACTACCGCTTCTTCAGCTATCTGAATTTGTTCATGTTTTTCATGCTGACGCTGATTCTGGCGGGCAATTATTTGCTGATGTTCATTGGCTGGGAGGGCGTGGGGCTGGCGTCTTACCTGCTGATTGGGTTCTGGTTCACCAAGGATTCGGCGGCATCGGCGGGCAAGAAGGCGTTCATCGTTAATCGCATTGGCGACTTCGGATTTCTGATTGCGCTGTTTTTGCTGATTCAACATTTTGGGACGCTGAATTTCGGCCAGGTTTTCAGCGCCGTGAGCCCTCTCCCTGCCGAGACCGCGAGCGCCGGATTGCTGACGGCGATTGGAATTCTGCTGATGGTGGGGGCGTGCGGCAAGTCGGCGCAGATTCCGCTCTACATCTGGCTGCCCGACGCGATGGAAGGACCGACGCCGGTTTCGGCGCTGATTCATGCGGCGACCATGGTGACGGCGGGCGTGTACATGGTCTCGCGGTCGCATGTAATTTTTCAGCGCGCGCCGATGGCGCTGACGGTGGTGGCGATTATCGGAACGCTGACGGCGTTTTTCGCCGCTACGATCGGAATCACGCAGACCGACATCAAGAAAGTTCTGGCCTACTCCACGGTTTCGCAACTCGGCTACATGTTCATGGCGTGCGGTGTGGGAGCGTTTTCCGCGGGTATCTTCCACTTGATGACGCATGCATTCTTCAAAGGCCTTTTGTTTCTGGCGGCGGGATCGGTGATCCACGCGGTGGGCGGCGAGCAGGATATGCGGAAGATGGGCGGGCTGCGATCGTACATTCCGTGGACGTTTTTAACAATGGGGATTGCGACGCTGGCGATCGCCGGAGTTCCGCCATTGGCGGGCTTTTGGAGCAAGGACGAAATTTTGTGGAAGGCATACCAGGCGAGCCCAGTGTACTGGGCGGTGGGCGTGATCACCGCGTTCATTACGTCCTTTTATATGTTCCGGCTGCTGTACATGACTTTCTTCGGAGACTATCGCGGCGGCCAGAAAGACGCGCACGGACATGCTTCGCATGGGCATGATGCTCATAAGCATGACGCGCAGGGTGGACATGGGCACGGGGAGCCGCACGAGAGCCCGATGGTGATGCTAGTACCGTTGATGATTCTGGCGGTGCTTTCGTTGGTGGGTGGGCTGGTCGGGATTGGCAATCGATTCGAGCATTTTCTGGCACCGGTGTTCGATTCGGGGCTAATTGCGGGATCATCGGAGGCGTTGGAAGGCGCCAGCCATGCGACTGAGCTGTTGCTCATGGGAATTTCCGTACTGGCGGCTTTTTCAGGATGGTTCCTGGCTTATTTTCTCTACAACCAACGGCCCGAGCTACCGCCGAAGATTGCGAACGGGCTGAATGGTTTATATGAAACGGTGGTTCACAAATACTACGTGGATGAGATTTACGCGGCAGTGTTTGTGAAGCCGCTGATCGAGGGCTCGACGCGAATTCTGTGGCAGGGCGTGGATCGAAACGTGATTGATGCAGCGGTGAACGAGGCAGGCGACGGCGCGAAGCACATTTCCGATGAAGTACGGCATATGCAATCGGGAAATATCCGTTCGTATGCGGGATGGGTCGCGGCGGGCTCGGCGGCGGTGATTGGGTTCATGGTGTGGGCATGGACGGTGGGGCGATGAGCATCGAGAACTTGAGCTCGATCATCGTTTCGTTGGTGACGTTCATGCCGCTGGCGGGCGGATTTCTGCTGATGTTCTTTCCGCGGCGCGACCGCGACATCCGGATTTTTGCGTTGGTCATTTCTCTGCTGACGTTTGTTCTGTCACTGCATCTGCCGGTGCATTTTCACCGCTCGCAGGCGGGCTTTCAATATGAGATCGACCGGCAGTGGGTTACCGCGCCGAACATTCACTACCACATGGGGATCGATGGCATATCCCTGTGGCTGGTGGTGCTGACCACATTTCTGACGCCGCTGTGCGTACTGATTTCGTGGAACTCGATCCATGAGCGGGTGAAGGAATTCTTCATCCTGCTGCTGATTCTGGAAACGGCGCTGATCGGAGTGTTTACTTCACTCGACCTGTTTCTCTTCTATTTTTTCTGGGAAGCGACGCTGATTCCGATGGCGCTGCTCATCGGAATCTTCGGGCACGAACGCAAGGTTTACGCCGCAGTGAAGTTTTTCATGTACACCATGATCGGTTCGGTGTTCATGCTCGCGGCGATTTTGTGGCTGTACGCACATACCGGCAGTTTTGATTTTGTGGAGATCCGCGACCAGATTGCGCGTGGTGCGGTGCCGCGGCTCCCTGCTGCCGCGCAGTGGCTGTTCCTGGGATTCTTTTTGGCGTTCGCGGTGAAGGTTCCGCTGTTTCCGTTTCATACGTGGCTGCCTGACGCGCACGTGGAGGCGCCGACGGCGGGGTCGGTGCTGCTGGCCGGCGTTCTGCTGAAGATGGGCACCTATGGAATGCTGCGCTTCAACCTCGGACTGTTTCCCGAGCAGGCGCGGCGCAACGCTCCGTGGATTATGGCGCTGGCGTTGACGGGCATCATTTATGGCGCGCTAGTGGCCATGGTCCAGCCGAACATGAAGAAGCTGATCGCTTATTCTTCGGTGAGCCACCTGGGATTTGTGGTGCTGGGGATTTTCAGTTTTACGCAGGCCGGTTTGAACGGGGCGATGTTCGTGATGCTGGCACATGGAATTTCTACTGGCGGCCTGTTCATGCTGGCGGGAATTCTGCATGAGCGGCGCCATACGTATGAGATCAGCGAGTTTGGCGGGCTGGCTTCGCCGATGCCGGTGTATGCGGCGTCATATCTGGTGATTGTGTTGGCGTCGGCGGGCTTGCCTTTGCTGAACGGGTTCATCGGCGAATTCCTGGTGCTGAGCGGCGCGTTCCAGGATAAAGCGATTTACGGGATACTGGGCGCAACGGGAATTATCTGGAGCGCGGCTTACCTGCTGTGGATGTACCAGCGCGTGTTCTACGGCAAGGTTACGCATCCGGTGAACAATTCGTTGAGCGATTTGTCGGGATTTGAAAAATGGGCGGTATGGCCGTGCGCGGCGGCGGCACTGGTGATGGGCGTAGCACCGATTGTGTGGCTGGGCGCGATCGACCCGGCGGTGCAGGCGGCGCTCTATCCATTTGTGCGGGTGGCGAGCCGGGCGGTGGGACGATGATAACTACTTTTGCCGCGGTGTTCTCGCCGGTGCTTCCGCAGAGCGCGGATTACATTCGGATTCTGCCGGAGATTGTTTTGTCGGTGTTCGGCATGATTGTGATGATGCTGGAACCGTTGATGGATGAGGAAAAGAATCCGAAAATTCTGGGACTGATCGCGCTGGTTGGAGCGCTGGCGGGGATCGGGGCGACGTGGTTCATGGCGCAGTCGCCGGGGTTGGCCTTCTGGAACATGGTGCAGGTGGATGGGTTCAGCATCTTCTTTCATGTTCTGGTGATTGCGATTCTTGCGGTTGTGATTCTCAGCTCATACGAATACATGGCGGTGCAGCGCATCCGGGCCGGCGAATATTATGCATTGCTTTTGTTCGGCACGGTGGGAATCGCGCTGATGTCGTCCGCAGTGGAGCTGGTCTTGATTTTTATCGCGCTGGAAATATCGTCGATCGCGTCGTATGTGCTGGCGGGGTTTCGGCGGCATGAGGCTACGAGCGCGGAATCTTCGCTGAAATACTTTTTGCTGGGATCGTTCGCTACGGCATTTTTCCTGTACGGAGTGGCGTTGATGTTTGGGGCGACGGGGTCGACCAACATCGATTTGATTAGCCGGGCCCTGCAGGCGGGCCCAATTCCGTTGCTGGCGTTTGTGGCGGTGGCGTTGATGTTTGTGGGATTAGGATTCAAAGTGGCTGCGGCGCCGTTCCACATTTGGACACCGGATGTTTATGAAGGGGCGCCTGCACCGGTAGTGGGATTCATGTCGACGGCGCCGAAAGCGGCGGCATTTGCGGTTTTGTTGCGAATTGTGTTCGTGGTCGACGTGCACGCCATTTTCTGGATCGTATGGATTGCAGCGGCGCTCTCGATGACCTTGGGCAACTTGGGCGCGCTGGTTCAAAATAATGTGAAGCGGTTGCTGGCGTATTCGTCGATCGCTCATGCGGGTTATTTGCTGGTGGCGTTCGCGGCGGCGCCGAATCTGGGAACCTCGGCGGCGATGTTCTACACCGCGGCGTATGCGGCGATGAATCTGGGCGCGTTCGCGGTAGTGAGCCATTTTGCCAATGCGGGCGAACGTTATGTGGACCTGGAAGATTATGAAGGGCTGGGGCGGACTTCCCCATTGCTAGCCGCGACTCTGACGATCTTTTTGTTGTCTCTGATTGGGATTCCGATGACCGGCGGATTCTTCGCCAAGTTTTACGTGTTCAGCGCAGCTGTGAAAGCCAATCTGATCTGGCTGACGATCATCGGCGTGCTCAACAGCGGAGTGGGCGCGTACTACTATCTACGGATTATTGTGATGATGTACATGCGCGAAGCGAGGAAAGAGGTACCGGTGACGCCGCTGCCATTGGCGCTGCGGTTGGCGATTGCGGTGTGCCTGTGGGCAACGATTTATCTGGGAATCTTTCCGAACGGAACTCTACAGTACGCGCAGCAGGCAGCACAGCATCTGATTCTTCAGGCTCAGCCTCCGCTTCCGGCAGCCGCAACTTCTTCTTCACCGGCAACACTCTAGCCTAACGTAAGAGTTCCTCGCGGGGTCTCCGCTCGATTCAGCGCGAGAATGGGGGACTCGAAAAATCGCCAGGAGATCGCTGCGATGGCCGTGGTGACGGCAAAGGCTAAGACCGCCGCCGGAATGACTGAATGAAGATGTTCCTCCACCTTCAGCAGAACCGCGAGGTGGTATAGGTAGAACGTGTAGCTGATCCGGCCGAGATATTGCACGTGCGGGGCGGTGAGAATGCTGTAGAACCATCCGTTCTTCAAACCGAGCGTATACACGAGCGTGCTGCCGAACAGGAGAACGCTAAAGGTGTAACCCAGCGAATTGAATAGAATGCTATTTGCTCCTGTGCGAAAACTGGGGAATGCCCCCGAGAATATTGCAAAAAGCGCCAGCGCACCTAACGCACCTGCCAAGGCGATGCGGCGGTGCTTCTCGATCCAATGCATGTCGTTCGCCTCTGAGAGCGCGATGAATGCGCCTGCGGCGAGCGTATCGGCGCGAAATACAGTCAAACAATAAATGGGAAAATGCATCGCAAAAAGCGGCGTACATGCGGCGCGCACGAAGGGGGAAAGAATAATCACCGCGCCCGCTATTTGCCGCAATGTTTTCTTGTTGCAGAGAAGGACGATCCAGGGCCAGATGAAATAAAACTGTTCCTCCACGGCAAGCGACCACAGCGGGCTCATGGCCGCGACACTCACTTTTCCTAACGCTACAGGAAAGTTCGCGCCGAAAAACAAGTACCAATACCAAAGATGCGCCCAGGGGACCTGGAAGACAAGACTGAGCACGATCAGAAATCCCAAATACGGCGGGATGATTCTTCGAAAGCGGTGGAAATAAAATGGCTTCCAATAACCGCCATTGCCGCTGACGCTGCTCCGATCTTTAAGGCGGAGAAGAATGCCTGTAATCAGGTATCCGCTAAGGACAAAGAATAAGTCCACTCCCGTCCAAAGCAGGGGAATACCCAGAGCGTGCGTGCCAAAGACCATCAGAATTGCTATGGCTCGAAGGCCGTCCAGCTGCGGTATGCGGTGCAATTCTCTCCTTTAGGCTCACGGGCAGCAAATCAGAATGGAGGTTGAGCAACAAGTATCCCATGCAGGTTCATGGCGTGTCATGAACAAGAGGAACGAAGCGAACGAGTTCACGGAGGGAAACGACGGGGCGGCCGTTGAAGATTCTGATGAATTGAAGCTGCTGCGAGTCGTTGGTGCCTACCGGCACGATCATGCGTCCGCTTTCGCGCAGTTGGGCAACGAGCGCAGCGGGGAGATTGGGAGCGGCGGCAGAAACGAGGATTGCGTCGAAGGGAGCGAGGGCGGGGATGCCAAGGGTGCCGTCTCCCGTAATGGTTTTTACGTTGGCGTTGGCGTAGCCGAGCCGTGCGAGAACCTCACGGGCGCTAGAGGCGAGGGCGTCGTGGCGCTCAATGGAGTACACCTGCACCGCGAGCTCAGCCAGCAGGGCGGTTGCGTAGCCGGAGCCAGTGCCAACTTCGAGAACTTTTTCGTTGGGCTCAAGCTGGAGGGCCTGGAGCATGAGCGCAACGACGTAGGGCTGCGAGATGGTCTGTCCATCGCCGATGGGGAGCGGATGATCTTCGTAGGCCTGGGCGCGGTGCTCGGGGGAAACGAATTCGTGGCGCGGAACGCGGAGCATGGCGTCGAGAACACGTGGGTCAGAGATTCCGCGGGCTCGAAGTTGGTCGTCAACCATCAGGCGGCGGGCTGTGGTGAAGTCGGGCATGGGGATGGAGTATCTAAGAGCTTTTAACCGCAAAGGGCGCGAAGGTTTCGCGAAGTTCGCAAAGAAAAGCGAATTCGTCCCTGCGGTTTACTTCTTGCGACTGCGGACGCGCAGATCGAAGCTGACCACGCCGTTCTGATCGCGATTGCCCACGACGGAGACGCTGCGATTCACATAGTACTCTCCCTGGATAATCTGTTCCGAGCTTTGCGAAACGTTGGTGGAGTAGGTGAGGGAGATGTGATTGGCGAATTCCTGTTCGATGGTGATTTGAGGGCCGTTGCTGATGGGATTGGTCTCGGTGGTGAGTCCCTGAGGATCGATTTTTATGTTGCTGGCACCGAAGAGGCGGTCCAGGCGGCTGCTGACAGTGGTGTTAAGAGCCTGGCTGAGGATGACGGCTGTCGCTTGATCGGAGAATGCGCTTTGCCCGGACTGCTCCTGAAGTTGGGCAGACTCTTCGTTGGTGCGGCCGAGAGCGAGAAGCGCAATGATGTCGGATTTTGGCAGAGGCGGCTCGGAACGGTAGTTGAGGTTGAGGCGGTCGGGGGTACCAGTGACAGTAATGTTGAGATCGTAGTTGCGGACGTGAGTGGAGGCCTGAAGGTTGAGTTGAGGAGCGATGGCGACGGGATTGGCGAAGGTGATATCACCGCGCTCAAGCGTGAAGCGTGTCCCGTGAAAGGTGGCCTGGCCTTCGAGAACATCGACGCGGCCGAGAACCGCGGGACGGGCGATGGAGCCGCGCAGGTGCAGATCAGCATCGCCGGAGAGGCGGGCGACGGCGGTGCGCATTTGAAGTTCGGGTGCGGTCTGCACGTGAATATCGAGATTGATGTTATTGAGCGGCGAGTTGGAAGCGGCGACGGCGGAAAATTGACGGCTGCGCTCGAGATAGGCGCTGAAGTCGAAACCAGGCGTGACGGCGATCTTGTTGATGCTGATATCGCCGGAGATGGTGGACGAAGAGCGGCTGCCCAACCAATGCAGTTCGGCGTCGGCGGTGGAACTTACACCGGGAGGGTAACGCAAACGAACATCTTTGCCCTTGGCGGTGAGATCGAAATTGAGCTGATGATTGAGGTAAGTGGCGTCACCTTTGAGATCGAGGGTGCCACCGCCGGTGCGGGCGGTAAGCGCGTCGATGCGAACGTGGTCGCGGGTAAAGGAAAGCGAGCCGTTGAGCTCGGTGAGCCCGCTGGGCAGGCCGGCGTATGAGAGTGAGCCGCTGGCAATCTGAAGAGTGCCTTGCGGAAAAGGATCGGCAAAGGTGCCGCCGAGCGTCATGTTCATGGTGACAATGCCGGAAGAGGTAAAGTCGGCATTGAAGTCGGTGAGGAGTTTGAGGTCGAGGTGACCATCGGTGATGAAATCGAGTGCGTACGGCGCCGAAAGTTGCAAGGAGCCGTGTGCGCTGAGATCAGTGCCGTCGCCGAGGAGATGCAATTGCAAGACATTGAGGGATTCACCGGCGATGGAGAAACGAACCGGATCCTGACGATGGACTTTTACGTTTTCGACATCGAGAGAGAGTGCGGTTAGTGAGCCGTCGAAAGTCCATTGGGCGGGCTCGCGGAGCGGACCACGCATATCCAGCGTGCCGCCAACGGCAGAGTGGCCTGTAATCTTGCCGGGTAGGTAAGACCGCCAGAGGGCGTCGAGATCGAGACGATCCATTTGAAACGATAATTGTGCGGGATAACCATCGCGCAACTCTACATTGCCGCTGAGAGCGAGCGAACCCTGCTGGAGATGCGAATTGCCGGTAAGGTGGAGCTGGCTGCCTTGCGTGACCGCTTGCAGATTGAGTTCGCCGGCGAATTCCTTGTCCACGGCGAGGTCGCGGATGTGTACATCTGCGTTGAGTGAAGGCGTCTGGGGAGTGCCGGAGGCTTTCAGATTGAAATCGGCGCGGCCTTCAATGGCGAAACGGTTGGGAAAGAATTCATGGATCTGGGAGAGGTCGAAATTCTTTCCGGCGAGGTCAAGGCGGAAGGCACGCGTGGAAGGATTGTAGGCGGCGCTGCCGGTGGCGACCGCATCGTCGTGAAAAAGATGAAGTTGATCGAAGGCGAATTCACCCTGGGCCAGTTGAAAGGCGGAATCAAATTGCTGAATTTTCTCGCCGAAGAGTGAGCCGTTCGTGAGATGAATCTGTCCTTCTCCGTGAGGATCGGAAGCGGGGCCAGCGAGTTGCAGAAAGAGATCGGCCTTGCCGGTAACGGGATAGGTGGATCCGATGAGCGACTGAAACTCCGCCAGGTCGGCATTGTGAATGTTCGCACGCAGGTTGAAAGAGCTGTCGACGGTGAAATGGCCCGCTTGCAGAGAAGAGGTGAAGTCGAATTCCGCGGAGGTGTCGTCGCGGCGGAGGTTGGCATTGTGCAAGGCTATGGCGTCGAAGGAAAGCTGCAGAGAAGTGGAAAGAGAATCCCAGTGAGTGTGGAGGGGATGGTTGCCAGCGGTAGCGGGAAGGTTGACGTCGAAGTCATTGAAGAGCAGAACACCGCTGAGTTGAGGCGATGAAATTGCGCCGGTCATGTTGCCGTTGAAGGTGGCGCTGCCTTTGAGGACCACCGGAAACAACGCAGGACCACGAACGACTTCGACGAATGGCAGCCAATCGGCGAGGCTCGATGTAGTCACGGAGAGGCGGATGGCGGAGGTGGAAGAAAGAGTGCCAGCGGCCTGCACGTGGCTGGTGGGCGTGATCAGGCTGAAGTGCGGGAGATCGAAGCTGTCATCAGAGGCGTGATAGACGCCGTTGGCGTGAGCGGTTAACGGAAGTTCCGGTGGAGCGTGGTGCTCGGGTGGCGTGAGATCGAGCGCAAAGCGGACCTCGGCATCGCGGCTGGTTCCCTTCCAAGTGGCGTCGAGAGTTCCGGAGGCGAGTGCTGCGGGATGAAAGCGCGAAACCGGGTGAGTGGCGGAACGAATGGCGGCGGTGAGCTCCTGCGCAGAGAAATCGCGCAGATGCAGAACGATGGAAGCGCTTTGGATTGCGGGCGGCTTGGGCAGCGATTTTGCTGCGGGCTTGTTCGAGGGGTGGGCGGCAGAGATGACGGCAGTCTCCAGACTTTTTCTGGCGGCAGCGGAAAGGTGCTGCCGGGGAGCGAGCCACTGGTTGAATTCGGCGTCGCCGGTGAAACTGCCGCCGAGGACCTTCCCTTGGATTTTGGAAAGCTTTATTTGCCGATTGGTGATGGAGTAATCCGAATCCACCGAGCCTTTGGATACGGCAACCTGATTGTTCTGGAAGGCAAGGTTCTCGACTCCGACAAAACCGTTGGCGGAGAACTGATCGAGCGACCAGTCGCCGTGTCCTTTGAGTGACACAGTTCCGGCGCGAAGATCATTGCGCCGGGTGATGGACGCGGCTTCAGTGAGGTCGAATTGGCCATCGTAATTGGCCTGCAAGCGGGGATGGCGGAGGTCGGCGACTTGCGCCTGCCCGGAGAGGTGCGAATGGCCCGAATTCCAGCGGAAAGCCGTGACTACGGCGGAGTTCGATGTGAGGCTGAATCCCATGGAGGTCATCCAGGCGAAGGGGCGGAAGTTCATGAGTTTGGTATCGACCAAACCGAGCAGCAGGCGGCCATCATAGCGGCGCTGGAGAAAGGAATAGTCCATCTGGAGAGAAGTGTCGCGGGCGGAAAAATCGAGGGGGATGGCCTGGTCATCCCAAATAATTTTGCCGTGGCGAATTTCGAAGTGATCGATGGAAAGAGCGAAGAGCTTTTCCACGGGAGTTTCCCCGTTGCCGGCTGAGGGTGGCCGGGGAGGAAAATTGGTGGTGCCGTCGGGGTAGAACTGAACGTGGACGACGGGTTTTTCGAGGATGAGTTCATGGAAGCCGAACTCGGAGCGAAGCAAGGAGCTGATTTTGAGGCGAGCGACAATTCCATCGGCGTGGGCGAGAGGAACGTCGCCGGCGGATTCGCGGCCGTGGACGGTGATGCCGCGCGCTTCCGCCTGAAGGCGAAAGGGAATGGTATGGATGCTGGATATTTCCGCGCGGCCGCCGGTAATACGTTCGACTTCGGCGACCAGACGGCGGCGCACGAGAGCCTGGAAAGAATTGGTATTGATGTAAAGGAGCAGGCTGAGCAGAGCGGCCATGGCCGCGGCTGCCAGATAAAGAAGATATCGCCACCGCCGGCGCACGGCGGGCGGGCTGGCTAGCTCGATCACTGCGACTGAACTCCCGGGTCG
>Ga0182024_10007574_pt1 | contig 23354 bp, 22 predicted proteins | sample P32metaG_FD_120480 | JGI IMG/M metagenome (GOLD analysis project Ga0182024, IMG submission 120480) | Permafrost microbial communities from Stordalen Mire, Sweden - P3-2 metaG (Illumina Assembly) | ecosystem: Environmental > Terrestrial > Soil > Wetlands > Permafrost | place: Sweden: Stordalen... | reverse complement strand
GCGTCTCGTCGGTTTCGATGCGGTAGTCTTTGGTTTCCAAGCCGCCGGCGCCGAGGCTTGGGGACGGCGTCGCAATCACCGGAGCGGCGCTCGCCGGCGGCACCGCGGGTCGCGGCGAGGCGGCGAGTGCGCCCAGCAGGACCGCCGGCAGCAGCAGCCGGCCGAATCGGGTCGGGTCCATCACCAACCTAAACGTAACCGAAGCCTGGCGCGATTCAGAAGTGCCCGTAGTGCCCGTTGCGCCCGTTGCGGCTGTTGTAGCCGACCCGCTGGCCGGTGCCGATCGCAACGCACGACATCGGATCCTCGGCGACGATGACCGGGATGCCGGTGATCTCGCCGAGCAGCGTGTCGAGACCGCGCAGCAGCGCACCGCAGCCGGTGAGGATCACGCCGCGATCGATGATGTCGGCAGCGAGTTCGGGCGGGGTTCGCTCGAGCACCGACTTGACCGCTTCGACGATCGCCTGAACCGGTTCAGAGAGCGCCTCACGGACTTCTTCCGAGGTGATCTTGACCGTCTTCGGGAGCCCGTTGATCAGGTCGCGACCGCGGATCTCCATGGCCAGCTCTTGTTCGAGGCGGAACGCCGAACCGATCTTGATCTTGATCTCTTCGGCCGTGCGCTCGCCGATCATCAGGTTGTAGATGCGCCGGATGTGCCGGATAATCGCTTCGTCGAGCTTGTTGCCCGCGACCCGAATCGACTGCGAGACGACGATGCCGCCCAGCGAGATCACCGCAACGTCGGTCGTGCCGCCTCCGATGTCGACCACCATGTTGCCCGACGGGCCGTCGATCGGCAAGCCGGCGCCGATCGCCGCCGCCATCGGCTCCTCGATGATGTCGACCGACTTGGCGCCGGCGAGCTTGGCGGCATCGCGCACCGCCCGTTCTTCGACCGAGGTGATCTCGGCCGGGACGCAGATCACGACCGAGGGCCGGGGCCGGAACAGCGTGCTCAGCCACGACCGCTGGCGGGTGACCTTCCGGATGAAGTAACCGAGCATCGCTTCGGTCACTTCGAAGTCGGCGATCACCCCGTCGCGTAGCGGACGGATCGCCTGGATGTTGCTCGGCGTCTTGCCGAGCATGAGGCGCGCCTCTTCACCGACCGCGAGCGTCTTGTTCGTCCGGACGTCCTTGGCGACCACCGACGGCTCGCGCAGCACGATGCCTTTGCCCTTGACGTAGACGAGGACGTTGGCGGTTCCAAGGTCGATCCCGATGTCGATAGCACGCACTCCAGGTTTCACACTGCAGCAAGCGGCATGCGGCCGCGCCGCTCGAAAAACGACGAATAGGAAGCCTTCGGCTTGCGCCTGCGGATTCCTGACCCGCGGACCAAGGCAGATTCGTCGACCCCAGCAGTACCCGGCGGCTTCGCCGAACCCACTCACACGTAATCGCGCAGCGTCAGCGTCACATTTCGCCGCGAACCGTCCTTGCCGGTGAGAACGAGCGGCAGTACGGTCCCAGCCGGGCCGCGGAAGAGCGTCCGGACGTCGGACAGCGCGTAGTCGGCCGCGGGTTTTCCGGCGATCGTCGTCAGGATGTCGCCGCGCACGAGGCCGGCCGCCGCGGCCGGGGTTCCCGGCCGGACGTCGGCAACGACCACTTGCCCGCCCTGTTCGATCAGAAATGTCCCCGACCGGTCGTACGTCTCGTGCTCGGCGAAGTTTGCGTTCGGAACAAGCGTCATCGTTTGGGCCGCATAGTCGAAGGTAACCGCGAACCGCCGCCAGACGCCGGCTCCGATGTTGCCGGCCGTGAACGGATCGGCGAACGCGCCGCGCGTCTGCGTGCTCAGGTCGGTCACGAGATCGGGGAGTGTGAAGCCGGCGATCGTGAGCGTCGCGCGCCCCAGCCTCCCCATCGCCGCTCCGCCGACCCCAAAGCCGTTCGCGCCGAGTGCGGTCGCGTTCGACGGCACGATCGTTGGATGCGCCGCGAGGAAAGGCGACAGCACGCTGAGCGCGATGCGGCTGCCGGTGTCGACGTCGCAGCGTCCATTGAACCCGTCGATCGCGCAGGCGATGTTGGCATGTTGGCCGTTGAAGGTGAACGGGACCGTCGTCGCGTTCGCCGGGGCGGGGCCGGCGCGCGTTTGCAGCACGATCCGGCTGTTCGCGTAGTCGAACGTGGTGATGAACCGCGCCAGCACCTCAAAGCCGATCAGACCGTCGACGGGCTGCCCGCTCGCGACGCCGAAACCCGCCCGTACCGGCACGATCACGAACACCTGCTTGCGCAGCGTCGCGCCGCCGACGTCCAGGCGATCGACGGTTCCGAACTGGATCGCTTCGGAACTCGAGCCGACGCCGTTCGCGCCGGCCTGGCCGGCCGCGCCCAGGCCGAGCGCCTTCGCGGCCTCGGTGTCGATCAGGTTCCCGCCGCCGGTGTCGAACAGGAAATGAAATGGACCCTTCCCATTGATCGTGACCGGCAGGTCGACGTGGTTGTCGACCAGCTCGAACGGAATCGACGTCGTGCCGCCGGGCAGATCGACGTCGTCGATGCGCATTGTCGGGCGACGAAGCGCCGCGTCCGCGGCGGGATCGTCGACGTCGGCACTGGTCACCACGAAGTCGAGCTGATTGCCGTCGCTGTCGATGTTGCCGATCGCGAACGGCTGCATCAGACCGTGCACGCTGCGGTAGGAGTTGAGAATCGTCGTCAGCGTCATGGTGCCGACGGTGATCACCGAGCGGCTCGGCAAATGTGTCGCAGCATCGATCCACAGCTGGAAAGGAACTCCGCCCGGCGGCGTCACCCGCAGGACGTCGTAGCGATGATCGGCCGCGGATTGTTCCGGCAGCGCAGTGACCGTCGCCCCACCGTAACCCGGCAACCACAGCAGCATGCGGATCTGATACGCTTGGTCGATCGCGATCGCGCGCGCCGGCACGCTGCCGTCGTTCCACACGACCCCGCCCGCATCGCGATTCCACACGTTCGTCCCGTCGTAGCCCTGCGCGCCGCTCAGCGGACCGGCATCGCTGTACGCTGCGGCCGCACCGGTACGGAGGTCCTCCCAGTCGTCGGCCGTTCCCGGAATCCCGACGATCTGCAGCGCGCCGTGAAAGTGCAGCGTGTGAATCTGTCGCAGCGCGGCGACGCCGAGCGCCTCCCCAGACGCTGCGACCACGGCCTTCACGGTCCGCGGCGGAGGCGGCCCTTCCGCGTGCGCCGGTGCGGCGCCCCCGCTGAAGAGAACGCTCGCCACCGCCGCGGCGCGAAGCACAGACAATCCCGTCATACCGTGTGTCCTGAAGGAGGCGCCGTTTAGACGCTGGGGTAGGCGCTGGTTTCGAAGGTGCCGGTCGGCTCGCTGAACGGGATGATGCCGCTGGCGCGCTGGACTTGACCCCCGAGCGACGAGAGCGTCTCTTCAAGCCGTTCGTAACCGCGGTCGATGTATTCGAGCCCGATGATCTCGGTTTCACCCGCTGCGGCCAAGCCGGCCAGAACGAGGCCGGCTCCGGCGCGGATGTCGGGCGCTTCGACCGGCGCACCGGACAGGCTCGCCACGCCTTTGACGAGCGCCGTGTTGTTCTCCATCGCGACGCGCACGTCGGCACCCATGCGGACCAGCTCGTTGACGTACGAGAAGCGCGCGTTGAAGATCGATTCCTCGACTACGCTGACGCCCGGCGCAGTACACAGAAACGACAGCATCTGCGGCTGCAGGTCGGTCGGGAAACCCGGATGCGGTGCGGTGACGACGTCGGTGCCGCCTTTGACCGTCGCTGCGCGCACGCGGATCCAATCGTCGCCGGTGTCGACGTCGATCCCGCATTCGGTCAGCGACACCTGAAGCGCGATCAGGTCGTCCGGGCGCGCCTTCTTCACCGTGACGTCGCCGCGCGTGATGGCGCCCGCGATCATCAGCGTTCCGGCCGCGATGCGATCCGGGATGATCGTATATTCGACGCCGCGCAACTCGGCGACCCCGGTGATGTACAGCGTGTCGCTGCCTTGACCGCGAATCTTGGCACCCATCGCTACCAGGAAGTTCGCCAGATCGACGACTTCCGGTTCCATTGCGGCGTTGCGGATTGTCGTCTCACCGTTGGCGGTGACCGCCGCCAACATCGCGTTTTTCGTCGCTCCGACCGACGGCATGCGGAATTCGATCTCGCCGCCCACCAAGCGACCGTCGCGCGCGCCGGCGATCAGATAGCCGTGAGCGACCGAGACTTCGGCATCGAGCGCGCGAAACGCGGCTTCGTGCAAATCGGTCGCACGCGTTCCGAGAACGCAGCCGCCGGGAAGCGGGATTTCGGCGCGGCCGAACCGCCCCAACAATGGCCCGCACAGATCGAACGACGCAGCGAGTTTACGCACCAGCGTGTACGGCGCGCGAAATTTGTTGACGTTCGAGGCATCGATCGTGATCGAGTTGCGATCCTCGAGCGCAACGCGTGCGCCGAGCGCTTCCAACAGCGACCACATGACCGAAACATCGGTGATGCGCGGCACGCGGTGCAGGGTGACCTTGCCGCGCGCGAGCAGCGCGGCGGCCATGATCGGGAGGGCTGCGTTCTTCGCGCCCTGGACTTCGACGCTGCCTTCGAGACGCGCACCGCCGACGACGCGCAGCGTCGTATCGAGCCGGTCGAGAACGTTCATGCGCGCCCGGATTCCGTCAGCGGCACAAGCACCAGACGCTGTGCGTCGTGAAGGCCGCCGACGAAGATCGCTTCGAAGCGGTCGTCCGCGGCAGGCTCCATCTGGACGGTGAAGGCACGGGAGCCGGCGACCTCCCGCATCCGTGCGCGCGGGCCCTCCGCCTTCCCGGCATAGCAGCCGTTGTCGACGTCGACGCAGCGGATGTTGCCGTCGCTGAAGATCCCGAACACGATCTCGCCGTCGCCGGCGTCGGCCGCGACGACCTGCGTGTCCTCGTCGGCGAAGTTGATGATGAAGCGCGGGATCCCACGCTCGCGTGGACCCGTCGTAACGGGCGACGGAGGCACGACCGTCGCTTGCGGCGCGGCCGCCGGGGCTGGGAACGGCGCGGCAGCCCCTGCCGCGGGCGACCGTTCGGCCGCTGCCGGAGCCGCGGGCTCCGGTGCGGCGGCGGCGGGCGCCGCGGCGGCGGGTGCCGCCACGGCTTCGGCCACGGCCAGCGCCTGACGCGGCTGCTGCCTCGCCAGCGCTTTGCGCTGGCGGCCGTTCTGCATCGCCCAGGCACAGAGCGCCAGCGCAGCAAGCTGGACGCCTGCGGCGGCGAGCGGCACCCAAACCGACGTTCGTTTCATCCCACCCGGGGGTTCGGCGCAGGTCGCCATGTTTCTTAGCGCGCCATCGCGTAGGAGGTACCCACCGACGGTAGATAGGGGACACCATGCAGCGCAGCATCATCGCACCCGGCGAACGTGTGACCAACCTCCGGTGGGTTATCGCCGGCATCTTGGCATTCGGCGTCTTGATCAACTACATCGACCGCGGCGCGCTGAGCGTCGCGTCGAAGCCGCTGCACGACGAGCTCGGCATGGGGCCGGCCGAGTTCGGGCTGCTCTCGAGTGCATTCTTCGCCGTGTACGCGTTTTCGCAGATGCCGATCGGCTACATTCTGGATCGCTTCGGGGTGGTCGTGATCTCGCGCGTCGGCGCGTTCCTGTGGAGCATCGCGTCGATGCTGACCGCGCTCGCACCGAACTTCGCCAGCATCTACGCGGCGCGGCTGTTCTTGGGGCTCGCCGAGGCGCCGACGTTCCCGGCCAATGCCAAAGCGATCGGCTATTGGTTCCCGCGTGCGGAACGCGGGCTCGCGACGTCGCTCTTCGATGCGGCCGCGAAACTCTCCAACGCCATCGGCGTGCCGTTTACCGCCTGGCTGCTCATCATGTTCGACTGGCGCGGGATGTTCTGGACGACGGCCGGGCTCAGTTTGATTTTCTTCGGGTTGTTCTACGCGTTCTACCGCAACCCGAGCCGGGACAAGCGCTTGACCCACGCCGAGCATCAGTACATCCTCGAGGGCGGCGCCGAACCGGAGACTCCGGAGGGCGAGCGCCCGCGCGGGGCAAGCCTGGCGTACCTGCTGGTGCAGCCGAAGATCTGGGGTCTCGCGGTCGGGTTCGCCGCGTACGGCTATCTCTTCGCGCTGCTGCTCACCTGGCTCCCCGGGTATCTGCAGTCGACGTTCGGCGTCAACATCCTCAAGGCCGGAAGCTACGCGTTCATCGCCTGGATCGTCGGCACGGCAACCGACCTGATCGTCGGCGGGTGGCTGGTCGATTACTTGATCAAGCGCGGGCTCGATGCGAACCGGGTCCGCAAAACGGTGCTGATCGTGGGCCTGATCATGGGCTTCGCCGTCGTCGGCGCGGCCTACACGAAAGACATCAACATCGCGGTCATGTGGATCACGATCGCAATCGCCGGGATCTCTTTCCACGCGCCGGTCGGCTGGTCGATTCCGGCGCTGATCGCGCCGACCAACAGCACCGGTCAGGTCGGCGGCATCATGAACTTCCTCAACAACCTGGCCGGGTTCTTCGCCCCGACGATCACCGGGATCATCGTCGCGCGGACCGGTTCCTTCAACACCGCGCTGATCACGGCGGGCCTCATCCTGATCATCGGCATCATTTCGTACACCTTCGTCCTCGGACGCATCGAGAAAATTCCGGACCCGGCCTGAGGACGCGATGAGCGCCGCCGCGTCTGCGACGAACGAGCCGGTGGTGGTCGGCATCGACCTCGGCACGAGCGCCGTCAAGGTGCTCGCGGCGACGGTCGGCGGCCGTGAGATCGCCTCGGGTTCCGAATTCTACGCGCTCGAGACGCCGCACCCCGAGTATGTCGAGCAGGATGCCGACGTCGTGTATCGCGCGACGATGCGCGTGCTGGAGCGCGTCTTGGCCGACGTGCGGCTGCGCGGCCGCGAGGTCGGCGCAGTCGGCCTGTCGAGCGCGATGCACGGCGTCCTGTGCGTCGACGCCGCCGGGGAACCCCTCTCCGGGGTGATCACCTGGCTCGATCGCCGCGCGCACGCGATCGCCGACGGCTGGCGCGCCGACGGTACCGCGGCTTCCTTATATGCGTTGACCGGGGCCCCGATGCACCCGATGCTTCCGATCGCGAAGCTGCGCTGGCTCGCCGACAACGAGCCCGCGCTGTTCGCGCGCACGCGACGTTTCGTCGGCCTCAAGGAGCTGCTGATCTTCCGCTGGACCGGCGAGTGGCTCATCGATCACGGGCTCGCGTCGGCGACCGGGATGTTCGACCTCCGCACGCGCGCCTGGTGCCCGCCGGCGCTGGAACATGCGGGCGTCGACGCCGATCGTCTCTCGACGCCCGCTCCGCCGTCGACGCAGCTGCATGCTTTTCGGCCCGCCATCGCGAGCGCGCTCGGTCTGCGCGGAAATGCGACCGTCGTGCTCGCCTCGGCCGATGGCCCGCTCGCGAACATCGGCGTCGGCACGACAGGACCGGGCGATCTCGCCTTGACCCTTGGCACGTCGGGAGCCGTACGGATCCTTTCCGAGTCGCCGATGCTCGACGCTCGCGGTCGAACCTTCTGCTATTGCGCCGACGATCGGCGCTACGTCGTCGGCGGCCCGACCAGTGCTGCCGGTGCATCGCTGGATTGGATCTTTGCGCTGCTGCTCGACGAGCTGCCGAAGGAAGAACGCTTCGCGCACGCGATCGAGTTCGCCGCGGAAAAGCCGCCCGGCGCCGACGGCCTCGTCGTGCTGCCGTTCTTCGCCGGCGAGCGCGCCCCGTACTGGAACAGCAGCCTGCGCGGCGCGTTCGACGGGCTCGACCTCGCGCACGACCGCCGGACCATCCTGCGCGCGGGTTTCGAGAGCGTCGTCTTCGGCGTGTTCGCGGTCTACGCCGTGCTGCGCGAATTGGCCGGCGGCGCGCAGCAGCTGCTGCTGTCCGGCGGGCTCACCAAGGCGCCGCTGGTGCGGTCGCTCCTGGCCGATATTTTCGAGCTGCCCGCCGTGCAGCCGCATCAGCAGGAAGCCTCGGCGTTCGGCGCCGCGCTGGTCGCAGCGCAGGCCGTCGGCTTGGTCGACGACGCGGTGAGCGCCGCGCACAAGGTCGGATACGATGCGCCGACGCTGCCGAATCCGACCACGCACGAGGCCTACCGCGCGGCGTTCGCGCGCTATCGTGCCCTCGTCGACGCCCAGCTGCGGCTGGCCGAATAAGCATCGGCTTGCGGGCGCCGGCCGGTCGCGCGAGCGCCTACGCTGCGGTCCTGGTGCTGGCACTCGTGTGGGGATACACCTGGGTCGTCATCAAGATAGCGACGCAGTACGCATCACCGTACGTCGTCGCCGGCGGCCGTATCGCGCTGGGCGCCGCGATCTTGTTCGTCGCGCTCGCCGCGACGGGCCGTTCGCTGCGCCCGACGCCGCTCGGGCCCACGATCGTGCTCGGCCTGCTGCAGACGACCGGATTCTCGCTGTTCCAGACCCTGGCCGTCTCGATGGCCGGCGCGGGCAAGGTCTCGGTCCTCGCTTACACGATGCCGTTTTGGGTCGCGATCCTGGCCTGGCCGTTTTTGGGCGAACGCATCGGCGGCTTGCGCTGGGTCGCGCTCAGCGTGGCCGCGGTCGGTTTGGGACTCGTCGTTGCGCCGTTGCCGCGCGGCGCCATCGCCGCCGACGCGCTGGCGATCGCCGCCGGCCTGTCGTGGGCGGCCAGCGCGGTATGGGCGAAGCGCTTGCGCGCGCGCCACGACGTCGATCTGCTCGGTCTGACCGCCTGGCAGCTGTTGTGGGGAGCGATTCCGCTGATCGTCATCATGCTGGCAGTACCGGAGCGGATCGTGTGGACGCCGACCTTCGTCGCCGCGATGGCGTTCTTGGCGATCGTCGGGACATCGTTCGCTTGGTTTCTGTGGCTGTTCATCCTCTCGCGGCTTCCGGCCGGCGTCGCCGGACTCGCCTCGTTGGCAACGCCGGTCGTCGGCGTCACCGCGGCCGCCCTCCAGCTGCACGAGATTCCGAGCCGTACCGAGCTGATCGGCATGAGTTTGATCGTCGCCGCACTGGGGCTGAACGCGGCCTCGGCAAGAGAGTCTCCGAGAAAGCGACAATACGCTCCGGACGAGCTCGTGGAAGGAGCCTAGCCCGCGTGTCCACATTTCGCAGCGGCATCCACTTTTTGCAGATACCCGGACCGACCAACGTCCCCGAGCGGGTTCTGCGTGCGATCGACCGCGCCACGATCGACCATCGCGGCCCCGGTTTTGCCGCGCTGACGCTGGAGATCCAGTCCCTGCTGCGTCCGGTCTTCGCAACCCGCGGTCCGGTCGTGATCTACCCGTCGTCGGGCACCGGCGCGTGGGAAGCGGCGCTCGTCAACACGCTCTCGCCCGGCGACCGCGTGCTGATGGCCGAGACCGGACAGTTCGCCACGCTGTGGGCTGCGCTCGCCAAACGGCTGGGACTCGAGGTCGAGATCGTCGCCGGTGATTGGCGCCACGGCGCCGACCCGGAGGCGATCGAAGCGGCGCTCGGCGCCGACCCGCAGCACGCGATCAAAGCAGTCGCCATCGTGCACAATGAAACGTCGACCGGCGTCACCAGCCGCGTCGCCGACGTGCGCGCGGCGATCGATCGCAGCGGACACCCAGCGCTGTTTTTCGTCGACACGATCAGTTCGCTCGCGTCGATCGACTACCGGCACGACGATTGGGGCGTCGACGTGACCGTCGGGGGTTCGCAAAAGGGGCTCATGCTGCCGCCGGGTTTGGCCTTCAACGCCGTCTCGGACAAGGCGCTCGCCGCTTCGAAGCTGGCCCGTCTCCCGCGCGCCTACTGGGCCTGGGACGAGATACTGGCCAGCAACCGCGACGGCTACTTTCCGTACACGCCCGCGACGAATCTGCTCTACGGCCTGCGCGAAGCGCTGCACATGCTGCACGAAGAAACGCTGCCCGAGGTCTTCGCACGGCACGCCCGCCTGGCTGAAGCCGCCCGCCGCGCAGTGCGCGGCTGGGGCTTGGAGATCCTCGCCGCCGACCCGCGCGAATATTCGAACACGCTGACCGCCGTCGTAACGCCGCAGGGTGTTGATGCCGACCGCGTCCGCGCGCTGATCCTCGAGCACTTCGATCTGTCGCTGGGCACGGGCCTCGGGAAGGTCAAAGGACGCGTCTTCCGGATCGGGCACCTCGGTTCGTTCAACGACCTGATGCTGGCCGGCACCCTGTGCGGTGTGCAGATGGGACTCGATCTGGCGGGAATCGCGCACGGCGACGGCGTCGGCGCGGCGCTCGCATACCTCGTAACGCCGACCGCCGCGCCCGTGCTCGCCGCCGTTTGACCGCGGCCGCGGGCGCCGCATCGCGCGAACCGATCCTGACCCAGCGTGTCGCCGCGCGACTGCGCGCGGCGATCGCCGGCGACGTGTTCGTCGACCGCACCACCCGGGGAATGTACGCGACCGACGCGTCGATCTATCAGGTCCAGCCGCTGGGCGTCGTGGTTCCGCGCACCCCCGAGGACATCGAAGCGACGATCGCGATCGCCCGCGACGAAGGCGTCCCCGTCACCGCGCGGGGCGGGGGCACCTCGCAATGCGGGCAAACCGTCAACCGCGGTCTGATCGTCGACGTCAGCCGGCACCTGCGCGACATCGTCGCGCTCGACGTCGGCGCGCGAACGGTGCGGGTGCAGCCGGGCATCGTGCTGGACGCGCTGAACCGTGCACTGCAGCCGCACGGCTTGTTCTTTCCGATCGATCCGTCGACGGCCAGCCGCTGCACGATCGGCGGCATGACCGCCAACAACAGTTCCGGCGCGCGCTCGATCCGCTATGGGATCATGGCCGACAACGTGCTCGGCATCGACGCCGTGCTCGCCGACGGTACCCGCGCTGCCTTCGGTCCCGTCGCTGCCGATGACGGGACGCTCGCGCCGCAGCGCTACCGCGACCTGACGCAGCGCGTGCGCGCGATCGCGCGCCGCGAAGCGAACGAGATCGCGACCCGCATTCCCAAAGTGCTGCGCAACGTTGGCGGGTACGCGCTGCAGACCGTCCATGCCGACGGGCCCTTCAACATGGCCAAGCTGCTGGTCGGGTCGGAGGGGACGCTCGGCTTCTTTACGGCGATCGACCTGCAGCTGCAGGAGCTGCCGCGCGCGAAAGCGCTCGGCATCTGCCACTTCCCCAGCTTCGCCGATGCGATGCGTTCGACGCAAGCGCTGGTCGCGCTGGACCCGGTCGCGGTCGAGCTGTTCGACCGGACCATGATCGAACTGTCGCGCGAAAACCCCGAGTTCGCGCCGACGATGGCGGCGCACGTACGCGGCGAGCCCGGTTCGCTGCTGCTGGTCGAATTCGCGGGCGACGAAGCGGAACCACTGGTGGAGAAGCTGGACGCGCTCGAGGACACGATGGCGTCGCTCGGGTTCCCCGGGGCGGTCGTGAAATTGACTGCGGCGAGCGATCAGGCTGCGGTGTGGTACGTTCGCTCGCAAGGGCTCAACATCATGACCTCGACCCGCGGCGACCCGAAGCCGGTGTCGATCATCGAAGATTGCGCCGTTCCGCTGGAACATCTCGCCGCCTATACGGAGCAGCTGACCGAGATCTTCGCCCGGCACGGGACGACCGGCGTCTTCTACGCACATGCGTCGGTCGGCTGTCTTCACGTGCGGCCGGTGCTCAACGTCAAGCGCGACGAGGACGTCGGCAAACTGCGCGCCATCGCCGAGGAAGCATTCGCACTGGTGCGGATGTACGGTGGCGCGCATTCCGGTGAACACGGCGACGGCATCCTGCGCTCCGAGTTTCACGAAGAGATGCTCGGCTCGCGTTTGGTCACGGCCTTTCGCGAGATCAAGACCGCGTTCGACCCGGACGGCGTGCTCAATCCCGGGCGCATCGTCGACGCGCCGCGCATGGACGACCGCACGAACTTCCGTTACGGACCCGGCTACGCCGCAACGCCGCTCGCGACCCAGCTCGACTGGTCGGAGTGGGGCAGCTTCACCGGCGCGGTCGAGATGTGCAATAACAACGGTGCCTGCCGCAAGGAAGTGAGCGGCGCGATGTGCCCCTCGTATCGCGTGACGGACGACGAGCACCACGTCACCCGCGGCCGTGCCAACGCGCTTCGTCTCGCCCTGACGGGCCAGCTCGGAGCGGACGCGTTGACGTCCGTCGAACTCTATGCCGCCCTCGACCTCTGTGTGTCGTGCAAGGCCTGCAAGCGCGAGTGCCCGACCGGCGTCGACATGGCAAAGATGAAGGTCGAGTTCCTGGCGCACTATCGGTCGGCGCACGGGGCGTCGCTGCGTGACCGCATCGTGGCGGCCTTGCCGCGCCTTGCATATTGGGCCGGGCCGCTGCGACGGCTGGCGAACCTGCGTGACACGATCCCCGGGCTCGCGCGCGCTACCGAGCGCGCGAGCGGATTTACCGCCAAGCGCGCGCTGCCGCGCTGGCACGCGCGGCCGTTCCGCGGCGGCAGGGCGGCCGCGGGCGGGGCCGCGCCGCACGGTCAGGTCGTGCTGTTCGTCGATACGTTCAACCGCTATTTCGAAGCCGACGTCGCGCGCGCCGCGGAACGGGTGCTGATCGCGGCCGGCTACGCGCCGGTGTACGTGCGCACGCACGACGGCGCGCGACCGCTCTGCTGCGGCCGTACCTATTTGGCGAAGGGCGACGTCGGCGCGGCGCGGGCCGAAGCGCAGCGAACGCTGAACGCGCTGGAACCGTACGCGCGGCGCGGTCTCCCGATCGTCGGCCTCGAACCGTCCTGCCTGCTGACGCTGCGCGACGAGTTTCCGTCGCTCATCCCCGGTTCGGCCACGGAGCTGGTCGCGGCGCAGGCGTTGCTGTTTGAGGAGTTCGTCGCGCGCGAACTCGATGCGGGCCGCTGGGAGCCGCCGCTGCGCACCGTCGCTCAGCGCGCGCTCGTCCACGGCCATTGTCATCAGAAGGCGTTCGGTGCGATGCCGGCCGTCATGCGGGCGCTGCGCGCGATCCCCGGGCTCGACGCGCAGGCCGTCGAGTCGTCGTGCTGCGGGATGGCCGGGATGTTCGGCTACGAACGCGAGCACTACGACATCTCGATGCGGATGGCCGAACGCGACCTGCTGCCCGCCGTGCGCGCCGCGTCCGGGGAGACGCTGATCGTGGCCGACGGGATGAGCTGCAAGCACCAGATCGAGCACGGCGCCGGCCGGCGACCCCTGCACGTCGCCGAAGTCTACGCCGCGCTCCTGGCCTGAAGCGAGGCCCGGAACGCCGGTGGAACGGCGCCTCGTCGTCGGGTTCTGTTTCTACACTCCGGCGACCGAAAGGCGCGCGTTCGCGAAGTCGATCTTCGATTGCGCGCGGCGTTGCGCGGCGAGATCGCTGCCGGCGGCCTTCTGTTCGTCCTGCGCCGCCTGGAGGTCGGCGCGCGCCTGCGCGATGTCGATCTCGTCGCGCCCGAGTGCCGCATCGGCGAGGACCGTCACCTTCGTCGGCAGCGCTTGAAGGAAACCTTCGCCGCACGCCAGTTCGAGCCGCTGCGTCGCGCCGCCGTCGCCCTGCACGTTCGCGCGCAGTACGCCTGGCCGCAGCGCCGTCAGATACGGCGCATGCGACGGCAGAATCCCCACTTCGCCCTCGGTACCGACCGCGATGACGAGCTCCGCCTTCCCATCGAACTTCACCGCCAGCGGCGTGATCAGTGAAAACGCCAGTGTATTAGCCATTCCAGCCCGTCTTGCGCGCCGCTTCTTTGACTTCTTCGATGCCGCCGACGTAGAAGAACGCCTGCTCGGGGATGTCGTCGCACTTGCCATCGAGGATTTCCTTGAACGAGGCGATCGTCTCTTCGATCTTCACGTACTTGCCGGAGCGTCCGGTGAACTGTTCGGCGACGAAGAACGGCTGGGAGAAGAGCCGCTGGATGCGGCGGGCGCGGCCGACGGCCACCTTGTCGTCGTCGGAGAGTTCTTCGACGCCGAGGATGGCGATGATGTCTTGGAGATCGCGGTAGCGCTGCAGCGTCTCTTGCACGCCGCGGGCAACCTGATAGTGCTCGTCGCCGACAATTGCCGGATCGAGGATGCGCGACGACGATGCGAGCGGATCGACGGCGGGGTAGATTCCCAACTCCGAGATCGGTCGTGAAAGCGCGGTCGTCGCGTCCAGGTGCGCGAACGTCGTCGCGACCGCGGGGTCGGTGTAGTCGTCGGCCGGCACGTAGACGGCCTGTACCGAGGTGATCGAGCCGTTTGCGGTCGAGGTGATGCGCTCTTCAATGATCCCCATCTCGGTCGCCAGCGAGGGCTGATAGCCGACCGCCGAGGGCATGCGGCCCAGGAGTGCCGAGACTTCGGAACCCGCCTGCATGAAACGAAAGATGTTGTCGATGAACAGGAGGACGTCCGCGCCGAGTTCATCGCGGAAGTACTCCGCCATCGTGACGCCGGTCTGCGCGATGCGGAAACGCACGCCCGGCGGCTCGTCCATCTGTCCGAATACGAGCGTCGTCTGCGCGAGCACGCCCGACTCTTTCATTTCGACCCATAGGTCGTTGCCTTCGCGCGTGCGCTCGCCGACGCCGGTGAACACCGAGAAACCCTTGTGCACCTGCGCAATGTTGCGGATCAGCTCTTGAATCAGCACCGTCTTGCCGACGCCCGCGCCGCCGAAGAGGCCGACCTTGCCGCCGCGCGTGTAGGGCGCCATCAGATCGACGACCTTGATGCCGGTCTCGAAAATCTTCGGTGTCGGATCCTGCTGCGCGAACGTCGGCGCATCACGGTGGATGGGCCACATCGCGGCGTGTTTGACCGGCTCGTCCGAGTCGATCGCCTGGCCGAGGACGTTGAAGATGCGCCCGAGCGTCCCTTCGCCGACCGGAATCGTGATCGGGGCGCCGGTATTCGTCACGACCGCGCCGCGGACGAGTCCATCGGTCGAGCCCATACCCAAGCACCGCACTTGATTGTTGCCGAGTTCACCTTGCACTTCGAGCACCAGCTCGCGCTCGGCCATTGCCGTTCCGGAGAGCGTGACACCCTTGACGGGGTGGGCGCCGGCTCCGTTCTTGCCGGCGGTCGAACCGCCGATGTGCAGGGTCAGGGCGTCGTTGATCCGGGGCAGCGATTCAGCGGGAAACTCGACGTCGACGACGTTGCCGAGCACTTGGACGACCTTGCCGGTCTTTAGGGCGGTGGCGGTGGCACTCACGGTATCATTTCCTCTTGGTGATCGCGGGTTGTCGCTGTCATGCACCGACGAGCGCTTCGGCGCCGCCGACGATTTCCAAGATCTCCTTGGTTATCGCGGCTTGCCGGGCTTTGTTCATCTCGACGGTATTCTCGTCGATCAGCTTCTTGGCGTTGTCGGTGGCGTTGCTCATGGCCACGAGCTGCGCGGCGTAAAACGATGCGTTCGTCTCGAGCATGGCCGAGTACAGCGTAAATTCGAGATATTTGGGAAGCAGGCGTCCCAGCACGAACTCCGGGCTCGGTTCGAACTCGACCGCACCGCTCGCTTTGTGTTCGTCGTCAGCGCCCGTGATCGGCAGCAGCGGGCGGATTTCCGGACGCTGGGTCATCATGTTCACGAGTTTCGGCGAGATCAGCGTCAGCGAACCGACGCGTCCGTTGACGAAGTCGTCGCTGACGCGTTCGGCCAGTTCGTGCGCGGTAACGAACATGTCGCCTTGCGCGAGCGGCCAGAATTGCAGCGTCTCGCCGGACTGGCGCCGCAGCGCGTTGCGGCTCTTTATGCCGACCGCATACCAAACCAGGTTCTCGTTTTCACGGGCGCGGGTTTCGGCCGTTCGGATTAGGTTGGCGTTGAACGAGCCGGCGAGGCCCTTGTCGGCCGTCATCACGATCACCGCGCCCGGCGCGCCCGAACGGCCCGGCTTCATGAACGGATGGTCGACCGTCCCCACGTTCGCGATCAGGTCGCGCAGCATCGCACCGATCGCGTCCGCGTAAGGACGCGACTGCTTCTGCAGGGCATCGGCACGGCGAATCTTCGCCGCGGCGACTTGCTTCATCGCCTTGGTGATCTGCTGAGTGTTCTTCAGCGACCGGATACGGTCGCGGAGATCGCGGACGGACGGCACTAGAATCCTTTGTTGAAATCGTCGATCGCGGCGATCAGCTGTTTCTGGACGTCGTCCGAGAGCGCGCCGGTATCGCGGATCGTATCGGCGACCGTCGCGTACTTCTCGTGCAGGAACGCGACGAACCGGTGCGCCCATTGCTGCATCCGATCGGTCGAGATCGCGTCGAGATAGCCGCGGGTCGCGGCGAAGATGACGGCGACCTCGTCTTCCATCGGCTGTGGGTCGAGCTGGGGCTGGACCAGCACCGCTGTCGTTTTGTCACCGCGGTTGAGCTGCGCTTGCGTGGCCTTGTCGAGATCCGAAGCCAGTTTCGAGAATGCCGCCAGTTCACGGTACTGCGCCAAATCGAGCTTCAGCTGGCCTGCCACCGCCTTCATCGCTTTGGTCTGCGCGTTCGAGCCGACGCGCGACACCGAGATGCCGACATCGACCGCCGGCCGGATGCCCTGGAAGAACAGGCCGGTCTGCAGGTAGATCTGGCCGTCGGTGATCGAGATGACGTTGGTCGGGATGTAGGCCGACACGTCGCCGGCCTGCGTCTCGACGATCGGGAGAGCGGTCATCGAACCGCCCCCCTTTTCGTCGGAGAGTTTGGCCGCGCGTTCGAGCAGCCGCGAGTGCAGGAAGAAGATGTCGCCCGGATACGCCTCGCGACCCGGCGGACGGCGCAGCAGCAGCGAGACTTCGCGATAGGCCTGCGCGTGGCGGGTCAGATCGTCGTAGATGATCAGGACGTCTTTGCCTTCGTACATGAAGTACTCGGCCATCGCGCAACCGGCGAAGGGGGCGATCCATTTCAGCGCGGCCGGTTCGGCCGCCGACACGACGACGATCGTCGTGTAGTCCATCGCGCCGTGCTTCTCGAGCGTCTGCGCCACGGCGGCCACGGTCGAGTTCTTCTGCCCGATCGCAACGTAGATGCAGATGACGTTCTTGCCCTTTTGATTGATGATCGCGTCGATCGCGATCGCCGTCTTGCCCGTGCCGCGATCGCCGATGATCAGCTCGCGCTGCCCTTTGCCGATCGGGATCAGCGCGTCGATCGCGCGGATGCCGGTCTGGAGCGGCTGTTTGACGCCCTGACGCTCGATAACCGTGGGGGCACGGTTCTCGATCGTCCGGAATTGACTCGTCTCGATCGGGCCTTTGCCGTCGACCGGCTGACCGAGCGGGTTCAGCACGCGGCCGAGGACCGCGTCACCGACGGGCACCGATGCAATGCGGCCGGTGCGCCGGACGGTGTCGCCTTCCCTGATCTCGACGTCCGAGCCCATGATGGCGACGCCGACGGAGTCCTCTTCGAGGTTCAGAACGATGCCGGTGACGCCGTTGGGGAACTCGACGAGCTCCGAGGCCTCCGCGTTGTCGAGCCCGTAGATGCGGGCGATGTTGTCGCCGACTTCGATGACGGTGCCGACCTCGGCTTCGTCGGTGCCCGTCTCGTAGGTGGCGATGCGCTGTTTGATGAGTCCGGCGATTTCGTCGGCGTTGATCATGAGGTGCTTTCTGGGCTCGGGTTAGTTCGTGCTGAGCAGACGGGCGATGTCATCGAGCCGACCGGCAATCGTGCCGTCGGCGCGCATGTCGCCAATCGTGATGCGGACGCCGCCGATGAGGTCGGGGTCGACCGCCGCGTTGACGTCGAATTTCGTGTGATAGGCTTTGCCGAGACGGGCGACGAGAGCGGCGAGCTCGGCTTTCGGGAGCGGGCGTGCGCTGAGGACGCCGAGCGGCCGCGCGCCCCGCGCAGCTTGTTCGAGGATGTCGTACTGGTGAAGGATCTCGTCGATGAGCCGTTCGCGCCGCTTGCGGATCAGCAGCAGGATCGTGTGCAGCGAGATCGGGTTGAGCTTGGCAAACGCTGTGGCGACGATCTCCGCTTTTTGCGAGCGATCCACGACCGGTGAAACAAAGAACTTCCGCACGCCCGCTTGGGCGTCGAGGGCGGCCGTGAACGTACGCAGATCGCGCTGAACCTCGGCTATCTTGTCGGCCTCTTGCGCGAGCTGGAAAACGGCGGTCGCGTAACGCCGGGCGAGCGTTTCGTTCGGCATCAGCCGGCCCCCCGAGCGAGTCCCTCGACGGTCTCGTTCACGAGCCGGTCGTTGGCCGCATCGTCGAGCCGGCCGCCCGCTTCCGCGCGCGCCTTGATCAGGGCCTTTTCGATGAACTCGATGCGCAGGCGGTCACGCGCGGCAAACCGTGCTCGCTGCAGCTCGCCTTCGGCGTTCCGAAGCAGGCGTTCGCCTTCGGTCTGCACCTCCGCCAGCAGGCGCCCTCGTTCGCTCGCCGCATCGGCCGCGGCGCGCGCTTGGATGTTCTGCGCGTCCCGTTCGGCGTCGGCGATTGCGGCGCGCGCTTTTTCGGCCTCGGCGCGCAGTTGGTCACGGTGCGTCTCGGCGTCAACGAGCTCCGCGTTGCGCGCCTGCTCGTTGGCATCCACTGCCGGAATAAGAAAGCGGCGGAACAGCAGCACGAACACGATCACAAACGCGACCGCGCCCGCGACCTGCGACCACAGCGCGATCGTTTCGAACATCCCGGTGTCGCTCATCGGGCGGGCGCCCCGCCGCCGATAGCGCGCCCGAGCATCGTCTCCGCCAGCGAGGCGACGACTTCGGGCTCGCGCGTGCGGGCCTGGGCGACTTCCTCATCGACCCGTTCCCGCGCCGCTTCGACTTTCGCCGCGGCTTTGTCGCTGAACTCGGCCAGAATCGCGGCGGCTTCGTTCTGCCCATCGGCACGTGCCTTCGCCAAGGTCGCCTCGGCCGCACGCCGGGCGGCAAGCCGGCGATCGTCGGCGGTGGCCCGAGCGGTCCGAACCTCGTTGTCGGCAGCCTCGACGTCGTGCGCGATACTCTCGACGTACGCGCGGCGTTTCGCGATCGCGGCCCCGACCGGGCGTAAGAACACCATGTTCAGCAGCACGATGAACACGACGAAGTTGACGATTTGGACGAGCAGCGTCCCATCGATTTCAAGGAACACTACGCGGCGCGCTCCGCGAAAGGCATGACGCTCGTTATTTGACGATCGCCTGGATGTGCGCCGGAACGTTCGTCACGGCGAAAAAGAGATAGAGACCAAGACCCAGACCGATGATGGGGAACGCTTCCAAGATGCCGACGCCCAGGAAGAAAAACGTGAAGATGTTCGGGCGCGCTTCGGGCTGACGCGCGATCGCCTCGACGGCCTTCGACGCCACGATACCGTCGCCGACCGCCGAGCCAAAGGCGACCGCAGCGACGATCAGCGAGAAGCCGATCACCATCATTGCGAGAATTAAAGCTTCCGAGGTCACGAGAGGGGCCTTTCTTAGTGTTCCTCGGCCGTTGCCAAGGACAGATACACGATGGAGAGGAGGGTGAAGACGAACGCCTGCAGCGTTCCGATGAAGAAATTGAAGAACTGCAAGAAGAACGGGACGACCGCAGCCAGCAGCGAGAGGTTGACCGCACCGACGCGGACGTTCGACGCGATGATCGTCGCGACCACGAACAGCAGCAGCTCGCCGACGAAGATGTTGAAGAAGAGTCGCAGCGCGAGCACGACGGGGCGCGCGAGTTCCTCGATGACGTTGAGGGGAAACAAGATCCAGAACGGCTTGAACAGGTGGGCATACGCCTTGATGCCCTGCTGACGGATCGCCACGAACTGGATCCCGAAAAACACCAGCAGCGCGAACGCGACGGTCGTGTTGAGGTCGGCGGTCGGCGCGCCCCCGAACGGCAGCCCCAGCTGTTTGAAGGGGAAGAACCCGACCTGATTCAGGATGAAAATGAAGAAGAACATCCCGATAAAAACCGGCACGAACTGTTCGCCGTGCTTCCCGATCGTGCTGACCGTCAGGTCGGCGAGGTAGTTGACGATACCCTCGAACGTCGCTTGGCCCCGGTTGACGCGGTACGAACGGTACGAGCGGCCGACATACCAGAAGAACGCCAGCGAAACGAGCATCACCAGCCACGTGGTCAGGATGGTGTCCGCATGGACGGATCCGATCCCCGGCCATTGCCAGGTCAGGTGGGACCCGACTTCTTCGTGCACTAAGCTCCTCGTCGAAGCCCGTTCCGCACTTCGAGAGCGTACGAAACGAGCGGGGTAAAAAATCCGGCGTACGAGATCGCCAGGGTCCAGGGCGGCCCCGTGACCGCGACGATCGCCGGTAAGGCGCCGATGCCGAACACCCGCAGCAAGTTGCTTACCCCGTACACACCACGAGAGCGTCTCCCACTCAGGAGGCGCTCGTTGTTGCGCATGATCAGCAGCATGTTTGCGACGCCGCAGCCCCCACCAATCGCGAGGTCGAGCCCCAGGACCGGTGAGCGGAGAGCGACCAGAACGGCGATCCCCGAAAGAAGCAGCGACGAGCGTACAGCGACCGACCGCTTCCGCGCGTAATAGTCGCGCAGTTCGGCCGGGTCGGCGCGGTCCGTATTGTCGCAGATTTCGGAGGTCCCCTCCTGGACTTTGATCGGAACCAAGCGCGTCCGGCTCATCGGACCTGACGCACGAGCAGCAATGCGAAGAGTCCCATGCCGCCCAGCAGGCCAGCGAAAGTCCCGCCGATCACAAACCACGCCACCCCGGTGCGCTGGCTCAGAAGCAGTCCGCCCGTGAAGCCGATCGCCGTGCAGCCGACGAAGGTCGCCCCTGCCCCGGCCAGCGCGGCACCGTTCATGTCCGGCCGATCAGCGTTCCGAATTCGTCGGGAACCGGGCCGCCCCGGAAGACGTGCAGCAAGCCGGCAACGATGCGCTCGGCTGCTCGGCCATCCCCGTACGGATTCGACGCCCGGGCCATCTGCGCGTAGGCCGCGCCGTCGACCAGCAGGCGGCGCGTCTCGGCGACGATATCGCCGTAGCCGGCCCCGATCAGCCGCAGCGTTCCGGCTTCGAGACCTTCGGGCCGCTCGGTCTCGCGGCGCATGACCAGCACCGGTTTGCCCAGCGTCGGTGCTTCCTCTTGAAGACCGCCCGAGTCGGTGAGTACGAAGCGCGAGGCCGCCACGACGGCGACCGTCGCGGCGTAGTCGAGCGGGGCGACGAGCCGAACGCCCGGGGTGTCGTCGACGACCTGGCGCACGACCGGCTCGACTTGCGGCGAGGGGTGGACCGGCCACACGATTTGCGGCCGTTCCGGGAACCCGGCGATCGTGACGATGGCGCGGGCGATCTCGCCCATCTGGTCATGATTTTCCCGCCGGTGTGCCGTGACAAAGATGATCGGGCGCAGCGGGTCGAGGCCGGCGAGCGCGGGCGTGATCAGGCCGCGCTCGCGGACGCGGCGTTCGGTCGCCAAGAACGCGTCGATCACGGTGTTGCCGGTCACGAAGATGCGCGCATGACCGGTGCGTTCGGCGATCAGGTTGGCGCGCGCGCGCGCCGTCGGCGCGAAATGGAGCGACGTCAGCACGCCGGTGATCCGTCGGTTCGCTTCTTCCGGATACGGCTCCGCGATCGACGACGTCCGCAAGCCGGCCTCGACGTGTCCGACCGGAATCTTCTGATAGAAGGCGGCCAGCGCTGCGGCGGTCGAGGTGGTCGTGTCGCCATGCACGAGCACGACCTCCGGTCGCTCCTCCAAGAGCACGGGTTCCATCCGGCTCAGCACGCGGGTCGTGATGTCGGTCAGCGACTGGGTCTTCGTCATGACGTCGAGATCGATGTCGGGACGGATCTCGAACAATCGCAGCACGTCGTCGAGCATCTCGCGATGCTGTGCGGTCACGCACACGATCGGTTCGATCCCGGGGCGCGCCGCCTGCAGCGCGTGGACAACCGGCGCCATCTTGATCGTGTCCGGCCGCGTCCCCATAACGGCCAGCACGCGCAGCGGCCCGCTCACGCCAGCTTCAGCGCGCCAACGCCGCCCGAAAGCGCGAGTGCGACCAGCCCGAGCGCGATGCAGAGCGCGTAGATCAGCAGCACCGCCTGACGCACGTTGAGTCCGAACCGGAAGATCAGCTGATGGTGGAAATGGCCGCGATCGGCCTCATAGAATTTCTTGCCGGCAGCGGTGCGGCGTACGATCGCCACGGCGGTGTCGGCGATCGGCAGGCCCAGCAGCACCAGCGGCACGATCAGCGACACCGTGAAGGCGAGCTTGCTGGCGCCGATGATCGAGACGGTCGCGAAAACGTAGCCGATGAAAAGCGCGCCGGAATCCCCCAGGATGATCTTCGCCGGGTTGAAGTTATAGCGCAGAAATCCCAGTGCACTGCCGACTAAGGCGGCGAGCACGAGCGCGATCTCGGGGTGGCCTTGCTCGAGGTTGATGAAGAGCAGAAAAATTCCGGCGATCGCGGTGACGCCGGAGAGCAGGCCGTCGAGCCCGTCGATCAGGTTGATCGCGTTCATCATCCCGACATACCAGAGCAGCGTCACCGGGATGCTGACCCAGAGCGGGAAGTACACGACCACGCCGTGATGGAACGGATTGCGCACGAACGCGATCAAAAAACCGTACAGCATCGAGATCGAGGCGACCGCGATCTGTGCCAGCAGCTTGGCGCGCGGGCTCATCCCCATCACGTCGTCCCAGATCCCGATCATCAGGATCAGCGTGCCGCCGAAGATCAGCCCGACGACGTTCTGCACGACGTCGTGCACGTTCCCGATGTCGTTGAGCTGATGTGTGTTGAAGAGATAGCCGAGCGCAGCGAACAGGGCGAAGGCGAAACCCAGGTACACCGCGATGCCGCCGATGCGCGGCTTGGGTGTGTCGTGCATCCGGCGCTCGCCGCTCTCGTCGAGCATGCCGACGGTCAGGGCCAACCGCCGAATATAGGGTGTCGTGACGAGCGCCGTGCCCATCGAGAGCGCCAGCACCGCGAGGATCATCCAAATGGTCACGTCAGCGCTCGCAACGGATCGGGGACGAGTTGCTCGACGGTGACGCCGGCTTCGTCGAGCAGCAGCGTCGCGACCGGATCCGGATACGCGTTGGTGAACACGATCCGCAGTATGCCCGCGCTGATCAGCAGTTTCGAACATCCGGCGCAGGGCTCGTGCGTACAGTACGCGGTGCCGCCCGCCAGGCTGACGCCGTGCAGCGCCCCCTGCACGATCGCATTGGCTTCCGCATGGGTCGCGCGCAGGCAGTGCCCGTCGACCATCAGACAGCCGGCCTCGCTGCAGTGCGGGACGCCCCTCGGCGCGCCGTTGTAGCCGGTCGTCAGGATGCGCTTCTCACGGGTAATAACCGCCCCGACGCTGGCGCGCGGGCAGGTCGCTCGTGTTGCCACCGTCCGCGCAATTTCCATGAAGTAGTCATCCCAGCCAGGCCGCGT